>Ga0210239_100877_pt1 | contig 25846 bp, 12 predicted proteins | sample ChrtobMetP5a_0mM_FD_155451 | JGI IMG/M metagenome (GOLD analysis project Ga0210239, IMG submission 155451) | Chrysochromulina tobin associated microbial communities from unialgal haptophyte culture, Seattle, Washington, United States - P5a_0mM | ecosystem: Host-associated > Algae > Haptophytes >... | reverse complement strand
TGCCTCCGCCTCACTGCTGTCCGCCGCCTCTACCTCCGCCTCACTGCTGGCCGCCGCCTTTGCCTCCGCCTCACTGCTGGCCGCCGCCTTTGCCTCCGCCTCACTGCTGGCTGCCGCCTCTACGTCCGCCTCCCTGCTGGCCGCCGCCTCTACCTCCGCCTCTAAGTTGTGTGTATTCTTAGCTTCCTCGGCTTGCCAAATATGGTAGTCTGCCTCCTCTTCGCGCCCCACACGATCTGCTTCCGATCTCGACCCTCCCAAACGATCTGCTTCTGATCTCGCTTGCGCCAGCTCTGCTTCTACCGTCACTTGCGCCGCTGCACCGTCCTGCGCGTCGTCCTGGGCGTCATACCCCAAAGGGCACCTGCCCGCAAGACGCGCCGGGGAGGCACGCGTCGTATCGGGTGAATCGGGCGCCGTACCATCTGCGGGAGTGGGCGAAGGTGATGGTGGCGAGGGCGGTGGAGATGGCGGTGGAGATGGCGGCGGAGAGGGCGGTGGCAGCGGTGGCACGGGCGAGGGCGTGTCGCTCGGCACGGCGCTGGCCACCTCGGGCGGCGAGATCGTGACCTCGGGCAGTGAGATCGTCACCTCGGGCGGCGAGATCGTCGGTGAGTGCGCGTGCACGGCGTCCATCTGAACGGCCTCAGGCGCCGTACCGGGCGCCACACTCTCCGATGCCTCCAAGCGCCGCGCCTCGCTCTTCCTGGAAGGTTCCTGGAAGGTCCCCGGAAGGTTCCTGGAAGGTTCCGAGTTCCAGCGCCGCGCCTCGCTCTTCCGCCAGGTCCAGACCCCCAGAGTGAGCAGCGGAAGCGAGAGCATGCACAGGGTGAGCATTACAACGGCAAGGGGGAGAGGCGGCTCAACCGGCATCGGGCGGCTGCCCTTGTGTCCCGGGGGCGGGGGCGTCGGTGTTGGCGCTGGGCGCGGGGGTGGTGGGGGCGCGTCGTCCTGAGCGTCCCGTGCGTCGTCCTGGGCGTCTTTGGCGTCGTCCTGGGCGTCTTTGGCGTCGTCCTGGGCGTAACGGGCGTCGTCCTGGGCGAGGAGCAGAGCCAGTTGGGTTCGTCGTGTCGGGGGCGCCTCCGACTCAGGCGGGCCGGCGCTCGGTACGGCGCTCGGTCCGGCGCTCGGTACGGCGCTCGGTCCGGCGCTCGGTACGGCGCTTGGTACGGCGCTCGGTCCGGCGCTCGGTACGGCGCTTGATGCGGCGAGGGCGGTGGGGGGGTTGGGGGGGGGGGGGGCGAGGGCGCCGTGGCGAGCGCGTCGATTCGCGTTGAGGGCGGCGGCAGCGGCGGCGAGGGCGAGGGCGAGGGTGAGGGTGAGGACGAGGAGGGCGGCGTGGGCGACGCTTCCAGTCTCCGTCTTCCGCCAGGTCCAGACCCCCACAGCGAGCAGCGGAAGCGAGAGCATCAGCCATGAGAGCATTACAACGGCAAGGGGGAGAGGCGCCGTCCTGGGCTCTAGTGGCATCGGGCGGCTGTCCTTGTGTCCCGGGGGCGGGGGCGTCGGCGTTGGCGCTGGGCGCGGGGGTGGGGGCGCGTCGTCCTGGGCGTCCTGGGCGTCCTGTGCGTTGCGTGCGAGCAGCTGCGCCAACTGCGCTCGCGGGGGCGGCGGGGGAGCGTCGTCCTGGGCGTAACGGGCGTCGTCCTGGGCGAGGAGCCGCGCCAACTGCGCCCGTGGTGTCTGAATCGGTGCTCGCGGTGGCGACTCCGCGTGCACGCCCGTAAACTCGCGCAGGACGATGCCGTCGTCGCCGCCCAATTCCACAGGCAATTCCACAGGCATTCCCACGGGCATCCGGCCTCCGTCGTCCAAAGGCGGCGAGACCTCCTGCCTCTCGCTGCTAGCGGGCGCGGGCAGAACGCTGAGGGCAGGCGAGGGCGGGGTGGACGGCTGGTCCATCGACGTGTTGCCAGTCGCTTCGGAGACCACAGAGCCACTCCGGCTGAGCACGCCGCAAGGTTCCATGCTTAGGTCCTCTGCACGGCACATCAATGGCTCGCCGTGCCCAAGGAAGAGCACGCGGACAAAGCGGCCTCGCGATGGATGCGCGAAGATAGAGGTGACCGTGCCCGACTGCCCATATCGCAAGTCGACCTTGGCGCTCGCGCTGCCTGTGTAGTAGACCTTGCTGCCGACAGACATGGGATGGGATAGGATAGTGCGAGCGCCCAGCAACACCATTCGTGCGATGCAGGGGTTCGTTACAGGAATCCAGACCGAATCGGGCGAAAGGATCGCCGGAAGGAGGAAAGTATCGGTTGTAAAGACACTGGGGGTCTGTGGACCCTTGTTTTGATTCTGAACGGGAACTCGCGGGGCGGCCGTCCAACAAAACGCAGATGTTGGAATGTCATGGGCTTCCAGTGCCGGTGTACTACGTGGACGGCTCCCCTCAGGTCCGTGCTCAGCACGTCGTGCTGCCTTCGGATCCGCTCCGAGTCTACACTTTTCCTCCGCGTGGGCCGCACAAGGTCATCTACCATCCACTTTACATGACGCAGGGCGATTTGCAACCGGCTGGGTCTGTGGAGACTGCACCGCGCGTGGTGCCGCGCGATGCTCCGCGCGGTGCTCGTGAGTATGGCAACACCATGGCCCGCATCCCCACACCCTTGCATTCGAGCAGCAGCATTGGAGGGGCGTCCTCTTTCAAACCCATCCAAGAGGACGCTCGGGTCCGCTCAGCATATGTGATGCCGCGGGTGCGCTTTGTGCACGTGCAGTACGATGACATCATCATCAAGCTCACCGGATCGCCTGCGTACGAGCTCGAGCTCAAGACTCGGCACGGCGACGTCGTCATCGACGCGCACCACCCCGACTGCGTCGCGATGGGGCCCTTCCGGTGCCACATCCAGCTGCCCCACGCGGACCAACGGCTACTCGGCGTGCGCGTGCGCGCGCTGCCCACGGACGGTGGCAGCAGCGGCGGCGGCGAGTGGAGTCCGTGGCACCCTGTCAACGGCGGCAAGTTTGGCGGCGCCGATGTGAGGGAGCAGGCGGGCTACAGTGCCCCGCGCTACCTCCTGGATGGGCAAGCTCATTTCTGGAGTGGGGCAGCGCCTTGGAGAGATGACATCTTTGGCGGCGACGAGCCGGGCTTCCCGAGCGCCGATACGGGCACGCCCGGGCCAGGCACGTACGAGACGCCCGCGTACTTAACATTAGGGGGCGGCAGGGGCGATGGGCGCGGCGTGGACTATCAGCCGTCCTCTGGCTTCGCGTCCAATACGCGGCGCGGTGGCAACTCTTTGGAGGCGGCTCGCGAGCCGATGCGCCGTCCCGGCGCCGGCTACCGGAGCTTCTCGTACGACTTCCCCACAAGGAGCGACCCGCGCTCGGCGCGGCGCTCGGGTTCGTCACACGGGCGCTCGGGTTCGTCACACCAGCGGGCCGACCTTGGCCCCTCCTCCCGCCCCCTGAGCGCGGCCAAACTCAAGCCTTGACGCTTTGGGACCTTAGCAGGGGGGGCGTGCACCGCGGGCATGATCGCGGGCGTCACGTTTTGTCTTTCGGTACTGTGAGGCGGTACCGGTAGCGTGGTACATGAGAGATTGATCCGATCGCGATTTTTGATTTTGTACGATCGTGCGTAATTCAATTCTACATATGGATCGTTGGCGCGGCTACGCGGCCACGGCCGCAGGGAGGGCTTCGATTAGAGCGAGGCTGAAAGGAAGGCTGCAGGCCAGCATTAAGGCCAGCAGCGCGCGCTTCAAGGACAGCGCGAGCAAGCGGGCCGTGGGCACTGCAGAAACTCGGGGAAGGGTTTCTGTGGGTGACCAGGTGAGAATGACGCGCAGACTATGTAAAGAGGCAAGCGAAACGTCATTCGAGACAGAAGGGGGGACCCATGCTTGGGGAAGCGTCGCCAAAGCTGTGCATACCTTCGCCAATGCTTGGAGCGGTCACGTCCAAGCCTGCTGCTTGGTAAACCGTCGCCCGTGCTTGGCGCAGCGTCGACGATCAAGCTGGGCATACCATCGCCCATGTGTGGGTCCGAGAGATCCGGCATGCATGCCAGAAAAGTCCCCGGAAGGTTCGCTCGTTGGGAAATAATGAGTTACCCCGGGGAGAAGGCGCGTCGCGAGTTGCGACGTTCTCGTACGTGAGCTTGTTAAGGGATTGAATATTTAGAAAGCCGCGGGAGCTCGCCATGGCGCGAGCCCCCTATGGTCCCCCATACAGTAACACACAGTACGGTACGGGTGGGAATACTGGTGGTGTCAAGGGGATGGTGGTGGGTTCGCTGAAAAGTCGCCGAACACGCGAGCATGTGTTGGCCCTGACTGCTGCGCTGAGCTTCGTGGGGTTGCTCTTGGGAGCGCCGCCATTTCGTTTTGGCGAGACAGATGCCTGGGCGGAACGAAACGTCTGCCGGCGAAACGTTTCACCGGGGCGCCCAGCAGGGCCCTGCCCCCCTGTTGGATGACGTTTGGCAAGGTCTCACCGTTGGTGTGTGCCTATGCAATAGACCGATAGTCTCGGTTGGTTCTTGTAGGCACATACCACTGATCGGATATGAACCCTGCCCAGCGGGTGCTCAGCCAACGGGTGGAGCGCTCTCCCACCGTACCCTCCGGCTGGCTACGGAAGCGAGCCTTGCCCGCTCTGGTACCTCACTCGCCGGGGCTACCTTCACCCCAGCCCAACCGCCCTTCACTGTTAACTCGCTCCTCGGCGAGAAGACAAATCTGAAGCAGAAGAAACCTCGTCTGTCGTTCTCGTTGGCTCAGTAAGATCCACGGGTCTTAGGTGCGAGTTGAGACATACTGTTAGGGACCGGTGACCGTGTCCCGGTCGCATGCGCGCGAAAATAGGCTTTCCACCCTGTGGGAAAGCCTGGTTGGTGTCTGGAGGCGCGCGTGAGTCGAGAGTAAAAGCTTTGCTTTCTTGATCATAAGTGCGCGCCTTCTTGGCGGCCCTGGGTGCTGGGACTAGCAACCCAGGTCGCCTAAGGTCGGCGGGGCACATGGATACTGATCAGGCTGACACGCCAGATCCCATTAGGCATAGAATTGTCTGAGGATGTAGTTTGACACGGCAACTTCTCAAGACTCAACTTAGCGAACAGGTGCCCGCACCACCGGGAGAGAAGCGCCGAGTGGCTCAGCGGCGCCGGCGGCCGGCCTCTGCGTTCTACTTCTTGCCGGTGACGTATTTTTCACAAGATCGAAGTTGCCCCTTCGCCCTTGAAGCCGCACAAAAAGATCGGACCGCGCTGTGACGCACTCGGCAGTGCACCCGGCCTGTCGGCAACGGCGCGACACAGACTTACCAACATACAAGCGATATACCGATATTCCGATATAACTCCGGAAAATGCGCAGCGAGGCAGTGTGTGGCGCCACCGGGGAGCGCGTGCTCGCGACGCCTGAGTCCCGCTGTCCGTTGGAGAGACCGAGCCCACGCCGCCGCGCGGGGCAACCCCGATGAGTCGGTCGCGGCTGATGCCTCCGGGGCATCGCACGGCGCGCGGCGGGCACACGCCAGAGAGAGATGTGGGGCCTGCTGGTCTTCCGCGCAGCGCGCTCCAGAGCCGGCCTATGCGCGGGTGACTTGAGTGCACGCGCTGAAGGCCGATGGGTCGACGAGGGTCGCCGATGGGATCGTGATCGACGAAAGCGAGGCGCAGCCCTCAAAGGCTTCCTTACCAATCTGCGTCACCGTCTCGGGGATCGTGATCGACGCGAGCGAGGTGCAGCCCTTAAAGGCTTCCTTACCAATCTGCGTCACCGACGCGGGCATCATGATCGACGCGAGCGAGGTGCAGCCCTTAAAGGCGTACCCACCAATCTGCGTCACCGACGCGGGGAGCGTGATCGTCGCGAGCGAGGCGCAGCCGTAAAAGGCGTACCCACCAATCTGCGTCACCGACGCGGGGAGCGTGATCGACGCGAGCGAGGTGCAGCCGTAAAAGGCGTACCCACCAATCTGCGTCACCGACGCGGGGAGCGTGATCGACGCGAGCGAGGCGCAGCCGTAAAAGGCGTACCCACCAATCTGCGTCACCGACGCGGGGAGCGTGATCGTCGCGAGCGAGGCGCAGCCGTAAAAGGCGTACCCACCAATCTGCGTCACCGACGCGGGGAGCGTGATCGACGCGAGCGAGGTGCAGCCGTAAAAGGCGTACCCACCAATCTGCGTCACCGACGCGGGGAGCGTGATCGACGCGAGCGAGGCGCAGCCGTAAAAGGCTTCCACACCAATCTGCGTCACCGACTCGGGGAGCGTGATCGACGCGAGCGAGGCGCAGTCGAAAAAGGCTTCCTTACCAATCAGCGTCACCGACTCGGGGATCGTGATCGACGCGAGCGAGGCGCAGCCCTTAAAGGCTTCCTTACCAATCTGCGTCACCGACGCGGGGAGCGTGATCGACGCGAGCGAGGTGCAGCCCTGAAAGGCGCCCCCACCAATCTGCGTCACGGACGCGGGGAGCGTGATCGACGCGAGCGAGATGCAGTTGAAAAAGGCGTACCCACCAATCTGCGTCACCGACGCGGGGAGCGTGATCGACGCGAGCGAGATGCAGTCGAAAAAGGCGTACCCACCAATCTGCGTCACCGACGCCGGAAGCGTGATCGATGCGAGCGAGGCGCAGCCCCAAAAGGCATGCTCACCAATCAGCGTCACCGACTCGGGGAGCGTGATCGACGCGAGCGAGGCGCAGCCGCGAAAGGCTTCCTCACCAATCAGCGTCACGGACGCGGGGAGCGTGATCGACGCGAGCGAGGTGCAGTTGAAAAAGGCTTTCACACCAATCTGCGTCACCGACTCGGGGAGCGTGATCGACGCGAGCAAGGCGCAGCCGTAAAAGGCGTACCCACCAATCTGCGTCACCGACGCTGGGAGCGTGATCGACGCGAGGGAGGTGCAGCCGGAAAAGGCGTGCGCACCAATCTGCGTCACCGACGCTGGGAGGTCCGCGACCGACTTGAGCGACTTGCAGTCTCGCATCGTGAGCTCTCGCAGCGCCGTCAGCCTCGCCACAGACGCCGGCAGCGCCTCCCCCTTCCACTTCTTCCCGCGCAGCTCCAGCCCGACCACGCGCCCCTCCTCCTTGTCCACCGTGAGCACCCCCTTGCCGAGCCCGTCCCGGCCGCCCTCCATCCCCGCCACCCACTCGGGATCCTCTAGGATCCACGCGTCATCAGAGGCCCCGATGAGCTCCAGAGCCATAAAGGTGACTTGAGTGTGCTCGCCGAAGGCCGATGGGTCGACGAGGGTCGCCGATGGGATCGTGATCGACGCGAGCGAGGCGCAGTCCCAAAAGGCTTTCACACCAATCTGCGTCACCGACTCGGGGATCGTGATCGACGCGAGCGAGGCGCAGCCGTAAAAGGCGTACCCACCAATCTGCGTCACCGACGCGGGGAGCGTGATCGACGCGAGCGAGGTGCAGCTGTAAAAGGCTTGCTCACAAATCTGCGTCGCCGACTCGGGGAGCGTGATCGACGCGAGCGAGGTGCAGCCAGAAAAAGCGTGCTCACCAATCTGCGCCACCGACGCGGGGAGCGTGATCGACGCGAGCGAGGCGCAGCCGTAAAAGGCGCCCCCACCAATCTGCGTCACCGACGCGGGGAGCGTGATCGACGCGAGCGAGGTGCAGTTGGAAAAGGCGCCCCCACCAATCTGCGTCACCGACTCGGGGAGCGTGATCGACGAAAGCGAGGCGCAGCGTTCAAAAGCGTCCTTACCAATCTCCGTCACCGACGCGGGGAGGACCGCGACCGACTTGAGCGACGTGCAGTCTCGCATCGTGAGCTCTCGCAGCGCCGTCAGCCTCGCCACAGACGCCGGCAGCGCCTCCCCCTTCCACTTCTTCCCGCGCAGCTCCAGCCCGCGCACGCGTCCCTCTACCTTGTCCACCGTGAGCGCCCTGCCGAGCCCGTCCCGGCCGCCCTCCACCCCCGCCGCCCACTCAGGATCCTCCAGGATCCACGCGTCCTCAGACGCCCCGATGAGCTCCACGTCCGTCGCCCCCGCCGCCACCATGCTCCGCACCGCCTCCCGGCGCAGCTCGCGCTCGCGCCCGCACGACTCGATGAGCTCCATCGCGCTGCGCACGATGCCGTAGATGGCGTGGCCGGGCAGCCCCTTGCGCGCGGTCAGCATCATCTCGTGCACCACCTGCACCTCGCACACGTGCCGCGTCGGGTCGCCGACGATGACAAAGTTGACCATCAGGTCGCGCCAGCCGCCAGCCGACGGCTGGGCGAAGCGGTCCTTGATGCGCACGACCCTTAGCGCCCCGGCCTCGTGCAGCGCCAACAGCCCCCTCACAATCGACCCGACCGCCGACATGCTGGTCGCCACGAGCATCGCGCGCACCACGTCGCACACCCACTTGCTCCGGCCGCGCCCCTCACCCGGCCGGAGCGCGCTCTTCTCGACCACGCGGCTCGTCTTCTTGAGGCCCGTCTTCTTGGCGCCGAGCACCGCGAGCTCGAGCCCCGCCCCCGTCGCGGCCTTCAGCTCGCGCACGACCACATCGAACGACGACTTCACGCGCGCCGCGTCGGCAAAGAGCACGGCCGCGACGCCCGCCTCGTCGCGCTGCTCGGCGACGGCGGGCTTCTCGATCGCGGCGTCGAGCGCCACGACCGCCACCTCGTACTTGGCCATGCCGTCCGCGTCGCCGCTCTTGATCACATTGTACACGCTCCCGTAGACCGACTGAAAGTCCTTGTTGCCCGCATCGATCGCCGTCTGGCACGCCTTGACCAGCTCCCCCGCCGCCTCCTCGCTCACGCCCTCGGTGCGCTTTTGAATCTCGGTGGCCATCACCTGATCCACCACGACGAGCTGCGCACCCAGCGCGTCGACGGCCTCCTTGGAGTCTGGGGCGCGCGCCACGTTCAGCTCGAGCTCGTGCAGACAGCCGCACGCTGCCTCGATGGCTTCGGTCTTGGCCAGTGTCTTGAATGTTTTGAGCGCCTCGGGCAACTTGGCCGCGTGCTCGTCGTCGCATTCCGCCACCAGCTTGATGGGCCCCAGCGCCGTGGCCGCCATCTCTCGAAGCGGCCTGAGCGCTTCGGGCACTTCGGACTGGGCTTCGACCTCCGACTTCATCCCCTGCTCGAGCAGCCAGCGCCCCAGATAGGTGAGCGGCCCTTCCGGCCGCGCGTCGGCCAGCGCATTGATGGCGGCGCTGAGAGCCGCCTCGAGCCTATCGCGGTGCTGGTCGACAAACGCGTTCCGTGCCTGCACGTCGCGTGCGGCGCGCATCCGTCGACGCGCGGGATCAGATTCTCGGAGCCTGTCCTGCCTCACCGGTCCAGACCAACAGCGTCCGACACAGGGCCGCAGCCAACACTCGTCCGCCCTCACTCCAATTAGATGTATCTCCGCACAATCTCTTGAAATGTACATTCGTGTTCAGTCGAGGCATCTGAGACCCCGGAGGCAGTTGAGCTCAAGCAAGTTTGCAAGTAAATGTTTTGAGGGGGAAAAATGATTCATGTGAACCGGGGGCGGCGGCGGCGGGCGGGCAGGCGGCAGGCGGGCGGCGGGCGGGCGGCGGGCGGTCCGTTCCCCAAATTTTCTGATTTTTCTGGAACCGTCGTTCACATTCACAGACAGTGCACGTGTCTTTCGGGATTGAGGTGGCACAAATCGTCACACGAACGGCCCCTGCTGCTGGTGAGAGAGAGCCCCCAGCAGCAAGCGACGTGAGGAGCGATGGTTCGAACTGTCACCTCGGGATCCATCACGCCGCGCAACGTTGGCGCGGAGCCGATGCTCTCGCCGCGCGGGACTCCTGCCTGGAAACTGCCTGGCGCGGTGGTGGAGAAGGAGGGGGAGAAGGTCCCTGAGTTTTTGCAAAAGGCGGCCGAGTTGAAGAAGAAGAAGGAAGAGGCCGACGCGAAAGAGAAGGCTCGGCTTGCCGAGGAAGCTGCGGTCAAGGCCGAGGCCGAAGCAGCCGCTCGATCCTTGGCCGAGGCCGAAGCAGCCGCAGCGGCAGCGCGGGACCGATTGAGGCAGATGGAGGAGGAGGAGGCGGCGCAAGAGGCGGCGCTGGCGAAGGCTGCGGCCGACAAGCTGGCCATGGAGGCCGCAAGGGAGGCGGCGCTGAAGGCGGAGGCAGAGCAGCGGCACGCCGCCTTTATGAACACGCTGCTCAAGTGTGTGCCCTGCTTCCCGCAGCAGCCGTCGGCGGCGCACGGCCGACACGCCATGGCGGCGAGGGCGGCGACACAGAAGTCGGATCCGAAGGGATCCGGCGCCACAGCGGAGCGTCCGAAGCCCAAGGAGCCCACGACGGCGCCCAAGGAGCCGCCATACCTGTGCAATCTCGTCCTCTCGGAGCTCAACGGTGGAAGTTTCGTCACCGTCTGGAGCCGCGCGACGCCGAGCGACGACGCGCTCGCTTTCTACGAGCCCCTGTCGCCGCCGGCCGACTGGCGCATTGCGAATGGCGGCAAGAGTGAGCTCTGCCGCGGCATCGGCGGCCCGAAAGCGCGCCACGCCTTCTATGCCGGCTGGTGCTCGTTCATCAAGCTCGCGTGGCAGGCGCGAGCCCAATTGACGCTTCGGACGCAGCACACGCCCATGCCCGTCGCCGTCTTCTTGATCGACTCCACAACCAAGGTGCCAGAATGATGGTCTCTCTAATGACCTCTGATGACCTCTCTGATGACCTCTCTGATGACCTCTGATGCCCTCTGAGGACCTCTGATGACCTCTGATTGCCTCTGATGACCTCTGATGCGCCTCCCTGATTGCCCCCCCCTCAGGTGCACGCTGTGTGCTTGGAGGCCGACCTGGCGAAACGTCGCGAGGAGAGCGCCTCCGAATTGCCTCCCCCGTTGCATCCGGACAAATGCATGCGGATTCAATCCGCCGATTGGGAGACCATCAAGGCGATTGCATGCACGCCCTCGGCCGTTGCGGACTTTGACGGCGTGGCGACGATGACGCTGCGAACCTTTTTTGAAATCGGGCTGCGCGCGGGCGCGGCGATCGGGCTGGATGATGGAGATGGAGTCGCCGAGGCGCCTCCGCCTCTCGCGTCGCCGAAGCCTCGATCCCTTGTCGTCTCTACCGAGGTGCGATCTCCTCTGATGGCCACTGATGGCCTCTGATGACCTCTGAGGACATCTGATGACCACTGATGGCCACTGATTGCCTCTGATGGCCACTGATTGCCTCTGATGACCTCTGATGGCCACTGATGACCTCTGATGGCCACTGATGGCCACGGATTGCCAAGGCTTGCCCATGATGGCCACCAAGTATGATCCTTCCTACTTTGGCAGGTGTCCCCTCTCAAGGCGGCCATCCTCGCCGCCTCGCCCACCGACTTGATCTTCGCGGACCTGTCGTCGACGGCTTCCCCCGACGTGGCAGGTAGGGTAGCGAGGGCGCTAATTGCCACGCATGCAAGTGCTCACCACGGCGCTCTCGCCCTTCACATTCACAGGTCGTGTAGCGAGGGCGAGGGCCGCAGCGACAGCGGCCTCGAAGAAGGGTGAGCCCTCCCGATTTGGAACACCCGGGCCCTCCCGATTCGGAACACGCCCCGAGCCCTCCCGATTTGGAACACCCGAGCCCTCCCGCTTTGGAACACGCTCGGTTTGGAGCCCTCCCGATTTGGAACACGCTTGACACGACTCGCTCCCAATTTGGCAGGTGAGGTTTCGTCACTCGAGCGGCTGGTCGAGGTCTCGCGCACCGACGACGCGAAGGCCGCGATGGAAGAGCTCAAGGCGAAGGCAGAGCAAGCCGCCAAGGCCGCCGATGACGACGACACCGAGGCCGACCCGACGAAGCCGCTCACTTGGCCGCTCGCGTATGCGGTCGAATCCGAAGCGAGCGCAGCTGCTGCGGAGGCGGAGGCGGCAAAGGCGGTCCTCTCTTCTGAAGAGCTCCGTCCTAACATGGAGGCGGCAGAGGCGGCAGAGGCGGTGCTCTCTTCTGATCAGCTCTCGGCCGAGGGCGCGCCCAGCACGGCGCCGACGAGCCCCAAACCGCCCAACACGGCGCCCCAGTCGCCCCGCATCACGTCGCTCGCTTCGCCGCGCGCTGGGGACTCGTCACCGCTCCAGAAGCTACAGTCACAGTCTGCCGCCAAGATGGCCATCAACCCGACGCCCGAGGAGGCGCGCGACACGCCCATCACACGCGCCTTTAAAGAGAAGATCGCGGCCGAAAGGGAATCCTTCATCAAATCACGTGAGCCAGATTGACGTTGATGGCGTGAGCCAGATTGACGTTGATGACCTCGTGATGGCCTCGTGATGGCCTCTTGATGACCTCTTGATGACCTCTTGATGACCTCTTGATTGCCTCGTGATGACCTCGTGATGGCCTTCCTCATCAGGCGAGACGGCGGTCAAGAAGCCGCTGTTCGGAGCCGATCTAGTGGAGGCGACGAAGGCGGCGAAGGCCATTGAAGACTCCGTGGCGGCGGCGGCGAAGGCCAAGGCGGAGGCCGAGGCGGCGCTCAAGAAAGCGAAGGCCGAGGCCGCTGCCATTGCCGATGCCGAGGCGCGGGAGGCGGCGGCGGCGGCGAGGGCTGCGGCCCAGAAGGCGATCGCGGAGGCGCAAGCAGCCAACAAGGCGGCCCTGGAGGCGGCGGCGGCAAAGGAGGCGGCGGACAAGGAAACTGCCGAGAAGCTTCTCTACGAGCCAAATTACACGGTGGGCCGACTTCCACCCGATGATGACCTCCGTCATCACCCGATGATTGCCTCCGTCATCACCCGATGAGTGCTCCCCGATAGCCTCTCTCATCAGCGCTAAGGAGCTCTGATGAGCTCTGATGATGGCCTCTGAGCGCACCCGTCCGATTACGTCCGTCATCAAGGTGACTATCCATAGGCCGGACGCCACCGCCCTCTGATGAAGACCTCTGATTGCCTGCCTCATCAGGTGACTATCAATAGGCCCGACGCGAGCACGCGCTGGGGCATCACGTTGATCTCCAAAGACGCTCGCAACGAAGGGCAAGCCCTCGGCCCACCGATGGCGCTCGAGACGGCGCTGCTCCCCGTCTATAGGTCTCTCGACAAGGTGGCTCTGCAGGGGAGCACGCCGGCGGAGAAGGCAGCGAAGGTCGCGAAGGACTACACGGGCAACGAGGCGAAGCTCTGGCAGATGCTCAAAGAGAAGTGATGACCTCCCTGATTACCTCCCTGATTACCTCCCTGATTACATCTGGCAACGAGGCGAAGCTCTGGCAGATGCTCAAAGAGAAGTGATGACCTCCCTGACTACCTCCCTGATTACCACTAAGTGCCAGCGCTGATTGCGCTTGAGTGCCAGCGCTGATTGCCCCTGAGTGCCATCGCTGATTGCCTCCCTCATCAGGTACGTGGACAAGAAGATCGCGGCCTTGATTGCTGCCCAATACGACGCGTCCCCTGAGTGCCATCGCTGATTGCCTCCCTCATCAGGTACGTGGACAAGAAGATCGTGGCCTTGATCGCTGCCCAATACGACGCGTGGGACACCGGGCGGGGGCCTCGCGGTCCCCCCGCGCCCATCATCAGCGATCTCGCGAAGGGAGCTCTCGCCTTCGAATCGGGCCTGATGAAGGTACGTTGATTGCATGCGGATGGCCTGCCTTGCATGCAAGTGCTCACCACAGCGCGCGCTCGCCTTCGTATCGGGCCTGATGAAGGTCGATCATCTGCTCGTGGCGGTCAACGGGAATCGAGTGAAGACGCCGGACGAGGGGACGGCTGCCCTCAAAGGGGCTGCGGCCGGTCCCGTGGAGTTGACGCTGTGGGACCCGGCGAAGGCGAGGGCGGGTGAGGAGAGGGCGATGCTCAAGGCGAAGGCGGCCGAGGAGGAGGCGGCGGCGGCCAAGAAGGCGGAGTACAAGGCGGGCTTGGAGAAGGCAGCGGCTGACAAGGCGGCGGCCGAGAAGGCGGCGGCCGAGAAGGCAGCGGCCGAGAAGGCGGTGGCGGACAAGGCGGTGGCGGACAAGGCGGCGGCCGAGAAGGCGGCTGAGAAGGCGGCGGCAGGCGCCGTTCCCGCCGGGACGATGCCGTCTACAGTGGAGGCGGCGCCCACCACGACGCCCGACGGGACGACGCCGTCTACAGTGGAGGCGGCGCCCACCACGACGCCTCCGCCCGCGGAGCCGTTGACCGGAACCCAAGCTTCGTCAGTTTCGTCAGTTTCGTCGGCTCCGTCAGCTCCGTCAGTTTCGTCAGCTTCGTCAGAGCCCAAGCCTGCGGCGGAGGCCGCGCTCCCTCCGTCGGCGCCTCCGGCTTCGTCGGCTTCGTCAGCTCCGTCAGCTCCGTCAGCTGCGGACACGCCCCCGCCGACGGCCGGAAAGCCTCCCGCTGCTGCTCTGGCTGCCGAGCCCGCCGCCGCTCCTGCGTCGACCGCGCCCGCGCCGGCCGCTGGCGACGCTGCGCCCACCACGACGCCCGACGTGTATGAGCCGACGTATAAGGTGACGATCAACAAGCCCGAGCTCTGATGAGCTCTGATGACGGCCTCTGATTGCCTCCCTCATAAGGTGACGATCAGTAAACCCGAGCACTCCGCGCGCTGTGGATGACCTCTGATTGCCTCCCTCATCAGGTGACGATCAACAAGCCCGAGCTCTCCGCGCGCTGGGGCATCACGCTGGAGAGCAAGCCCCAAATCGGGGGGGCTCCGAAGGTACGTTGATTGCATGCGGATGGCCTCGCCTTGCATGCAAGTGCTCACCACAGCGCGCGCGCTCGCCCCAAATCGGGGGGCTCCGAAGGCGCCTACCATCACGAAGCTCGCGGACGGCGGGCTCGCGATCGCCTCGGGCAAGGTCAAGGTGACTCACCTGCTCATCGCGGTCAACGGCACGATCGTCAAGGGGCACGAGGATGGTACGCTGATTGCCACTGATGACGTGCCTTGCATGCAAGTGCTCACCACGGCGCTGTCCGACGGTTCCTTGCCCGAGGATGGTACGCTGATTGCCACTGATGACGTGCCTTGCATGCAAGTGCTCACCACGGCGCTGCCCGACGGTTCCTTGCCCGAGGATGGTACGCTGATTGCCACCGATGACGTGCCTTGCATGCAAGTGCTCATCGCAGCGCGCCCGCCTGGCAGGTACGGCGCTGCTCAAGAATGCTGTCGGCGACACCGAGCTGACGCTCTACGCACCCGAGATCGCCGCGGCGAAGGCCGCTGCCGCCGCTCTAGCCGCGGGGGAGCGGCCCTTGCCCATTGGTGTTGGGAAAACGTCGAGCTCGTGGAAGAAGGTGCCTTCGGCGTCGCGGCCGGGCGCCTTCTCTTACCTGCATGAACCGAGCGGGTACGGCCACAAGCCCGATTGCTTGCGTGATTGCATGCGTGATTGCATGCGTGATTGCATGCGTGATTGCATGCGTGATTACCTGCATGAACCGAGCGGGTACGGCCACAAGCCTCGCGCCACAAGCCCGAGTGCTTGCCCAGTTGCATGCGTGATTGCATGCGTGATTGCGTGCGTGCTTGCCTTCTGAAGTGGGCCTCTTGATTGGCCTCTGATGACCTTCTGATGGCGCCCTCATCACACTTGATTGGCCTCTGATGACCTTCTGATGGCGCCCTCATCACACTTGATTGGCCTCTGATGACCTTCTGATGGCGCCCTCATCACAGGTACAAGCAAGCCGAGTTCCCCGAGAACGACTGGCTCCCGGACGACGCACCGGCGCAGTTCCACAAGAAGATGAAGAACAAGAAGTAGTGTCTCGTGGCGCTTCTGCGCACTCGAGATTGCAATCTCGTGGCAAGAAGTAGTGTCTCGTGGCGCTTCTGGGCACTCGAGATTGCAATCTGCTACGTATCGAGATTGCAATCTCGTGGCGCATCTTGGCACTCGTGTCGCGCCTTCCCTCCATCCTCAAGTGAGCCATCTCCTAATAAGGAAGGCAATGCTGGCCAGACTCTGAGGAGTCGGTTCCATATTAGGAATCGGTTCCAGAGGGCTGACCGGTTCCAGCGCTCGAGACAGCGCTCGGGAGATCTATCGGGGCAATCTCTCCTCGGGAGATCTATCGGGGCAATCTCGGGAGATCTATCGGGGCAATCTCGGGAGATCTATCGGGGCAATCTCGGGAGATCTATCGGGGCAATCTCGGGAGATCTATCGGGGCAATCTCTCCTGGACCTCGGTGCTCCCATGCGAGATTCGCTCGGCGCCCCCGCCCCCATGTTGTGCTCTCATCTTGTGTGTATCGAGTGACTGAGTGCGGTGTGCTGTCATGCTGCTCTAGTTTCGTACTGTCCATGGTACTGTCACTGTCTATCGCTGAGATGTCTGACACAACCGTGTTCATGTGTGAATAGTGGTGGGTGTCTGTAACCGATCATCACATGGTCGAGGTAGTCCGGTTGCCTTTCCGGGCAAGTATCCGGGTCGGACCAGTCGCGGACTCTGCTCCGTGACTGGACGACAGTGACCTCGATGGTGGTCCTTGTCTTTGTGCGTGTGCGCAGTGGCGCCAGTGCACAGCTCAGTGGAGCATACTAGCAGTGAAACCAGTACGTCTTAGTACAGCAGCATGTCAACTACTGGCTCTTCAATGGTAGCGGACAACTGGTCTATCGACTTCAAACAACTGCGCACCGATTTTGACAAACCCAAGTTCACCATCAAGCTCTGCCAGTCGCTGAAGAGTCTCAACCCGAATGAGAAGCTCAGCATCAGCGACTGGCTCATCAAGTTCCGTGCTGCCGCTGGCGACATCTGTTCCATCGCTTTTGCTGATCCAGTTCCACGCGATGAGTTCAGACTGCACTTCAACCTGGCTGGCGAAGGCTTCTGGACCGACCTCGACGGCTGGAGCGAAGTCGAGTTCTTCGACGACCTCTACTCCAGATACCTCGTTCGTTACGCCTTCATCAACGGCGTCGTCGCCTCCTTCCTCATCGGCCACGTCGAGTGGGAAAAAGAGCCTGCACTCGCTCGTTGCATCCGTAACCTGCCAGGCGTGCTCGGATGGGCCTCCACCGGCAACGGCAAGGCAATCTATGATTGGCTGGTCAAGCATGGCTCCACCGACGACGCTGCGACGCAAGAGCTCCTCATCACTGAATGGTCAACCTACCTTATCGAGGCTCGCCTCACCACGCAAGGCCTCCCTCGAACAAAGGTCGTCTTCCACAACTCGTCGTCGGCAGAGGACGTCATCGACCGCATGACGGCGCTTCTCGACCTGTACGAAAAAGTTCCCGAGCATTACGCAGCTCCGGCACACATCTTCATCAAAGTTGTGGCTCAACTTCTCTCCGAAGATGTTCTTTCCCTTGGCGACTGGGGCAGGCGCTTCATCATCGACCTCATGACCGGCAAAGGGTCGATCACGTGCACGAGATCAGCATGGGTTGCCGATGAAGCCAGCCCCCTCATCCGCGCCATCCTTCCGCAGCGCTCGTTCGCATTCGCCTCCACGCGCCACGATGGTCGCCAACCTGGCGCTCTCAACATTCAACGCGCCGGAGCTTCAAACGGCCCGCGTCCCTCCCAATCTGGTACTAACCGCCCGCCCTTTCAAACCAAGGGTGGCCCAAGGGACGGCTACAAAGGCAAGCCAAAGGGCGACGGTACTAGTGACAAGATCAGGTTCGGCCAGTGCAGCTTCTGCGACGCACGCGGCTGCCAGAACGCCGACGATCCCAAGGCCGGCATCGACAAGTGCTCCGTCTACGGGGGATGCGCATGCAAGCCTACCGCCTCGCCCGACGAGAAGCAGTACGTCGAGCTCCAGCGCAAGTTCCTCAAGGAAGCCGGCCCGAAGTCCAAGTACCACGCGCCACCTTACCTGAAAGGTATGGAAAGCCGATCGAATGTCTGGCAGTTCACGAAGGACCTTGCACAACACTCTGGGTTGAGCGTTGCCTCTTCGGCCACAACCTCCTCCTCAGGTGTGCGCATCTCTCGCGAGAACCGCCTCCGCCAGGTCGGCAGGATTCGTACTATGGCCGCCGCCAGCCTGGACGAAGGGGACACCGAGGGTGCTGCATACCTGTACAAGTGCGCCGATCGGATGGAGCAAGACGACTCCGGCGATGAGGACTCCGACGAAACTTCAGAGTGTGCTGCAGTCCACAACCTCGCTGCTGCGGACAACGAGTTCGTCGGCGCGTTCAACAGGCTCGCCCAGGTCGACGCCTTTGACAGAGGCGCGTTCAAAGGAGCAGAGGAGCTCCTTGGCGACATAGGGGACGTGGGCGAGCTCAGCACGATGCAGGGCGTCGGCCACAACTGGGACGTTGCGAACGCCTACGTGCAGTTTGCTATCGAACCCGTCGAGATCGAACTTTCGTCCGATGCCTTCCAACGCGTCGCCTTCAGTGTCGACCATGCGCTCAAGGAATATCGACGCTTTGATCTCAACGACTCCGACCCCTCGGACGACGAGTCGCCTGACATAGGCCGCCTCTCGATGCTTCAAGGCGACCCTTCATCGCAAGATACCGGACAGGCAACCGTCACAGATAAGGACAACGAGGAAATCGCCGCTGTCAAAGCCGCGAAAGCAGCTCGAGACGCCTGGCACGCCCCTGGGAACCCGGCGACAGCTGCTCTTGACGCCGCGAACGCCGCTAAAGCTCCTGCCGCCGCTCGCCAAGCCGCTGCTGTTGCCAAGGCCGCTGCAGACGCCGCGGCAGACGCCGCCGCGGCCATCCGGTCGACGAAAAAGGCCGCTAAGGCAGCCCGGGTCGCCGCCGCCGATGCTGCCGACGCTGCCCGCGCCCGTGCGACTTACGGCGCCACGACCAAGACCAGTCTGCCTCCCGGCATCTTCATCGCCTCCACGGACACAGTCCTGTACAGCAATCAGCGTTTCGTCCTAGCTGTCACTCAGAGCCTCGTAGACAGCGGCATCGCCCCTCACAGCGCCCTGGGCACTGTCTTTGAGATCACAGCCATGCGACGCCACCACGTCCAGGCTCGAATCCCGCCTGGAGGCGTCCAGGCTCGAGTCCCGCCAGGATGCCTCTTCCAGATTCCGAAATCTGAGCTCTGGAGAGCCGTGGTCCTCGAGCAAGAGCTCGCGCCAAGATACGTCCCGGCGGTCGGGTCCGACGCATTCAGCGATGCTCACCCTCTGTCGACCGCAGCTACTAACGAACAGGAATGGACTCGTGGACGTTTGGCCCACAAATTCCTCGAGAGCGTTGCGCACGGCCTGCTCATTGCTCCCAGGCCCATCTCTGCTCAGCACGCCGGTGACAATGTCCCTCCGGACGATCGCCCCGTGGCGCCGCCCGGTCTCGGGCGTCTCGTAACCGTCCTCACTCCTGTTGGTGACCAACACGGCGTTGATGAGGCCGCCCCAGGCATACCGTTCCGATTCTGGGATGACGACCCAAGCTGCTCGAGCACCTCGGCGCGGTACCCCTCTACACAGCAGGTCGCGGGCTCGTCGACTGACGTGGATGGCCCACCTGCTGAAGTTGCACCGTCGGCACCTGCTCCATCGCAACTCTCCGACCTCGATCGTCGTAAACGGAAAGAAAGGGAACACCGCCAAGCTGCGCGTGCAGAACACATCAGGTCATACCAGGCTGTCGACGTGCTCAACGGACCGGCTCGCCTCGAAACGCGCGACCTTGGGCGGCTCACCATGATGAGTGGAGCTGCCAAGCCTCCGTCCGACACAGGCGATCATGGGTCCTTCACCTTCCCCTCCTCCAGTGACGACCCCAGCGGGCGCTTTCACGCGCGCCCCGCCAGCTTCGGCCGTGGCAGAGGAGGGCTCCTGACTCCGCAGCCGCGACTCAGGCACCTGGCACTCGCGAGTGCCCCGCCGGCAGCTGATCGGAGCTACTCTGCTGTCACCGCGGCGTCCACGGGTAGCCTCTCTGCCCTTCCTTCGACGCCCCGCTACACCCCACCGCCCTCCGGCATGCCTGCTCCGGGTACGCCTGAATACCTCTCCGAAGTGGCCAAGATAGCCGCTGTGGAAAACAGCCTTCGACGCACATCGTCGAAGCGCCGTGGCAACAGAACACCTGTTCAAGAGACGATGGTGAGCTCTCTGAGTGAGACACACGTCGTCGATTCCACCCTGGATCCTGTCAATGCCACCGTGCCTGGTACTTTGAGGGCGGAACTCACGCCTTCCTCGATTCAAGCTTCCGCTGCTGCAGTCCCCGAGTCTGAGGGCACTTTGGGGGTGACACCACCACCAGCCTCAGCTTCCGCTGACACCGTGCCGGAGTCCGAGGGCACTTTGGGGGTCACACCGACGCCAGCCTCAGATCAGGCAGAGGCCCCCGCCGAGCCACGTGCCGACATGCAGCCGAGCACCACTGTTGAGGCACTCTCCAGTGTCACAACAGTCCAACTCGAGTGTCTCTCCGAACGAGTCACCTTCGTGGAGCAGCTCTGTGAACAGCTCGGCGAGTCCGCGGACAAGATGAACGACTTTGACGCGCACGTACGTTACGTCGTCAACACCTTTGAACGCACGCAGAAGGCCTTTGAACGCACGGACAAGATGATCACTGACGTTCAGGCCGAGACGAGCCGCATGGAAGCAATCCTCGTCGAACTGCGGAGCAACCATCTTACCGACCTCGACTGCCACGCTCAACTGCACGATGTCATCAAGCGCCACGTCGACCCGCGTATTCTTGAGCTCACGATGACTCAGCGTGGGCAACACGCAGACCTCCTCAAGCGCGTCAACCTTCAGGAGAAGGACACCGTCGTAGAGCTCAGCACCCTCCAGTCTCGCATTCATGCTCTCGAAGCACGCCGTTACGTTCAACCTAGCAACTGCGACTCATTTGACGCGCGGGCGACGGAAAACGAGATGATCAACGCGCAGCTCTCTGCGCTCAAGGATCGCCTTCTTGATGTCCATCAACAATCAGCCGAGCGATGGACTGCTATCGACGCTCGCGTTCGCTCTCTCGAAGCGGACCGCTCCTCGACCATGCCTCAGCCCGCGCCCAGCATTGCCTTCAAGTGTATAACCACGGCATCCAGCCTCGCGCGCCACCTTGCTCGCTTCATCCTCGACGCGCGCGCGCCGATCACCAGCTTCTTAGCAGGCGCTGTGTTCGCCTTCTTATGGATGTTCTGGCTCCCGAGTGCTCGTCTTCACCCTGCACCAACCGACGTCGGCTCCCTCAACATGTTGCACTGCGGACGAGTGAACATGCCGAATCCCCTCAAGCACGGGTCGATCCTCAAGGCCGTCGCCGACACCCGAGGCAGCAGTCTCTTTGACGGGGGGGCGACGCACATCGTGCACGAGGATGACAAAGGGGCAATCCCGGGCAGCTGGCAGCCCGACGTTGCGGGTCTACGCCTCGGCGACGACACGTTCATCCCGGCCTTTGGCTCCGTACTCAAGGATTTCATCCCGCCGCCAGACGTCGGTGGCCCGGACATTCGACGCCGCGTACTCATCGCTCCCGCAGTCGCCTCACGGGTCTGGTCGGGCACGCAAGAGGTCGACATGTACGGCTCGACGTTCGTCGACTCGCCCACCAAAGGCAAGTACCTGCAGCTCGAGGACGGCCGCATCCTCAAGCTGCGCCTCGCCTCCAACGGCCTCCGCATGCTCGATCTCCGCGTACGACCCACAGAGGCCGTCATCAACACCCTTTTTGCCATCCACCCTGCGCCTTCGCTTGATTCCGCAGCTCTCTGTCGCATTACTGGTGTTGGCAAACGCCACCTGCCGCTCGCGCCAATCGAGTTCCTTCGCCTGTGGCACTGCATCCTCGGGCACCTCTCGTCGCGTCGGTTGCTCGCTACGCTCCGGCACACCCTTGTGCTCGCCAACGTTCCTGTGCTCGCTCCAGACGTCGTCAAAGCCTATGAGAAGGAGCACTGCGACGTGTGCAACGCGTTCCTGCAAAAGCGCGCCTCCGCACCGGCCCTAGCGCCCGTCGCCTCAGGCGTTCGTGCGGAGACTGACCTGCCACCGTCGGTTGGTCGCGCGCTCCGTCCCCTCTATCGCATTCTCCTTGACGTCTTTGGCCCCGTCCCATGGGCCTCAGCTCAATTCGGCTATCGCTTCGTGCTCGGCCTCATCTGCGAGGCAACAATGATGCGCTGGATCTTCGGGCTCAAGACGCACACCGAAAACGACGTTGAGGGCTGCATCAACCTCTTCCTGGCGTCAATGCGCTTGCTACGTCCCGATCTCTCCATCGACATCATTCGCTCGGACGGAGCGCCAGAGAATCGATCGCACCGATGGGCCGCCTACCTCCAAAGTCTTGGTGTCCTCCACGAGCAATCGATTGCGTACGACTCGCACCAGATGGGCGCAATCGAAAACACGTGGAACCTCGTCCCCTCCGCCGGCGCCATGCTCGCGGTCTCTAACCTGGGCAAGACGCACTGGTACACGGCGCTTCGCTACGCCGTCCTCCTCTCCAACATCGTGCAGTCCAACGTGACCGGCGGCGTCGAGAAGATGACCTCGGCGTTCGAGCGCTTCTACGGCACCAAGCCATGCGGCGACCACCTCAACGTGTACGGGGCGCCCATCCGGTACCACGTCAAGCTGCACACGATGGGCCGCGACGACAAGTTCGACGAGCACGCTCTGCCAGGGTTCTATGTCGGCCCGTCACCCGAAAACCCCGAAGAGAAGTACGTCTGGACGGGCACGCGTCACATCTCCATCGGTGGCTCCTTCGTCATCGACGAGTCGCGCTTCCTACAGCCCATCCATCTGAGCAGCGAGTACTTTGACTCGTGGCCCGTGCCCACGCCCGACTCGACCCTGCCGCTTGTCCAGCCTCCACCTCCGCCGACGAAGACTGCTCAGGTGCTCAAAGAGCCCTTGACAACCGGGACGGTCCTCGAGTTTCGCTACGCGAACCGCGACTACACTGCCTGGGAGTGGTACTCGGGCAAGGTAGTTAGCTGGAGGCGCCGCGCCGACAATGGCATCGAGCACGAGATCGAATGGCTCGATAAGAGATGGACCCAGAACGACTGGGTCAACCTGGCCTCCTCAGTACGCATCTGGCGGCTGCCCGCGTCCTCTCCACCGCTCGCACCGCCGCCAGCGACTGCGCTACCCGCTGCTACTCCGGCCGCCCCGCCCGTTGCTCGAGCAACGCGCAGCTCCGCGCGCACCGCCGCCCTTAACCGCACACGCGCCGTTCAACCACGCGCGCTCATCTTCGACAGCTGCGCCAGCAACGTGACGTTCGTCAAAACAATGAAAGCCAAAGGATGGCTGATCGACGTCGTGACCGATTCCTCGACCCCTCATGACGTCACCGTGCGGTCCGTGCAACGTGAGCTTCGCGACAACATCGAGAACGGCGTTTACGATCACATCATCCTCTTCGCGCCGCCCATCGCCGTCGGCACCAAAATTGTGTCCATCGTCGCCGCCCTTGCTCTTCTGGCACGCAAGTCCGAAGTCCCCTTCACCATCATCGGTGTCAGCACCGACGCAGTTTGGACGACGGAGCCCATGACGATCCTCAAGCGGATCAAGGACATGCTCGAGATCTCGTTCCCGGTCTGTAGCTTTGGCGCTCAGACCTCGCTTCTGATCACGCTGTGGACGACCTCCGAGCCCGTCCGCTCCAAGTTCGCTGATCTCGAGTGCACGCACGACATGCATGCCTCTTCAACCTCGCCACCTGGCTTGCCCGACGCTGCAAGCATTGCTATGGCTCAAACGGTCGCGTCAACCGCCGTCACCGACGTTGCGCCCGCGTCCACGACCAAGATCGATGGCATGCATCCCATCTCTGCCACGCGGTACGACAAGGCAGCTGCGGGTCTCCATCGGCGATCTCTACAGACGGATGAGCCTGCTCTCAACGCCTTCCTTTTCACGGCCGCAGACATTGCAGACATGCCGCTCTGCGTCTTCTGTCAAGACGACGTGCCATCGGAGCTCGTGTCCACGACCGCGACCCTCCTCAAGGTCACTTCGGATGAGTACAACGAGCTCGACATTGGCCTCCTCGACGTCCCTGACGAAGACGACGGCCCGACTATCGACGCCGTGCTCTACCTCGCCAAGGGCAAGAAGTTCTCGATCGACAGGAAGGAAGTCGTCTACCACACCGACGGCGGTGTGATCCACGCCCTCGAACCTCGTGGGATCAAAGAGGCCCTCACCTCCTTGCAGCGCGATCAGTGGATGCTCGCGATCGAGAAGGAGATGGACAACCTTCGGGCCCACGACGCCTTCCACTACGTGCCTGTCAAGGAGGCTCTCGCCCAGGGCAAGAAGATCATGCGCATGACCTGGGTGTTCAAGATCAAGACGCACGACACCGGCGCACTCGACAAGTTCAAGGCGCGCTTCTGCGTTGTCGGCACCTCCCAGGTCAAAGGTCAAGACTACTTCGAGAGCTTCGCCTCGGGCGCGCGCGGCACCTCCGTCAAGATGGTCGTCATCCTCACGGTCGTCGAAGGCTGGATCGACTTCCACTTTGACCTCAACGGCGCCTACCTCGACTCCAACATTGACACCGACGTCTACGTCGATCAGGCGGCCGGCCTCGACCCTGTCGTCGGCCCGAACGGCGAACGTATGTGCATGAAGCTCGACAAGGCGATCTACGGCACCGTCCAGGCCGCGCGCCTCTTCACCAAAAAGTTCCGTGCCGCGCTCGTCAGCCTCGGCTTTGAGGTCTCGCTCGACGACGAGGCCGTCTACCGCCTCGATCACAAGCTCGGCCGTATCGTGCTCGCCACGCACGTTGACGACGGCATCGGCGGTGCCTCCACTACCGCGGTCCTCGACTGGATGTACGCCGAAATCATCAAGCACGGCTTCTCCTTCTCGCAACAAGGAGGGTGGCACACGATCCTCGGCTTCGGCGCCAAGCGCAACCTGGTCAACCGCACCGTCACCATCAGCGCAGGCGGGCACATCCGCGATCTGGTTCGCATGCACCTGGCTGACGAGGTGGCCTCGACGCTCAACCCTCCAACGCCCACCGCGCGGACCATTATGGACTTGCAACCGGCAGGTGAAGAGACGGCCGCCGAAGCCTCGATGCACATCGCGTGGCGCGCCAACGCCCGCGCCCTCAAGGGGTCCTTGATCTACATTCAACAGATCCATCCGGCCATCGCGCACGGGGTCAGCCGAGTGTGCGCACACATGGCCACGCCAACGCACGAATCCTACGCCGCGGCCAAACGAATCCTCGCCTGGCTGTCTCACCGTGCGGACCTCGGGGTCACCTACGGCGCCTCGCACCTCAGGAGTGCAGCAGATCTGGCGCCGCCCAAAGACGCCCTTCTCCCCATGGGTGACATCCGCGACTTCTCGCTCTTCTGCACGGTTGACTCGGACCTTCCTGGCAAAGGCCTTCCTGTGCGCTCTGCCGACGACACTACGTTCGTAGACAAGCAATCGCATCGGGCTCAGCTTGGCTACACAATCTCCCTCGCGGGTGGTTGCATGGAAGCAGTCTCGAGACGTCAGCACTCCACCGCCGTCGACACGGCTGCCGCCGAGATGTTCGCCGCCTCCGTCGCAGGCGCCGTCCTCGTCTCCGTCACAAGCGTCCTCGCCTTCGTTTCATTTGGCGCCCTTGGACATCAAACTGTTCGCATCTGGTGTGACAACGAAGCTGCTGTCATGGCTGCCAACGACGCCTCGTCGATCAAGCGCCTCGCTTACATCGCGCGGCGCGTGCGCTTCCTTCAGGAGCTCGTCACGCGCAACATCGTAGTCCTCCTCAACATCGATGGCAAGCAAAACCCTGCAGACGCGCTAACAAAGCACATCGAACCCAAGGGCACCTTCCGCGACTACATGGCACGCCTCTACAACGCCACGGCCTCCCTCTTCCGCTTCAGCCACACCACCTCTATGGCACACCCAGCCGAGAGCTCTGACTAGCGCAGCTCAGGTCTCGACGCGGCTGTTTGGGGGGGGGAGAGGGGATGGCCTCA
>Ga0210239_100860_pt1 | contig 26175 bp, 9 predicted proteins | sample ChrtobMetP5a_0mM_FD_155451 | JGI IMG/M metagenome (GOLD analysis project Ga0210239, IMG submission 155451) | Chrysochromulina tobin associated microbial communities from unialgal haptophyte culture, Seattle, Washington, United States - P5a_0mM | ecosystem: Host-associated > Algae > Haptophytes >... | reverse complement strand
CGCGCACCACGACTTGCAATATCCATTCGTCGCCGGCACAGCCGGGGGGACAGAGGTCGCGGGCGCTTGGGCCGCGATCGGCGAGGCCGGCTTCGGCAATAACAGGCTCGCCTCCTTCTCGTCAGCCGCCTCTTTCTCAGCCGCCGCCTTCTCGGCCGCCGCCTTGTCGGCCGCCGCCTCGTCAGCCGCCGCCCTCTCCGCCGCCGCCTTCTCGGCCGCTGCCTTCTCCGCCGCCGCCTTCTCGGCCGCCGCCTTCTCGGCCGCTGCCTTCTCAGCTGCCGCCTTCTCGGCCGCCGCCTTCTCGGCCGCTGCCTTCTCAGCTGCCTCCTCCTCCGCCGCCGCCAACTCGGCCGCTGCCTTCTCAGCTGCCTCCTTCTCCGCCGCTTCCCTCACAGCCGCCTTCTCGGCTGCCGCCATCTCGGCCGCCGCCTTGTCAGCGGCCTCCTTGTCGGCCGCCGCCTTGTCAGCGGCCGCCTTCTCCGCCGCCGCCTCCTCGGCCGCCGCCTCCTCGGCCGCCGCCTCCTCGGCCGCCGCCTTCTCGGCCGCCGCCTTCTCGGCCGCCGCCTCCTCGGCCGCCGCCTCCTCGGCCGCCGCCTTCTCGGCCGCCGCCTTCTCGGCCGCCGCCTTCTCGGCCGCCGCCTCCTCGGCCGCCGCCTCCTCGGCCGCCGCCTTCTCGGCCGCCGCCTCCTCGGCCGCCGCCTTCTCGGCCGCCGCCTTCTCGGAAGCCGCCTTCTCGGAAGCCGCCATCTCGGCCGCCGCCTTGTCAGCGGCCTCCTTGTCGGCCGCCGCCTTGTCAGCGGCCGCCTTCTCCGCCGCCGCCTTCTCGGCCGCCGCCTCCTCAGCCGCGGCCGCCTTGTCGGCCGCCTCCTTGTCGGCCGCCGCCTTGTTGGCCGCCGCCTGGTCCGCTGTCGGAGAGGTCGCGGGCACGGCCGGGGCGACAGAGGGCGCGGGCGCTTGGGCCGAGATCGGCGAGGTCGGCGAGGTCGGCGAGGTCGGCGAGGTCGGCGAGGTCGGCGAGGTCGGCGAGGTCGGCGAGGTCGGAGCATCGGCGGAAGCGGGGGCGGGGCAGCCGCACGAGAAGGCGCACTTTGCATGCATGAACACTGGAATGCGATCGCATTCGCCCGATTTAGACCATTTGGCGCACGGGAAGGTGGCGTCGTCGATGCACGACGAGCGTGCGTCCTCGTTCTTTGTCGGTGCGCCAAAGTCGAAATTGGCTGGCGGGGCCGGCGCGGTCAAGGCTGGCGCATTGACCGAGATCGGCGAGATCGGCGAGATCCTCGGCGAGGTCGGCGAGATCGGCGAGATCGGTATCGGCAAGGTTGACGAGGGCGGGGCTACGACCTCAGCGGCCGGTGGCACGACCGCAGCGGGCGCGGCAGGACAGCCGCACGAGAACGCGCACTTAGCGTGCATGAACACTGGAATGCTGAGGCACTGGCCCGAAGCGACCCATTTGGCACATGGGAAAGAGGGGTCATCGGCGCACAGTGCGTTGCCTGCTGCCGCTTCTTCTGCTGCCGCCTTCTCGGCCGCCTTCTTGTCGGCTGCCGCCTTGTCGGCGGCCGCCTTGTCGGCTGCCTCCTTCTCAGCTGCCGCCTCCTCGGCCGCCTCCTTCTCAGCTGCTGCCTTGTCAGTCGCCGCCTTGTCGGCTGCGGCCTGGTCAGCTGCCTCCTGGTCTGCCTCCGTGATCGGAGTGCTCGGCGTCGTCGCGTCGTCGGCTGGGGCCGGCGCGGCGATGTCGGTCGGCGCATCTGCCATGGCTGGTGCCTTGAACGTCGTGCATTCCGCACAAGCGTTGCACGCTGCAAAGGTGGTGCACTTTTCCTCAAAGGAGGCCGTGTGCTGCGCGCACCACGACTTGCAATATCCATTCGTCGCCGGCACAGCCGGGGGGACAGAGGTCGCGGGCGCTTGGGCCGCGATCGGCGAGGCCGGCTTCGGCAATAACAGGCTCGCCTCCTTCTCGTCAGCCAGCTGCTTCTCCGCCGCCCTCCTGGCCTTCTCCGCTGCCCTCTCGGCGTCCGCTTTCTCAGCCGCCGCCCTCTCCGCGGGTGTCATGAGGTCACCTCCATCTTTGTCTGGGAGCGGCGGAGACACAGCAGGAGGCGGTGGAGAAGGCGGCGGTGGCATCGGAGGCGGAGGCGATGGCGATGGCGGCGATGGCGATGGCGGCGATGGCGATGGCGGCGATGGCGATGGCGGCGATGGCGATGGCGGCGATGGCGGCGATGGCTGAAGCAGATCCAGATTGTTGGCATACCAACCGTCACTCGGGGTGCTCTCACGCGCCGGAGATGAAGGGAGATCGTGTGCGCCGTTGTGGTCCCCGATGGCCGGAGCCTTGAGGTCGTGACCCATGTCGTGTCCACCTGTGTTCCCCATGTCGTGTCCACCTTTGTTCTTGAGGTCCAGGTCGTCAATATCGAGGTGGTTGAAACGGTCGAGGTCCACGTCGTCGACATCGTCTCCAGCTTCGGGATCCTCATTGGCCAGAGCCTCGGGCTCGTCTGCATATTTGTTGTCGAGGTCGAGCTCATCGATGTACCAATCGTTGCTATGGTTGGTCTCATACGCCGGTGGTGCCAAGATCGGCGAGGTCGGCTTCGGCAACGTCATGCTCGCCTCCTTTTCGTCCGCCAGCTTCTTTCGCGCTGCCCTCTCGGCGTCCGCCTTCGTAGCCGCCGCTCTCTCGTCCTCCGCCCGTTCGGCATCCCTCTCGTCCGCCGCCTTCTCGTCCGCCGCCTTCTGGAGCTCAAGCTCGTCCTGAGGAATTGCCTTGTCGCCGGCAAAGTCGCACTTGACGATGCCGTTGTCGTTGTCGCACACGATCGGTGCCTTCGACACGGCCTCACGTGCGGGCGGCGCCGACACGAGATCGTCTCCACCTTCGCGGTCCTCGCTTGCCGGAGCCTCGAGAACATCTTCACCTTTGTTCTTGAGGTCTAGGTCGTCGATGTCAAGGTCGTCGAGATCTTCGGGGTCAATGTCATCGCTGGCCGGAGCTTCGAGAGGTACATCAGGTCGTCGAAATAGCAGGTCGTCAATATTCCTCTCCCACATTTGTAGGTCTTCTCCCACTTGTGGTCGATGGTATTTGCCCACGGATCTCAACGACGGAGCGCTGGGTTCTGGTGCATGGGCTCCGCGAGGACTGTCATGACTCTCGTGGTGTTGTCCTCCACCTTTGCCGTCGTTGTCGTTGTCGTTGTGTCTCAATAGGGCAACGCCGCCGCCCAAGGGATACGCCAGGGCGACGGCAAAAAAAGCTAGCATTGCGACAGAGAGAGAGTGTTCACTGCCAAATTTGGTTTCGTTCACATCGCTATGCATGCAGGTTGTGTGGTAGTCAAGTCAAGACACATTCTCCGTCTTCAGTTGTTTATGTTTAGACTTGACTTTCAGGAACGATCATACATGTATCATGTTCGGTTCCGCTGCCGTGCCGGGAGGCCGAGCATGGCCGAGGCAGCCGAAGGCAGCCGGCATCCACACCACCTCCACCAGGAGCGCGGGAGGGCAGAGTTTGTGTTTGAGTGGTACGGTTGGACTAGTTCCGCTGTACCTTGGTTGTTCCACTCGTCCTATTTCATGTCCTATTGCCGCACCACGATCGGTGCCCCCCCTAGCCCTTTGCACGTGGGCCATTGCTCCCCTCGCTCCCTGAGCGCTTTCGATGCCCCGCAGCTCTTCAAATACACCACCTCACTCATCCCTCAGATTTGTATGGGTTTGCCATCGAGCCCGAACACGGGAGTCGTCACGGGGACTGTGTTGATGATGGGTTTGCCATCGAGCCCAAACACGGGGAGACCGGGGACTGTGTTGATGGCTGTTGATGGCTGCGTAGCGGAAAGGAAGGCAGTGTTCGGCTGCATGTCGTAAAAGGGCGCCGCAGAAGTCGCTACTTCCACAGTATGGCTGGTCATCGCACGGGTTGCCGTCCTTCTGCGGTGCAGATGTACCACCAGACCGCCAACCGCCAGGCCGATGGCAAGAAGGAGAATCGCGACGCCGACGACACACGAGATGACCCACAGGGGCAGCGGCTGGAGGACACACGCACCGCTCGTGCGGACCACCACCGTGTACGTGATCACTGAGGCGGAAGTGGACTCCGTCCCGCTCACAGCCTGCGGATAGTTCACGGACCAATCGCACTCGAGCTGCATGACATATTGCCGCTGCAGGCCGCCAGAGCCGCCACGCGCAGGGTCGCCACCGCTGAATGTGATTTGCGCACCGCCTTTGATGTCGTTTGGATTCTGCAGACTCCAGACGTGGTTTCTCAGATGGCCCGGGGCGACGCACTTTGCACCGTTCTGGTATACGTCGATCGCGGCTGGATTCGATATGCACGGTGGGTTTGCTGAGTCGCAGGCATAGCTGCCTTGGCCGCACGTCACCGTGGGTGGCCTGCAGATGCGCGTGTAAATGTCGCCGGTGATGGCGCCGGCCTGATTCTTGACGGCCACACGCAGATTGCCCGTTAGAGCTTCATCGGCCAAACGAAGATCATAGTAGATCTCAGGCTGACTTGCATCCGGGGTGAACGTGCAGATCATCGTAGCCTCTGGAGGTGGTGGGCTAGGAGGCGATGGTGGCGGGTTGAATTTAATACCCTGTGCCGATACGAGCGTCCATGCTTGCAGCAGCGAGAGCAGCCGCAGGCAACTCATCGCCTGGCGGCCTCGCTCGCCTTCCGCCAACTCTTCCGCACCGAAATCAAAGATCTTCAAGTTCTTGTTTTTTCGGGGATGTGAACGTTAACACTGATGGTTCCATCTCTGTTTCCGCACAAAAGCTCCGCGGCTCACGCCCGTCCAGGGCCCGTCCCACCCGACACGGCGGCTTCTTGTCGTCAGCCCGAACTATCCGATCACGCAGGGCGTGGGCACTGCCGCAGCATGACGACTAGGCGCGGGCACGTTCCGCATGCGCAGCGCCGTCATCCGGCACCGCCTCTCGAGGCTTTTCGCCGGTCCGATGTCTTCGAGACTCTCGCATGCCATCCCGACACGCGCCCACACGTGGTCGATGCTGGGTTCCGCGAGGCGGTTTCGAAGCTGCGCACGAGTTCACACGAGGGCGGCATGCGCCTGATCCAGCACGACCCGCGGCTGGTACAGGCCATGGGCGTACTCAACGGCCATCGTGTCAGTGCGACCGAGGCGGACGTGCGCGCCGCCGAGCGTGTCGGCGACATCAAGAAGCGCGATGCCATCCAAACGGCCGACGTCGAGGCTGCGCTGCAGTGTGCGACCGTCGCGGAGGCCAAGGCGGCCGGCAACGAGCACTTCAAGGCGGGGGCGCACAGCAAGGCGCTCGCCTGCTACGCGCGCGCGCGCGTACTCCTCGACAGCGAGGAGGCAGCCGCGCTCGCCGCTGGGGCTAGCGAGGACGACGAGGACGACAAGGTGGCGACGGGCGCCGCGCGTTCGGGCACGATGCGCGCCGTGCTTCTGAGCAACTCAGCGGCGGCGCTTCTGCGGCTTGAGCGGCCCGCGGAGGCGCTGCAGGCCGGGCTCGAGGCCCTCTCCGCCGCGCCGCCCCGCAGCAGTGAGCCCCTGAGTAAGATCCACTACCGACTCGCACACGCGTACGAGCAGCTCCAGAGGTATGACGAGGCCATCGAGGCCATGCGTCGCTCTCTGGAGCACGCGCGTGGCGAGGCAGTCGAGGCGCCGTCTCGGGCAGTCGAGGCGCCGTCTGGGGCAGTCGAGGCGCCGTCTCGGGCTGGCGAGGCGCCGTCTCGGGCAGGCGAGGCGCCGTCTCGGGCAGTCGAGGCGCCGTCTCGGGCAGTCGAGGCGGCGCGTGGGGCTCTCCACCCATCGAGCCTCGAGTGCAGTGCAGCCTCCGACAGCGCCACCACCGCCAGCGCCACCACCGCCAGCGCCACCACCGCCAGCGCCACCACCACGAGCGCCTCCACCGCGACCAGTGCCACCACCACCGCGAGCGCCACCAGTGCCCGCGCTAAGCTGCTGGCAGACGAGCTACGGCGGCTCGAGTGTGCACGCCGTGTCGCCACTGAGGCTCGGGAGGACAAGGAGCGGCAGGCGAGGCGGGAAGCGGTGGCGCAGGCAAGGCGCGAGGCGGGCGTGCCTCTCGCGCCGTCCCGGGCGCCTGCCAACGGGGCGGAGGCGCCGTCCCGGGCGGCCGAGGGGGCGAAGGCAGCGGCCTTGGCTGAGCACGACTTCAGCCACTGGGCGCGCCGGGCGTTGGCGGCGCGACTGGGGGGCCTTCGACACGCTCGCGCGGGCGCAACTGTCGTCGTGGATAGGATGGATGATGAGCGCTCCGAGGTGACTCTGATGACCCTTGATGACCCTTGATGACCCTTGATGACCCTTGATGACCATTGATGACCATTGATGACCCTTGATGACCCTTGATTACGTCCGAGATGGACGATGAGCGCTCCGAGGTGACTTGCGTCTGCCCCGACCATCGCCCCGGCCGCCAACCCCCCTTGCCTCAAGCTGGTGTGCATGGGGGGGTGCTGATTGTGGTGTGCAGGGGGGGTGGCTGATTGTGGTGTGCAGATGGCTGACGGCTTGCTGATGATGATGGCAGGTGCATGCATCCATTCAAGAGCGTCGCGGCCGGCGCGCACTATATTACGATCTGGACCTGGTGCTGCACTGGACGGGTCACTGCGCGCTGGGGGAGCAGACGTTGGGCGAGGAGGCTGGGCACGCGCCCGAGACGACGGCACACACGATCCAGGGCGAGTTTCGGCACGCGCCCGAGACGACGGCACACACGATCCAGGGCGAGTTTCGGCTGTACAATGTCGGGCAGGACACCCAATTCAACCTTCAACCTCGCCCGCATCCAAGTGCTCATCACGGCGCCGCCCTCCCTCCCCTTCCCCACAGGTGGGGCAGGACACCCAATTCAACCTCGGCGGCGACCCGCACACGTCCTACCTCTACACAGTGGGCGTTCCCGTACAGTTCCACAACGATGAGCGGTGCGAGCTCTGGGCGCGCCATCTCAAGTACGAGGCCAGCGAGCTCTTCGAGCTTGTGAGCGCGCTCGTCGGCCAAGTTGTAACCGATCTCGTGCGCAAGGCCGAAAGGGATTGTTGAAAGGGCTCCAAAGGGTTTCTACGCTGTGCAGTGGTAGACGAATCGTATTGATCGGATAGGACGCAGCGCTTGCCGCGTAGAATGTACTGTTTAGAGAATAGGTTTCGTCATTAGGGCTACCGGTACGCCACTGAGTTCAAAATCAGGTGGTGGGGATAGTGTGTGAATCCAGAAAGAATACCCTCCCCTACCCCTTTGGATCAACCACTGAGTTCAAAATCAGGTGGTGGGCAGGTGGGGATAGTGTGTGAATCCAGAAAGAATACCCTCCCCTACCCCTTTGGATCAACCACTGAGTTCAAAATCAGGTGGTGGGGATAGTGTGTGACTCCAGAAAGAATACCCTCCCCTACCCCTTTGGATCAACCACTGAGTTCAAAATCAGGTGGTGGGGATAGTGTGTGAATCCAGAAAGAATACCTTAGAATACCCTCCCCTACCCCTTTGGATCAACCACTGAGTTCAAAATCAGGTGGTGGGGATAGTGTGTGAATCCAGAAAGAATACCCTCCCCTACCCCTTTGGGTCAAGTCGCAATCTCCGTAAGGTATTAAATCTCCGTAAGATATAGTATAGAGGATATAGAGAATGATATAGAGTTGTCCTGTGCCCCCATATAGCCGAGCGGCCGAGAGCGATGCGACGAGACCAAGAGAGATGTGACCGTCCGGTCCGGAGTCAGATAACCGAACGTGTGAGTTCAGTGAGTTGTGAGCGTCTCGCCGCGCGTGACTCGCCGCGCCTCTTCGCTCTCGCGCGTCTATTAATAAAAGCGACCGGTGCCGCGGACTACGCACACTCTGCTGCACACGCAAAGCGATTCGTGCACATGCGACGTGCCCTGCACCGCTGGTTCTCGACCTTGTACGTATGGGATATGCCACGGTGCCCGTGCCGCCTGCGTGGGGGCGGAGGCCTCCTCTCCCAGCCGGCTCGAGATCCGGAGACGAGGCCGAGCGCCGTGGGTGGAATCGAGCTTCGCGTCCACCACATCAAGATGCTTCATTGGTGACTTAAAAGATGCCTCGAGGATCAACATGGCGGTCGGCATGATCCCAGCCATTCACGCATGATCCCAGCCCGGACTGAGGAGACGCAAGTGTGAACACCCACCCTCCCAAATCTCTCCAAATCTCCCCGAGCCGCTCAAAGCAGCGCTGGCGCATCTTCGGCTGCAATCTCCTCCCAATCTCCCTGCCATTTGCAAGATTCCCACATGCCCTCACGCCCGCATGCCCGCTGTTCACAGGCCGCATGCCCGCTGTTCACAGGCCGTTCGGGTCGTAGCGCGACGGCGCGTACTCGGGTACCGTCTTGAGCGGTTTCGTCGACTCCTCGATGAGAGTGTAATCATACCCGTGCTCGCGGCGCGATGCGTATGAGCGCTCAGTCCACTCGATGTCGAACCTGTGAACGAGCGATGGGGCGCTGTGGTGAGCACACGCATGCGAGGCAGCTCAGGGCCGGGCGAACGGTCCAACTCGATGCCGTACGAAGTGGCGATGACGTCCCCGAAGCGCGATTGGAGCGTCTCGTACGTCTCGTACGGGATGAAGTTGAAGCCGCACACCTCCGGGTCGTTGATGCCCACGCGCTTGATCTCCTCGTCAGTCGGACCGAAGATCATCGGAAGGTCATCAAAGGGCATCGGCGGGTAGCACTTTGAGGTGGCCTCCGTGCCCTGAACGCGCAGGAAGCATGCGACGTAGAGCCCGGCCGAGCCGAAGTCGGTGATGTTCTGGAAGTAGTAGCCCTCGCCAGGCTCACACGCGCCCGTCGGCAGGGAGGAGCCATCGTCGACACACTTGAGGTGGAAGACCTTGCGTGTGCTCTCGGCGCTCATGAGCGTCATTGGGGAGGTGCACTCGGCCACACTGCCACACGTCATCCAGGAGCGCGGCGAGTGCGGGTTTGGGCACACGTACGACTCATCGAGCTCGCCCACGTCTTGCAGGAAGTACGCTGCGGAGTGCGAGCCGCGAGCGCGCATGCCATGCGAGCGCCCCATGCCATCCTCCCAAGTGTTGCGCACGATCCAGCCTCCGTCAAAGCCCCGAACGGTGCGGAAGTGGTCATTGTAGCCGACGATGTTGATGGCGTGGCCGCCAATCTGCACTAGCGGCTCATTCGGCTGGTGAAACCACTCGCCTGCGACACACACACACGCGCGCGCGAGCGCACGCCCGGTGGAGAGCTGTCAGAGGTCTGGAGACGGAGGGGCGGGCGGATGCCGAGAGGACGCGCCCAGTACGGCGCCTACGCCACGAGCAGCACGCTGAGTGTAGGCGCCGTACTGGGCACGCTGAGCAGCACTGCCGGGCGATGACGCTGACGAAGTTGGCGAGGCTGAGCAGCACTGCCGGGCGACGCACCCTTCATGCTCACCATCGGGCGCTCGATGGTGATGCAGCACGTGATGCCCTCGTAGACGCGCTCGTGCGGGCACGCCTCGCAAACCTCCTTCTCCTTGTCGCAGCCCCGACGGGCGTCGCAAGGCACGTGAAAGTGCGAGCTGACCTCGCCGAGACCCAGCGAGAGCGGGTAGCCGCGCTCGACGAGCGTCCGCTTGATGTCGTCACGCGCAAAGTGCGTCTTCCACGAATTCACTTTAAACTCGAGTGGATTCTTGCTACGCGCCTCGGCGAGGCCATCGCATTTCCAGTCATCGTCGAGGCCGGCGACCGGTGTGTAGGGGCACACCGTCACGGGCAGCGGGCCGATCTTGCCGAGGTCCGAGATCTGGCTCAGGGGGGCAAAGATCTTCTCATCGCCACCGTCGCGGCCTTCGGTCGTATTGCCCCACGAGATCATAGTGGCTCCGCCCTCCACCGTGACCTCCACGGCAGGGCAATAGCTCATCGGGTACTTCTTGCACGTCTCCATGTACGCGATGCCGAGCGCCTGGCGGCTCAGCCTCATGTACTTTGCGGGGTCAAACCAGCCGCGCTCGACTCCATAGCGACGGTAAGAGTCTTCGAGGATGCCCGAGCCCGAGAAGAGATAGCAGTCGCCACGAAGCAACTGATGGGACGACGGAGTCACGCCACTGACGAGGAATCGCGGCGGCGTCGAAGTGTGGACGCTCGGGCAAGACGGCGCGCTCGCCATCGACACCGCGCTGGGCTGCATGAAGTAGGCGAGCGTGCTCAGGAGCCCGCCGCCGATTACCATACCTCCGATGACCAAGGTGCCATTTCGTACCATACCTCCGAGTGGCGTGACCAGGTTGGTCGGCTTGGCGCGCTCATCGTCGCCGAGAAGAGATGTCTTTCCATTCTCCATAGATGCGTACTGCATCGTGTCGGCGCAGGCGCTTGGAAGGAAGGTGACGTCGGGGGTCTCGCCGTCCGCGCCGATTCCGCTCGGGGGTCTCGTTACCGGTACGTACCGGTATCGGCAAATTCCGCACCAAAGCAATGACGACGCGTCGACCACCCTGTGACTGACCGACCACCTTTCGCTGCCTCACTCACCGCGGAGCGCATGGCGCAAACGCAAATACGAGTAATGTCCTACAGTATCAGGCTACAGACTGCATCGGCGCCAGGCGCCGCGGTCTAAACTTAGTTCATGTCAGCCAGAGGACAACAACGCCGTGAATAAAGGAAGCCTTACTGAATGTGCTCCGGAAGCCAGCTGTGGTGGAAGGGAGTCGATGGAGACCATGGAGGGGGGTCCAAATTTTTGATGGACTTGATTGTTATTGATGTTATTGATCACGTTATCTTCGCGGAATTTTCTAGTGAACATATCCTGCGACGTCCACATTGCATCACCACGGGACCGAGTCTTGCCGTTCACAACCCCTACTCTAGGTCCTTCACACCTCATGTTCTAGAAATGGAGACCTTCCTGCCTTCACCCATTGACGACGACGGCGACGCTACAGGTGACCGAGAGTGGGACAGCAGTTACCTCCTGCTTGCAGCTCTTGTCAATGAGGATGCGTGTGCACGCCTCCTGCCTCCCGGCGTCTCGCTTCCTCCTGAGGAGGTGCTAGAGCTGGGCGCCGGAACCGGCGCCATGGCCTGCTCACTTCTTGCGTCACGCTGGTCTGGAGTACGGTACGTGGCCACGGACATGGCTTGCCGTATCGCCAACATAGAAGCCAACGCGGCCAAGAGCAAGTGCACCAGCTTGTACGCACAGCCACTCATCTGGGGCAGCACGCCACCAGCACCAATGAGTGCGGGCGATGCCACCTACCTTGTTTTGATGTCCGACTTGATCTACTTTCACGGCAAGCACCTGCTCGAGCCCGACACACTCGAGCCGCTCGCGCAGACGCTCTGCATGGCGCTCTCACAGCGCAGGCGCTCCTGTGCCCTCTTCACGTTCAGGGAGCGCGACCCCGAGCGTGAGGCTCATTTTCGAGCCTTGTGCGTCGCACGTGGCTTGGCGGTCACAGAGCCGCTCGACGCTGACTATCTGGCGGGGCTCGTACCCGCCGCGACGCACTCGGATGTTGAATCATCTGGGCCATTGAGGCTATGGCGCCTGACGCCTCCACAAGACAGCACTACACACGTGATTTCAGGCGAGGCGCCCACTCCCCCGGCGCCCGCAGCCACAGTGCCGCAGCATGCACTCTCTTCTGCGCAGCCGTCTGTACTCATACCGCAGCTCTCGATTACAGCACTCTCGGCCGGCTCTGTTCGCGCGCATCTCCGGATCAAGATCGGCCCAGATCTGCCGAGATTGGAGCCAGATCTGCCCAGATCGGAGCCAGATCTGCCGAAATCGGAGCCAGATCTACCCAGATCGGAGCCAGATCTGCCCAGATGGCGCCAGGGTGCCCTCGTAGCGAGCGAGCGAGAGCCTCGGCTGGTGCTCTACCCCAATTTCCTCTCTGCGTCGGAGACAGCGCACCTGCTCGACTTAAGTCGCTGGGGCGCGCTCGAGGCAGAGGCCGCTGCGATCTTCACGCCCGCGGCGACGCCTGCTGTCTCTTGGGACAGCGGTCGCGCCATTAACGCCGCGAGCAGCGGGCGCACGATCACCATCCATTTGCCCTCGCCCAGTGACGATCCTATCATCCAGGCCATCGAGGAGCGCTGTGCGGCAGCGACAGGCATCCCAATACACGCCGATGAGGAGCCTATAGGGGTGCGCCTAACGAGCCCCTCAACGGCCACCACTGATATATACATGATTGCCCCTAATCATGGATGCCCCCTGATTGCCTCGCTCATCAGGTGCGCCATACGAGTCCCTCAACGGCCGACGAGTGCGGCGAGCGCTACTGCACCGCGCTTCACATCGACACGAACCAAGGCGGCCACTTCCGCGCCGCGACGGTGCTGCTGTACCTGCATGACATCGAGCACGGCGGCGAGACCCGTTTCCCGCTCGTCGGCGCGGCGGAGGGCTCGGAGATTCGACTTGCGGCCGAGCGCCTTGCGGATCTCGGCATCACGGCGTTCAGCCCGAGTGAAGACATCGAGTGGCCACCCCTCCACTTGCGAAAGCCGTTACTGGATGCCGCGGAGGCGGAGGGCGTCGGGCTGTGCATCCAGCCCAAGGCGGGGCTCGCCGCCGTCTTCTGGACGCATACGCCCGATGGCCTGGACAAGTACAGCTGGCACGCGGGCGCGCGCGTGCCGCCTGAGGCCACCGATGGCAAGCTCATCGCCCAAAAGTTCAAGTCGCTTCCAGTCCAGTGGCGGCCAACACGGAAAGCAGATGCCGTCAGGCTGCCCGTTGAGTTGAGCCCGCCGTTAGGGTTAGGGTTAGGCGTAGCGTGACCCAAACGATGAACTCTTCGCGGCACTTTTCACTACAGGGAATTATTTGCTACACATTTTGGGAGCGGGCCACCCCATGCTCCCAGCGGCACGCACAGAACTGTGACATTTGCGAGACGCCATGGCGTGGGCATGGTGCACCGACAGTAGTGTCGACTCGGGCGGCTGCGCGCGCGCCCTGCGCCCTCGTGCTCATCGTTTAGTCGTTGGTCATCGAGATCAGCGCGGTGCCGCGGCGCGTCCACAGGAGTGGGTCTTCCTTGCTCTTGAGCCAGAAGTTGCACACGTGGTTCGTCGAGTGGCCCGTGGTCGAGAGCGTGCCCGCGCGCACGTTCGTCTTGTAGAAGGGGCACTCGTAGTTGCCCTTGGCCCGATCGGGCCCGATTTTGTCGGGCATCAAGTGGAGGACGTTCATCGGCGCGAAGAGCTCGCCCTGGTGCGACTCGGCCATGCACCCCTCCTTCGGGTCGAAGCGTGCGCCCTCCATGAACATGCCGTGGATGAAGACGCCGTCCGGAGGGGCCGCGGGCACGTCCTCGAGCCCCGCGTACGGCTTGACAAACGCGACGAACTCGAGTAGGTCGATGGCCTCCTTGTACTTGCGCGCGTAGGCCTGGAGCGCGGACGTGAAGAAGCCCTGTGGGAAGAAGACGGCGGAGATCCAGAACGACTTGGGCGGTCCGCCCGTGAGCCAGCCGCGCATGAACTCGACGCGCCCGACAAAGTCCTTGTACCAGGAGGCGAGGGGCTTGAGCGACGGGTAGCCCTTGCCGCCCTCGCCCCAGGGCCCCGGCACCTGCTGGAAGAGGAGGTTGGCGTATGCGGCGTCGAGTTGGGCGGACATGACGACGAGCCCCTTGAGGCCGCGCTGGAGCTCGTTGAGCATCGTCTTGATGGCACCGATCATTCGGTTGAACTTGTCAATCTCCTGCGAGAGGAAGATGCCGAGAGGATTCATCGAACCGTCCTCGAGCTTCGCAAAGGTCGACGCGCCCGCCTCCTTGAGGTTGAGATTCTTGGGCATGCGCGCCACGAGATCGTCGCACACCTCGCCGACGACCTCATCGGACGACTTGCCGCCGCCGCCGCCGCCCGTGCGCGGCTGCAGCGAGATGATGGTCTCGAGCATGCCTGCGGACTCCTTTGTTTGGAAAGTGATGTCCGCGTTCAGGTGGAGTCCGAAGATCTCGGGACGGTCCACGAGCGGGAACGTCGAGATGAACTGGCGGTACGTGTCGATCGGCCCCTCGGGCGGCGCGCAGTACCGGAACTTGGCATCCAGCTGCGGGCAGTACGAGAAGGTCGTCGGCTGCGCGATGGTCTGCGGGTCGAGGTACGACGAGAGGATGGCGCGCGTGAGGCGCACGTCCTGCTTGTCCGTCACGCGCCCGCCGTAGATGACGTCCGAGATGATGATGTTGAGCGCCTCCCACGGCACCGACGGGTTCTGGTCGAGGAAGAGCTTGAGGTTCGCCTGCGCAAAGTTGAGGTCGGAGGTCATCCACTGGTACGCGATGTTCCAGCCGATCGCGCCGTACTTGCGCCGCTCCTGAATGACCGCGTTGAAGAAGCACAGGCCGAAGAGCAGGTTCTTGAACTCGGTCGGCTGCGCGCATCCTTCGAGCGTGCTCACATCCATGTCGATGTACGAGCGGCCGATGTTGGCCTTGAGGCCCTTTGGAGGCTCCTGCGTGAGCTTGAGCGAGTTCTGCAGGATGGTCGAGGGGAACTCGGGCGTGGGCATCGTGGTGAGCCACATCCTAAAGTCCTCGGCGATGCCCGACGCGTCGCGAAGCTGCTCGAGCAGCCGATCGAGCGTGGGCAGCCACGAGACGGCCAGGTGGCAGTTCTGCAGGCACACCCAGTATCCCTTGCCCTGCCCCTCGGCCATCAGCCGCTCGGCGATCGGACCCTGGCCCTGGCCGAGCGAGACCATCTTGAGATTGTCTCCGACCGAGTAGTCGTACTTGCGCCCGAGCGCGAGAAGGTACTGCGTCGGGTCGGCGCCCGAGGTGAGGACGAAAACGATCGGCACCTTGGACGACGAGTCATTGTACGTGGACTGCAGATCAAAGGGAGGCGGCTCCTTGAACGACTTGCCGATCGAGTTGCCCACGAACTCTGACGAGCCGAACGCGACCTTCTCTGGCCGGAAGGCCTTGACGAGCAGCAGCCGATGGAAGGCGGTCGCCTTCTTCTCCCAGGCGGCGGGCAGTGGCGCCGTCTCTGGCGTCTCGGACGTGAAGAAGGTCTCCCACGCGGCCGAGTCGGCCATGACCGACTTGCGCAGCCCCTTGAGCTCGTCGATCTCGGCGTCGGCCGCGAGCACCATCGCCCAGGCGCGCGGCTCGATCCACGAGGACGCGGCGCCCGCGTCGGGCAGCCCGTCGACCCCGATGCCGGCCTTGAGGAAGTAGGCCCACTCGGCGGGGGTGATGTCGCCGCGCTGGCGCAGCACGCCGACGGCGATCAGGAAGGCAAAGAGCGTCTTGTGCTTCTCGAAGAGGGCGCGGCAGATGTTGACGAAGATCGACTTTAGGATTTCGTCGAGGAGAGTCTGCAGGCGCACCGCGAGGTCGTCGCTGGGCGGCGCGTCGGTGACCGTCTTGCAGAAGACCTGCTTAAAGTACTGGAGCGAGAACTGGTACATCGGGTCGATGACGCGGAAGTCGGCGACCACGAAATACAGGATCGAGCCGCGCGTGGCCACCGGCCGATATGCCTCGCACGTCTGCACGATCTCCTTGGTCGTCACCTCGGCGCCCTTGACCGACTCTTCGGTCTTCTTGGAGATCTTCTTGGACGAGTCGAGCGTGTTGATCAGCGCCTCGTCGTCGAGGATGTTGCCGCTCGACTCGGCAAGCAGCCGGAGGATTGTATCCTCGAGCTCCTGGATGGTCTTACGGCCGGCCGCGATCGAGATCACGAGCTCCTCCTTCTTCTGCTGCAGGTCGGGCCGCTCGAGCGACGCGACGTCGGCGAGCAGCTGGTCCTCGAGCCCCTCGATGGTGACGGTGAAGTTGACGATGGTCACCTTGATGCACACCTCGGGCGCGTAGTGCGGGTTGGCGAGCGGCGAGGTGATGTAGAACTTGAAGTTCTCCGAGTAGTCGACGTCCGTGTCGCCCAGGCGGAGCAGCATGCGCCCCTGCGACTTGTACACCTGCTTGAGCAGCACGGGATCGAGCGACGGGTCGAGCGCCTCCTGCACGTTCTCGAGCAGCACCGGGACGCCCACGCGGATCGAGGACTCGAGCGTGCGCAGGAAGTCGCTCTGCGAGAGCTTGATGATGCGCAGCTTATTGTCCTTCTCGAGGTTCTTGATCCACCGGTTGGCCTGGCTTTGCGGGTCGATCATGAGCGGCCAGCGTCGCGAGCGCGTCACGAAGATGGCATTCTCGATCGAGAGGTTGTCCTGCGGGAGCCCCGCGATGCCCCATTCACGAATGGTCACCGGGTCGCCCAGGATGGCCGTGACGGGCGTGCCCACCGCCGGCGTCTCCTCGACGAGCACGTCGAGCTCCTTGACCTTCGAGATCCATTGCGAGTTGAGCGCGTTGCGATACTTGGCCGTGAACGGCCCCTCGTACGCGATCGCGCCCGCGCACACGATGGTATTGCCGACGACGTTGCGTTGGCCCTGGTTGAGGCGCACGCACAGCTGCTCCCAGCGCGTCTTCTCGGAGCCGAGCCCACCCACGAGCTTATCGGCACGCTCGAGCTTCACCTTCGTGTCCGCCTCCTGCTCCTCGAGCTGCTTGGCCTTGCGCTGCGTGTCGTCGAGCTTCTTCTTGAGGCCGGCGACGCGCCGCTCGACCTCCTTGAGCGCGTCCTGCTTCTCCTTGAGCATGGCCTGGGAGTCGGCGAGCTGCTTCTGCGCCGCCAAGAGCTTCGCTTTCTTGGGCTCGACCGTCTTGGCAACGCGTGCGTACGTATCCATCGCGCGCACCCACATGCAGAGCGACTTGGCCGCCGTGGACACCTTGCCCACCATCTCCGGCAGGAACTTTTCGTTCTTCATGTACTTTTGGATGTTCTTGATCTTCTTCTCCTCGATGTTGTCCTTGTCGTAGTTCTGGAGCTGCTCGAGGAAGTCCATGGCCGACATGAGCTTCTTCGCCTCACCCCAGTCGGGCTTGACACCGAGCAGGATGCACACGGCCTCGAGCGTGAGCACGACGAGCTCGGGCGGCTGCTTGTACGCCTTCACCTCGTTGATGTCGTTCTTGTTCAGCGACTTGAGCGCATCGACGGACGCGTAGAAGGCGGGCATGGCCTCGTCAAGGTCGCGCTTCGCATCGGCGGCGATAGCCTGGGCCTCCTTGGCGACCTCGCCCACGGCGGCCTCCTCCTTGGCGACGCGCTGCTTGACCTCGTCGGCGTTGGCCTGGTCGACCGACACCTCCTCGAGCAACTTGGTCGTGTCCTTGGCCGCCTGCACGAGCACGGGCTGCAGCTTCGTCAGCTCGTCCTTCATCGTGTCGACCACCGCGTTGGTCTCGATGAGCTTATTCACACCGCCCGAGTAGTGCGAGATCTTGCGCGCGACGAGCGACTTTTGTTCGCCGAGCATGGTGCTGTACAGGTTGAGCAGCTCGAGGTACGAGGTGGGCGTCGTGTACGTCTTGCGCCGCAGCTGCGCGAAAAAGTCGTCGCCTGCCTGGCCGACCGAGTAGTGGATCTCGACGCAGATGTTGCAGATGGCCGCTTTGGTCTCTGGGCTGCCCATGTCGACCTTTTCGAAGTAGCGGTTCGCGACGGCGAGCAGCGCGTCCTTGGGCCACGCGTCGAACCAGTCGATGGTGCAGCAGTTGATGAGCGACGGGAACATGCGGCAGCGCACGCGGAATGCATCGCCGATCGGCGAGACGCACATGACGATGTGCAGGTTCTCGCGCACGAGGGAGATGAAGTGCTTGTAGATGTCGTCGCGCCCCTCGCCCTTGCCCGCCTCCTTGGCGAGCGGGCGGCACGCGGAGAGGATCCTCTGCATGTCCTCTTCGGCGAAGAGGTTGGGCACCTCGCCAGAGTTGAGGATGCCGTTGATGTCCTCGACCATCGCCTCCTTGATGATCTGCGTGTCGGAGAAGAGGAAGACTGTCGGCTTGTTCTCGCAGCCCGCGGCGAACATGAAGGTCTTGAGGTCGTCGTGCCACGCGTTGAAGTCATACGTGCGCGTGATCTCGATGCCGAGGCACTTCATCTCCCACATCGAGGCAGCGAGGCGCGCGAGTGACGAGCGGCCGGAGCCGCCGACGCCGACGAGCAGCGCGCAGCCGCGCGGCTGCGTGATCACGCGCGAGATGCGAGCGAGGTGGAGGGTCGCGTCCGTGAAGAAGACGAGGTTCATCGGCTTCGTCGTGTTCATGTTGTAGTCGCTCAGGCACTCTGCGAACTTGTCGCCCGACTTTTTGACATCGAGCTCCTCGTAGACCATCCCGGCCACGCCGTTGGACGTGTTCATAAAGGAGCCAAAGACGAATTTGGAGATCGAGTCCGTGTCCCACTCCTTGCTGAACGTGGTCTTGACGGATTCGACGATCTCGTGGCGGAACCAGGTGCGGTCCTTGTCGGAGATGAGCCGGTCGCAGAAGACGCGGCAGGTCTCGTGGGCCCAGAGCCGCAGGAAGGCATCTGGGTCGGGCGCCTTGGCCGGCGTGATCTGGAGCGCGCCCTGCATGACGCGCGAGACGTCGCGCAGGTTGAACGTGTAGTGCGACTTGGAGGGCGTTGGAAGCATCTCGGCGAGCATCCGGTTGTAGATGTGGATCGTGGCTCGGACGACCGGCTCGCCCAGCTCGGTGATGTTGAGCGGGAACGACGACGCGGTCAGGAAGCCGCCCAGGATCGATGTGAAGATGCGCTGCATCGAGGCCGACGAGAGCGTCGGGATCCAGAGCAGGTTGAAGTGGCGCGTGAGGCGCGGCGTCATCGCGTTGCGCCCACCGCCCGCGGGCCCGCACGCGGCGAGGAAGGACGTGTTCTGCACCTTCTTGAAGAAGAGCTTCTTGAGGTCGTAGAAGCCGCCCTGCGCGAGCGTCTGGCGAACGAGCTCGATGGGCGGCTGCGCGCCGTACTTTTCGAGCGCGGGCATGTTGATGTCGTCGACGAAGATGACGTTCTGACGGCCGGGGGGCGCACCCAGAAGGTTCTTGCGCAGCTTGTCGAGCTTGGACTCGAGCAGGTCCTGCATGTTCTTGGCCGCGGTCTGCGCCGAGAAGGCCGCCTGGATCGAGGTGAAGCCGGGGGAGCCGGGTGCGGGCGACTGCTGCGGCAGGCGCGAAAGGAAGCCCTGCACGAGCACCGACTTGCCCGTGCCCGTCTCGCCGACCATCATCACGTTCGTCGAGTTGTCCACGAGCACCTTGAGCAGGAACTCGAAGCACGTGGTCTCGCCCGTGGGCACGAGGATCCCAAAGTAGGGCATGCCCTTCTGGTACGTGAACGAGGCCGTCTGCGAGGCCCAGCTGACGAACGCACCATTGTCGGGCGACACGCAGTAGTCGTACACAGTTCCCTCTGTGGGGAACGTCGGGTCGAGCTCCTTGAGGATGCCGCACTCGCGCACGTACTTGTCGAACCGGGCGCGCGACGCGTCCTGCAGGTTGCCGCCGATGGCCCAGATGAAGCACCAGATGAACCACAGGTTGATCATGTTCTCGAGGCCGCTCTTGCCCGGGCTCACCCCATATTTGGGAAGCAGCGTCGCGTCGAGCAGGTTGAACATCGAGCGCACGATCTGCGGGTCTGGCGCGGGCATGCCCACCTTGCACTCCTCGCGCACAAAGTCGATCGCCTTGAGCGAGTACTTTGTGAGCAGCTTAGACAGGCGCGCGCCGTGCTGCGGCAGACGCTTGGGCAGCACGTTTTCGACCCACGACTTGATGTAGGGCTCAGTGCCGATGTACACGTACTCCATGTACACCATGCCGCAGCGCGAGACGGTGGCAGGGGAGGCGACGGAGAGGTCGTTCACCTCGAACATCATGTGCTGCGTCTTGGCGAGCTTGATGCGCTCACCGTTGGAGAGGCAGAGCATCTTATTGTCGTCGAGCACGGTGTTCATGTTCTCGATCCAGAGCGCGTCCACGGGCCCATCGAAGACGACCCAGTTCTTGTTCTCGGACTCGTCGGTGACGCACAGGCGCACCAGGTAGGGCACGATGCCATCAGACCACTCCTGCGTCACCGTGTTCACCTCGCCGTACAGCTCGCCCATCGTGATCGACTTCGGGTTGAGCCAGTGCTGCTTCGTCACCTCATACTTTGGAGATTCGTCACCGTCGCGCTTGAGCTGCGAGAGCGCCGCCGCGAGCATGTTCGTGTTCATCGTCTTGCCGGTGAGCGTGAGGCCGACGACCATCACGCCGTGGCGCACGAGCATCGTCTCGAAGAGCTGGATGACCTTGGCCACGTACGAGGGCACCGGCTGCATCCCGTTGAGCGTGATCTGGCGCTCGATGGCCTTCTGGAGCGTGCCGTAGTCCACATTCGGGATGGTGACTCCCGGGAAGAGGTCCTGGATGATGGCCACGAAGAGGGGCAGGTCGTGGTACAGGAACTTGGGCACGTTCGAGTCGCGGAGCGCGCGGATGAGGGTGATGTCCTCGGCAATCTGCGGGTTCTCGCGCTTGAGGCCGCCCGCCATCACGAGCACCGACTTGACGGCGCGCATGCCGAAGTCGTAGTGGTCCTGCTTCGAGAGCTGCTCCGACGAGAGCTGGTACAGCTTCGTCATCTTTGTCGAGAGCGGCTTCGCCTCGCCGAAGCCCTCTGAGAAGAGCATGATCTCGGCGATCAGCCGGTAGTCGGGGATCATCATCGCCACCGGCCGGAAGAGCGCCTTGAGGTTGTCGGGCAGCTCGGCGCGGCCGGCATAGCCCGGGTTCATCGTGATGAAGACGCCGTAGCCCGGGTTGAGGCTGATCTCGCGTCCCTCGAAGATGAAGCGCTCCACCTTCATCTTGACCGCCTCCATGATCGTGAGCACCTGCTGTGCGATCACCGAGAGCACCTCGATGTCGATGCGGTTGAACTCGTCGAAGCACGCCCACGCGCCCGACTGCGCGAGGCCAGAGAAGAAGCGGCCCATCGTGGGCACGGTGAGGTCAGGGCCGCAGTTCATGACCACGCACTGGCGTGCGAGGGCCTTGGCGAGGTCCTTGGTCGTCTCGGTCTTGCCCGTGCCCGCGGGGCCCGCGGGCGCGCCACCCATGCCGAGGTTGAGACCTCCCGTGAGCGTCATGTAGCACTTGTCGGTGAGGGGCGTGACAACGAGGCGCATCGAGTTGCCCAGGTACTCGTACCCGTACCGGAAGTACGTGTTCGTCTGGCGCAGCGCGCAGTCGTCGACCTCCTCGTCCCACTGGTAGCGCAGCTGCTTCTGCCACTCGAACTCGTTGACCCAGCCGACCTTTTTGTGCACGAGCTCGGAGTTCGTGTCGCGGCAGTGCACGTCGAGCGTCAGCTTGGCGCCGATGACCTGGCGCTGGTTGGGCTTGAGCTGCCGGCGTACGATCGAGACCATGTACCCGATCGACTGGATCCACTTCTCCGAGTAGATCTTGAGAGCATCCGGCTTCCCCTCGTCATGGATTTGTGTGAGCGCCATGTCGACGCCCAACGTCCACTCGATCTGGCCGATCATGATGATCGACTGTGCCGGGAAGCCGAAGAACCACTGGTCGAGCGGCCCGTTCTCGGCGCCCATGCGCGCCTCGGAGAACTTGTCGGGGAGGACGAACTCAATCTCGAGCAACCTCAGCCACGCGTTCTTGCAGTTGGTGTAGAGGGCCTCGATCATCGCGAGCTGCATGTTCATCAGCCACACCTCGACCGGGCCCTCGGCCATCGGGCAGTTGACAAACGGGACGACCTCCGCCTCGCCCGAGATGATGGCGAGCATCTTCTTGGCGTCCTCCATGTCGCCGAACTGCAGGCGCTTGATGGCGTCGAAGCACTTGATGAGGTGAGGCTGCACCGCGTACGGGTCGCGGGTCTGCGAGAGGATCTCGAGCAGCTCGTCGTTCGAGAGGAAGTAGAAGCGCGGGAAAGCGGCGCACTTGAGCTCGAGGTAGTCGTTCAAGCTCTTCTGGATCTCGTCGAGCTGCTTGTTCGCGTCGAGGAAGGTGTCAAGGAGCCCTGGCACGGTCACCTGCGCGATCACGTTTGGATTGTCGTGGCACTTGCGCATGCGGTCGATGAAGAACTTGTTGATCTTCGTAAACTTTTGCGACTCGGCGGGCAGCTGCTTCTGGATGTCCTCGGCGCCAAAGATGTTCTCGAGGTACATCCACGAGCGCTGGCACGTGAGCCACTCGTCGAGCACCTCGGAGAGCGTCGAGAGCTTCTTCTCCCACTCCTCCACCTCCGTCCGGATGCCTCCGACGAAGCGCGAGGCGAGGATCGTCTGCAGGCCCACCTGCGAGTCCTCGAGCTGAACCACGACCTCATCGATACCGCCCACGATGAAGATGTCCGCCTGGTCACGGTGGTTGAGCGTGACGAAGCCAATGTCGGCCCAGCCTTTGCGGATCTTCTCGAGCAGCTGCTCGAGGCCGAACTCGCCACTTGCGTTGTTCGAGGTCTCGTTGATGAACTCGGCCTGCTTCGTGGCGCCGTACGAGAGGAGCTGCTCGAGGGTGAAGGGCGCGCCCGGGTAGTACGACTGGCCGAGCTTGTCGTACAGCTTGGCCCAGTGCCGGTCCTTGCCCACGACCGCGAGGTTGGCGAGGTCCTGGATGCACGGCATCTGCTCCTTGAAGTCCTCGACGCTCTCCTTGAACATGGTCACCACCGGGTCAGGCAGCCCATTCGGACCTGGCCGCTTCGAGAGCTTGTGCGCGTCCTTGTAGTTCTGCGCGACCTCCTTGATCAGTTCCTCGACGTTGAGCGCCTTGAAGTCGACTGCCTTCCAGGCGTACAGCATCTCGTTCCACGTGTCCAGCTTGGACCACAGCTCCATGCGCAGCTCGTACTGCCCCATCGTGTCGTTGAGCTGCTTGAACTCCTGCGGAGGCTGCTTGAAGGTCTCTTGCATCGCCTTGTAGCCCTCGGCCTTCTCCGCGATGGCGGCCATCTGCTCTTTGGTCGCATGCAGACGCTCAAGCACCACCTTCGGGTCGACGGTCGGGTCGACGTAGTCGCCGGTCGAGAGGCTCGCCATGATCGACACGAGGTCCTCGTTGAGGTTGGCAATCGACTTGTTGAGTGTCGCGACCATCTGTTCCATCTTCTCACCCACCGCGCCGTCGGCGGAGCCCGTCTGCTCGGTGAGTTTGTCTCGTGCCTCCTTGAGATCATCCTTCTTGACGGCATCCGCCGCGGGCACCTTGACCTCGTACATCTCGAGCAGGTCGTACATCTCGTTCACCTGCATCGCGCGGTCCTCCATGTCGTTGCGCTCGATGCGGATGCGGTTGAGGTTGTCGCAGTAGTCCGCAAAATCGCGCAGTGAGCGCGGCTGCTCGGACAGGTCGCGAATCCGCATCTGGTACGACGCGAGTGCCTCGGCGCAGAACTCGCGCGCCACCGACAGCAGCAGCGTACGGCACTTGTTGAGCGTCTCTTGGCAAATGGGCATCAGACCGTTCTTGAGCGTCTTCGTGTCGACGTGCAGGTTGCGCTCGGTGCCCGAGGTTTTCATCTTTTCGAGATCAATGACCCATTTCTTGATCTGGCCCATGTCTGTCTTGAACGCCTGCACGGTCTCCTTGAACGACGTGCCCTCCTGCTGGCGCTCCGCGTACGCGTCAAAGTTGAAGTGCTGGCCGAAAAAGTGGATGACGCGGTACATCTCAAACTCCTGCGCGTACGCGTACGCGCGCACGAAGTCGGTGGCGACGGCCTCCTGCAGCAGCTTCTGCACCTCGATGAAGCGAGTGTCGTGCCGCACCACCTTCGACACGTCCGGCCCCTCGATGCGTCCTGAGTGGAAGTACCTGCCAAATTAGGGAGGTCATTAGGGGATCTCATTCAGGGAGGTCATTAGCATCAGGGGAGGCTCTTAGGGGAGGGCATTAGAAGAGGTACTCACGGCTTGAACGGGCGCATGTAGAGGAGCCGCGGCACCGTCTGCACGTTCGTGATCATCGCCTCGATCATGGTGACGAGCGAGGCCGAGAAGGTCTTGAGCGGCGGCGAGAAGAGCATGTCGTCCTCGCCGTACTCGACCGATGTGATCCAGAGCCCGTTCTTGCGCGGCGTCGTCATCGTGTTCAGCAGGTTCTCATTCGAGGCGACCGTGAGAAGGTAGCAGGACGAAACGGACATGTAATCCGCGAGCCGGATGAAGTCGCCGAGCATGAGCGACTCCCCCTGCGCCTGCTTGACCGCGCGCAGCTTCTCCTGCTTCTCCTCGCGCTCCGCCGCCATCGACTTCGAATGCGTCTTCATAGGGAGGGCACGCTTGCCATCCTCGCCTTCGCCGCCCGTGACCGAGGCGGAGAGCGGGTTATCGTCCGAGAGGCGCGAACGCGAGGTGACGTCCTTGCACACCTTCTCGACGAGCGCCTGCAGCTTGTCGATGATCTGCTCAAAGGCCTTCGCGGCCTGCAGCTGCTGCTGCTGCTGCTCCTCGAGGAACGCGTCGATCGTCAGGTAATTGGGTGACGCGGGCGCGAGCAGGCGCGTCTTATCTCCCGAGCGGAGCTCGTAGCACAGCGCGTTGATCTCGAGCAGCGTGCCGCAGAAGGCGACCTTTGACAAGAAGAGGCGCTTGCACAGCTGGCGCCGGCACGCGTCGAAGAGCTTGTACCGCACGTTCGCGCGCCACAGCCGGAAGATCTTCGCCGCAAGGAAGCTCTTGAAGAACCGGATCGATGTGAGCACGTTGAAAAAGGTCGACTGCTGCATCCACGACGAGAGTTGCGTGAACTCGGAGGGCGGGACCTCCTTGCTTCCGTTAGAGGCCCAGCTTCCGCCGAACACGTGCACCACGCCGCACGCGGACATGGTGAAGTACTCGGGATCCGTCTGATCGCGCGACACGACCGTCAGGTCGTACGGCCGGAACTCGTCGCCCGTCCGAGCGCGGTTGAGGTAGACAAACTTGACGGGGGTGTGGCTGCTATTGCGTGCGAAGAAGTTGGCGGCCTGGTCGCCCGTCTTCAGCCGCGCCTCGCCCGTCGCGTCCTCCTCCTCCGCCGATGCGCCCGCACCGGCGGAGCTCTTCGCGAGCTTCGCCTTTTTGAAGGAAGCTTGCATTGGCTGCTGAGCCATCGCCGTCAGCGACTCCGACGGGCGACGGATGTTGGGCAGGTCATAGTCGTACAGCTCCTCGATGTTGAAAGCGTACAGCGGCGCCGACCCCTCCTGCGCCATGGGCGCAGCACAAAGAGGTACCTTTCGCCAACGGAGACGAGAGTAGAGCGCCGTTGTGGTCATATCGAAACGTCCGATGCCTGCCTTATCTTTCACTGAGATGCTTTCACTTGGTAAGGGCCGGGGCTTCTGAACAAGACATGATAGCAACAACTCACATGACCCGCCATGGTCTCACGACGCACGAAATCCGGAACAACACAGGCGAGGTACAAAGCGGAACAGCACTCGTTAACGCACTTGCGGCTATGTGGTGCCCTCTCTGGCACACAACACGACAGCTCCCATCTGACGCCTGGTATGTATATACTCCATCTCAAACCGATCGCAAGTGCGAGTTGACAAGATGCACAAGAAGCTCGATCTGCCCACGATCTGTCATTGGTATCATCAGTCGCAGCAGCACGAGGCAATCGGTTCGCAGTCGCTCGTCCGCACAGGGCACTTGTGCACGTCGCCCCCGGGCGCCGCGCAGCATTCGCCTCCCATTTGGATACAGTTGGCCTGCGCGAGGGCACGGATGCCCGGCAGCGACTTCGGGATGTCGCACACGCCGTTTTCCCACACGCAGCCGTGCACCGCGCCATACTGTTTGCAGCTGCCCTCGCTCGTGTACGACTCGCCCGAGCCGGAGCAGCACGTCTGCCCCGGGCTGCACGTCGCGTCCGCATGGTAGCAGCAGTTGCCGGGCGTCGGGCCGGGCTTGGGGGGGGGCGGGGGGGCCCGGGGCAGCGACTTCGGGATGTCGCACACGCCGTTTTCCCACACGCAGCCGTGCACCGCGCCATACTGTTTGCAGCTGCCCTCGCTCGTGTACGACTCGTTCGAGCCGGAGCAGCACGTCTGCCCCGGGCTGCACGTCGCGTCCGCATGGTAGCAGCAGTTGCCGGGCGTCGGGCCCCCCCGGGGCAGCGACTTCGGGATGTCGCACACGCCGTTTTCCCACACGCAGCCGTGCACTGCGCCGTACTGTTTGCAGCTGCCCTCGCTCGTGTACGACTCGCCCGAGCCGG
>Ga0210239_100852_pt1 | contig 26344 bp, 18 predicted proteins | sample ChrtobMetP5a_0mM_FD_155451 | JGI IMG/M metagenome (GOLD analysis project Ga0210239, IMG submission 155451) | Chrysochromulina tobin associated microbial communities from unialgal haptophyte culture, Seattle, Washington, United States - P5a_0mM | ecosystem: Host-associated > Algae > Haptophytes >... | reverse complement strand
ATGATGCAGTCGCTCTTTCGTGTCCGCCCCACCACGTTTATTGGCCTCGTTGAGTAATGCCGCACGCACCTCGGCGGCCACAGTGCAACCGGGCTCGTCTGGTGTAAAGAAGCATGGGAGGGAACCCGCGGCCCAGCTGGCCATCTCACACTCCTTCTCATCCAGCCCAAGCATTCGATGGTCCTTGCCCAGCCGAAGGACGAGCACCTCCAGATCTTGCGTCACGTCCCGTTCGGGGGGTCGAGATGAAGTGCTCCGAGATGTGCGGCTCTGAGATTGAGCGCTCCGTTCCCTTTCTCGCGCTGCTGTCGAGCGCTGCTGTAGGGTGTCTTCAAGTCCCTTCTTCGATTGGAGGCCGTCGAACGTGCCGTCGAACGTGCCGTCGAACGTCACGCTTCGCAAGTCCGTGCGTTCGGCACGGTCCATGCTGCGTTCCGTACGGATGGAGCTGCACGAGCTCTCCTCGAGATCGAGCCCCAACCGCGAGGCTTGGCTCAATTCCTTCGTGAGCGTCGGCCCGCCGGTGGTGATGCGGAAGAGCGAAGGATGACCCGAGCCGGTCGAGAGGCCGCTCGCAGGGTAGCGCTCTGACTGCTGGGAATCCCCTCCCCTGGGGCTAAACCGTGTGATGATGCATTCACACATGTGGTTTGGGCCCCACTGGAGCAGGCAGCCGAGGCCGGTAAGCCCTGTGCGGCCCCGTGGGTTGAGCGGCACAAACCAACGATCCGATCCGTCGAGGGGCTGGAACTTGATGGGTGCTTCGTAGCTCTTGCGCCCACGCTTATTAGCAGCGTCGTGGCGCTGGCTGTAGATATCACTGAGGTCCTTTTTCGTGTCCATCTTCTGGTGGATGAGTGGCACGTACTCGCCGTCCGAGTTGCGGCCCAGGAAGTCATCCGCGAGGTCGCGTGCCGTGCTCTGTTGATCCTCGGGTGAGCTCGCAGAGGTACCCGGCACATTGTGACGACTGCCGTCAGCAGCATTGCCACCTCCTTGTGCACGTTGCGAGGGCGGCCGGCGCGCCAGACGACTGAGGCGCGGCGCTTGGCCACGTACATAGTCAAGGGAGCGGCCGACGATGCCCCGCCTGGCGGATGCGATGAGCCGCTTGCTCGAAGCATTGCTCGCGCGGCTGTGCCACTTATTCAGCCATTCGCGCTCTTGGGACGCGACGGGCGGCCGGTAGAGGGGCACATTCACAGACCAAGGCACCTGGTCGAAGCGTACGAGCGCACGCTTGGCATAGCGCGTGGCCTTCGTGTCGTCTCGGCACTTGAGGTGAGGGCGCATCCGCCTCTCAACTATCTCGACCCAGTCCCTGTGCGAAGCGTAGAGGTGATTATAATCGGCCGAGTCGGCCGAGATGTCAACCCACTTGACTTTGCCTGCATCGTCCCCTGCCTCGAGTTTGAGCAGCCGCGCTTGTTTTTCGTCACAGTGGAAGTGGTAGGCTGTCGTCTCAATCCACGCATTGTCCGTATTGCGCGGATCATCGACGTACCCCCGGTAGACGACGACGCCCGACTCAAAGAGATCGCTCACGAGCTTCTTATTGCTCTCTTTCGTGGCGTTTGCATTCACGGCGCATGCCTCTTCCATGAACTCGCGCTTCAGGGTCTCAGAGACAGTCTCGCCCTCGTCGACCATACCGCCCGGAATGGCCCAGTCACCTGTGTCTTTCCGCTTGATGACGACCATCTGCAACTTGCGCTCGCCCGGATGGGTGGGGTCCCAGCGCGTGACGATAGGATCGGCCGCATGGTTCGGGCCCCATTTTCCAAGCACCCCCCGCATGCAGAGGCCGGTGCGCCCACGGGGGTTGCGCGGCCTTTTGTACCCATCCATCTCAATCCTCGTCGTCTCGAAGCTCTTGCGCTTCGAGAGCTCCTCTACAAACGGCAGCGGAAAGGGCTGCCACTGACCGTTCACCTTTGGCAGCTCTGGGTCGGCCCAGCCCTTCTTCGGCTTCTCCTCCTGACGCACTTTGTCGCGATCATTGTCGAGGACCTCATCGGAGGTGAATTCGAGTGGTCGGTACGCTTCGAACTCTGCAGTCCATGGCACCTTAGAGTCGGGCACTGCGACACGCTGCGGTAGATTCGGATGCGGCCCGCGGCACTTGTGGTGCTCGCGTTTCACGCCACCGAGTGGCTCAAGCTGGAACGTCCTACTCGTGCCCGCTCGCTTGCGGTGCGCATCCTCTTTCTCACGCTTCTTGAAGGACTCTACGAAGGCTTTGAGCATCGCGATGTCGAACGAGTGGCCCGAGGTGACAGAGAAGATCGAGAGCAAGTCGAGCCGCTGCGCGATGCTCTTGAGGTTCTTGAGGCACCTTTCCCTCTTATCCTCCTTCATCTCCTCGCGGTTGTGCCTCACAAAGACAGGCCTGAACTCACCCATGCGCTCCTCGATGCGCTCTTTGAGGCGCTCGGGGTCTTCCAACAGGCCCTTCTTGTCATGGACGAGCGGCTCGATAAACTCAGAGATGGTCTGCGCGGCGCCCTTGCTCTCCTTGACCAGCACAACCATGTGCTCTTCCTTTACGGCGCTCGCGACCGTTTCGTACGTGCCTGGACCGCCCTCGAGCACGAGCAGCACGAGCGGCACTTTCTTCTCCTTCGCAATCTCCGCCTCGAGCTTTGTGCGCAGCGAGATCGCGCTGCCCCACTCGTCCTTCCCATTCTCGACCAGGATGAAATGCGTGTGGTTCGGATCGAGCGCGGAGCTCTCCTTCGAGTTCTTCTTCCGCTTCACGTACACCACCTCATGCTCCTGCGTAAGGTGCTTCTCCCTCGTGGAAGCGCGTGCACCTGCGGCCGTGGATGCGCGCGCGGTCGTAGCCGTGCGGGGAAGCTGCGGCGGAGCTGCGGACGAGGCCGCGGCTGCCGTGTGGTCGCCATCCCGGCCGCTGCCAGCGCCACCGCTGACTTTCTGCGCCGAGTCGAGCCTATAGAGCTTCTCGCGATGCGTCACCTTGCGCCACGGCCGTATGCCGATGCACGGCGTGCTCCCATAGCGGCTGAAAGCCTCACGCATCGCCAGACCCGTCAGATTCATCACGCCGCGGTCTTCGCCTCCGGTAAACACCCACGCGTTCGTCGATCGCGCGGCAGACGCGAGGCCTTGCTTCATAAAGTTCTGCAGCGTCAGGTCCATCTTCAGCTCGTGCTTGCCTCCAACAGAGCCGATGACAGAGATGAGCACCGACGGCGGCGGCAGTTGCCACTCTTTTAGGAGGGTGAGGATTGCCGCCTGGTCTTGAATTTCCGACGACACGACGGCAAATTTTGCCTGGGCCTTGGCGAGCTGCGAGTGGACATTCTCCCCAAGGGCACCATCATTATTGAAGATGATGGTGCCCTTGGCGAGAATGTCCAGTGGCCCAGAACCCTCAGTCTCGTCTTCCTCGATGTCCACGGCCACTCCACTCTTGGCACTAAACGACCTGACCCGACCCCAGAAAGAGCTACCAGTTCGGACCACAGGAGGCGTCGTCATGTCAGGCCGTCGGATGTGTGCTCGTGAGTGAACTCGTTTGCGGAATTTGCGCGGCCTTCTTACCGGTAAAAAGACACCGGGGGGAGCCGGGACACACACTTACCGGTGACCTCATTGTGTGAACGTTAAAACGACAGACGCGACATTGTGTGTCGAAATGACCGGAACGGCACGAAACGCAAACGGCACGAATATCACCTAAAAAAAAACCACACACGTTACTTAAATGTGAACTGGAGCAATGAACTGGAGGCGAGGCGTCTCTGCATGCGTCTCTGAAACAGAACCTGGAGGTCCAGGACGCTATGCAGAAATAACCACACAGCTCTCAGGTCATACTCACAGCGCGATCCCGCGCCGCGATCTCAGCGGTTTAGCCGGCTCTGCGCTCACAGTCACACCCCGCGGCCGCGGCCTGCGGATGCGAGAGTGGCAATTGCCACAAGCGCAGAGCGTCATCGACCGTCTCGCCACTCGCAATCTGATACACCGTGCGTCCCCCGTTCCGAACCCCATATGCAGGCGGAGCCTGTCGGCTATTGTACTTGGAGAACATGGCGAGCGTGTACGCGCCCGTGTCGTGCACACATACGAAATGGCCACTCTGGAGCCGTGACGTCAGCCGAACACCTTGGGCGACAATGTCCCCTCGGAAGCACAGCGGGCCGACAACATCCCACACGTCGCCATCCGCCGCGGGCTCCAGAAAGTTGCCGTCCGCGTCCCACGCCGAGACTCGGTGCGGCCAGTTGGCAGGTTGATAGGCGGTGCGCAAGAACAGGTCGGCCCCGCAATGCACCGTCGCTATGCGACGGCCGCCTGCCCTCTTGACGTACTCGACCTTGCTGATCGTGAGGGCGCACTTGGCGGACGCAAACCGGCCGAACTCGGTCACGACTGTATAGCGTCCGCCGCCGAGGAGGCCAGGCAGTTGAGCGCGCAGAGCTGCCGCGTAACGCCCTGGTGTGAGGCGAGTGGGCATGAGCTCATTGGGCTCATCGGACGCATAATCTGCCGGCAGGCCGCCGCCCACATCAACCAGCGTCACCTGTGGACGACCGGCCGCCGCGTTGATCTCATCGGCGAGCGCAAGGGCCGCGCGCGCGCCGCTCACGAGCAGCTCAAGCCCGCACCCTTGCGAGCCCACGTGGCAATGAACGCCGGTTAGCCATCGGAACGTTCTGAAGCTCTGAAGCAGCTCTGCCTTGGCCTCCGTGAGGGGCACGCCAAACTTGGACATGGGTGCGATGGTGCCAGTCGCGGCTATGCTTCCTTCGCCCAGTTGGGGATTCACACGGATGCCGATGCGCGACCGGCAAGTGCCCAGACCGAGGGTCCCACCGCCGCCATACTCAGAAGCAAGGATCTCGTCGATGCGCACGAGCTCATCAAGGTTGTCAGCGTTGAGCAGCACGCCGGCCGCGAGCGCGGCGCGAAGATCACGCCGCGTCTTGGCGGGGCTATCCATGACGATGCGGTCGGGTGTGAACCCGAGCCGCATGGCGTGCTCGAGTTCGGCTGGGCTGGCGACTTCGCATCCAAACCCCAGCTCCTTGGCGATGAGCAAACACGCCGCGAGCGGGTTGGCCTTCATGGCAATTGCATGCATGGTGTCGGGAGGAAAGCTCTGTTTCACGTCGCGCAGGGTAGCCTCGAACGCGTCCAAGTCAAAGTAGAGCGCGCAGGGCACTTCGTCGGAGAGCATTGCGATGGCCTTTGGGAGCAGCTCCTGCTGCAGTGGCGTGGGCACGCTTACAGGCGGCAGCGGGTGCGTTCGTGCGAAATCCGCAGCGGCGAAATCGGGTGTGAGCGCACAAAGGATCACCGCTCTGCCGCCGAGCAACTCGCCGAGCCTCATTGTGCTCGTGCATGCTCGTGTGAACAACGATGTTTGTGAATATAACGTCGCAAACGCACAACTCAAGTCAAATCGCTTGGGCTTGCATGGCACGTGCCGTAGCCCGGGCCGCCCTCCCGGCCAAGTCGCCACTGCGGGAAGAGTCGCCACTGCGGCGCTCTCGCTCGACCGGGAGATCGACGTGGCTGAGCAGAAGACGTGTGGACCACACGTCCTCTGCAGCACTCACAAGCACGTGGCACTGGCTCATGCCCAGGCTGAGCCGGTAGGTGCCGCAGGCCGAGAGCAGACTGAGCACCTGGCCGTAGCGCAGCGGCAGAGCCTGTGCGGCCGACGGCGCCGCCGCGGAGGTGGAGGACGAGGCAACGGCTGCTGAGGGTGACAAGGCAGCGGCCGCCGTCGCTTCGGAGGTTGGCGCGGCTGGCGCCAATCCGGCGCCAATCTCGCTCGATCTCTCATACGGGCAGAGCCGTACGCGAGTGCCCCCACTCTCGTGCGAGACAGGCTGCGGGTTGAGGGCGTACACCAAGTCGAGTCGGTGGGTCCCATCGGAGGTGAATAGGCCGATGGTATGCCGAGTGCTCAGGTAGCCAATGCTCGGCCCGTCAAGCCGGCGCACTACGAGCTGCGTCCACTTGTCAGAACCGACCCCCTCGCCCCATATGCCTCCGCAATCGGCAAGCTGGCGCAGTCGGAGGCTCGCGAGCTGACCCAGAGGGCGCGGATGCGTCCCCTCGGGGCCGACGTCGAGGCGCGCCTTGGCGGACTCGCTGAGCACCCGTAGTGTCGAGCTCGCATAGACGCAGCCAAAACTTGCCTGCCACTTTGGGCTCTGGTGCAGCCGACGTACGGCCGCGCGCCACTCGCGGCTCGCGCACTCAAGAGCCGCGTGCGCGTCTGGCGAGAGGATCTGAAGCACAAGGTTGGTACAGTCGTCGTCAAGGACGAGAAGCGGGCACGAGCGGCGGCGCAGCCCGAGCCGCGCCGAGCGGCGCTGGGGCGGCTGCGCCCGCGAGGGCGCGTCCGCCACGAGTGCGTTCGTCGCGGTCGCGAGCGCGTCCGCAGCCACCGCATCCGCAAGCTGGTGTTGGCGCTGGCGCTCGCGCTCGCGCTCCTCGGGGGGCTGCCTAAAGGTAGCACTGCTGCCGCCGTCGCGCAGGTGCCGGAGCTCAGCGAGGACCTCGGCGGGCGGTGGCAAGAAGCCGCCCTCCAGCTCGAGCATCTCTGCAACTTCGGGCACGGACGAGGCAATCTGGATCGCCGACTCAGCAAAGGCCCGCGCCTGGTCCGACTCACTCAGCAGCGTATCCATCAGCTCGATCATCGCCGACGCAATCGGAGTCGGATTGGAGAGCCACGCCATGACCTCGGCCCGCTCATACGGCTGCATCGTCGCCATCAGCCGCTGCGCGAGCGGGTTGAGCGCGGCGATGAGTGTGTTCGAGATGGTGAGAGCCAGGTCCTGCATGTCCATCGCCTCGGGCTGCAGCAAGCCCTCCGTATCGAAGGCGTGGTGTAGCACCTCGCTCACGAGGTCGACCGATGCCATGCCCTCGGCCGCGAGCGCCGCACGGAGCGCTGGCGGGATCACGTCAAAGAGAAAGGATCCCTCCATCACGATCAACCCGGGCGCCGGTCGGCTCAAGAACGTCGCACCGACACAACAGCAATCTGCCGACGTCAGCCATCGTATGCGACAATGCTTCGCGCCGTCGTGGGCGACTTTTGCGAAAGGTCGCACAAGACACTGGCAAGTCTAGGGCAGGATTACATTAGGAGGATTGAGCGTCGATGGAGGGAACTGTCGACACTTCTAGGAAACTTCTCGGAAGGATCCTCGCGCGCGCTGGGACCAAGAACGCGGACCGGCCAGGTAGCTCTCGCCAATTGCTCCGTCGGCCTTTACTGTTACCCCCACGCCGGCCTGCAGCATCTGGTGAATGCCAAGCCATCTTCGGGCAACAGACTTATTCTCGGACCGCCCCTCCAAGCCGGTCCGGCCGCAGAAGCCAGAGTCCAAGACGGCGCTCGATATCTTGCTCGCGCTCTGTGCCGATGCTGCGACGCTAGGAGAGGAGAACGGCTCGACGAGTGATTGTTCAGCTCATTTGGTGGCCGTGCTGAGTGATCTCATCGTGCGAGACATACCGCAAATCGAGCTCGCGATCTCAGCGCTCGAGCCATTCACGTGGGGCTCCAAGCTCCACCGTAACGTAGTCTGCCGTCAGGGCGCTGTGCCTCCACTGATCGCGATGGTGCGAGGCAGAAACGCTCGGCTGCAGAGCGCCGCGCTCCGGATCCTCTCGCATTTGGCCGACGGTGACTCGGAGCGGCACCGCATCCTAGCACGCGAACAGTGCATCAGCCCGCTGCTCCAGCTGCTGCGCGATGCAGAGGGCTTGGAGCCGGAGGTGGCCTTCATGTGCAGCCGCACGCTGACCGCGCTCGCGGTCGGGGACGAAGCCGATGCGGGCTGCGAGAAGACGCGGGGCGTCCAGTCCACACAGGCCATCTGCGCTGCACAGATTTGCGCCGCTCACGGCATTGAGATCGCCGTCGAGTGCCTGCGCTCTGCGGATCCGCTCTTGTCAGCGGACATGGCACACATGCTGCAGGCCCTCTTCCCTCTGGATGGTGAGAGGCTGGCGGAGACTTCGGTCGGCACCGACGAGCGGCTCCGGTTACGTCAGTTGGCCGACGCCCTCAAGTCCGCTGGTCCGCCGCCCGAGATAGTACCCGAGATGCAATCTAACGACGGTCTGCCTGCAACGATGGGCAACGGCGGCTTGGTCTTGCACCTGCAGCGCCTGGCCACGGCGATGATGGAGGCGGCGGCGCATGAGGCGACCGACCGCGCGTTGCTCGAGGACGCGTGCTGCATCGCCACATGGGCAAAGCTGCCGGAGACGGTGGCGGAGGGGGCGCGCGCGCGCTTCGAGGAGCGAGCTAGCGCGCCAACTCGTACGAGGAAGGACGGGCAGCTCCACCTGTCCTGTCCTCCTCCGAGCATACCGAGCATCGCTTCGGAGCCTCGCTCCTCGGGGCACTCCGAGCGCTGTACCGAGCGCTCCTCGGGGCACGAGGTGAAGTCGTCGCCAGGTGACAAGGGGACGCGCTCCCTCTTCGGCTCCATGTCCTTCTCGCCTGTGACCTTATCCTCGCAACTATCCTCGCGAAGGTTGAGGCACCGACAGCTAATTCCAGCGAGCCCACCGCAGGTCCAGTCCATTTGACTGACATTTGACTGACATTGGACGTGAGACGTTGAGCGCCGTTGACCTGAGGCCTCCTGATCGCTCGAGCCTACTGTGTGAGCAGGTGAACACGACTAGTCGGGTACGTATCGCGCGCCGGGTCGACTTCCCTGTGGGGGAAACGGAGTACTCAGTATTTGTGTTGACCGAGGCGGTGCGGAGCCATCCTTTGTGCTTTGAGACGGTGTCGCGGTTTGAGCGTGGGGCGGGTCGCGGGACCGTGACGAAACATGACTTTCTAAAAAGTAATCGGACGGAGGCGAGAGCTTTCGTTTCCTGTACTCCTCCTTGGTACCGGCTCGTAGGCTTTCGCGCGGGAAAGTTTACTGTACTGTACATGTACAGTACAATAGGGTGTGCGCGTTCACAGCCAGCATCCAGCAGAAAGCACGCCGGTTGTCGCGTCGGTCGTGTTAACGTTCACGCCAGGGTCGCCAGGGATTGGGAAAGAGGCCCACACAAGGCCGGATCCGTCCTGATGAGCCTCGCGCGGCGGCTGCAAGGCGCCGGCGGAGGACACGGCCACAGCCCGCACGGCCATAACCCGCACGGCCACAGCCCGCACGGCCATATCCCGCACGGCCACAGCCCGCACTTCCACCATCCACACACGCCACACGTGCACTACCCGCCCCCGCCCCCTCCGCCACCTCCCTCTCCGCCGCCCTCGCCACCACTACCACCTTTCTCACCGCCAGCACCGCCGAGCCCTCCATACCCACCATCAGCACCGCCGCCTCCTACCGCGCCGCTGCCGGAAGGGAACCTTGGAGCGGTGATTGCGGTGATTATTGGGACTGTGGTTCCCATCGTCCTCTGTTGCATGTTCTTCTACTACATGAGACGACGGCAACGTGGCAACACCTCAGCGCAACTTGAGACGCAGCTTCTAACTTCTGGTCCTGCAAAAGCTGACGAGCCACAAGACTGGCGATGCCTCGATGCAGTGGGCATGCTGCATCTGAAGATGGCGGAGGCCAATCTTGCGACGACGGCTCCGATGGGCACTCCAGTCGTCTGGAGCCCGGCGGGGAACTACGTGGGCATCTACTGGCAGTATGGGCGTGCGCACCCGATCCCCGCGCAGGCGATGGGGTGCACGCCCAAGGAGGACACCGCCGGTATCGTCGTGGGCAATGGGTTCGATGACGTGGGCACGTTCAACATGGTCGGCACGTACAAACTCGCGAAGCTCAAGCTGACGAAGCAATACGTGCCCGGCACGGGGGACCCGAGAGAGAACTTGGGCCATGCCGTCGAGCTGCGCCTCACGTGCTGCGACCTCTTCGCGGCGTTACCCTCTCGCGCTGCCGAGTTCCAAAGCTGGGGATGCCCACCTGGCAACGTCGGGTTCTATGGCACGTGGCACGTGCGCACTCGCAAGTACAAGGGCGATGGGGAGATGTGCCTATGGCTCCCGCCGGTGCCCGTCGTGATTGGGTACGTCATCACGCAGACCATGACAAGCACGACGCAGGCGGTTTCGTACGACTCCAACGGCGACGGCGTGGTGGACGCGTCACAGACGACGCAGACCTTCACGATAACCCCCACCCAGGCGCAGTATGGCATTCAGCTTCAAAACCCGTTTGGGCCCAAATTTGCATAAAATTTACTGCCCGAGCTTGCAACCACCAGGCACAATACGGCATGCAGCTACTCCGGAACCCGTTTGGGCCCAAAGCGGAGAATGTCTGACAGTCTTGAGCAGGTGAGTTCTAGCGCCTCGGCGCTAGATTGGTTGTCTTCCAGGGCAAGCAACGCAACTTTGGGCGGAGGCGCGGCGGCTCGACTAGCCGACCGCGCCGGCGGGCGGGTATGCATGTGATACATACCATAACCCTCAGGTAACAGTCTGTACTATTCCTGTGGGAAAAGCGCAAGTGTGAGGTGACCTCGTCGCGAAATTGAGTAGCCCGAGCGAGCGAGTACTCAGTACTTGTGTTGACCGAGGGGAGCGGAGCCGTCCTCTGAGACGGTGGTGGAGTGAGCGTGGGGGGACCGCGAAGAAACTGAACTGAACTGACCTCGTCGCTAGGCCTTGTCGGAATGTCGCTTTCGTGCCACGCGCCTGTGTGAGGTCGTCCCGAGTGGCTCTCTCACCGCGTGTTTGTCTTGCCCCACCCTCCCGGACCCGTACTGTCTAGAATAGGGGACTCAGAGCCAGCCCCTGGCCGGCTCTCGGGGCTGTTTATTCATAACCATCCCTTTCGAGTGTGATGCACAGAGAAGACACTGAGCTAGCATGAGCCAAAGCGGCTGTCTGAGCACACCATGCGCCAAAGCGGCTGTCCGATTCATCTGTGGCCAAAAGGCGTCCGTGACTTGACTTGTCGGAAAAACTCCGAGTATTCACAGCCAATTCACAACCAAGGTTCCGATGTTTTTCTTGCTCACAGTGGTCACCGCTGCAGGGCCGCTGCGAGTTCTTTGCTACGGGGACTCGCTGACCGCCGGCACGAGCCCACCGTTAGACACGCTTCACCCATTCTCGCCCATTCTCGAGAGAGCGATAGGCTCCTCTACGGCGATCGTCCGTCACCTCGGCCTTCCCGGTTGGACTGCCGCAGCCATGCTGCAGAACGTGAATGATGACCAGAGAGGCCTCAATAGCCTGCTGAAGCGAACATCGCCAAGCCTTGCAATCATCCTCGCGGGTACGAACGATCTTGGATACAACTCTGAGCCGGGTCCTATCCTTCAAGCACTCTGCGGCTTGCACCAGATCGCACATGATCTGGAAGTGCCCACGCTCGCGGTGGGCATCCCGCCGTCCGCGTATCAGGCTCAACAAACAGAAGCTGCGGAGCTCGCCATTGCCGTCAACCGCGGGTTGCGTGCGTGGTGCGACGACAGAGGCAACATGGTGCCTTGGAAGCGTGCGTTTGCTGGGGGCCGGGTGGAGGTTACTGGCGGTGGGGTGGGTCCCTGGGCGACGTACGTGGAGCCGCCGATCACGCAATGGCGGCGAGGGGATTGGCTGTGGGCCCCCGACGGCCTGCATTTCTCGCCCGAGGGATATGCCAAGATCGGCGAAGGTCTTGCAGGCCCGGTAGCCCAGCGGCTCCAAAGCTTGACGAGCAGCAAAGCATGAACGGAAGCGTATATACATACCCTGTTGAAGCATGAAGGGCTCGGACAGTTCGAAAATCTGACCGACAAGTGAAATTCGTGTCGGTGACGAAGCGTTTTATAATGAGTGACTCTCACACCTTATAGGCCACCCATGGGCCCAAACAGATCGTCCATAGTCAGGCCAAGATCGGAGACGTCGATCTCGATGCCTCCTCCCTCGGCGCGTCCGGGTCCCACATCTTTCGCATCCATGTACTCGTCAAAGATGCGCCGCCGCTCATCGTCGCTGAGCCCACCGGGAACGGCGTGGTCGAACTGCATGTGCTGCGCCGCCTCCTCGTACGGCACGGTGGCGCTCGCGCCGCCGCCCTGCGGATCCTCTCGCACGCCGCCGGCGCCGCCTGAGACCAGGGAGCTCGTCGCCAGATCGCGAGGTCGCGGGAAGCTCGCGGCGAGATCACGCCGGTAGAGCTTCCTCGCGTGCTCGAGCATCGCAGCCTCCAGGTAGGTGATCAGACCCACGGAGCACGTAGCCGCGGCACCGAGGAGGGTCTTTGCACGGCCCAGCTGCTCGCTCGCGAGCCCGTCGTTAGAGCACGTCGGAAGGTCGAGCAACTTCTGCGAACCCGCCGTACTTTCGGCAAGGTAAGGTTGTAGCTCCTCGGGCACCAAGCCTTCTCGAGTGATCGGCACGCAGCCCGCGAGAAAGTCGGACGCGCACAGTACGGCAGCGCCCTCGCCCTCGCCAGAGAGGTGCGAGCTCCACTGCAACAGGCCCGCGTCCTCGTGCCACCTATCGCCAGACGGCACACTGCCGCCGGCGCGCCGAAGGACGTTGACGGCACGAGCGAGGCTTCTGACGCGCTCGAGCGTGGCAAGATCGACGCATAGGACGACATCCCAGCGCGAGGTGCTTAGCAGGTCCGATGGAATCAGCCGACGCGGCGGCTGCTCGAAGGGACTCGGAGGAAGGCCCAGCAAGGCACACAGCTCGGCGGCCGCGGGGCGTTCTTGTTGGGCCACGACGGGGCCGAGCACAGTAGACGCGCAGTCGATATCCGCCGAGGAGGAGCCGCAAAGGCTGTCTACGATCGCCTCGCACGTGCGTGCGCGCATGCCATCGCCACTGTCGACCACCAAGATTTGTGTCCTGTAGCGGAGGTCTGGCCTAACTTTGCCTCGGTAGCGGTACTCTGCATCCCATCGCGCTTCGAGATGACGGGTCCAGAGGCCTAAACGTTTGGTGCGCCATGCATTGAGAGCAGCGGCGGGACTCCTCGACCAGCATAAGGCCGAGAGTGCAAAGAACTGCCAGAACATGATTTTCAGCATCGGATACCGCACATTCACACTTCACACAAGTCAAGTCAAAGCAAGCCAAGGGAAATCGCCCGCGATGATGTCGCTGCACCCAGTGCGGACTGTGCCGGTCAATCATCGGTCAAGGTGGTGATGTGAATCTCGTAACCATCTGATCGTAATATCGAGAGGAAAACCTCCGCGACCCCCCTGCCCCCGGGCCCCGGCCGGCGATACACTCTTCCGCGGAAGAGCCCCTCAGGGAAGCTGGGTATGGGGGCGTCTTCCAATCCGCACACACCCGCAACCGCCCCGGAGGCGGCGCTGTACGAATGCTCTTCACAACGTTGCTTGCGCCGCCGGCCGGAAGATGGCTGCGACGAGCTCCTCGGCCGGCGAGAGTGGTTGCAGCTCCCACAGGTCTACCTCGTCCTCGCGCTCGCCGCGACCGCCGCGACTCGAGAAGGATGTCGCCCTTAGACTCAAGGCTCCCAGCTGGCTGCCGAGCAGCACGCTCGCCACGCTCGCGACGACGGCGCGGCGCGGCGTGAGAGGCGGGTCAAGCCGCTCGAAGCGGCGCTGCTCGACCGCAGGAAGCTCATCGAAGGCGGCTTGGCATAAGTCGTAGCCCTGACCATCAGTGTACCGGTAGCCAGTAATCGGCATCATCGTCACGTCGCACAGGACGCCCGGGTGCAGCCCCACCGGCACGGCTGCACCTGAGGCCGTTGCTTGAGCGGAACCCGACTCGACGGGAGGGTCCGCCAGGTCTGCCAGGCAGAGCCGCGGCTGGTCCGTCCGTCTGTTTCGGGCGCGGCTGGGCCGCACAGCGCGCGTGCCAAGCTCGTCGCTCGCAGCCGCCTCGTCATCACCCGTTGGCTCGGCATCTGCCTCCTCGCCGCCCACGTCCGCCTCTTCCACACCGTGCAAGCTCGGAGTCTCCCTTTCTTCGTCGAGGGCGTACAAGCTCGGGTCGTCGTCCAACCAGCGAGCGAGACCCGCCATCTGCTCACGGCGTACCCAGGCCGATTCGTCGGCGCGGCTCGGCGCGCTCGTCGTTGCCACGCGCGCGCCCGCGCCTTCGCCCGCGCTCGCCGCCGATGCGCGAGCAGCGCGGGCGAGCTTCTGCTCAACACGACGCTCCCGATGTGTCGGCCGCCGTCGCACCATCACGGGCGTCGTGTTGGGCTCCCCTTCGCCCCGTTGCTGCCGCTGCTGCTGCCGCCGCTGCTGCTGCTGCCGCTGCTGGAGGAGCGAACCGTCCGAGAGCATCGCGCCGTAGCGCAGCAGCAGCGCACGTTGCTTCGCGTCGAGCCGGCAGTCGCTCAACATCGCCTCGGGCCCATCGATCTCGTCGATCTCCGCCGGCGCACCTCGGCGCAAGCGGCGCTGCGCCGCGAGATGCAAAGCCTTTTCGACCAGGGCGGTCTGCATTGAAGGGGCCCGCTCGCCAGTGCGTCCGGTCGCCGGGATGCTGCCATCGAGCTCGCTGCTCTTGGCGAGCGAACGGCGTAGCTTCTCGGCCATGAGGACCCTCTGCCACGTGCGCTCTGCATAAGGGGCGCCGCTCGAGGACGCCCGGGAGGACGCGCGCTCGCGCTGCCGACGCCGCTCGTGTGGCCGAACGGGCCGAAGCGACGAGGCGAATTGGCGCACGCTCGCATCGCTCAGCGCGTACTCTTTGGGGAGTACGGCGGGCGCAGCGCCGGGGCTGTCCGCGCTCGCCGCTGCGCCTGCCACCGTCTCGTCCTCCGCCCCGTGCAGCAGCAGCGCGACAAACTTGCGTGTGCCAAGAAGCCGGAGGCGGCCCTGAGCCGCACCGCTCTCGGCCGCCTCGTGCTTCATGCGATAAATGAGGCCACGGTCCGTTGTCACCACGCACACGCGTTCGCACCCGCCCGTCAAGAGCGCTGGAACCACCTGCTCGGCGATCACGTCGTCGGCCGACTGCCGTGGGCCTGCGAAGGCGTGCGTGACGCCGTGCCACTCCAGCGTCGTCGGCTGCTGCCCGTGATCCCAGACGACCACGACGCGGCTGCGTAAGCCGTTGCGCTGCGCCCACGCGGTGCACAACGTGGCAAGGCGCTGCTTCGAGAGACGGAAGGCAGTGGCGCCTCGCACGTTGTTGGCGTCGACGATTATGTGCGTCGGCTCGTAGGTGAGCGACTGCACGGCCTCGGCGCACTGGCGTCCGGGGAGTTTTGGAGGCCACGCGAGCCTCGCGTTGGAAAGGCCAAGGACGCCGAGCCAGAACAGCATTGTACCGGTAAATCAGTGCTTTCGTGGCTGGCGGCCGCCCCTCCCCATCCCAAGACACCGGCGTGGTCTCGAGAATATATATAGGGTCACTTTCCGATTCGCTTGGAAAAAAAATTCGCCGAGTTTTTGTATTTCCCGCCTCTCCGGCGAAGGGTCGAAGGGCGAGCACTTGAGGTCGGCCCAGGGTGGCCTCCAGGGTGGCCCATGCCGCGCGGTATGAAGGCCCCTGTTGCTCCGGCTGCGAAGCCCAGCGAGACGAAGGATCGGCGCGAGAACGACATCGGCGCAAAGCGCGGCGAGACGGCAATCCTCTGCAAGGCGTTCCTGGACAAGTTCGGTGCGTTTCGCGGCGCGTGGAAGCACATCGAAAGTGATACCCGCCAACTCGTTGATGAGCTGGTCACTCAGGCGAGTGATCATGGCGCTCAGGCGACGGCTTTCACGCTCACCAGCTTACGCGACGTGCTAGATGCGCGCCACTTCAAGAGGCAGCGGAAGGAGAAGAACAACCTCGGCAACGAGCAAAAAGCCGTCTGGGCTCAGGTCATGGCACTCGAGCTTATTGAGTTCACGCCCAGCAAGTACTGCCAGAGCTCCGCGGACGTGCACACTTGCGCGATGCTGGCCGTGCAGGCCGAGGCTGCCGCCGCGCGCGCCGAGGCGGCCGCGGCGCTCAAGGAATCGGCGAGACTGAGCGAGTTGCTGAGCATCGAGCGTGAAGAGAATGCCAGGCTGCGAGCGCTCGTCACCTCCGTGCACCTACCGGAGGGCCCACTGGGCAAGCGCAAGGTGGACTGCGACGGCGAGCTGTACAGCTCGCCCACGCGCATCAAGCTCGAGTGCGTCCAGCGCGAGTGTGTCGAGATGATGCCGCCGCTGGCGATCGCACAGCCGCCTGCGCCTGCGCCTCCGCTGCCGGACCCGCTGACGATCGAGCTCCTGATTAGAGGCATCGCCGAGGACGATGAGATTGTCAAGGGTTTCGCCGATGACGAGGAGATGATCAAGGGTCTCTTCAGCTGAGGCGGAGGGTCTTCGATGGCTTGACTGCGGCTCGGTGATCGACGTGTTCATTACGTGTTCAGTATTGCAGGGCGCGGCACCTCGCGCCTGGCGATGAGCCTCGTCCCGGCGCCAGTGAACGGCGAACCTAGCCTCATGGTGGCATGCACACGCTCGTGCAAATCTTCCGTTTGTGTTTCGGCAGTGTCGTTATTTGCTGTGGGGCCGCTGCGGGTGTGTGTGTCAGCTGACACTGTAGCGTGCCGGTCTCTGGCTCTCCGGTCTGCCGTTTTTTTATGCGGGCGGCGCGCGCGGGCGCGCGCCCTCGGCCCTCGCGGGCCTCCGTCGCCGGCACGCGCGCGCGTGACGGTGGAGGACGTGCACCGCCGAGCGCCGTGCTGCGCGGTGTGTGCTGACTCGTGAAACTGGCGACGGCCCCATGCGACGGCGGCCCACGGCGTGAACCGTGATCTCCACATCTCGGGGGCGTATAAGCTATAACAAGAACTGGAACGGACGAAAGAGACGGCGGGTTAGCGATTCCGTATCACGCACGTACCGACGGACTGCAGAGACGATACACGTACGCTGTCCGCACAGCCAGGGCGTCGTCGGTCGAAGTCGGTGCGCGCCGCATCGTAGGAGTGCCGCGGGCCGCTCTCACGTAGCGCTACCGTACCGCGCACTCGAGCCGCTGTGGGTCGTATCCTTACCGGTATCCTCACCGTAGCTCGTCGCACATGCTCGCTCAGACCCTGCCTCTCCCATCATCATCATCTTACGCGCGCGCCGCCGCCGCCGGCATCGGCGGCGTGCGCGCTCTATGTGCCGGGCATGTTGAGGTTGAAGCCACCGCCCGTGAAGCGGTTAAGTGTCGAGCGCGCCTCTTGCACGAGCAGCTCGGTAGGGATGGCGCGCTCGGCACGGCGCACCTCAGCCGCGTGCTGCTCGCGCTTGCGCTGGTCGTAAAACTTCTTCTTCACCTCTTGTAGCTCCTTGGAGATGCGAGCGATCTCGTACTTGTACTCGGAGGCCTGCGTATGCGACATGGACAGCTCGGCCTCTAATTGCTCCATCTGCTTGGCGCGCTCGACGAGCGACGCCTGGAAGGTCGATAGCTGCTCGGCGACCTCGGGGCCGGGCTGGCGCGCGAGGATGTTCTTGAGCTCGAGGTAGAGCTTCTCCTTGTGCCGGATGAGCAGATCCTTATCGAGCACCTCCTCGGACTTCTCGATTAGCCGCTTCTGGAGCATGTGAGTCTTCTGCACGAGCTCGTACGTGGCCGGGTCGGAGCCCTCGAGCTTGCGCCACCGGTGCACGTTCATCGGGTTCTCGAGCTCCTCCGAGAGTGCGCGCACCTTGGTGCGCTCGTGCAGCAGCTCGCGCTGCAGCTGGTACACCTCATTGCGCAGCGTCTCGACCGACCCCTTTTGGGAAGCCACGCCTCCCAGCTGGCCGCCGAGCTCCCGGATGCGCCGCTTGAGCGCGCGGATGTCCTTGACGCGCACCTTGTACTGCTGCTCGCCTTTTTGGAGGTTGGACTGCTGGATGCGGATCTTCTCGTACAGCAGCGAGAGCTCCTCGTTACGTCGAATGAGCTGCGTGCCGAGGATGTCGCGCTCGTTGACGACGACCTCGCACTCCTTGCGCTGTCGCTGATGCTCTTTGTCGGCCTCGTTGATGATCGTGTTGAGCTTGGTCGTCTCGGCGAGCATCTGGGCCACGTAGTCCTCGCTCTGCTGCTCGCGCGTGCGCAGCTTCCCCAAGTGGTCGCGCAGCAGCTCCTTCTCCTTCTCTACCTTCATCCGGTCGAAGTGCTCGCGCACCAAATTCTGGTCTTTGATATGGATCTCCTCCTTCAGCTGCTCGATCTGGTGGTTCATGATCTTGAACTTGCGTTTCATCTCGGCGATCTCGTCCTGCGACTCGACCAGGTTCTTCGAGTACAGGTTGCGGTCCGAGCGCACCGCCTCGTACAGCGCCTGCTGCTGCTTGAGCTTCGCCTCGCCCTCGGCGATGCGCTTCTGCAACTGGATAATGGACATCTCGCGCACGCGAACCTCATCGAGCGCCTGGTTGTACTTGCCGCGCGCCTCGGCGGCCTCGGCGCCGTACTTCTCGCCCTCCTTCTCGAGCAGGTACAGCTGCTTGCGCTGCATGTGCGCCTCGGTCTTGAAGCCCGAAATCTCGAGCTCGAGATTGCGCCGCGTGTTCTCGCACATGAGGACCTGGTCCATCTGCTTGGCGGTCACGCCCGACGCGAGGATGAGCTTCTTGTTCTGCAGGTCGCGCTCGCGCAGCAGATCATCAAGCTCGCGCCGCTCCTTTTCGTGCGCCTCCTTGGCCGCCTCGAGCTTCTCGTCGAGCGCAATGATCTCGAGCTTGGCCGCGTCGCGATCCTTTTCATCCGCGAGCAATTCCTTCCGCTTCGCTTCGAGCGCCTTCTCGGCCACCTCGGCGGTCTTCAAGATGCGCTTGAGCTCCGCCTCAGTGCGCGCCTTCTCCTCCTGGCACAGCTTGAGCTCCACCTGCCGCTGCGCCCCCTCTGTCACCATCTGCTGCAGCGCATGCTGCGCCTCCTCGCACTCGCGTATCAGCTTCGTCGTCTTGCCGCTGAGCGCGTCCGTCTCCTTGCCGTTCTTGTCCGTCTTGCCGCGCTCCTCGCGCAGCAGGATCTCGAGCTTGGTGCAGCCGTCCTGCGTGCGCGCGAGCCCGGTAACCTTGTCCTTGATCGCCTGCTGCTTCGCCTCGAGGGCCTCGCGCAGCGTCCGCACCTCCGCCTCGAGTTTCTCATCCTTCTTGCCCTCCTTCTCCGCCTCGAGCTTGCGCTGGTGTATGACCTCCTTGAGGGCCTCCATCTCCTCGTGGGCCGCAGCTACCTCGCCCTCGATGTTCTCGAGCTTGGCCAGGTACTGCGTGATCTCCTTTGCGAGGGATTGGATCTGCGCCGCCTGCGCCTCTTTCTCCTTAGCAAGGTCCTGCTTCACCTTGACCAGCTCGTTGACCGTGTTCTCCTGCCCGATCGACAGGCCCGCACCCTGCTCGACGAGGCGCGAGAGGTTCTGGATCTCGTGCTTCAGCTGCTGGATCGTCTCCCTGGCGCGCCCCTCCTTCTCGTGCGCAGCGTCCACCATCTTCCACGCCTTCTCGATCTCGCGCTTGAGAGACGCGATCGTGTTCTGGTCCTCTTGCGAGAGCTTGAGCGCCGTCTGCACCTTGGCGGCATTCGCCACGATTTCCTGGTTCAGCTCGCGGCACTTTTTGATCAGCCGCTTCTCGGATTCGTGCGACTTTTTCAGCGCGCGGTGCAGCTTGTCATACTCGTTCCGGAAGCGCTCGAGGCTCTTGTCGCCGACAAGCTCCTGCAGCACCTCCTGGAAATCGTTCTCGAGCGCCTCGAAGGCACCGCTCTCGAAGCCTGGCGCGTTGTCGGTCGCCTTCTTTACGTCGTCCGAGTTCGAAGGCTCTCCCATTGCAAGGCGTCGAGGAGGAAACCAGCCGCCACAACTCAACAACCGCTCTTCACTGAGCGTCGCCACGGGCGTTTTCGAAAGGGCTGTTTTGCGGCATTTTGTGTCGTATGTGCTCTTCAAATTGGGACGTCATTTTCACGCTTTTCACAGCCAATGTTTATCATTCACACGAGAAGCCCTGCAGGCCCTGCCAGCGGCGATCGCGAAGCTGCTCGTGCGTGCGTGCGTACGATCTCGTGCAGCAAAAAGCCTGCTCTCCTCGAGGCGATGGGATTGAGCTCCACAGAGGCACGCGGGGCACAGCCGTCAATGCTCGACCAAAAACGGCGCGAGGAGCGGTGTGCCATGGCAGCAACGAGTCTGCCGCCTCTGCCCGAGGCGGTGTCAATGTCCACTGATCCGAGGCTCGCGTCGACGCTGACTTCCACCGATCAGAAGCTCGTGCGCTTCGCCGAGCTCGGAGACGTCGAAACTCTCGCCTCCAGCTTGGCCCGCGCGAGTGCCCCCGGCCTCGAGGTGGCACTGAATGCTGCGATCGCGAACCGGCAGGCCGCAGTCGTCCTGATGCTCTTGGAGCGTGGGGCGCTGGCGACTGCCATCGGCGTCTTCCCGTCCGCGCTGCATCGGCCGGGCCTCACGTATGAGCAGCGCCTCGCGGTGATGGAGATCCTCCTCGGCCACTATCGCGACCTCGCCCTCAGCGCAGCTTCGGAGCATGCGAGCAGTGAAGGGTCGCTGCCGCGCGCCGGATCGGCAAACAAGGGGCGCAGCGGCCCCTCGGCACGCGACGTCGCGCGCGCGCAGCAAGTATATCGGCATGCAGTCAGCAAGGTGCTCAACGCGGGCGCGGCTCAGCGCGAGGGCCCTCTCTTGCTCGCAGCACTGGTGCGAGGCGGCCACATGCGCACCGCTTTCGAGGAGCCGGCCTTGCTGGACCCGACGGTCATCGGGGTGGCGCACCAATGCCTGAGCAAGGCCCTGCAGCTCAACAAGAAAGCCATGCACATCTCATGGAGTGTGGCGCGGCAGTCCGGTGCCGACGCGGTCGTGTGCGATCTCGTCCGCGTACCAATACGGCGCCACTTTTCTGGCTACCTGCTTGCGCAGCAGCAGCTCCACCTGTGCTCCGCGGGGCTGAGCTCGATCCCTTGGAGCGTCGCCACGGCCAAGGACTACCCGCGCCCGTTCCGAGCCGCCGCGCGCAGCTTGCTACTCTGCTGGCAACGGGAGCCGCTGAACAAGCTGCCGCCCGAGATTGCCTATTGCGTGCTCGAGCAACTGGCGGCGCTCACGTATTGGCGGGCCCCGTTGCTCGACTTGGGTGAAGGCGAGGATATCGTCCCTGTGCCTGGACAACCTCTGTCGAAGCTTTCCAATTACAAGGCGCTGTCGTGACACGTGCTGCATGATCCGCTGCTCTTGCTTCGAGTATGCTGGCGGTTGCGGAGTCGACTCCGCCGGGAGACGCGGAGATAAGGTATTTCGGCCCGCGCGGCCAGCCGCGAGGCGGTTAGGGATGGAGTTTTTCGTTCAAATCGAATTCACTCGATGAGCTCCGATGGAAAATCTAAATCACGCGATCCGCGCACTTATCTACACACGACACTGTGGACAATCTCGTCTCGCGCTGTCGTGACTCGCATTCTGTGCGCCCACAGGTGGCTGACCATACGTGACCCTGCCCATTGCCTGATGCCGTCCCGGCACGGCAACGTTGTACCAGCGCCCACGAGCGGGCGGGGGGGCAACCGAACAGGGCCCGTGGGCCGCAGCGCGCCTCCCCCAACCACACCGCGACTCTGAGCATCGCCATGCGCCGAGGAGCGGCTCAAAGTTCGAGCACGCGCGTGGCGGTGCCCACAAGGTCCTTATGGGCCGAGAACCACCTTGACATCTGAGGGCCCAGCAGCTCCCGCGTCACTAGCGTGCCCCGGCGAGCTTCTTCGACAGAGCCGTACCGCGCTGCACTAATGAACTGAGGCATGCCGCCTTTGGCTGCAGGCTGCTCCATGACTAGCCGCCCAAAATAGGAAATGCCCTCCAGTAACATTTGGGACGCGATCTGCTCCTCGAGCTCGGGCGCGGCCGCCTGTATGCGCGCCTCCTCGTGCATCGCTCCGTCGCGCAGCGTGTAGTGCGAGTAGCGCAAGGCCATGCCGAGTTGGAACTCGCCAAAGCGCGTGTCCGCGAGGACGCGCACGCCCTTACCAAAGAGCAGTGATTGTCCCGTCGGTAGCACGTCGCCCGGCATCGCCGCACTCGTCAGGCAAACGTGGTAGGCGCTGCCCGGCTCAAGCGCGTTCGCCGTGTACCACGTGAGGAATCGGTTCATGTTTTCCTCGGTCTCGAAAAAGGAGGCATTGAACACCTTCCCAGCCTCGTCGACGTGCGACAAGATCCGAAATGGCCGCGAGCTGGCATCCAACTCGCGGATCGCATTGATGAGAGGAGCAACCGCGGGCTCTGGCGGCACGACCGCCAGAAAGTAGCGCCAAAAGGGCGCGCCGACGATCATGCAACGGCCGCCGCTCGTGGGAGTGAGGAATGGCATGCGCAGGTGCGAAGGTAGGTGGAAGCCGGAGAGCGAACGCCGAAATAGCCGCATAAAAAAAGAACGCGGAGGCGGCCGACCGCGCGCGCGACCGGGACCGGGAACCGCGATCAAGTTCGTCAAAAAGTCGTACCGGTACCCAGATCTCGACGCTGCGCTCCCAGGTCGGCTTCGCCGCGGCCGTTGCGCATGCCCGCCTCCGCCTCTCGCGCCTCGAGCTTATCGGGGGTTCCGGCCGCACCGCCGGCCGTTACGCGTCTGCCGCACGCGCCTTCATTTCGCCGACCGCCTTCGAGCAGGCGCGGGGAGGCGCTCTGGGAGCGGGCGGAGGCAGGGTCGGGTTTGCTGGGGGCGGCCTCTTCTGAGTCGGCCGCGGGGAGCGGTCGGCTTCGGGCTTGCGGCTGTTGAGTCGGCCGCGGCTTCGGTCGTCGCGCTGACGTGCGGGGTGTGTGTTGTTGGTGGGTTTGGTTGGTTGTGAGATTCGTCTGTGTGCCTTTGTGCGTCCGCGTGTCCCGTGACCCAGTAAAAAGACACCGGGGGGAGCCGGGACACACACGGGACACACCCGGTACATCACGTACTGGATCCATCCGTACATCTTGACGAACATCTACCTCTGCGCTGTAAGGCCAACTCTTCCGGCCGTTGCATGCAAACTTTTGAGCTTGCAAATCACAAACAAAGGAGAATCCTCTTTGGCCTCCCTCTTCTTTCTCTGCCACCCCGGCGTCTCTATCAGGTATCAGTCAGAAACCGAGGTCAACAACCTCTCTAATCTAGTACGCACCAGACACGATGCTGCAGCCACGTTTGCCCTCGGCAAGGTGTAGCAGGTGTATCTCGAAAGACGAGCAAGGCTTCCGAGACGAAGGCCTTCCTATGAGGCGCAGGGCTTTCTATGAGGCGCAGCGCGTGGCAGGGCTCCACAACAACATGATCCGCAAGCTTCTTCTCGAGCAGGAGTGTCGTCACTGGCTGCAGACGGTGGTCGCACGAATGCAACCTAACGATGCGATGCCGCAAGACCCAGCTCACAGGCTCCACAGAGGCATGGAGGCATGGAGGCAGAGTCACGGGTTTCCCCAATCCGGCGTCGGGCGGAGTGAGCTCGAGGTCTCGGTCGAGGTCGACCGCACCACTGCAAACCAGCAGTACACGACGAAGTATGAGGGCGACCGGAGCCGCGGCGGAGGCAGTCGACACACTGATGGAGATGGCACTGCTGGAGAGACTTTAGTTCAACGCTTGGTTGCCGATGAGGTCGCTCGAAGGCTCGATCTGCAGATGAACGCGCTGCGGGCTGCCAACGGGACAAGTGTTGCCTCAAGGTCGAGGAACGACTCTAGCGAGGAACGACTCGAGGAACGACTCTGGCGACGATGTGAGGATCAGCTGAGCGGCATCAAGGCAGGCCTCAGTGCTAAGGCTGCGGCGCTGGACGCAGCGCTGGTGGCCCTGGAATCCAAGATGCTCATGCGTGTGGAGGATATGCGAGCCAAGACGTTGAGGGAGTGCACCGAGAAATGCGAGGATCAGCTGAGCGGCACCAAGGCAGGCCTCAGTGCTAAGGCTGCGGCGCTGGACGCAGCGCTAGCGGCCTCGGAAAGCAAGATGCTCATGAGGGTGGAGGACATGCTCAAGGACCTGCGAGCCAAGACGACGCGGGAGTGCACCAAGGGATGCAATGAGAAGGCGGTCCGCGACAAAGTGCAGACGGATGTCTCCGAAAGGCTTGCGTCAGCGTCAGCTGTGACTTCCGAGAAGCTCATGCAGGTGATGATGACTCTCGAGACACGGCTACGCAAGAGCCAGGAGACGGCCACCAGGGAACAGGAGGAGCGGAACGAACGGCTGAGCTCCGAACTCGAGCTGTTGCAGGTGCGTTTGAATGCACAATTTCATGCGGCTCGAGTGCCGTGTCGATGCCGTGTCGTCGAGCACTTCTAGTCGAGCACCTCTGAGTCTCCGAGTGTCACCGATTGCTGCAGATGGAGGCGCTGAGTGCCATCGATGCCAAACATCGCTGCGTGATCGCCACTGATCATGCCATGCATCGCCCCCTGGCATCGCCACCCTCTGTGACGCAACCCTCATATTCATCACAGGAGCGTTGCACACGGCTCGAGACCCAGGCAATACAGCACGAAAGGGTGGCGCTCGAGTTGCACAAGAGCCAGCAGGCACTCTCTGCGCTTGAGGCCCGCCACGAGCAACTCGAGGCAAGCTGCATGAAGCAAGGCATGAAACTCGAGGCATGCTGCGCCAAACTTGAGGCACGCTGCGCGAACCCCGAAGATCGCCTCGAGCATGTCAGGGGACGGCCCCTCCGAGAACATCAGAAAGGAAATGGCCAAGCTGATAATGATCTGTCGTCTGCGAACTCGCCAATCATATCGCCAATCTCGTTGATGATCTCGCCGTCTTTATCTCCGTCCTCAACACCTCCACGGTCGCGGGGGGCGACAGCCTCCATGATCGCCTCCATCTACGCCACCCCGTTTGGAGGCGCAAGAAATTCCTGCTCGAGCTCCTCGTTGCAGTCCCCGAGCCCGTCGGCAGAAACGTCCCTCTCCAAGCCCAGTCCAGAGCCCAGTCTCGCTTGGGAATCGCTCGTGCAGTCAGTCTCTCCCGTGCTCAGCTTGAAAAAGAAGGCGGCAGGCGAAAAATGAAGGCGCGGGAGGGGGATCGGCTAGGGATCGGCCAGGGGTTTGTTTGTCGTTTGTTTGCGCCCGTGTCCTGTAGTACTTGAGACGAGGTGATGCCGTGCGTGGTGGTACAATAGTAGAGCTGGAAGACAAGCTTTAGACAAGCTGGAACAGAAGATCGTATACAAAGTACGATTAAGTACGAGTAGTGCTGGTCTTGTGCTGGAAGTTTCACGTGCGCCAGCAAAAACGTCGTGGTGGGCAGATTTTGCGCGTTTGGACCCTGTAAACTTGGTCGCGCCTTCACAGAAGCGTGAGGGCGTCGTCGCGGCCCGCACACACGGGGGTGTGATCGTCTTTTCATGAAGGTCCGTCTGGCGCGGCTCGTTTGCTCGGCCATCGCACTCTCGCTCGTTGACGGGCTGCGAATCACGACCCGCCCGCGTGCATCATCCTCATTCATGTGCGCCACACCAGTCGAGGGCGAGGGTATCGCTCCTCCGTTGAATGTCATCGGCACCGCGCTGCAATGCTGCTGTGCAAACGTGCGCGGCACCGGCATTGGCACTGGGTTCTATCGAGACGGCCATTGCTCGACGGGGCCACAGGACGAGGGCCGCCACACTGTGTGCATCGAAGCGACTGAAGAATTCCTCAAATTCTCCGCTTCCGTGGGCAACGACCTGAGTACTCCGTATCCACAGTGGAACTTTCCGGGTGTCAATCCTGGTGATGAGTGGTGCTTGTGCGCAACCAGATGGGTGCAGGCATTAAATGCCGGCTGTGCACCCAAGCTCCATCTCCTGGCGACACACGAGAAGACACTCAGCATCGTCGCCGAGGAGGATAGGGAGCTTCTGCTTTCATACCTCAAGAAGTATGCAGTGGACGCGGCGGAAGCAGAGCAAGCGCTCAAGGAGCTCGACGCGGCGCGCGCCTCACTCGAGAAGCTGTTGAAATAATTGCACAAAGGCAGCAGGTAGCGGTGTGCGATGAATTTTGTGGGCCAGCGCTAGTATCGTATGGTACCTGTGACGCTGTGAGGCATTGGGTCTGGTGCGCGGAGATCGAACGCGAGATGTTGAACCTTTGCGGTAGGGTTTCAGCACTACTCAGGTATTATAATCTTATTGTCGCATTATGGGATGGCGAGGGGTGGCACCGCTTTGCACCGCTGCGCCGGTCGGCGGGGCCGGTCGCGCCCGGGCGCGCCGAAATAAAACTGCACGTGTGCCGGGCGCCCGGGCGGGGAGGGCGGCGCGCGGAGCGCGGTAACTCACAGGGGACGAACCCTCGTCCCTTGATTAATGGAGAATCCGGATAAGATGTCTGTTCCCGACCTCGCTCCTGACGCGAATTTTGACGCCATGAATGTCGCGACCCCTGGCAAGGACGCCCCGAACCTGGACAAGACCGCACCAAAGCGA
>Ga0210239_100845_pt1 | contig 26400 bp, 20 predicted proteins | sample ChrtobMetP5a_0mM_FD_155451 | JGI IMG/M metagenome (GOLD analysis project Ga0210239, IMG submission 155451) | Chrysochromulina tobin associated microbial communities from unialgal haptophyte culture, Seattle, Washington, United States - P5a_0mM | ecosystem: Host-associated > Algae > Haptophytes >... | reverse complement strand
GCGGAGGGCAAAGAGTTTGAAAGTCGAATGTGTATGAGATGGTATGCGGTGGGTGTTTGGCAAACGGGAGTTCAGCTTGACCTCCCCCCTTAATTTGACGAACAAGTTGCCAACTTTTCTGGGTGTGTGTGGTTGTCTGCGTGCTTTTCGCGTCACGCGGTGGGAAATAAAGCAGAAACGACCGCGCGGGGCACGCCCCCGGCACCCTTTTCCGCTGCGCGCGCCGGCCACCGACGCCGCACCGCGCACGCCAGCCGAGAGCCGGGCACTCCGTCTCCTCGTATAGACTCTCCGTCGTCGCGCCTCCTACGTACCTGCGCGGTACAACGGTCGTACAGACGTCTACAATTATAGCTCATGTTGATTCACTTCCTAACGCCAGCGCCTGGGGCCTGTTGCTTTGCGCAGGCTCCAAGCAGGCTCCGGCGCGCACTCGCATGGCCGTGCTCTGCTCTCCAAAGCGCCCCGCCTCTCGGGGCCCCACTCACACGCCCAGCCGAACCCGCGCTCTCACATCACACATGCCCGCAGGCCGCAGCCCTGCACCCTCAGCGTGGTTGCCACATCGCAAGCGCCCGTAGCTTACGCGACATTCTTTGCTCCGGGCACCCTCATCCCTTGCTCCCCCAAGGCGCGATCGATCCGCTCATCCAGGCTGCGGCTTTTTGTCTCCTGGAAGGACCCTTGGAGCGCCTCTTGCACTTGCCCCCCTAGAAGCTTCTCCTGCGCCAGCTTGCCGGCGCGACCGATCGTGTTGCCCACAACGACGTCCACGACGGTGCCTGCGCCTCCGATGACTGCGGCACGTACCTTGAGGCCGCCCTTGCCGTCGTCCTCGAGTCCTTCAAGGGTGCGTTTGGCCTCCTCCTTGGCGTTCATAGCCTTCGTGATCGCGCCGATGACCACAAGCGTCGGGCACGGCGAGCGCGGCTGGTTCGGCGTCGGCCACTCGGTGTTCGTCAGCTTGGCCGACTGCCTCCACAGCTCTTGAGAGAGCTCAAAATCAAGCACTTGCTCCGACGGTTCCGTCTCATAGATGGTCTCCCAGCCCGCGCGGTTGGCTGAGTCGTCCTCGGCCTTCTTGGACGCCTCCTCGGCCGCCTTGCCCTCCAGCCAAGACCAGTGAACGCCGGATTTGGAACAGCGCGGGTCGTGGCACACCTGGAAGATGCGCTGCGCCGCCACGGCTGCGCTCACGGGTGCGGGCGGCTTGACGAGCTGTAGCGCCATGAGCGGCGAGGGAGCGTTGAGCGGCGGCTTGCCCTCGAAGAGGGTTGGCTCATCAATCCCAGGGTACACCGTCGAGAAAGCGATCCCCGTCTGCTTGTGGTACCTGGTCATTAGGGAAGCAATCAGAGGGGCTCGGAAAGGCACTTAGAGAGGCCCTCAGAGAGGCTCTCGGGAGGCACTCAACAAAGATCGGGTGCGTACTTGTCGTGGAGCAACGTCGAGAGCATCGAGAGACAGAGCTTGCTGTCCTTGTATGCCTTGGCGCCCTGATAGTTGAAGCCGTCGAGCATTGAGATCGGGTTCTTGAAACCCGCCTTGAGACCAGCAAGCGTGCTCAAGTCCGCGCGCGGGTACACCGTCACAGGCTCTTCCGCGGTCGCCTTGCCGACGAGGACGACACGAGGGTCATCCGACTTGGTCATGCCTGGAAGCAAGCGAGCGACCATCTGGAAGTGCGAGAGGAAGTTGACCTGCTGAGTCTCGGCATGGCCATCCGTAGACCACGCCACCTCTGGTTGATACACCGCCGCGTTGCAGATCAGCCGGCTGATCGGCCTGTTGAGCTTCAACTTGTCGAGCTGGTTGCAGAATGCGTTGACGGACTCAAATGAACTGAGTTCGACTTGCAGTGGCGTGAAATGTTTCAACTCGGAAGTGGCGAACTCGGCACCAGCGGCAGCACGCATTTTCTCCAAGTCGTTCGAAAGACCAAAGACGTGGTACTCCTCCGTGCGAAGCAGCTCGGCTGCTGTCTGGAGGCCAAAGCTAGAGGAAGCGTCAGTGATCACTGCCAGCTTCTTATCGCCGTAGATAAGCTTTGCCTTCCTTTTCTTGAGCATAGCCGATGGGCGAGGGATCAGAGACGCCGCCTTGAAGTTGGCAAGAAACTTGAAGGCGGCCACATTGGCCACGAGCGTGAGCAAGAGCAATGCTTTCATCAGTGCCTTGTGCCGCGAGCCGCGAGGTGATTTTTAATGAAATTTAATGAACTTGTTTGATTAGAATCTGGCTACAATCTCCGACTTCTTTGAAGTTTTTACATTCGGTTTTGAAACACATACCGGTACTGACGTGCGACGACACTGCGCGCGCATGTACACCTTCAAACAGCGCGCGCAGCTGACAGGAGACGTTAACAGGCGAGAAACGTGCGGATCGGCAGAACGTGCGCTGCGTCAGAGATAGCAGTTCATCGTGCGCAGGCGCGCGCCCCACTTCGTCAGCACCGACCCTCCACCGCTCGGCATCTCGAACGCTCTGGCGTTTGCGCGCGCCCTCTTGTCCTCTGCTCTCCCCGCGCACGTAGTGCACATGAACACCATCATCACACAGATTGTCCGAGGCGTGATGTCGAATCGAGCCAGCAGCAGCCTCGCCGCGTCCACCGCGCCAGCGGTGAGCTTGTCATTGCAAGATAGAACGCGATTGGAGGGGCAGAGCCCATTTTCCGTGTACACACCGCTCAGACCGACCGACCGAGCGCGGCCACGCGCCTTGCCGATGCAGCGCAAGCGGCGGTGCCCCAGCGACAGAGGCGACAGAGCACCTCCCCAACAAAAAGGAGGTAAGGGGCGCGAGAGAGGTGTAGAGACTCGTCCCTCGCGCGTTTACTCATCGACGCATCCACCGCATTTAGAAGCTTCCGCCGCCGTAGCCGCCGCCGTAGCCACCGCCGCCGTAGCCGCCGCCCTTGCCCCCACCGTAGCCGCCGCCGCCCTTGCCCCCACCGTAGCCGCCGCCGAAGCCGCCGCCGCCGCTGCCGCCGCCGCCCTTGCCGCCGCGCGACGACTTTCCGCCGCCGCTGCCGCCGCCGCGGATGGTGTGCAACCAATCCGGCGCGTCCTGGCCCGACTTGACGAGCATGTCGTGCAGGTCGCGCGCGATCGAGCCGTCTCGATCGTTGAGGAATGTGGTAGCCAATCCCTGGTGGCCCGCGCGCCCCGTGCGCCCAATCCGGTGCGTGTAGTCCTCGATGTCGTTCGGCGCGTCGTAGTTGATCACATGCGTCACCTCGGGTACATCGATGCCGCGCCCCAGCACGTCGGTGCCGATAATCACCGAGATTTTGCCAGACTTGAAGTTGCTGAGCGCGTGCTCGCGCTCGCGCTGGTCCTTGTCGCCGTGAACGGAGGCAGCGGGGCAGCCTAGCTCGTACAGGTCCTGCTCAAGCACATCCGCCGAGCGCTTCGTGTTCACGAAGACAATCGTCTTGCCCGCCACTGCCTTGAGAAGCTCGACGCAGGTCGCTGTCTTCTCGTTCCCATTTACATACATGACCTTTTGGGTCACCGACGAGGCGGCGCCGCCCACGCGGCCTACCTTGAGCATGAGCGGCCTGTCGAGGAACGACTCGGCAATGCGCATCACCGCCTTCGGAAAGGTCGCCGAGAACATCATCGTCTGGCGCCCGTCCGGGCCGCTCTGCGGCATGTCAGCGCGCTCCACGATGTTGCGAATCTGCGGCTCGAAACCCATATCGAGCATGCGATCAGCCTCGTCGAGCACCAGGAAGCGAACCTCGCGCAGCGTGACGCGCCCGCGCTGGATCATGTCGTCGAGGCGACCAGGCGTCGCCACGAGAACATCGCAGCCGCGCTCGAGCTCCCTCATCTGCTCGCCGAATGGCGTGCCACCGTAGGCGACGCAGATATCGAGGCCGGTGCGGAAGGCAAATTTCTTCGACTCTTCGTGGATCTGGACGGCCAACTCGCGAGTTGGGGCAAGGACGAGGGCGCGCAGGGCGACGACCTGGTTGCGGCCGCCGCCGTACTTGCCGCCACTCGGCGACGAGCCCAGCAGCTTGTACAGGATGGGAAGCATGAAGGCAAGAGTCTTGCCCGAGCCCGTCTGCGCGACGGAGATTACGTCCAGTCCATTGATCGCCACCGGCACGGAATTACCTTGCACGGGCGTGGGCACCTTGAAGCCAGCGAACCGCAGGTTGCGCGCAATCACCTTCCCTATGTTGAGCCCCGCAAACTCGGTCGCCGGGCGCATGCTCTCCGGCAGCTCGCTCAAGTGCCGCGGCAGCTCGACCTCGACTGGGATGTCCGCGTACTTGTTAAAGTCGATGCCCGACGAGTGCGGCGCTCCAAACTGGCGCAAGAAGGCCTCCTCGTCCTCCCTAAGATTCGCCTCAAAATCGGGGCCGCCATCAAGCCCCACCCAGCCGCGCCCGCCGCCGCCGCGGCTGGAGACGCCAAAGCCGCCGAGGTCACGACCAGGGCCTCCGCCGCCCTTGCCGCCCCGGTCACCGTAGCCGCCGCCGTCCCGGTCGCCGTAGCCGCCGCGGTCGCCGTAGCCGCCGCGGTCGCCATAGCCGCCGCGATCGCCATACCCACGCGCGGGTGGGGCGGCAGCGAAGGCGCTCAGGTCGCGGCCGCCGCTGTCGCCGTCGCCACGAGCGCTGTAGCCGCCACCGCGATCGCTGCCGCGGTCGCCGCCTCCAGGGGGAGGCGGCGGTGCTCCCCGCGGCGCATCCATAAGATCAGCGAGCGTTCGGCCACCGCCGGGAGCGGCAGCAGCGCCTGCGCACGCATGCTCAAAGCCGAGCATGAGCATGGACGTCCGCAAGGAGAGACAAAAGGACGGGAAGCTCACCGGGTGCGGTGCCGTCCTTGTTGCGAAGATGAGGGGGAATGTAGCCCATGATGAAAGTTGTGCGTAGCTGCGAGCGGAGGACGGGGGTCGCTCAGCCGAAGAACCGGCAGCTTCGAATGCGGTGAGCAAGGAGGCGAGATGATGGCGCGCGCTGTTGTTTGTCATGACCTTGAGGTGTGGATGCGGATGGATCCAGGGCGTGGTGCGGGCGACGTGGCTCAGATTCGCTCGAAATTGCACCGCTCCCGTGAACGAGATGGGCAGGGGATTCGTGTTTACACATCAGCGCACACATACAGCCTACACAGAAATCACCTCCGGGGCGACGCCAGCAGCCCAGCACGCACGCCCTTGACCACAGTGAGTGAGGGGTCAGGGCACAGCTGATGAGCCGAACAGCTGGACAGCCACCGGCGCCACCTTCGCGCAGAACTTCATGTGCGGGGAGAATCAAATGGCAAGGGTCTTGGCTCGGCTCCCCACAATGTCACTCATACTCACCCTCCGCCGCCAGCCGCTTGCGTTTCTTCGAGCGACACTCGAGGCAGCGCGTCGGCGTCGCAAAGCCCTTGGACTCGTAGTAGGCCAGCTCCTTGGCACCGAAGACAAAGGACACTTCGCAGTCTCGGCATGTAAGCTCACCCTCGGCGGGGCTGCTCGTAGCCAGCGCGGCGCCGTCTTTCGTGCGCCCCTTGACGGCCGTCTCCTTCTTGGCGCTCGCCACGGCGCTAGACACCAGGCTTTGTACCTCCTCGAAGCTCAGCCCTGACTCCTTGGTGCCTTCGCAGTCCTCTTGGTAGCACGTCTGCTTGGAGGCGTAGCACCGCTGGACATGCCAGCCGTGCGCAGGACACACCCAATCACCCCTCCTCAGTGTGCCCGTCCTCCACAGACCGACGAGCTCCGCCTGCTTCGCACAGTGCTTCTTACCCACTTGGTGCGTGCTCGCAGCCGTCGCCGCGACAGTGCAGCCGCACAAGCGGCACTCAAAGAGCGCGCCGCAATCGGACGGCGCGCCCGCACCCAGCACTTTCTTTTGATGTGCCTTGCCTTGCTCGTGCACAGCTTGACCGGAGGCGGGCATGGTCACCTTGCACAACGCACACCTCCAAGTGGGTGTTGTTGCAAGCTTAGACTTCTGAAAGGCCCTAAACTTCTCCTTGGCTGCCGAGTACGCCGCGGCGAGCTCAGCATTGGACGGCTGTGCGGCCGCCGATTTTTTGCACGCCATGCACTCCAAGTTCAGACGCTTCTCTTCCTCCCTTTCGGCTGAGAGGACCGTCGTAACCTTGAGACGCTTCGCTCCCTGGGCTTCCTTGGTATTATCTGGTCGCGTGTCGGAAACAGCAAAGTTGATCTCCGAGCGCTTCGTCTCGCGTTCTGCCTTCAACGCGCGCGCTTCGGCAGCCCTTGCGAGAGCCTTCGCGACGCGCTCAGCCTGAGCGACCGGCGAGGACATGGCGACGTCGTTATCTTATCACCGCACACGAAGTACGGCACGTTCACAGCCTTGTGAAAGCCTAGCCCTGTGTTGAGTCACAAATACAGTAGTGTTTTTTGAACCCCACTCTTCCCCGCCTTTCTCGCCCGCTTTGCATCCCGCGCCATGTCGACCGCGTCCGTGGTCGTCTCGGCTAGTAAACCAATGATGAACGTCACGGCCTCAGCACGCCCGGCGATTGCAACCGCTGCCCGACCGGCCACCGCCACGGCCACGGCCACGGCGACAGTTGCACGGGCCACAACCGCAGCCACGGCGATGGCAACCACATCTCGGCCAGCGACAGCGACGGTCGCCGCAGTGCGGCCCGCGACGGCGACGGCCACCGCAGCAAGGCCCGCTACGGCCACTGCAGCGCGGCCCGCGACGGCGACGGCCACCGCAGCGCGGCCAGCGACAGCGACGCCCTCGTCCCCATCGGCGGTGACGCCTCAAGCGACGGCGACCACCGCATTAGCTTCTCCGGCCCGTGCGACGGCCGCAGCTTCCCGCCCGCCAGTCACTACTGCATCAGCAACAGCGCGCCCAGCAGTATCATTCGCCTCCGCCTCACCCGCCACCCACTCCTACTCTCGGGCCGGCGCCGTCGTCGCTTCCAATCCCCTTCACCCCGCCGACAGCTCTCTGGCATCTGAGCGTGCTCGCCGCACACCGCCGCGCGACGAGCCACCTCCCGAGCCGGAGCCGCGCCCCGACGACTACGAGCGTGACGACGAACACGCCGAGCCAGCTCCCAGTCGCACCATGGGGGCCGAGGCGTCTGCGCCTACGCTCAGAGAAGAGCCGGCGCCGGCAGCAGAGCCGATGGCGTCCGGGCAACCGTGGGTCCCGCCGGGCTGGAAGGGTCCGACGGGCGGGCGCGGCGGCCGCGGCCGGGGGGTCGCCGGGCGGGACTCGCATGGCGCGTACCCGCCCGACCTGCAGGCGGAGCTCGAGCGTGTTCGTCGCTCGTTTGAAGACGTGTGCCGCGAGCGCGATGTGCTACGATCGCACGTGTCAAAGATGGAGTCGCTCATCCACGAGAGGGTAGGCGCGCAGTTCCGGAGCTCGAGCGCGCCCCGTACAGGCACCAGCTCGGCGCCAGTCACGCCTAAGGGCGGGAGCGGCAGCAGCGCGAGCCTCGGTGGGCGTCCCGGCAGCGCATCACCCAAGGCCAGGAAGCTGACCAAGGAGGCGGAGCTCGAGTTCTTGCGCCGGCAGCAGCGGTATGGCTGGGCGCCCGACCGCAGCAGCACGCTGTCGGGCGTCGAGCAGCTCAAGAAGCACCTCGAGGCGGCCGAGAAAAAGGCCCTCGAGGCCACCACCAAGGTCAAGATTAAGCGCTATCAGACCAAGGCGGAGCTGGAAGAAGCGACAAAAGCTATGTTCGAGCGAGGTGCGCCCGACACAGCGCGTGGTCACACTCGCACTGCCGCCAGCGAGCGCCGCCGTGCCGAGTGCCCCCCCTCCCCTCCCCACTAGAGGACACGCCGAGGCTGCAGGTCTGCCTTTCCGCTCAAACACCCCGTGCGTCTCCTTTGCTCGCGTTGTTCATTGCAGCCAAGAACTCGCGCGCGAAGCTCGACGCCTTCGTTGAGAAGAAGCACGAGGAGGAGCGGCAGCAGTACACGGCCACCTGCAAGAAGCTGAGCATCTCCGCACGTGAGCGGGCTCTCCGGCTGCAGCAGATGTCGATGCCGCTGCGCAAGCCTCCTCCCTTCCCTCCGAAAGCCATCGACGTAGTCACTATGGGTAAGCCTCCATGGAATGCAGGCCGCCCGAAGGCGTCGTCGCAGCCGGGCTCGGCGCGCGAAAAGCACTGAGTCGGCGTGGCTTCGGGCAGCGCTGAGGCGGCGCAGCTATCGCAGGCGGAGGACAACTGGTGAGTGCCCAATCGGGCAACTGTCCCAGAGCGTCCACAGTGAGGACCTTGTCGCCGAGCCAGCTTCGCCAGATCATTTCAGCCATCCACGTTAGGACCACCTCCCCCGATTGACGCCACCAGCGCGGGAGAGCACGGTCGCGTCTTCCACACAGCGGATTGCCGCCGCGCGTGCCCGCGTCCCTGCATCGGGTGCATGTGACATGAGAGCGCCGCCCCATCCCCAGTCATTCTGTCTTGAAAAAGCATATATAACGCGCCGCGCCCCAGCTCGGGTGCCGCACTCAGAGCTCAGACCGGCAGCGCACCGGTTCGTGCGGTGAGTGTGCCATAAACCTCGTCGCCGGCCGCCCGATCGGCCCCCACACGCACACGCGCCGCCGCCGTCCCCGTTCGCGGTGATTCCCGGGCGCCCCGCCGGCGTGCCGGTCGCGTATCGTTTACAAGACTTATATTTAAACAAGACGGTCACCAGTGGGGCGCTGCGGCGCTGCGTTCGGGATTCTTCATCTCCGCCGCGCGCCGGTGCCTTGCGCACTGGCGGCATAACTGCGGCAGTGCGGTGCGGCCGTGCCCGCGGGTACCGAGTTCCTGTGTGAGGTCGATCGTCACTTTAGGATCGAGATGATGTCAAGATCAGATCCGAGCCGATCGCGCGGTGGCAGCGTGTAAGTGACCCGATTTCGGGTGCTTCATCATTTTCTGCAATGCAGCCTGGAAGTGTATGCGGCAGAGTCTGCTCTGTTTTCTGTCCGGTTCCTGGCACCACTCCGTGAGAAGAAATGCAAGGACCTTACTGCTCTTGCGCTTGTCATCTTTGCTTCCCATCTTTGAAGCAGTCAGCGATTCCTTACTGCAAAACGCAGTCTTCTGCCACTGTTCCTGCTTGCATGCCCAGTAGTGCATTTCACGATACTCCTGTACGTACGCCTTGGTCTCGGTCATGTTCATCCCCATCTTTGCCATCTTGACGACGCCAGTGCTTGGCTTGCTCATCTTTGAAATGAGGTTGCGCATAGAGGTTTGAATTTTCCGCAAATGCCCATCGAGAGACAAGTGCATGCTCTTTACAAAGTCAGATGGCGAGTCAGCCTGCGCAGTGGCAGCAGCTGGCACGACCTCCGCAGTTGCAGCAGCTGGCACGACGGCAAATGCCAAACAAACAATCGCGATTTGCATGAGCCTCATCCTGAATCACGTCGATCCCAGCCCACGGTGCGTAAATCCTGCCCCGCGGGCGCGGCCTTGGAACCAACACGCGACTCGTTCACCAGCACAGGGAGCACAGCAGGGCCGCCGTCGCGGGAATTTCATTGTGAATCACGCTGTGAAAAGCTTTCAAAAGCTTGTAAAAAAAATTGTTGCACTCCGCGCTACCGCGCAGTCCGCCAAAGGAGTTGCGCGAGGAGGAGGACGGACAGCGCTTCATCTCGAGAAAACAAACGGTCGGCGGCGGCCCGGGGCCGAGCCCCCCCCGCCGCTGCCGCCGGCGCCGGCGCCGGCAAATGACGTGTTGACGCCGAGCGACGGCAGAAAGCGGTGCTCGATCCAGGGCCGCGTGCTGTCGGACACGTGACGCAGCAGGTTGCGCTTCGTGACCAAGTTGGGCCCGCTCGCCTCAGCCAGCTCCTGCACCACCTTGGGCTTCTGCACGGCCGCCGCGCCGCGGAGCACGTCTGCAAGGTACGCATGCACGCGGTCCATCGTGAGGGAGCGCGCGAGACGCTGGCCGTGCTCCGCGATGCAACGGTCGCGGCCGGGCGTCGCTTCGAGCTCAGTGAGCGCCTGCTTTAGGGCGGCGCATACCTCGGCCGGTTTCCTTTTCGGCACCGTGACGTGCACATAGTGCCTGCCTGCCTGCAGCAGCGGCGCCCACCAATCGAAATGCTCGAAGATCGGCGGCGTGAGCGGCGCCCGAACTTCGGCCTCTCGACGCAGGTCGCGCCGCCTCGGCTCGCGCTCCTCGGTCACGTAGATGTTGAGCGAGCCGCACGAGAGCTGATGCTTGAAATGCTCGAGCCAGTCGCTCACGCCGGGGAGATGCACAATGATGCGGTGCCGGCACTGCTCCCGAAGCGTGATCCAGCTCGGCGGCAGCGAGTCGTCGCACGGCACCGTGGTGCTACTTCCGGCTGAAGCAGTCGGCGATGCAGCGGGTGAGCCCTTGGGAGCACATGGCGGCTTCTTCCACGCAAGCTTGTCCACCTCCTCCTTGGAGATGCTGTGCATCACGAGTCGCGAGCCGAAGACCTCCGGCCCGCAGCGCGCGAACCGCGACCGCAACGGATGACTGCTGAACCCAAGCTTGCCGTTGCCGACGCCGGTCGTGCCGACCCAGAGAATCGTATCCTGCTTCTGCTCCCACTGGATTCCCTCGCCCGTCTCCAGCCCGCGCAGCCACTGCTCCCACGGCGGGATGCGCGCGTAAGGAAGGCCCCAAAAGGTCGCGTCTGGCAGCGGGATGTCCGTGAAGGTGTGCCCCGTCGTGTACGAGAACACCAAGGCCGGACGCCCATCTTTGGACGTGGCTGTCGTGCCGATCTCATATGAGCCCTGCGGCTGCGGGCCGTTGGGATGCCAATAGGTGGGCTTATCGCGACTGCCAAGCCATTTCGAGAACCAAAAGGTTGTCAGAGAAAAGAGAGGACGAGATGGTGGTTATGGGGTACTGGTGCATGCGTGCGTCAGCGCACCAATTGAATAGTACGCTCACATCGGGCAAGGATGGGTGCCGCTCGAGCGTGTCGAGAAGCGCCCATGCCAGAATCGGCGTGCGACGCAGCACGCATCCGTTGGGCGGGGTGGGCGCATACAGCAGACGACGATTTCGGATGAGGAATCGCGTTCTGCCCCAACCTTTGAGACCTGAGTATGCTGCTCGCTCCTGAGCCACGCCAATTGAGTGCGGCTGCCAGTGCCGCAGCCATAGCGCTGGCAGGCGAGCGAGGCCGACGACGACGTCGGTTTCGTTGAAGGGGCATGATGTCGACATGCGGTGAAGAAAGGTGTGAAGATTGGCTGTTCCAGCAGACACCTAGGAAAAAGGGTTTGGAACGTAGGATTCGTTGGCGATGACTGTGCGTCTTCCCACGAAACAAAGCGGGTCTTGAATGTTCACACGTTGAGGACGGTTTCGAAAGTCGGAGTGTCCATGGCTGCCAGGGGCGTGCTGGGCTCGATACGTGTCGAGAAGGTGCCGGGCTATGCGAGAGGTCCCGGTCTCTCCATGGCGAGCCATCAGCAAACTCCCGCCATGGCGCACACGCACCCGCCTGCTGCTCCTGTGATGCCGGTGCTGCCTCCCATCAGCCGATTCTCCGCGCCGCCGCCCGCACCGCCCGGACAGCGATTGCCGATGCCAGAGCCCGTGAGACACTACGAGCCCATTGGCGGAGCGATTCATCGGAGCATCTCCGGGCCGGAGCTTGCGCGCAAGCGGCCCGATCCGCTGCAGCAGAAGCGTCCGGACCCGACCGAAATGGTCGTCTCCCGGATGGTCGAGGCGGTGCTGCTTCAAGCGGAGGCGATTGTCGAGATCCGACCGCACCGGCCGTGTCCGTCCAAGACGGCGCGCGTGCAGGGCGGTTGGGAGACGGTGCGGGTGCTCGTCTCCCGCAGTGCGGACGACACCACCGCGGAGGCGGCGATGCTCGACACGGTCGTGTGGCCAGAGCTTCGGGCTCGCTGCGCGGCGCGGCGGCTGCATCTGCTGGCCATCGACGCGCGCCAGGGGATGCCAGACGACGGGGTGTCGCCCACTGCGTGCCTCGGCCAGGTCGCGAGCGGCTCGAGCTGCAACGATGGCGTCCCGTTTCTGCTCGTCGTGCAAGGTGCGTCGACAGAGGGCTGGGTGCCTGGGGCTCACACGGTGACGCCCTTTGGGGACGGTTGGGTGCATGGGATGAGCCTGGGGGCGATGGAGGCCTTCGAGGCCGTGTGCCGCATGCGCTCGAGCTCGGTGCTGGTCCTCACGCGTGGGAGCCGCTCGTCTTCCGCCGCCGGCCCTCATCATGCCCACGGCGACGGCGGCGCCCACGACGGCGGCGGCGCCTACCACGGCGGCGCCTACGGCAACGGAGGCGGCGGCGGCGGCTACGGAGGCGGTGGCGGCTACGGAGGCGGCGGCGGCTACGGAGGCGGCGGCGGTAAGGGTGCCAAGCCGTCGCTGCGGGACGTGCTTCGGCGTGAGCAGGCGAAGGCTCTCGCCGGTGTGCTGCAGGGCCTCCTCGCAAAGAAGCTGCCAGCGCAGCAGATGCGAGAGTACACGCTGAGCGCCCACGACGGCGCGTCGGGAGGGGGCGACACGTTTTCACAGCTCGCGATCGAGGGGCTATGGGCTCTGATCAGCAAGCGGTACCCTACCGAGCCATCGCCGCCTCGGGATTGGGAGCCGCCGACTACCGAAGCCGTCGAGGCTGTCACGACGGCGGGCGTGGTCGATGCGCTCACGACGGCGGCCTCGCGAGGGAAGTTGACTCACGAAAAGGCCGCGACGATCATCCAAAAGTATTCTCGCGGAGCGTTGACGCGGTTTCGGTCGGAGGCCGCGCAGCAGCCCGTTGCTAGACCGCGAGCGCCGCTCGCGCTCGCGACAGCGCTCACGCGCGCGCTCTGGGCGGCCGAGCGCGCCACAGCAGCGTACACGCAGGGGCTCTCGAGCACGCCGCTGCTGCAGCGTCATCTCGAGCTCCATCATCTGACGAAGCTCGTGCTGTCGCAGACGGGGCTGAGAGGGCCGCAGGCCGACGGAGGGCCGACGCCACCGCCGTGGGCGCAGCCGCTCAACACGCCGCTCTTCATCTTCTCGGAGGCGGGCACCGGTAAGTCTCACCTGCTCGTGGCGCTCACGGAGCGGCTCTTGAGCGACCAGCCGAGGCTGCAGGTGGTCAGCCACTATGCGGGCGCGGGCACCGGTGGCGCCGAGCTCGCTCGCGTCGCCCTCACACGCCTGTGTGTGCGGCTGCTCCAGCTGCGTGCCAAGGAAGCCAAGAGCGACCGGCGCGCGCGCAACGCGCTGAGCGCGACGCCGCTCGACGTGAGCGCCATCCCGAGCGGCTACGCGGCGCTCTGCACGCGCTGTCGTGAGCTGCTCGCCGGTCTGACGTCGCCGTTACTGATCGTGTGGGACAGCGTCGAGCGCCTCCAGCCCGCTCTCGAGTGTGGCGAGCCGCTAGCGGTGACGGGCCCGAGCGGCGGCGAGACGGTCTTAGGCTTCCCCCCGGCGCTCGATTGGATCCCCTCACCGCTCCCCCCGAACGTGTGCGTCCTCCTGAGCGCGAGCGGCGAGCCCACGAAGCCTTCCGAGCCCGAGGCCGCGCTGGCCGTGACCGCCGCCCAGGCCGCTCTCAAGAATTGCCTCGCCTCTCAGGTCGCCCAGCTCAATCGCGCCATGCATGAGGCAGCCAACGTCGCACTCGAGGCGGCGGCGACCGCGCGCGCGGCGCCGCTGGTGGCGGAGTTGCGAGTGCGGAAGCCCAAGGTGCACATCCTCGAGTTCGCGCCGCTGCCGCTCGAGGCTGGAAGGGAGATGCTCCGTGCTCGGCTGCTTCGGCTGACCGGCGACACACCAACCTCAAAGCTCCTCCAACCTGTGCTCTCCCACGGGCTCGGCGCAACACGCCCCTCGTGGCTCAGTGCGCTCGCCATCAACCTCGGCCGCGCCGCTCTCGCCGATCGGCTGACGGCGCGAGTGCCGGTGAGTTCGGTCGGCCTCGGTGTCGCGCTGAACATGAGCGCTGTGTTGAGCAGGCCCAAGCCAGCCTCGCCCAGAGGCGTGGCGCCCGGGATGGCGCCCGGGATGGACGCCCTTCGGGCGCGCCTTAAGGACGGCGCCACGCTGCGCTCCGATGAGGCGGAGCTCATACGACAGGCGACCATCTCGATGCAGAGCCAGCTGACGCGCCTGCAGCTGAGCGGCATTGGGATGACGCCGCTCAGGATGACGCACAACCCGGCGCCACCCGCTCGAGACGACGCTCGAGACGACGCTCGACACGGCGCCGCGCCTTCGGAGGGCGTCGTCGCGAGCGCTCGGCGGGCGCTGCCCTCGACATTGGCCGCGGCTGCCTTGATGCTCGACGAGACGGCGCACGAGGAGAGCGGCCTGAGCCCGATGCAGTGCGAGGCCGCTGGGCTGCGAATCGCGCTACGGCTGCTCACTCTGCTGAGCGTGAGCGGGCACGGCCTGGGGCTCAGCGAGGCACATGCATACGCTTTGCTGCGCCCGGAGCTACCGGTGCACTGCGCAGGCGCGGTGTGGGCGTACGCATGCGAGCATGTGGCCCTCTTCGTAGGACAGCCCGCCGCAGGCACGTGGACCGCCCGGCCCCCATGCCTTGCATGCACGTGCTCACCACGGCGCCCTGCCCTTCCCCACAGGCATCTGGACCATCCCCCATCAGGCAGTTGGGCAAGGGCTGCGCGCCGGCCTTCTCAACAACGGGCCGGGCACGGCCGAGCACGAGGAGCTCGCACAGCACTACCTCTGCTGCCTAGACCCGCAGTATGATGGCAGCTTTGGCGCCCTCGACGGCAATACGAGCGCGGGAGGCGCGGGCGAAGGTGGGGACGAGCCGGCAGTGCTCATCGGCGCGCCTTGGCACCTGTGGCGTGCTGGCGTCGCGCAGCGCCCGACCCTCATCGGTCTGCTTCGCACGGCCGGGTATGCTACGCGGCTTGCGACCGTGATGGCCTACGATTGTCTCCCTCATCAGTTTTGATTGCCTCACTCATCGGGTATGATTGCCTCCCTCATCGGGTATGATTGCCTCACTCAGGTATGATTGCCTCACTCATCAGGTTTGATTGCCTCCCGCATCAGGTATGCTACGAAGCTTGCAACCGTGATGCATGTGCCGCCGCTGCCGCTCGTGCTGCTCGAGTGCTTGTGCCGTGGTACCTCGGGCGCACGCGAGCCCGAGGCGACCGCGGTGCTCTGGGAGGAGGCTGCGGGCGCGGTGAAGGCTGTGGCGCACGCGACGGCCGCCGAGCGCACTGAGGCGGTCCGCAACCTGCTCCGACGCGTTGCCAAGAGGCTCGAGCTGCGGCTACTGCAGCAGGAGAGCGAGGCGGCCAAGCGGCGCAAGGCGGCGAACGCGCAGATGGGGCGCTCCGTGGAAGATGTGGCCGCCCAGGCGATGCAGCGCGGCACGCGCGCCTTCATCAAGAAGCTGCAGCGCGTCAAGGACGCGGCCAAGCCGGTAGCCCTCATCCAATCGGGAGATGCCTTCATCGTCGCGACGGCCCCCCAACGGCGGCTCTCGTTCGGGTGAGAGGTCTCACAGGCAGGTCTCCACTGCAGATCTGACGACGGCGAGAGGGACCGACTTTCAACGTACTGTGGTGCGCGCTAAACCCGTAATGCGTAAACGCAAAACGGTGTGTGAATCCGGAACGTACTCCCTGTCCTTTGTTTTGGGGTTTTCCCATGCGAACAAACTAGTGTACGTTGTCTCAAGGGGTTGGGCCAAGTGTACGTTGTCTCAAGGGGTTGGGCCAGCCCCTTGTCGACTGCTTGTTGACTTTGCAAAGCCGAGCACCTTCGCGTCTCAGCGCCACAACGAAAGATGGCTGTCCTTGAGGTGTGGCAGCTCCGGCTCCGCGACGGAGAGACTCCGCGCCTCGACCGGCCGGCGGTGATCACGCTGCGCCACAACTTGACCATCGGCCGTGGTGACGCGCATGTTCTGCTCGACTCTGCGGCGCTGCCCAACCTAATCAGCCGAGTACACGCCACATTTTATCTCGATGTCACCGAGTACAATGGGCCGGTCGTCGTACACAACCACTCGATCAACGAGGTGCGCCTCGAGGACCGCACGGGTGACACGTTCAAGCCCACCAAGAATGTCGCCAAGGACAAGATGGCACTGCTCACGGAGGGCTGCACAGTCATCTTTGGGCGGCGCGGTTCGCTCACTGAGTTTTGTTACACGCTCCACCGACTCTTCAACAATGTGGCCACGCAGCCAGACTCAGCGGCAGCCGGAGAGGCAGCTGCGACTGAGGAGGAGGAGGCGGCGGCAGATGAGGAGGTGGCGGCGGCCGAGGCGGCGGCGATGGCGGCCCAGCAAGCAACAGCGACGCCAGCCGAGATGAATGCCACGATGGGCGAGGCGGACGAGGAGCTCCGCGACCAGGCTGACGCAGCGATGCCTGGCGCAGAAAATGTGGAGGCCGCGCCCGCGGCCGCACAAGCAGAAGAGGAGCAGCATGAGGACGAGGGCGAGGACGATGAGGACATCCTGATCGCCTCGCTAGCGAGCGGCCGCTCGGCCGGCGCCGGAGCGTCAGGCTCGGCCGCAACGGAGCCTGACGACGCAGTGCGGTCAGCGACAGAGGAGGAGTCGGCGGCACGGGAACCAGCGGCGGAGGCACCCGCCCCGAGGGAGGGAGAGACGGCAGCGCCTCCACAGGAGCCGTCGCCACCCGCAGTCGAGGCTCCAGCTGCGGCAGCCGCGCCTCCCGCTGCTGCCCCCGACATTGCCCCTCCCGAGGCCCCTCCGCCACCGCCATCGCCGTCGGCCATGCCGCTCAAGGATCTACGTGCGGAGCTGCGTGCTCGCGGTGTGAGCTACGAGGGAAGCGTCGAGAAGTCGGATCTCGTGGCGCTGTTACGGTCTGCGAGGGCGAGCGGCGACGTGACGAGCATCCCAGTCCCTGTGAAGAGCACCCCAGTCCCTGTGAAGAGCACCCCAGTCCCTGCCGTTGCTCCCGCCGCTCCCGCCGCCGCCACCGCTCCCGCCGCCGCGCCCACCGCCGCCCCCTCTTCTGCCCGCACTCCGGCCGTGTTTGCCTCATCCGCGCCGCCCGCGCCGCCCGCGCCGCCCGCGCCGCCCGCGCCGCCCGCGCCGCTCGCGCCGCCCGCGCCGCCCGCGCCGCCCGCGCCGGAGCTGTCGGAGGAGAGGCAGCGGCAGGTGGCCGAGATCCGCCGGCTCGATCGGTTTGGTGCCATGGTGCCCAGGGGAGTGCATCTCACGCTCGCGCACCAGCCCGACGTGTTGAGCGAGGCTGGGCGCGCACTTCTCGCCACCCTGTGCGCCATCCTGGGCTTCGCGCCCGGCGAGCGAGTCGACACGGAGCGCGTCTGTGCCACGTTCCGGAAGACGTCCCGGTACATGCACCCCGACAAGCACGCGCTCTTTTACGGACACGTCACGCGCTCCGAGATGGAAGTGGCCATGCAGCGACTGAACATGGCAAAGCAGCTGCTTGCGGAGAAGCTCTCCGCACCAATCGTGTGTCCGCGCCTCCCTCCTGCTGCACCCGCCAGTGCAGGGGTGCCCCCAGGTCCTCCTGGCTCTGCTGCTGCCGCCGCCGCCGCCGCCGCCGCCGCTGCCGCTGCCGCTGCTGGTGCTTGTGCTACCGCTGCCCGAGGCATCCCGCCGTCGTGGGCGCAGGCGGAGCAGCGGCGCCGGGCCGCAGCCATGCAGCAGGCGGCGCAGCAGGCGGCGCAGCAGGCGGCGCAGCAGGCGGCGCAGCAGGCGGCACAGCAGGCGGCGCAACAGGCGGCGCAGCAGCAAGCGCAGTTCAACCAGCAGCAAGCGCAGCAGGCGCAGCAGGCGCAGCAGGCGCAGCAGGCGCAGCAGGCGCAGCAGGCGCAGCAGGCGCAGCAGCAAGCGCAGCAGCAGCAGCAAGCGTGGTGGGAGAGCTGGTGGAAGAGCCACTTTGCGAGCAAGCCCACCACTGTGCCCGAAGGCCAGCCGCCCGCCGCGAATGCTTCCGCGAAGGCAGCCTCTGGCGGCAAGCGCGCAGCTCCTGGCGACGGCGAAGAGGCGGCGAGAAAGGCCGCCAAGGTCGACGGCGGCGGCGGCGGCGGCGGCAGTTGTAGCGTTGGCGGGAGCGGCGCCGAGCCGAAGCTGGATTACAGCAGGTTTTGCTCGTCCGAGCGCGCGCATGTGGTGGCAGCTGGCTTCAGCGGCAGCTCCATCTCGAGCGAGCTCGGGCGGCGATGGAAGGCCTTCAAGCTGGCCAACCCGCATCTCTTCGGCAAGCGCATTTGATGCGACAGCTGCTGCGTTAGGGCTGAAGGGCGAGCTTTTGTGGGAACGCGGTAGGAGAGATGGAGAATCCAAAAAAGCTTTGTGTGATTTCACACCTCGATCTTTCCGTTCCCGCGAATTCTCGTGTGTGCGACTCACTATTCGTCGACTTCGGCCGGGCGACTTGGCGACGGACTTTCCGCTGCAACTGGCGTCCCTTGCATCGGAGTACTGACAGCACTGACCTTCCCATGGCACAAGCAAATGGCGCTGTTGTGACGGCGCTTGGGGTGAGCAGTACAGATAGTTTGCGTGTTGCAATCTTCGATTTTGATCAGACGCTTGCTTCTGGTGAGATTTCGATGTGGATCGACCGCGCAAGCATGCCCATTCGTGGCTTTGGTGGCACTGATCGCCTTGAAGTACTCAGCCAAATGTTACTGGCACTGCAAAGCATGGGACTCGTCATGGCGATCTGCTCTATGAATAGCCGTGATGTCATCCGAAACGCGCTTGACATCGTGGGTTTACTACCTTTCTTTGAATTGGGGGTTGAAGTTCGCACCCTGCTCTCTCGGGCAGATCCAACGCACGCGCCACTGCAGTGGCTGATCCGCGACCGAGCCGATTGTATGCAGCACGGAAGCCGAAAGAGTGCGGTGATTAGCAGAACCATCCTGACGCCTCTGGGAGTCACGGACGCCGACGCCATATTCGTGGACGATGATTTGGCGCACATCAAAGATGTGAATCTGCGGCTACCGCGCGCGGCCACGGTACATGTGCCGCGGTCGCCCAAGCCTGCTCTTCAGGCGGACACAACAGGGCGTCTGATTCGGGAGATGCCCACCGGCGGCATGCAGCGCGCCGAATGTGAGGCGGTGCTTGCGTGGGCGCGCGGAGAGCCGCCGCTGCCGCATCCAAGCTCACCGCCAACGGTACCTCCGCCGCCTCCCAGCGCGATTTTACATTAGCTTATTTGGTTATAGGTGACTTTAGTACGTGGAACGTGCGCCGGGCGGTGCGGGGTCGCTCCGGTGTCAACGAACCGCCCCTCGCGCTCGCCACAGCGCGATCGGGAGTTCTGTAGCCGCACGATGGTCGCCCGACGCGTTATAGGTACGGGCCGGTGAGTCGAGACAAAAATTTTGAGGACCAACGCATGCTAAAGTGTTAAAAAGTGTATGAACTTAGCGAGCGCTCCACATCAACCGCCGCCGCGCGGAAGGGCGGAAGCACAGATCCTCATCACCACCTGCGACCTGGGTCACATGGAAGCCCGACTCGCAGCTATTCCAAACTTATTTGACAACCCTGTGCGTGCGCCGCCTGGCGACCCACCATTCTTCTCAGCTGAACTTGAGGCTCGCGCCGCGCCGCTCTGGCATCCATGCTCGAGCTGCGCTGCATCAGCCAAGATCCCAAACCAAATTCATCAGCCATGGCTGCATGGCAACACGCCCAAGTGGGAGCACTTGCTCGGCATGCTTGCCGCGCGTTTCGTCGCGAGCCCCGAGCGCTACGTCCTCTACTACGACAAACTGCCTCGCAGCAGCCCACAATGGAGCTGTGCCTGCGCCATCGCATCGTGCACATTCCGCCAACCAGTGGTCACAGTGCCACTGCGACGCGGCCGTCGCATCAAGATGGGGCATTGGCCCGAGCTGATGCGGTATGACCTGCTTCTGGAGCACGGCGGCATCTTTCTTGATCACGACTCATACGTGCTGAAGCCCCTCGACACGGTTCGCCGATGCTGTGCGGGTGCTTCGCCTCCTGCACGCCCTGCCGCGGTCATTGCCGGCTTCGAGCAAGAGGAGCAGATCCGGAAGCTGAATCCGGGGACGCTGCTCGCGGAGCCGAATGCGGAGTTCCTGAAGTTGTGGCGCGCGAGCTGGTTCAACTACAGCTCACGCGACTGGGATTACAATTGTTGCCAGGTTAGCTACCGGCTTCACGCGGCCGTCGGCGCCGCACTACGTTCACACCTACGCGCGGACCTCGGCCCGCTGCCTCGATACGAAGCCGAGGCGCAGTACGACCGACACCTGGCACGCGCGACCGTGGTCCACGTGACGGCGCTCTCGCAGCCGTGGCGACGGCGCGACTCACGAAGGTTTGGGATCATGGCGAAGGTGAGCCGTTTGGTGCTTCGGCGAGTCAACGCGTCGTGGGCGCACATGTCGGATGCCCAGCGCAGTTGCGTGCAGCTAACGGCGGCAGAAATGGCGAGGAAGCACACGTCGTCGGAATGACCGTTGGAGATTCCCCTGAATCCTCTTGATGTACATTAGAATGGGAGAATCCTCTGAGATGGCCCCCTTAATTAAGGAAACCTTTCCGCGACGTCACTTTTTCAGACTCATCATAAACATGATGTTCCTCAAGGCTGCCATTGCGTTCGCGGCGATCGCCGGCGTGTCGGCTGCGGCGCCGTCGAAAATCGAGATGAGCCGTGTCGTTGTCTCGCCGTCCGCACAGTACGGCGAGCTCCTCGCGCTCCGCGGCGGTGCGGCCCCGGCGGCCCCGAAGAAGGAGGCGGCCAAGCCCAAGCCCAAGGCTGCGCCCAAGCCCGTGGCGAAGCCCGTGTCGAAGCCGGCCCCCAAGAAGGATGCCAAGAAGGACGACAAGAAGAAGAAGTAAGCGGCACATGTCGTTGGTGTTATACAACCAGGGTCGGGGAGGCACACCGTGGACGCCATTGAATAACACCATTCTTTGTGGGACCTTGAGGCTTTAGACTTGAGGCGAGGGGTGGGTTCGTAATTTAATGCCGTATTGTTTCGGCATGGTGGGCCGCACATAATGCACTCTCAATTCGACTCAACCCTCAAGCGAATGCACTGCCGCGCACCCCTCGAGCGCACCCCCGATGCCGATCCGGCGGTCTCCCCACGCGCCACGCGCGCACGCGGCGACCTCCGTGCTCCGAAAGCCGCGGAATAGCGAGCTCCGGGCAATAGCGCGGTGGGGCGAGATCGGGGCGCGGCGCCACGACGTAACGCGAGACGAGACGGGTGGCTCGAGCTCGCGACGAAAACGAAACGGTACGCCGGAAGAAGCTCCGAGAGCAAAAATGACCGTTCGTCTCAGTCCCAAAACATCTGGTAATCCTGGCAGCCTTCCTGCAACTTGGTCGCGCGCGAGGCCATCCAGCGCTCCGCATGACCGCCGGTCGTCATCATGCTGTGCCCATCGGTGCCGCCTTGCAGCCCTGAGGTCGCCGCCGGCTCGAGGTTCTTGAGCGTCGCGCAGCACGCGCACTCGGGCTCATCGCCACTGGGCATCGCGCACAGCACCGCCTTCGCGTCCGTCTGCGCGAAAAACGTGTGGCCAAACAGGATGCCCTTCCGCGCGCGCCGCCAGCACGCCATGCCCGTCGGATAGCGCGTGCGATTGCGCCCGTCTGCCGCGTCCCAGCCGAATGCCTTGAAGGAGCGCTTGCGCTTGAGCGCCATGGAGTAGACGAAATGAGTGGCCACGAGGACACCGACTGCGGGTCCGGGGGCGGGCATCGCGCGGCGCGGCCCAACTGGCGGCAGCTCACACTGGGTGTTCGCATAGGCCGTCGAGGTGGCCTGCAGCAGCGCCATTGGCTGACGCACGTGAAGCAGGCATCCACGTCCAAAGAGCCAATCCGGCGCGAGCGCGATGCGCTCGGCGCGGCCGCGGCCCCTGTGCGGCTGCACGAGCTGCGCAAGGAATGCCGTACGCGCACGCTGTGATGCCACGGCTTGGCACGCTCGAGTGTCACGCAGCGCGCAAGCCGAGGCCGCGTACACGGGCGCTGCGCTGCCTGGCACGACCATCCACGCGCGAGCAGACTTGCGTGCTGCTGGCTCGGCCACGGAGAGTGACGAGACGACCTCCCGCATAAGGGGTTGATCTATGAGCGACTCAACGTGCTGAGGCTGTGCAGGAGACGCGCCGGTCCGCGCCGTGTTGAGCTGCGCGAGGAAGCGCTGCGACGTGCCGTTGATCACGGCGAGAACGCCGCCGCCACCACCATTGCTGCCGGCTGAAGGAGGCGCCGCGCGCACGTACACTAGACCGATATTGAGCAGCGCTGTGCCGTGGTGCTTGCCGCAGCTGCCTATGGGCGCAGGGTCGGTCGAGCTGAGCGATGGGGCGGCCGCGTGGAGCGGCACGAGGACGCGCTCGCACCTGGGGCGCCCTCCAAGCGGACCGCCAAAATCTTGCTGCACCACCATAGAGAACGGGGCAAGCAGCGGTCCATGGAGGACCAGGTACGGGTCTTCGGCGAGGTACACGTCTGTATCGGCACGCAGTACGCTGTAGCCAAGGAGCAGCGCACGCGCGATGTAGTGCCACTGCTGCGCCCACATGAGGAACATGTCGCCCGGTCGCAAGCCCCATGGCACCAGTCCCGGGTGCTTCTCCCAGAGCGATGTCCATCCGCATGCAAAGAGGCAGTGCACCTTCTGCAGCTGCCGGCACAGTGGCTGGGTGGTGAGCACAAACGTGTTGTGCAGCTCCAGTTGCTTCAGGTTGGCAAGCAGATTTAGCAGAAAGTCCTGCGAAATGGTGCGCAGCGCGGGATCCTTGTACTGCCGACGATGATCGCGCGTGTCGCCCACCGACAGGAAGATTAGCTCCCGGTTGGGAGCACGCGCTGCAAGGGCTGCCTCGAGAACTCCCGGCTGTTCGAGGTCGCCGCCCTCGAATGGCGAGTTGCCGGTGGATGCCGCGCACGGTGGGAAGTCCAACTCTGTTCCCATCGATTTTGGGGGGTAGTCAAGTCAAGTCAAGTCAAGTCAACGCGGCCAGCCAGGCGCCTATCCCCTCTTTCTCTCCCCCAGTCCCCCCATCTTATGCTCGACGCCACGGTCGATCTCGAGCCGATTTCCTCTTCGGCGTAAGAGTGGCGCTCATCGGCTCGAGATCGGCCCGTTACTTCTCACCTACTTGTTCTCCGAGGGCACGTATGTCAGCATTTATGACGTGTCGCCTCTAGATGGACCCCTTCCGTCATCTCCGCCTACTCCCGTCCTCCCCTGCTGGCTTCCGGAGCACATTCGATAGGCTTCCGTATGGTTGTCTGTTGTTTATGTATAGACTTGACTTGACTTGGGGGTTAAGCTGTGAACATTTCAAGAAAGCTGTGAACATGTTATTAGACTGTGAACAGGCGATACAACCACATGGATGGCATGACCTCATTTCCCGACCCTTCAAAAAGCATGCGATCGCCTATCATCGATGCCGCTCGGCTTCACTCCGGCGGCGCGCATCGCGCAGAAAAGCACATTCTCGCTGAAGAGAGGTATCTTGCTCGTCTTGCCGTTCGGGAACAAGGGGCTCGGGGCCTGTGCCGGCGGGAAGCTCGCATTGCTCAAAAAGCCGGCGCAACCTTCGCCGCCGTACACGACGTCGTCAAAGGACGGCCCGTTGAGTGCCTCCACCATCTGTCGAATCGGGTTAGGCGGCACGCTCCACTGACAAAAATCGGTGTGCTTCACCCTGGGGTGGCCGCACGTGACGATCTCGATGCGTCCCTCGGTCGACAGCTTGCCTTGCACGAGTGCGTCAGCTCGGCGCCGTACCGTTCGCCAGCCAGCAGGCTCGATGAAGACGCCAGCCTTGCCCGCCCACCGCCGATCGCCAAGATCGGCCCGAAGTCGCACCGCGGCGTGGTACTCGACGCCCGACACCGAGGTGTGACGAGCCATCAGCTCGAGGCACCCCTGCGCGCTCGCCATCTGCTTGCGCATGTTGATCAGGTTCTCGCCGAAGACGCCCCACGGACGTTCCGCTGCCAGCCGCTCGGGGCTTGGCGGGAGCTGCGTCTCAATGGATGCCGCTGTCAGAGGTAGCAGACTGCTGAGCTTCTCGACGCAAGGCCATGAGGGTGGTTCTTGCGTTTGGTCGGGCGTGGCGTCTTGGCCTGTGCGGTTGACCGCCGCAAAGGCTTTCGAATAATTGGTGAGACCGTCACCGTGCACGTAGAATGCCCTCGCCTTGCGCACAGTCGACCACGAGTGCAAGAAGACATCACACCGATTCGCGAACGCTTCGCGGCACCAACCCACCTGCTGTAGCAGTGCCTTGACCCCGGTCATCGCTTCGCCCTGACCCCCAGAAACAGGCATCTTACCACCCGGAAATGAGCACGTGCCGGCCAGGAAACCACTGAGGATGAGGGCAGCGCGCGGCGACGGTGGTCCCTGCTTCGAGGTGCTTCGGTCGATGCTCAAGAGGGTGGTGACGGCTAACGGCTTGGCACGCCGCTGGCTATGAGTTGCCGGTGTGTCGGCGTGGCAGTTCAAGACATGCTCTGTGTCGTTGCAATTGCACGGCCGCAGCCAGCCGGTGGGCCCAGCACGCAGTGGCATGGGCGGGCAGGTCTTGATCGGACTCGCTTGGCCCATGCAGGCTTGATGCGTGGCCACCAGCTGCGCATGAGCACCGCCGACGCCGCCCATCTGCACCGAGTCGAAGCCGAGCAGGTTCGCCTGCAACGGGTAGCGCTCCTTATGCGTGAGGCTCTGGGCAGCCGCCTCGCCAACCTTCGATCGATTCGAGAGCTGCTCGTCGATCGTCCTGATGAGCGCCCTCTGGTTCAGCGCGCCGATCGAGCGGCCGGTGTTCAGCCAGATGCCGCTGCCACGCGCATAGAAGAACCAGCAGCCCGTTCCGTCCGTCCCCTCGAATCCTGCTTCGCCCGCCCGGTCGCTCGAATGCATGCGCATCACCTCCACCCAGGAGTGCGATTGAGCGAGCAGCTCTGGCGTGCGCTCGTGCGCAAGGTCGCTGTCGATCACCACAGTGCCACGGGTGTTACGAGTTTGCACGTTGGGCATCACAAAGAGCTGGAGCACAGTCCTTGGCCGGTGTGACGCGCTCGGCGCAGCTTCAGCGGACCAGCGTAAACAGGCTTCATGGGGACACTTGCGCAAGGACGGTTCTGGACGAACCCATGTGGCGCCTGCCTCCTTCAGATTTGACGACCATGCCGCTTGTCCTGGCCAGCCGGCTTTCGCTTTTTCGTAGATTTGCATGACTGACTTCGGCTGAACCGGCTCGGGTGGGCCCCGACACGAGGCCATCGGCCACTCCACATCCGCATGAAGCTCGCGCCACGATTCGTCGTTGTGATAGAAGAACGTCATCGATGTCATATCAAATGGCAACTTTACACGGTCGCCGTACACAGCTCGCAGATAAGGCCACCATATAGAGTTGGCAGATTTTACGGATTCGGGAAGTTTGCGTAGAAAGGCATTCGCCGAGGCTAGGCTACACGTGTCAAAGCAGTAGCACGGGCGCGAGGACGCCGACATCGACGTCCACAAAGAACGCCAGCAACGCGAACGCCCTCTCTCTCTCTCGCGCAACTTTTCCGTTTCGGAGTATGTTTACCGGTAAAAAGACACCGGGGGGAGCCAGGACACACACGGGACACACGGGACACGCGGACGCACAAAGGTACACAGACCACACAGACGAACCTCACAACCATCCAAACCCAGTTCCAACAACCATACCGCGGGTACAGATGTACTCTATACGCGACGCAATTTCCCGACAGGTGCCAAACTGGGTACTGGCGCGCGTCATGGCGTGCTCAAGAATTCTGAACTGACAACTGAGCGCTCAGTCTGTGTGTACTCTGTACTAAACTCTGTACATGTACATCGTGAGCTAACAAACTACGTGGTAAGCGAGAGTGACCGATTATTGACCCAAAGGGGGTTTAGGAGGAGGTGTTCTTTGATTCTGGATTCACACACTATCCCCACCACCTGACCACCTGATTTTGAACTCAGTTCGAATAGAAAGCGCGGTTGAACATGTTATGAATACATGGCGCGATCAAGAGTGCCGGCCCAGGATGCGCCATTCTTACCATTCGGCATTTTCGCAACTCCCCGTGTGAAACTGATTGTTCGTCCGAAGTTCTAAGTTTCAGCCGGGGGCCGAGCGGGGAGCGGGAGGAGGTGCGAAAGTGGCAACTGTGGCACGTTGTCGAGAAGTGCACGAGGCAAGTGCTCGTGTGCCGGGTGGCGTTATCGCGCCGCGCGAGACGGGTCCGAGCGGACCGGGTCGGAGCTCGGACGAGGGAGGGAGGGTGGCGTCCCCGCCTTGCATTTCCCTGCCCCAGAGCAGCGACCGTGGTTACAGGTTTTTCCCCTAGGCGTTCAGACCGAATCTTTTCTGCATCGGCCGTGGGAAGGTCGCACAGAAACCTAAAAAGGATCCGGTCGGTC
>Ga0210239_100843_pt1 | contig 26441 bp, 21 predicted proteins | sample ChrtobMetP5a_0mM_FD_155451 | JGI IMG/M metagenome (GOLD analysis project Ga0210239, IMG submission 155451) | Chrysochromulina tobin associated microbial communities from unialgal haptophyte culture, Seattle, Washington, United States - P5a_0mM | ecosystem: Host-associated > Algae > Haptophytes >... | reverse complement strand
CGACGAGTTGGAGATCAGCTCGCGGAGGAAGATCTCCTTGTTGGAGTAGAAGGTGTTGATGATGAGCGACATGAGCTGGTTGATCTCAGCCTGGAAGGCGAACGTCTCCACTTCCGCAGCCATGATCAATTGTGGTCTCGGTTGTGAGTTGAAAGTCTGCTCGCACAAACGCGCGCGGACACAGGGTATCGTGAGCGGAGCGAGAAGGTGACGCGCGGGGGCGGCGGCAATGGAGAGCGTGCGGATGTGACTGTGCACACGCCCGTCCCCTGCGCGCGCGCGCGCGCCGGCGCTGAGCTCGCCAGTGTGCTGCGCGCTCGGGAGTGGCGCGCTCGCTTGCCTGGGCACCTAAGAGCGAACACGTGCCGATTCGTGCCGTTGTCTAGAAGATGCGACGGAGCGCGCGCCACGCGTCGCGTGCTTGCGTTTTTCGCGCCCGAATCCCGCGACTTTCTGACGAGCCTTCGTGGGTCACAGTCACCGGTAAAAAGACACCGGGGGAGCCGGGACACAGTTACCGTACAATTGTACGAGTCTCGATACATGTACAAGTATCATCGTGACTACGTAGGGGTACTGAAAAAGAGATCTCATCAATGGCAGAGTTCAGGCGTCGTCAGTCGATGTTGCCCGCGTCCGCTCCGCCGCCGCTCCCGGGATCGGTCGTCTTCGGCACCTCCGGCCTCGGCGGCGTCATCGGCTGGATTTTTATCCATCCGTTCAACACGTTAGCCATCAGAATGAACCTCGCGGCAATGTCGCAAGCACCTCCAAAATCCACCTTGGGTTTCGCGAGTGGTATCATCAAGCAAGAAGGCTTCGGCAGCCTGTACGCGGGCCTCGGCGCCGGCTGCTTGCGCCAGGTCTTTTATGCGACCTCGCGCTACGGCCTCTTCGAGACCTTCCGCGACATTCTCGCCAAGTATCGCAAGACGGACTTTGCGCAGCGCTTCGTCACTGCTTCTGTGGCCGGCGGCTGCGCAGCGATCATTTCGTGCCCGATCGAGGTGTGCCTCGTGCGCATGTCGAATGATGCGGCGCTACCGGTGCAACAGCGCCGCGGGTACAGCTCGGTCTTCGACGCCATCGTCCGCATTGCGCGCGAGGACGGCTTCAGCGCCTTTTACAGAGGCTCACAGCCGTTCGTGACGCGTGCGATGGTGGTCGGCGGCACGCAGGTCGCCACGTACGACCAATTCAAGCAGCTGTACGCGCCCTACCTCGGCAACGGCCTGAGCAACACGGTCAGCTCCTCCATGTCCGCTGGGCTCATCTACTCGGTGATTACGATGCCGCTGGAGACTGCGAAGAATAGGATGGCGTTCCAGAAGGCAGACGCCGCGGGCATGCTGCCGTACAAGTCGACGGTGCAGACCGTCTCCACGATCGCGCGGACCGAGGGCGTCCTCGCGCTCTGGAACGGCTTCTGGCCCTACTATGGGCGCTGCGGAGGGTGCGATCTCCATCGATCTCCATCGATCTCCATCGATCTCCATCGATCTCCATCGATCTCCATCGATATCACTTGATTGCCCTTGATTGCCCTATTATGGGCGCTGCGGAGGGTGCGCCCGCCGCGCCTGCGCGCGCGCTGTCGGCGCTCCCGACGAGTCCCTGTGAATGCATGCTTGAGTCCCTGTGAATGCATGTCTGTGTGCGCCGATCCTCACTCTCACGCCCTCCTTCACTCGCGCTGCTCGCAGGCATACCGTCGCGATGTTCTTGGCTGTCGAGGAGCTGCGACGCATCTACGTGAAGTGGCAGGCTACCAAGGAATAGTGAAACTCGCTCACGCTCTCTTCACGATTCCTTCTAGCGAGAGCGGCGATCCGTGATCCCTATGTCAAGAAGAACGAATGACCTGGCCAGAAGCATCGCCATCAGTGCCCACGCGCATCCCATGTCGCACCCCATGCCGCACCCCATGTCGCACGTCTCGAGTCTCGAATAGGTCACTGCCCCGGGGGGGACTCACGCGCTTGGCTAGTAGCCACCTAGCCGCCTCACGGAGGGCCGACCGTTCCTCGTCTACAACTTACTTCACCATGAGACCAAGCATGTCGCCCCGGCTCGATGTGGGTGATTCCATGACGGAATGCTTCTATGTAGATGCCTAGATAGCACTTATCCGAGGATGGCGCAGCCCGCCTTACGTCGTACTAGCCGGAGTTGCGTAATGTTTGGCGCGTTCGCACGCCCCACTCCGGTCGGCTGCGATCTCGGCAGTTGAACGGTTGCCGGTCGCGGGGCCCGGCCGCGGCGACCCCGCCCGCGGCCGGGCCCGTCCGCCGTCGCCGCCCGACCGGCCCCCGCGGCACCCGCGGAGGTGGTGCTCCGCCTTGCGCGTGTTGTGCGCGATTGTGCGCGACTTTACTTATGGTCGATACGTACGTTTACCAATCGTGTCGTGTGTCTCAGATGTGAACTCACTGAACACGACATGAGACATGAGACAACCAAATACATCACCGCACGCTAGAGCCTAGACCGTGCCCGCGAGTCAGTCTGAGCAACTGGTAGAGCACGGCCAAGGGGAAGGGCCCAGCCCCAGGCAGAGGTCGCGGCGCCGTTGTCATCGGTTCCCATCGCCTTCTTGATGTACGGCTCGTGTTGCCGCTCCCCTGCGAATCCACTTCCGGCACGCCTCGTGGATGAGGACAAATCCGCCGGGGGCGTGCTGGTCGAGTGCAGCTAGGATGCCACCGACTGCATACCACGGGCGCAGTGGGCTGGGCACATGGAGCACGGCACGGACAGCCCGTCCGGAGCTCCCGGCGGGCTGGCGAGCGGTCTCAGCGAGGAGCGTGGCCTGCTTGCTCGAGCACGAGACGCATTGCGGGTAAAAGCGCTGCTTGACCGGGCGGTTCAGGAGCCGTCGCCAGGGCGATGCGTTCAGAGCGCGCACCTCGGAAAGGGGTGGTATGTGGTCAGCATTGAAGCGCACCGGAAAGCGCGCGCCGCAAGTGTGGCAGCCAAAGCGTCGGCCGAACTGCTGGACGATGGCACGCTGCGATGCGTCCGCATAAGACAGCGTCGCGGGAAGCGAACCACGCGCAGTCCGTGAGAATGCTCCAACCGAGGACAGACTGGATGGTGACAAGGCCCAGAAGCGGCCTCCGAGTGCCACAAATAATGTACCACCCATGAGAGCCGACGTTATGACAGTGGCAGTGTTCACGCCTTGGTGCAGAGGGCCAATGCCCCGCTCGCCCAATGCCCGATTGGAAGCCAGGAGAGCCGCAAAGCTTCCCAGCGCGACGGTGGCAGCACCAAAAGCGTTAGGCATCAAGCGCAGGCCCATAGTCATCGTCCCCGTATCGATACCGAGCGCGAGCTGCACAGCTTGCGAACAAGCGACCGTGCCGGCGAAGGACACGTAGCCCGCGGCGATGGAAAGGAGCTTGCGGTCTGCGGCGTCGATCGTCGACATTTACGATTTAGAGGCGAAAGTGTGAACGACCCGTTGAATTGTGAATACAAGAAAACATCATCAAGAGCACACGCCGCAAGCACGCGCACGCGCATGCTCTGCATCTCATATCGCGTTAACGTTCAGCACGTATTAGACCTTTTCGAAAATCGGGGTTCACATTACTCATTACACATTACTTCACGGCGATGGAGGGCGTTAAAGAAGGAATCCGGCTATGGTGGTGGCTGGAGGACGGAGTGGGCCACAACGCCAAAGGCCCGGGGAGCGTCACGGGCCGGAGACGAGAACGAACAGAGTGTACACGGCGGCCGCCTTGAGAGCGCGCGAGACAACACGTCCATGAAAAGCCAAAAGCGTCAGAGACGGTTCCAAGTCGAGGCGAGAACTGTGAACGACGGTATGAAACAGACAACAAGAGACCGGAGAGGTTCAAGCCCCGTCAGTAAGGACCGATGACGAGCTTTGAGCACACGACAAGCAACGGGGAACACAAGCAACGAGGAGCACAAGCAGGTTTCCATGCCCGGGTCCCGTCGTGTCACCATTCTAATTTCCATGTTCCGATGTTGCATGCCGCCCTACTCCCACGCCGACATCCCCTTCAAATTCCCCCACCGCAATTCAGGGGGTCCTGCCAATGTGTAGGTAGCTTGGTAAGTTACAAAGTTCGCTCTAGTTCGTGAAGTTTCAAAAATTTAATAAAATTATTATATAATAGTAAATAGAAGAAACCAAAGCATTCACCTGCAGCCGCCAAGCGAAGGCTGCTCAAGTTGAGGCCCGGGAGACACCGAGGCCCCGCGCGCACGCGCGAGCCTCTACCGGCGTTCCGGGACATGTTGGCGGCGCGCGAGCGCACACCGGCTCTAGAAACGCCGCCTGACGGAACTCTGGTCGAAGACGGCGAGCGCGGAGCAGAAAGCTTGGAAGGGCGAGAGGCACCCTTGCAGGTCGACGTTGAACATCTGGCTGTTGAGCTTGCCCACCTGGAGCACGGCCTCGTTGGGCACGAGCGTGTCGGCCAGCTGCACATTCTTGTTCGACATGCAGCACGCGCGCCCCTCGCAAAAGAGTTGAAACATCTGCTCGTCCGCATTCCAGCGGGGTGGCACCAACTTCAGGAGCCGGGTGCCCGCGGGGGGGGTCTGCTCCTCCGCGCCCTGGGGCAGAGCCTGCAGCGTCTCGAGCAGCTCGACGCAGGTCTGGGGCAGCGAAGGCACCCCGCGCTCACTCGGCTGGTCCGGTGCGTCCGCTACCTCGACCGCCGGCACGAGCACGCGCATCGTCATGGGAACGCGCCGCGACGAAGACTTGTTGAAACACATCGCGACCATTTGGCGCCGCAGCCGCTTGCCTGGCGGTGGCTTCTCGTCGGGCGTCTCCACCTTGACGCCATCATCGTACGCCACAAAGTTGGCGCCGCTCAGGTTGTACGAGCGCACCTTCCCGCAATAAAAAAGGTCTTCGGGCAGGTAGCCGAGATTCTCCTCAACGTCGACGAGGCGAGGGTCGTCGCGGGGCAGCTTGATCACATACTGCGAGTTCTTGAGCGAGCCCTTACGCGTGCGGCTCGCCTCGAAGATGCAGATGCGCCGGTCGGAGCGGCTGCCGAGGCGCAGGTAGCAGCGGTAGTTGTTGCTCTTGCCCACGCGCAGCACGTCGAGCTGCACCTCATGCGGCAGCCCATGCGGCAGCACGAGCAGCCGCTTAATGTCCGTCTCGCGCGTGTGCAGCAGCGCCTGCAGCTGTGAGAGTAGCGTAGGCCGCAGCATCTTAGTCGGCAAGACGGCCGCGTCACCGAGCGCATGCGCGGGCGTTGGGGGCGGGCCGCCGTCATAATGAGCCGCCGTCGCGGTCGCCGTTCCGCCGCCGTTCGCGCCGCCGCTGCCGCCGCCGCGCGATCCACCCTTGGTGGGCGCCCCTCCCTTGCCAGAGGCGGCCACGTTGCCATCAGCGTTCGTGAGGATGCCGGTCGCACGCTCGTCGTCTTCCTCGCCCTCGTCCTCCTCGCCCTCGTCCTCGTCGCCCTCGCTTTCGCGCGACTTCGTGAAGAGCTCTGAGCTGTGAACGTGCACAGCTCCCGAACCCCGCTTGCCGCCGCGTCCAGCGCCGACGCTTGCGCCGGCGCCGTAGCGAGCGCCTGCCGCGCTCCCCTGCAGCAGCTTGCGCATCGCGTCCGAGGTCGCCAGCTGAAAAGGCGTCTCGCCGTTACCGTCGATGATCTCCGGCTCGGCACCCGCTTCGAGGAGGACGCGCACGATTTCGGTCTTGTCGCGCGCGCTCGCCAGGTGGAGAGGGTGGTCGCCATTCGCGTCCATCCGATTCGGGTCCGCTCCGTGTGCGAGAAGCACCGTGGCTGCGCGCACCTTGCCCCCTGCCGATGCAAGGGAGAGAAAGGTCTTGCCGGTGCGGAGATAGCCGTTCGGGTCAGCTGGCGGCTCGTCCTCGCTGCCGCTGAGGAGCTCGGCGAGCATGTCTGCACGGTCCGCCGCGATCGCCGCCTGCATCGCCAGCCGCAGCGCCTCATGCGTCTCCTCATCAACCACACGTTCTTCGCGCCCCGCTCGCACTGAGTCACTCGCTGCAGTCAAGGCGGGACTGCGCGCTGCCTTGACCTCGATGAGCTCCGCAGGCGGTCGCGTTGTGGTGAGCTCCGCAGGCGGCGACTTGCGGCGCGCGCCCGCTTGCATCGCGCGCACCGGCGACGCCTCCTTGCTGCTCGTGCCATCCTCATCCTCCTCAGTCACCCCTCCGCCGAGCGACGAGCCTGTCGGCGCACGCTCGTAGCTCGATGGAGCTTCATTCCCCACAGTTACGTTAGGCACGCCGCGGCCAATGAACGTCTTGCGCGTGGGCAGCGACGCAAATGTGATGTCGCGCACCATATCGCGGCAGTCGGCGCGCTCGATCTCCGCCTCCATGGCGTCCGCCACCTGCGTCGGCAGAGCGCGGAACGAATGCGCGCGCACGCACCACACGCACGCGAGTCAGGCACGGGCTGACCGAATCGGAGCGGGGGGGGTGGGGCTCGTCCCGGCGCGCACATTCATCGGCGTCCTTTGCGGTGGGCGCCAGAGCGTACGGTTCATCGACGGCGCGGAGCTCGCATCGTCGCTGGTGCTGCCCGTCGAACCAGCTGCAGCCGCAGCAGCGGGGGCCGAAGCAACGGGAGCCAACTCGCACGTCTTCGCGAGAGCGAGGCGGTTGGCGCTGCGTGCCCGCGTGAGCCTCGAGGCGTACCGATCGGTCGGCGCCCCGGCCGCAGTTGGCGGCACAGGCGCAGGCGGTGGCATCGGCACGAGGCCATTGGACCTTAGTGGCAGCGGGGGAGGCACTGCCGTCTCGCCCGCGGTGGCCTTGACCCTCAACTGGCGGCCGCGAAAGCCGGGGCCAGTTGAAGCTTGCGCCGATGGAGCGTCCTGATCGTCGTCGAAGTCGTCGCCCTCACTGGAAAACATTGTGGACGGCGCAGCGCTTGCGTGCAGATCGGTTCGAGCAGAGTTTGAGCAATCGAGTTCTGAGCGCCGTATTCACATGAACTGTGGAGGATCTTCGCTCGCCATGCTTGGCCACGGGACGAAAGCACTCCCATCTTACATGTACTGCAAAGGGTGGGTGACAGCTTTCAATTATTTTGGGTTTCATTCGGATTCGAGATTCGAGATTGACATCACCGACATTCTCTGCTCCCTGCGTGACCGAGAAGGCGTCCATAGGACACCAAGATGCTCTCCGCCGCTGGGGCCGCACTCGCCATGCTGGTGGCTACACCAGCATTAGTTCCGTCGGCAACTACCGCCGTCAGGCCGTCCGTTTGCATCGCCGGCGGTGGCATTGGCGGCCTGTTCACCGCCGTCACGCTCCGCAGGCAAGGTTTTGACGTCGCGGTCTTTGAGCGAACGAGTGAGTATCGCCCATTTGGTGGGCCTATTCAGATCGCCTCCAATGGGCTAGACGCGGTGGGTCGTATCGACCCAGTTTTGCTCAAAGATATTCTGGCGGCGGCCACTTGCATCGGCGATCGAAAGAATGGGCTCAAGGACGGTAAGTCTAACGAATGGTTTGCCACATTCGACCTGAAGAGCCCCGCCGAGAAGCGCGGCCAGCACCCTTCGGTGGTCATCGATCGGCCGGTGCTGCAGGAGCTGCTGCTGAAGCGCGTGGCCGACTGCGTGACCACGGGAGTCGAGGTGGTCGGTTGCGAGCAGCACGAGGGCGACGAGGGCTCTTCGCGCCCGCACGGCTCGGTGACTACGCTGCTGTCCGATGGCCGGCGCCACGAGTCGGACTTTCTCATCGGCAGCGATGGGATCAAGTCCAAGATACGCTCGGTATTCGACCCGGATGAGGGGCCACCCTCGTGGTCAGGCTACACGTGCTTCGCCGCCATCGCGTACTGCGTGCCGCACGACATCGCTGAGGTGGGATACAAGGTCTTTCTTGGGCGTCGCAAGTACTTTGTGAGCGTCGACGTGGGCGGCGGGCGCATTCAGTGGTACGCCTTCCTGAACATCCCTCCGGGTGGCGTGCCCGAAACGGCCCGCAAGGGCGAAGGCGCGCTCGACTTCCTTCGCACCGAATTCGAGGGATGGTCCGAGGAGGTCTTCCAACTCATTGACGAAACGCCCTTTGCCGAAGTTGAGCAGCGCGACTTGTACGACCGGCCGCCGCAGCTGACGTGGGCGATGAACCGCGTGTGCCTGCTCGGCGACGCTGCGCATCCTATGATGCCCAACCTCGGGCAGGGCGGCTGCATGGCGATCGAAGACGCGTACGTCCTCGGGCGGGAGCTGGGGCGAGTCGACAACCAGCCGAGCGCCATCCCGCTCGCTCTCAAGCGGTACAACCAGAACCGCGTTGTGCGTGCAGCGGCTGTGCAGGGTATGTCACGCGCGAGCTCGGCGATCCTGTTTCAGTACAACCACCCGTTCAAGCTCGTGTCGGCATGGCCTCCGCGTGTTCAGAACATCAAGCCCAAGTCGATCCTGACGCGCATGGGGCAAGGCTTCCTGCAGGCGGCGGCCTTCCCGCTCCAATTTGAGTTCCTCTTCGATTTCCCGGGCCCTCTCGCCGAAACGCGCGTCGAGGGCCTCTCGCTGGCAGAGAAGGTGCTCATGGGTGTCGAGGTCGCAGCGAGCCAGGGCATCGGGCGCGCCTTGGAACGCGTCACCTACCTCGATCGGTTACGCCCGAGCAGCGTGGAGCCGCCATCGCGGCCCGCGTGAGCGGCTGGGGAATGCGCGGCGGCTCTGGGGTGGAGGCGATGCGCGATGGGGTGTCGCATGAGAGAGAGAGGCGGGGCGGCGCACGCGCGCGCCCCCGCACTGGCCCAGATGGTTGCAGTGGCCCCGCACCAGGCCGCTTGTACATTGCACACGGTATCCCACATGATATGGGGGTTTTCAATACAAGAAAGTGTACAGATTCCATAAGTATCCAGGCGACAACCGGAACCGCTGTGGCCACCCTGTCCCGCTCAACTTTCTCAAGCGGACTAACCTTAAGAATCGACAGAGAGACAGACCATGGAGTTGGAGACCATGGAGATACAGACATGAGACTCATGCTCGACTTCGCTGTGAAGGCAAAGTTACGTGAACGAGAACGTGAACGCGAGCTGGTACCAGCTCCGTGCGTGAGCTCTTCTAGAAGAATCGAAGTTTGTGAGCGAAGCTTTTTTGCCGAACCGAGGTCCGTCCTTCCTTTTCTTCCCCCGTTCATGGCATTCCTCGTCCTTGGCGCTTGCTTGGCACTCCGCGGCGGGGCTCGGCAACCACCATTGGCCCCAGGTGCAGGCGTACGGGCGGTGTCGACTGCGCACCCGCTTTTTGGAAGCGCGGACTCTCGACGTGAGGCACGGCTGGCGGCACAGTTCAACGAATGGCCGGCCACTAAGCGCCGGCCGATGCAGCCTCCTGAACCTGCCTTGCGCAAGGGTCAGCTCTCGGGCGAGACTCGGAATGCGCCATACCAGCACCAGCAGAACTGGCAGCAGAACTGGATGGGTCCACAGCAATGGAAGGGGCCGGCATACCAGCCCGTGCCGACTCCGCAACAATGGAAGGGTCCGGCATACCCGCCGAGTCGTCCGCAGCAGTGGATGGGACCGGCGCTTCTCCGCAACCTTCCGCCGCCAACGACACGGCACCCTGGCGCCGGCATGCCAGCAGGCGCCGAGCTCGGTCTTGCATCTCGGGTCTCCGCGAGCGCACCACAGAGAGTGGGATCCAATCCGGCGGCCGGAGCGTGGCCTCCCACTGCTTCACAAGCGCCAACACGGTACCCAGCGCCAGCACGCCCTGCGCCAGCACGCCCTGCGCCAGCACGGCGCTCGGCTGCCGCTCCTCAGCAGCAGGCTCTCGCTGCTTACGGCGGCGCGGCGGCTCAGACCCCGCCGCCAGCAGGCTCTGGACTCGGCCTCGCCTCTCGCGTGACTGCGAGCGGCATTCCGCAGAGTTTCGCTCGTGCAAACACCGGTGCGGCAGCGCAGTACTCGCCGGCGCGCCCAGCACCAACGGGGGGCTCCGGCACCGCTCCACATGGCCTCGCCTCTCGCGTCGCTGCGAGCGGCGTGCCGCAGACTTACGCGCGTACAAACGCCGGCGCGTTGCCAGCGCAGTACTCATCAGGGCTCCCGGCGCTCATCTCGGCGCCGATGGCAGGCCCGAACGCTGGTCAATACAGCACGCTCTCTCAGAAGCAGGTTGCGGCGGCTCAGCACAGCGCGCTGCTCCAAAAGCAGGTTGCGGCTGCGCAGGCGAGTGCGATTGCCGCGGTGCGCGCGGCAGCCGCTGCGTCCCTGAAGGAACAAGTGGCCGCGGCGCAGGCGCGCGCGACAGCCGAGGTGTCCGCGGCGACGGTTCAGTTGCATCGGCAACAGGCGTTGGTGGACAAGGCCCGTAACGCGGCCGAGGTGCGCGCGGCGGAGGAGGCTCGCGCGGTGACCAAGGTGCTCCACAATGAGCAGATGTCCCAAATCCGAGCTCAAAAGGAGCAGATGTCTCTCATCCAAAAGGAGCTCCAAAAGGAACAGATGGCGGCGGCACAGGCGCGCGCGGTGGCAGCGGAGCGGGCGGCGGCGGCTGCATCGCTCCAAATGCAGGTCGAGGCGGCAGAGGAGCGGGCCAGGGCAGCTGAGGAGAGGGCGGCGGCTGAGGAGGGCGCAGCGCAGGAGCGGGCGGCGGCGGCTGAGCATCCCGAGTCGAATGCTTCGATTGATGACTCTTCGTCGCAGCCCTTGCAAGCGACGGCAACACCCAGCACGATGGCGAGCACGACGCCGTACTGGCTCGAGCTGCTAGCGGGGCGCAACTTCGATCCCCTGGGCGAGAAGGAGGTGCTCTCGGCCATGTCCGAGGCGGCGGTCCTGGCACGCTCCTCCGCCCTCTTGATCTCGGAGGAGATCTCGGCGGTGTCATCGGTGGCGTCGAAGCTGGACGCCCAAGTGGTCGCGCAGGTGGAGCGAACGGAATGGCTTCAGTCGCTCGACGTGTCGATGTGGTGCAGGGCGGCCATGGCGCTATCCGAGGCGGCGTCCGAGGCGGCGGGCATGGCCGAGCTCACGGCCATGTGCGACTCGGGCGACGACGTCTCGTGTCGCATCCTGTCTGAGCAGCAGGAAGATACGGCGACGTGGCGAGCCAGGCTCGGCGTGCCAAACTGGGGCGAGGCAGCGGCAGTGCTCTCAGTCGCCGCGTCAGATGCGGCCGCCGTCTCGGCGGCAGCGCTCGAGGCGCTCGAGGGCTTTGGCTTCCTCAAGAACCGGCATCTGATCAACCCGAGCCTCAGCCTCGGAGACGACAGTGAGTAGGAATCCTCGCAGCTTCTGCCGCACTCTGGAAAATTGGAAAGAAGCGAGAGAAGCCACGTCCGAATGGTGGTGAGCGGGACACGATCAGTGCACTGTGCGCTTCGGGTCGACTTTGTGTTGGTCAGTAACGCGTGCTCCGTTACAGCACAGCAAAGCCACGGGTCGCGTAATTCCGCGTGTTATCATCTGTAAAAGTTCCTAATCGCTAACGTGACGTTTTACGAATCACATGGTCTACGATGCGCTCGCATCGAATCAATATCGTGCTCGAAATCGAATCATCGCGAGGTGTACGATGCGTTAATCGCGCGTGCGCGGTTGCCGTACAGGTACACAGGTCAGTGGTCACAGCCCACACCCGTACCGTGAAATTCGATCAATTACTAGTCGGACTAAGTCGTAAGTGATAACTATTTAACTTGAACCTAGACTAGTGTTGTCACGAACCGAAGTCCGAACACGGGAACGCTGCATGCTAGATGCTGGGCTTGAAACACTGTCGACCTCACGGACGCCGAGGCTGCTCGTCTCAGATGAGGCGCGTGCGACGCGAGGACAAGCTGAAGCTCGGACCCGGTAAAAATCCGCGTTACCCCAGCCTTACGCGCCTTACAGTAACCGACATTAGTATCTCTCCTACACGCAACACAGTAATCAGCGTGGGTCAAACACGCTACAAGCTAGTAGAAGTTGTGAACTTCGCTCTGTTATGCTTGGGTCCCCTCCCTCGCCACGTGCCCATTGCCGAAAGGCGTGTGTTTATGGTTTGTGACGATGAGACACTTGGCGACCGGAGGTCTTGCTGGAGAGCTTCCTCAAAAGGCGTCGTCACCTGGTGCAGCCGATGGGCAAATGACGGCACTTGAAGCGAAGCCGACCGGTTGGCCGTCCATTTGTATGCGTGGTAGAGCATCGGGCGGTCGAGCCTTTGCAGTGCTGCATCTGGCACGCCGCCGTCGTTCTTGTACGAGTTTACCCATCGAGTTCGCGCCCAAGCTATCTCCGCGGCCGACGGAGCTGTGGCCGATGCGCCCAGATCTGCAACCAGTCCTTGGCGGTGTCGCTTTGCGGTGTAGAACAGGTGCAGGCGGTCGCGATCAAAGAGCGATCTCATGGTGCACCAGGAGTTCATGGCACAGACAGAACTCGCACGCATCTCGCAGAACATAGCCGCCTGCGGCTGCTGCATCATCTCGAGCATGGCACCGAGCAGGCGATGCGTGAGTCGATAGACTTCTGTAACACAGCGATGCACAAAGGTGTGATTGACGATCGACACGTTGCGCTTTTTCCGATGAATCCAGGCGCGCACAGCCCAACTTGGGTTGGGACAGAGCAAATCATGGTTAAAGAGCCGGCGGCCGTCGTAGACGTCATCGCCGCTACCAGGAGGGACACGTCTGGAGGGGTTGGCTACGTCCACCGGGTTCGACCTATCTATGTGAAAGGGTTCGTGCAGGGCACTCCACGCTGACAAGACAGTTGTCACGTCGCCCGTCCACACGACATCCCACTCCAGGAACCAGAAGAAATGGACATGGTGAAGCGTTCGGCCGAGAAGATGATACCAGAGAAGATACGGCGCGTCACAGCTGTGCCAACACCATCCTCGCTCCCCAATTTCCAGCGGGTGCGTTTTGCAACCAGTCCTCTTTTGGTTCTCGTTCGGTTGGCACCAACCAGTCTGATTGAACGTCCCGGGCGCTCCACCATAATTATGATTGAATACGGATCGAAGTTCCGTAAATGCTGGCAACGCATTCACCACATCGGTTGCGTTGGTGCATGTCACGTTGTCAACAAGCGGCCAGGCCTTCTGCAGCAGGGTCGAACATGGTTCCGAGTCGCCACACGAGGACAAAACGACGTGGTGCTCCGCAAACGACGAACGCAAAATCTGCTCGCGGGCAAGCAGCAGCATGGGCTTCATCACTAGCGTATGCGTCCACTGCACTATTGCAAGAGGTGCCGTGGCCGACGGAAATGTGTGTTCCATGTTGCACCACGCTCTGTGCTTATCCGCGGCGCGGGGAAATTTTGATGAGGTCCAATCAAACGTTTCCGAGCCACCTTTGATGTTTCTCTTCAAATCTCTTGTTGTACCTCGCCTCGATCCTCCAGTCTCATCTCGATTTTGATTGAAAAGTTTCGCTTCGTCCCGAGCGCGGCGCGGCGGCGGCGGGGCGCGCGAGTGTCAGGCGGGCGCGCGCGTGCGTGCGTGTGCAGAAACCAAAAATGGCCACGGCCGAGGTAAACGACGAGACTCTGCTTCTGGGCGCGGCCGAGGCGGGCGACAGCGAGCGCTTGCAGCTGCTCATTGGCGCGGGCGCCTCTGTCAACACTAAGCGTGCCGACGGCTCGACTGCGCTGCTGCTGGCGGCCCTTGGCGGTCACACGTCAGTGCTGCAGTTGCTACTCACGCACGATGCCGACGTAACGATCGCAAAGGAAAACGGCGCAACGCCCGTGTTTGCCGCCGCAGCCGTCGACGCCGTCGGGTGCATCCAGCTGCTCTGCGCCAAGGGCGCCAACCCCGACGCTCCCAATGTGCACGGCGTGACACCGCTGCAGATGGCGGCGCACAAGGACCATGCGGCGTCGGCGCGTGTGCTGTTGCAGCTCGGCGCGGCTCCCACTGCCACCGACCAGGCGGGCAACGCCGCGTTGCACAAGGCTGCCCGCGCGGGCGCGCTGGAGGCGATCGGCGTGCTGCTCGCGGACGCCAACGAGCGCGGCGGGGCGACGCTCGCACGGGCGCTGCTCACACAGCCCAATGGAGCGGACAAGACACCCGTCGAGGTGAGCCTGGAGGCGGGCAAGCTGCCCGCAGCGCTTGAACTCGTGCAGGCCGAGCGCGCCGTCGCGGGCGTCCTCGCCGCAGACGTGAGCCGTCTGGACGTGGCGTTGGCGGCGAAGGACGCTGAACGTGTGAGGCTCGAGGCGTCGATCAACCACGCGCTCGAGGCGCGCAAGGCCGAGCGCACGCGCGCGGCGGAGGCGTTGGCAGCGCATGCCGCGGAGGCCTCTTGCACTCTCGTGGTGCTCACGACAGCGCTTGCAGACACCGAGCACGGCGCGATGGACGAGGCGGCGGCGCTGGTCGAGGGAGCTTGCGCCGAGGCGCACGAGGCGCACGCCAAGCTAGAGGAGGCGCACGCCCGCCTCGAGAAGGCGCAGGCGGAGGCAGCCAAGATCGCCGAGGCTGCTCTTGCCCTCAAGCAGCGTCGCGACGAGCTGGAGCTCGAGCGCGAGCAGCTCGCCGATGAGTTGGCGGCAGCACGCAATGAGCTCGGCTGCGCGGCCGCATCGCTCGGTGAGACACGCGAGGCGCACGCGCATGCGCTTGACGAGCTACGCACGAGTAAGGAGGACGTTGCCGAGCTTCGCGCGGAGCTTACGGCAGCGCGTGAAGAATTAGGTGGAGGCACATATGCGGCGATGAAGGAGGCGCTCAAGGACTGCGCCCAGCGCGCCGCCATGGCAGAGGAGCAGAATTTACTCGGCGAGAGTGCGCGCGCGGTGGTGACGGCGCTGCTCGGGCGCGAGGTGGCGAGCGCGGAGCACACGCTACTGGCGGCCGAACAGGCGGCCGATGAGCACTTGGAAGAGCGCCTCGAGCAAAGTGCTCACGAGCACGCGAAGCAGCTTGAGGCGGCACGCGAGGCGGCGGAGGCGGCGGAGGCGGCGGCTGCTGAGGCGCGCGCGGCGGCCAAGGCGGCCGAGGCGGAGGCGTCAACCCTCCGAGAGCGCGCGTTCGCAGCCGAGGAAGCGGCGAAGCTGGCACGTGAGCAAGGGCTGGCCGCGGTAGGCTCGGCCGAGGCCGCCATGGAGAAAGCTTATGCAGCGGCGGCAACGTCCGACGCCGCGAACGCGGCCGCCGCACTGACGGCGGAGCAGATGGCGAAACTGACGGCGGAGTTGGAGGAGGCCTCTGCCAAAGCGGCGGCAGGCGAGGCGGCGGCTGAGGAATGGAGGCAACGGGCCCTGGCGGCCGAGGCCGCGTGGCAGGCGGGTGCGGGCGCGAGCGACGAGATCAGCTCGGCGGCGGCGGCGGCGGCGAGAGAGAAGGGTGAGGCGGCAGACAAGGCCAAGGAGGAGGCGATGCGCTGGCGAACAGAGGCCAAGGCGGCGGCCGAGAGCTGGCAGCAAAAGGCGATCGCCACCGAGGCAGCACGCGAGGAGGCGGAGGCGGCGATGGCGGAGGCGAAGCTGCGGGTGCAAGCTGCCGAGGCTGCTGAGGCGGAGGCTACCCTTCGAGCAACGGCGGCCGAGGCGGCGGCCGCCGAGGCTGCCGCCGCGGCGGCGGTCGCCGAGACGAAGGCCGAGATGAACGCCGCCGCCGAGATCAAGGCCGTCGCAAGGGCGTCTGCCGCCGAGATGGCGGCCGCCCAGTTTGAGCAGCGGGTGTGGGCGGCGGAGGCGGCGGCCACGCAGGCGATTAAGAGGGCTGAGGCGGCCGAGGCGGCAGCTGCTGAGACAGCGCTGGTGGCCAAGAAGGCGGCGGAGGCGAGTGCAATCGAGGCGCAGGTCGCGGCAAGGGCGACTGCGGCGGCCGTGGCACAGGAAGCGGCCGTGGCAGCAGCAGACGTGGCAGCAGCGGACGTGGCAGCAGCGGACGTGGCAGCAGCGGGTGCGACCATCGGGGCGGCCGAGGATGTGGCGGCGCAGGAGGTGGCGGCGCCGGCGGCGGCAGCGCAGGCGGCGGTGGCGGCGCGGGTGGTGGCGGCGCCATCGATGGCAGTGGCACAGCTCGAGGCGCAGCTCGAGTTTGCTGATGAAGCGAGAGCGGCAGCAGAGGCAAGGGCGGCGGCCGCCGAGGCGAGGGCGGCGGCCGCGGAGGCAAGGGCGGCCGCCGCCGAGGAGGCAGCTGCCAAGGGGAGGGCGACAAGCAACAGGATGGACGACGGTAAGGGCGTTGGCTTTGGTTGGGATGGGCGCGGAGTGCAAGCGCCCGACGGATTACAGCTCCACCCAATCGGGCTGTTCGACGAGCTGGAGCCCACCTATTCGCCGGATCGTCGAACCCACAATGCCTTGCCCGAGGCGTCCGCAGCCGCCGCTGTGGCGCCAATGCGCACCTACGGCGGTGGCGGCGGCGCCTACGGTGGCAGCGGGAGCGCAGGCAGCATGCTGTCAGAAACGGACCTCGCGGCGGTGGCCGGTCAGGTGGCAGGCGAGGTGGCTGGGCAAGTGGCCAAATTTGGATCGGCCGTCCTTGGGCCTGTGGGCAAGTCGCTCGTGTCGGGCGCCGTCGCGGGCGCGGCCGCGACGGCTCAGACCGTGATCCAGACCGTCGAGAAGTTTGAGGACCAGATCTCTCGGCGCGACCGCGCGGCGGATGCTTCGTCGGGTTCGTCATTGGCCGCGTCACCTCATGCTCGCGCTGACCTCGATCTCGCCGCTCAGATCGCAGCTCGGACGGCCGAGCTGCAAGCTTATCGGCAGAGCTTCCGCAAGCCGGGGGCCAGCGTCCTTGATGATGATGAGGTCATCAGGCTGGTCGCGCCACCTCCGCAGTCGCCATTCAGTGGCGACGACGCCTCGCAGTCGCCTTCGATGCCGCAGGTGCCCAGGCCACAGGTTCCGAAGCCGCAGGTCCCCAAGCCGCAGCTCACGCGGGAGTACAAGAGTTTTGAGCATGGCAGGCAGGGCCCGGCTCAGCCCCAGGTGCCCAGGCCGCAGGTTCCGAAGCCGCAGGTCCCCAGGCCGCCAGTGTCCATGCCTCACCCCAGCCCCATGCCTCACCTCTTCTCTGGCGAGGCTGAGGCGGGCGCGCCGGGTATGGCCGAGCCGGCGGAGGGCGAGGAGGAGGGCGAGGAGGAGGGCGAGGAGGAGGGCGAGGAGGAGGGCGAGCGAGGCGAGCGTCTTGTCACGCTGTACAAGGCGACCCAGTCGCAGAAGGTGGGGATCCGATTCTTCTCTGAGGAGGAGGCGCGCGCGCGCGGCGTCACGGGCCTTCCTACAAAGGGCCTTCGTGCCCGCGCCATTGTGGGCGCCATCGTGGAGATGGTGGTGGCGGAGGGGCCCATGGCTGACCTGGTCGCGCGCGGCGACCGCATCATCTCGATCGACGGCGTGCTCATCGAGACCCCGAACCAGGCCGCTGAGGTGCTTCGTCAGAGCGAAGGCCACGTGCGCATCGGCGTGCTACCGCCGCTGCATGCCATGGACCTCAGCGAGCGTCACGCCAGCCTCGTGGACCAGGGCGCTGCTGCCTTCGAGCGCGGGCTGCGGGCGCGGATGGAGGCGAACGGCCCAGCCGCCGCGCCGGCGCCGAGTGCCGAGCCACCGGCCGGCGGCTCATTTTGGGCGATGGATAGGGGCACAACTTCGATCGAGGGCGCCTACGAGGACGCGTATAAGCGCGGCATGGCGGCGTACAAGGCCCAGTCGTACGACGAGGCGGAGGCGCTCTTCCGCGAGGCGCTCCAGCTGAAACAGAGCCTCGACCCCGGAGATCCCCAGCTGGGTGTCGTGTACAACAACCTTGCGGCCACGCTCGAGAAGCGCGGGTTGCCGCGCGAGGCCGAGGCGCTCTACCTCACGGCAATCGCCATCTGTGAGCGCCGTCTGCCGCCCAACCATCCGCGCATCGAGCACATACGAAAGAAGCTTGCCGAGCTACGGACGACCCTCTGCGCTTTCCCGGGCCTCGCACCGCCGCCGGCAGCGCCTCGGGGCGCGTTCGACGATTTCGTGAGCGAGTGAGAGTGTGCGGCGCCCGAGCGGGCGAGGGGCGGGGAGGCTAACGGGATTGAGATCGAGAATGCCGGTTGGCGTTTGGCAATTGGCGAACACCGGCTGCATGCTTTAGTACAGGAGCTGAAAAGTTTAGCGCCCCAAGTTGATCTTTGCACTTTGGACATGAAATTATTACAAATAAAGATCCACAGCCGCGATACAGCCTCGCCAGTTGTTCGCATGCCACACGATACTACAGACGAGAGACGTTTCCGCACCAGCATGCTACAGCATGATGACCGCAGCTACCAGTCAAATCGAGAACCACTCCATGGCGTGGTACCACTCCCACACCCTGCCCGGCCAGTGCATGTCATACAGGTCACTCCGGAGAGGGTCTCCCATTTCCTCTAAATTTTCTCACGAGTCGAGTCGTGCTCCTGTGAACTTGAGGTGCAGGCCGTTGCACGGCGCTTGCATGGCATGTTCTCACTTCATCACGCTCAACATGCGGCGATCTTGCGCTCCCATGCCCCAACCATCCCTCGCATGCATAGTGTTTTCTCGGACCGCTCGGATGGCAGCTCCCCCCCGCAGAGTCCAGATCGTGAGCTAGAGCTCATCGGCAAGGGACGTCAAGAGCACACATTCGCCTGCCGAGGGTTCGGGGGCACTCGCCGCGATGGCACCGAAGGAGGATGCGGTCGCCGCTTCTGGCGAGCCGACGAGGGTGGGCGGTGGCGGGGCTGGGGCAGGGCCAAACACTGACGAAGCTGCCGGGGCGGGCATGAAGGGCGATGTAATCACCGATGCTGGGGAGCCAAAGAGGACCCCACCAGCAGGCGGGCCGCCAAAGGGAGAGGAGGAGGGCGCAAAGGGCGGTGCGGTGGCCGATGCTGGGGAGCCAAAGAGGACCCCACCAGCAGGCGGGCCGCCAAAGGGAGAGGAGGAGGGCGCCGACGCGGTTGTCGCTCCCGGCCTTCCCGCGGCGCCGAAGGAAGGTGCTCCTCCAAATGCAGCGCCTCCAAAAGGAGAGGTGGCGGCAGCTCCTCCAAAGGGAGAGGTGGCGGCAGCTCCTCCAAAGGGAGAGGAGGCGGCAGTGCAGCTGCCGCCTCCGAAGGCAGGGGCAGCTGCCGGCGCCGTCACTCCAAATCCGAAGCTGCCGGCCGCAGAAGAGATGGATCCGCCAGTAGCACTGAAAGCTATTGGTGCGCTCGCCACCGCTCCCGCTGCCAGTGGCACGATCGATGGCATCAGCGCCATCTTGTCCGCGCTAGGCGCGAAGAGGCCGGTGGGGAGGGGCATGCAGCCGGCCCTGCCCCAGCCCGTTGGAGGCGGCTTGTCGCCGGTCGAGGCGACCGAATACAGCATGCTCGGAGGCTGATTTGAGAGGCTCGAGGCAATCCACCACTTGCCATCGCGCCGTGTGATCGTACTCGTTGCTTGTACATTACCAAAGGCTACGCTCGGGTCGCCGACCTTGATGTAGCAGGGCACCCCATCTTTGAGCCCCGCGGCGACGTCCACCTTGTACTCACCTTGGACATGGTCGTAAGCACCGGCGCCCTCCACCCGAAGCACGGCTGCACCCGTATTACCCTTGGCGTAGTCCTCGAACCGGAGCTCCTCCAACGATTTGGCGTCGTACTGAGGCATCTTGGTGATCGAGCAGTACTGGTATACCTGCACTTGGCCGGGCGCGCCCGCGACCTGCTCCCTCTCCTGCACCGGCTTATAAGGTGGGTTGCCCGTGCCGGCCGCGGCCGCCCCGCCGAAGCCGGCGGCACCACCGCCGAAGCCGGCGGCACCACCGCCGAAGCAAGCGGCACCACCGCCAAAGCCGCCGAAGCCGACCGCGGGCGCGGGCGCGGGCGCAACGACTCCCCCGCCAAAGCCAGCGGCACCCCCGCCAAAGCCGCCGAACCCGACCGCGGGCGCGGGCGCGGGCGCACCAAATGTTGAAGGCGCGTTGAAGGGGTTGACAGCTGGCGCCGGTGCGCCTCCGAAAAGGCCGGCGGCTGGCGCCGGTGCGCCTCCGAAAAGGCCGGCGGCTGGCGCCGGTGCGCGACCGAAGAGGCCGGCGGCTGGCGCGTTGAAGGGGTTGACAGCTGGCGCCGGTGCGCCTCCGAAAAGGCCGGCGGCTGGCGCCGGTGCGCCTCCGAAAAGGCCGGCGGCTGGCGCCGGTGCGCCTCCGAAAAGGCCGGCGGCTGGCGCCGGTGCGCCTCCGAAGAGGCCGGCGGTTGGCGCCGGTGCGCCTCCGAAAAGGCTCGGAGTCGCGATCGCGAGCGCCGGCGCGTTGGTGCCGGCGGTCTTCCCCTGCAAAGCTGCATGTTTGGCCACAATCTCCGTTAGGTGGTGAGCGCTCCGTGCTCGTTCGTATCCATGCGCTGCGAGACAGCGCGTTCTCTCCGGTGACTCACCATGAGACGAATTCTGTAGCATGACAAGGCCACTGTCCTCGATAGTGAACTTCCAACGACCAAACGTGGTGGTGCAGCACAACGATGTGCTCAGCGGATGAGCGCCTGGCGAAGTCATGAGAATGCCAAGCAATCTGCGCTCTTCGGCACTCCAATCCTGTGGTTGAGTGCTATCTGAAGAAAACTCAACCAGTTCAGGCGCTGTAGCACCCTGCTTAAGATGTACCCAGCCATTTGAGCCATCCGAAAGACCAACAGCATGACCTGTCTCGAGGTGTCGAAGCACAGCTGCACCCTTACCTTGGATGTAGTCCCATCCACGGCCAGGTGCCACATCCATGACTACCGCCTTCTCCGCGTTGGCGGCGAGCCACGTCGCAGAACTCGCATCCGGGGTGGCAGCAGGGGCGGGCGCAAAGGGCGATGCGGTCACCGATGCTGGGGAGCCAAGCTGGGCAGTGGCACGTTCGATAACAGCCTTGTCGATGGCACGGGATTCGAGTAGATCGATGACATCATCAAACTGCTCGATGATGCGTGCGATCGCCGCGTCGTCTGTGGGTGTGGGCTTTTCGGAGGCGATGAACGATCCATGGCCCTTCACCCAGAGGGCACGCCGCGTCGTGGCTACGTGCAGCGCGGTGCGCCCTTTCCGAGTAGCGCGGTGCACATCTGCGCCCGACTTCAGGAGCAGCGAGACGCATTCTACGCTAGCATCGTGGGCGGCAAGCATAAGTGGGTGTGCCCCACTGTCATTGGCACTGTTGACGTCGGCGCCCGCCTCGATGGCCGACTGAAGCGCCGCCACGTCCCCAGCTAGAGCAGCATCGCCGATGTCCCAAGCCCGCGCAGCTTTCGCGACGTCACCAGCCAGAGCAGCGCCGTCGGAGGTGAGGGCGTCGGGCGGCATTACAGACCCAGCTTTTGTAAGAAGCGTGAACAGGCTGTTAATACTCGCAAGAGGGCAAGACCAAGAGCGACATGTATTAGTCTTGTTTGTAGGCGAGTACCTTCTCCGCCCCCTTTTCCGCAAGGACACGCTCCGCGCGCAATCGCTCGACTTCGCTCAGGACGGCACGGGTTTGCAGATGCGAGGGCGGGCGTGGGTGGCAGCACGCTTCGACCGTGTTGCGCCAGGCACCCCTCGAGAACGGATTCGAGGCACTACTATGCGGAGGCGCTTGCTTCCGATACTCATAGGTCGTCTGGTTGCGCATCAGGAGCTTGAGGTGGTAGTTGGCGAAGGGCACCCACACGCCAAACGTGAAGACCAAGACGACGACGAACCAGGCCGGATGCACCGGCCCATAGGCAGTGAGTCGCGTGACGAAACACAACGCCTGACGCGCCCACATGGCTCTGGGCATCTGAGGCAAGTTGCTGCACACGGCGTCATGGGCTGATGAGACCGCCATCGCGCGGTGCGTGGCTACCCCTGTCGCGCCCAAAACAAAAGATCCGAGTACGCAAAGTGAGTTGATGAACAGGACAAAGAGTCGATAGTTGCGACCGCCTATGCACGATCCCATCCACATGCAGTGATGGTCGAAGCGCTCCACACAGACGTCACAGGTCGAACAGTGGCTGGCGCGCAGAGGCCGGAAGATGTGGCAAGTGCGGCACCATTTTAAGGGCAGTGCCACGCCGTTCACTTCGCATGAGCGCTCCTCGGCAGCAAAAGCAACAGCCTCGTCTGATGAGAGGTGGCCACGGTTGCTTGGTATCACGCCTGGGTCGGTTGTCCACACGACCACGAAGAGATACATGGAGACGCCATACAACAGCCATGCAGCCAAAGTTGTGAGCGTGTCCAGGTGAGGGCACACGAACACACCCCACACGAGGAAGAGCGCCGACATGAATGAGATTGAGCACAGACCGATGGCAAAGTCGCGGGCAAGCATCAAGCGGCCGTCCCAGAAAAATCGGTGCGTGCCCTCCCAGAGCTGCCAGCGCTTTCGAGTGTCGCCCATCTAGGCGTATCCGAGGCAAGGAAAGGCACAGTACGACGAGATTCACGGCCTGGTGCAGTCGTTTGGTCCCGACGCGCCCGCGAAGTCGAGGGCGCCGAATGGAAGGTGTGAATGACCTCTGCAGGTGTGAACTGAAACGTCCCCTGGTCAGAGTGTTGAGTGGGTTGGAGAGTGGACAACGTTCACATAATCTAGTAAACATCAAATCGAGACTCACCTGGAGCCGGGTCCACCGACCGACACACCGCCCCTCAGCCCCCCCCGCCCGCCGCGTCCTTCCTCTTCGCCCGAGCACGCTCTCTCGCGGAGGGCCAAAAAGGGCCAACCTTGGCGCTCTGCTGGGCACGTTCATGAGCTTGCTCCTTAGCTTGCTCCCCCCGCGGCGGGCTGCCCGAGCTTTGACTTTTGGAGCTCCTTGTCAATCCGGCGCGCTTGGATGCTCGAGGGAGTGCCGGGCGGTCCACCTTTGGGTGAGCGAGGCAAACCAGGCGACCCTTGGGTGATGCTCGAGGGCGACCCGGGCAGCGGCGCTGTCTCGGCGCTCAGCTGCGCCAGGTGCTCGTCGCGGGCTGCCGAGGCCTTGCGGTGCTTCTGAACCTGGGGCAGTCCAGGCGCCGGCTTGCCCTCGAGCCCGTGCTTGAATGCAGCGTCGTGCAGCTTCTCATCCCCTGGCCGATGCAGGGCCGCGCGGAAGGCAGCGTCGTGTGCTGCGAGGTGCGCCTTGTTGAGGTCCGCGACGACCCATTCGGCCTCGACAAAGTGCTTGGCCATCGCAGCGCGCTCCTTGAGGGTCACATCGACCAACTCGCCCAGGGCGGCGCCCGCCTGGTGCAGCTCGAGCCCTAGGCTGGCAGGCACCGCGGCCCAGTGCTCAGGCGTCACCGGGTTGAAATGCTGGTGCTGGGGCCCCTCGAGCGCGTTCCCTCCATTGGATGGCAGCGCGCCGCTCGCGTGCCGCGCCTTGGCCTCCTCCATCAACGCGGAGTACTCCTGCGCCCACTGCAGTGCACCGGCCGGGTCTCTCTCCGCATCGGGCACCGTGCGCTCGCCCGTCACCGTGATTTCGGGCACCGCCTCAAGCAAGATGTCGATCTTGATCCTCTCGAGCCTCAGCCGCTCCTGCAGCTCCGTCGCATAGTCCTCGCACTCGGCGCGCGCTCTCATCTCGCGCTCGAGGATGGTGCGAGTCTCTGCCTGCCTCTCGTCCACCATAGCCTGCTCGCGCATGCGATAAGATGCCATCAGATGCCATCAAATTAAGCCATCAGATGCCATCAGATGCCATCAGACGCCATCCGACGCCATCAGATGCAATGAGTGGCAATCACAGATGCTACACAGATGCAATCGGTGGCAATCAGACCCCAATCAGACGCCATCAGTGGCAATCACCTGCTCGCGCACGCGCCAAGCCGTCGCATCACGTTCCACACGAGCTAGCGCATCTTCCCCCAGCCCCTCGCACTGCGACCAAAGCGCCACCAGCAGCCGCTGCGTCTTGAGGTTGAGCGTGTCGCAGCTATGCACCAAGACCTCGTGCACGCACTCCGAGAGCGCCGCTAGACGGTGCTGCTGCGCGACGCAGTAGACGCGGGAGCGTGCCTCCGAGACGGCGCGCCGCGCACGCAGGCGTAGCGCTGCCAGCATCCGCAACAGCTGCTTGCGCTCGGCGACGCGCGTCAGGCCGAGAGCGTGCAAGTCGCCGTCATCGAGCGCGAGTAAGTCGAGCCCGCATGCGACGCTATGCTCCTCAATCGCCGAGCGTACCTGCGCCACGCTGAGCTGAGCGTACAGCCGGAGCCACTCAGCCACGTCACGTACCTCCCACAGTGTGGGGTCTCCATCGAGACGAGCCGGCTGCACTCCCACGTCCTCGGAGCTCACTGCGGCGGAGGCCACGACACTGGCGCTGACGATGCCGGAGCCGACGAGGGCGCGGCCCGAGGACCCAACTGTCTGCAGCATGGTCTGCGGAGAGGGAGCACGGGGCACCTGCTCGTGCAGCTCGCGTACCTGCTCAACGGCGCCCATCTGAAATCAGTGGCAATCAGTGGCAATCAGTGGCAATCAGTGGCAATCAGTCGCGTACCTGCTGCTCAACGGCCCCCAGCCGGTTGGCAACCCATTTGCCAACGGCGGAGCCATCGTCGACAATCGGGCGCGCCTCCGAGCCGGCGAGCCTGATATCCGCCAGAATAGGGGCGGGCATGGCCGAGCCGGGGCGCATCGAGCTCGGCCGGAAGGGGGAGGCTGACCGCTGTGTGGGCGGCCTAAAACTAGTGGGGGAAGTTTTGGACATCACCGTTGGAGTGGCACGAGTGGTGAGGGGCGAGCGCGAGGCGGGCGAGCGAGGCGTGAGCGAGAGCCTCGCACGGCCTGGATGACCTGGCGAGTGCGGTCGCTCCTCGTGATGCACGAGGGGCTCTGGCGGTGCTTGGCCTGCAAGCACCGAGAGGTGCACCGAAGCCGCGCGATAGTCGGCGGGGGAAAGCATCGATGAGAGGGCTTTGATCTCGGATATTAGTGCCCACAGGCGCTTCTGAGCAACTGAGTAGCCCGCGTCGGTGGTCAGAGCAAGGTGAGCCGCCTCGATCGCAGCCGCACTGGGCTGCCACTGGGCTGCGACGTGTCTCATCCACGACAGATTCCCACGCGCTGTCGATGGGCGGGCCCCAAAGCCGCCGTTGACGCCGCCGCCATCAAGATGGAAAAGCGAAGCGGACATGGCTGTGTTGCTGAGCAGCGGATCTTGCCGTGGAATGAAGCGGGGCGACTCGACATCGATTGTCATACCCACCATGAGAAAAGTGGCTTTAAATGGACAGTAGTGTAACGGTCTCTCGCAGAACCAAGTCGTGAGTATTCATTTAGGAATAAATTGCAGCATGCGATTCGTTTCGTGTCACTGGCTATGCCAGACACAGCGCCCCAAGCGTTCAAGCGCCAAGGTATTTCTATAATAATTTCAAATTGGAATTTTCAAGTCAAAAATATCGGCCTTTGTTTTAGTTATTCGTTTTCGTACTACGTTCGTAGTAGTTGGCCTGATTCGGTGCCTTCCTTTCGGGCTGCGGCTTGAGCCGATAGAATGTGGTGGCGAGTTGCATCACGCGACGAGGCGAGAAAGGGTCGGAGCGGTTGGTGCCGGCGCTGGCGCCCTCGATTTCGTCGTTGTCAAAGGCCCTCCCATTGCCGTGGAGCACTCCGGGCTCGGTCCACGTGGGCGAGAGGCAGTGAGAGGAGTACCTGCGGCGCGCGTGGGGATGGGTTGTGGTCGGGTGTGGGGGCAGCTTGTGGGGGTTGAATTCAAGTCGCCGAGGGTTGGTGGCGGGGTCCGACAGCGGCGATACGAGGGAATGCCGGCGGCAGATGAGAGGGTGGAGCGGTAGATGAGAGGGTGGGGCGCACATGAAGTCAGGCTCATAGTGGTTGAATCGGTAGTCGCGTCGATTGAGCTCGCACGGCAGGCGATACACCTGCTCGCGGTGTGTGGAATGGGAACGGGCGGTGTGTGCGTGTGAAGGCGACATGCGAGGGTGTGAAGACGACATTCGAGAGCGCGGGGGAAAATTGGCACCTGGTTTGTATGGTCGTTGAGCCATGCGTTGAGCACGTCCTGGTCACCAGTAGGTGTTGGTCGAGTGAAGGCCGCGGCGTAGGCGGGTAGGGTCGGCGTGAGTGCGCGCATGCGAGTGAGGTTGAGCAGTAGCACGCCCGAGTTGAGACCCTGCGGCCTGAAGTACCTGGGGTGGTTGGGGGGCAGTAGTTGGGCAGTAGGGCGTAAAGGGGGGGTGAGCCTGCGGAAGATGTACCTGGGCCACGTGGGAAGGCCATCGTCAAATGTAATAGTTGCGCCTGCACGCCCGCACTCAATCAGAGGCAATCAGTGGGTGCCCATACTTGGACTCAATCAGAGGCAATTAAGAGGCAATCAGTGGCAATCAGTGGCAATCAGTGGGAGACTCACGTGGATGGCGCGCGGGACATGTAATAGTTGCGCCCGTACTCGGATTCCCAGACCATGCCCGCCCACTGAGTACTCGCGAAGTTGGCCAGGTGGCTGAATACGCGCCGCACATCGCCCAGCATATACCTGCGCAGGCAGTGGCGGTGAGAGCGGCGGC
>Ga0210239_100842_pt1 | contig 26486 bp, 22 predicted proteins | sample ChrtobMetP5a_0mM_FD_155451 | JGI IMG/M metagenome (GOLD analysis project Ga0210239, IMG submission 155451) | Chrysochromulina tobin associated microbial communities from unialgal haptophyte culture, Seattle, Washington, United States - P5a_0mM | ecosystem: Host-associated > Algae > Haptophytes >... | reverse complement strand
CCAGCCTCGACAGAGAAACTTGACAGCCCTCGACAGCCCTCGACAGCAACTCGACGCGCCGGCGCATGGAGTCAGCCTCGACAGGCTCGACAGGAACTCGACAGGCTCGACAGGCTAGGCCTCGACAGCGGCTCGACGGAGCCTCGACAACGCCTCGACAGCTCGACAGCTCGACAGCCAGGGCTCAAGAGATAACCGCATCTCGCGCATCAATTTTCCGCCAGCCAGGGAGCTGCTCGAACCTTAGCTCGCCGCTCAGGATCTTGTACAAAAGACCACCGTACTCGCGACACCGCTTCCAAAAGGAAAGCGCTGCTGCCTCGCCGGCTGCATCGCTTGGAAATAGAGCAACCAAATGGCCACCATCTGCACAGGCCCCGGGACGCGGGCGGTACTTTCGGCCGTGAATTCCTCCTTCACTGTTGATGGTGCCCAAGTTCTCCACACTTGGCACCGGGTGTACCATGAGCATGAGAGCTGGAATTCGTCCAGCTATGTGAAACGAAATTAGATCCACCCTGCTCAGTGCGTGTCCTAGCCACGTCGCTTGGGAGTCGCGTCGCGTAAAGGTTCGTTTGACGGCCAGCGTGACCGACGGCGATCCTTTGAAGGCATCACGCGTTTTCCCGAGTACTTCTGCGTCCGCAGCTGATTGTGCTTGGACGAAAGAATGTAAGCGGCAGCCACTGGCCAAGGAATACAAGAACCAAGGGGACGAGACCCCGTTGGCGATCAACATGGTTCCGTGTTGCTTCGTGATGAGGAGGTCGTTGAATGTCTGGGTATATGCGTCTGCAAGTACTGTAGGGCCCGGCAGCCCAAAGAAAGCGGCGATGTCAGAGACCGGACTCGTCCCCGAGACGGAAACGAACAAGCGCTCGCAAACCGAGAAATCTGACCGCTTTAATGCCAAGTTGGCACCCAGGGTTGTTTTCCATGACCCAGCGTGCAACGGCTCCAATGCGGTATCCTGTAAGCGGTGCCCACGTACACGACAATCGGTTTGCTGCCATGCACCCAGGGTCCGAGCCAGAATAAGCGCCCAAACATCGTCGTCCTCGAGTGCAACGAGTGCATCCACCGCAGAGGGCTTTGGGCCCATGGCAGCCAGCTTGCGCCTGAGGTAGATTGATAGTGCGTTCAGGAGATGGGCGTGCTTGACAATCCCACCACGTCCCAGTGTTTTTGGGACGGGTTTCGTTTTGCCGCATTCGTCGACACCGCCATCACCACCCCGAAAAGCCAGCGTGATCATCTTGCAATCGACGAGCAGCAAGGAAAGGGTTGAGCGATCATCAGAAAGATGTAATGGGACTGCATCATTGACGATAGTCGTCACACGTGGCGCCTCGGCTGTAGCTTCAGCAGAATTCTCGATCAAGCGTAAAGTGGCAATTTCCGCTTGCAGCTGCGCTATCACATGCTCTGAAACAAAGTTTGAAATGCCGACATGCGAGCCTAATATAGCCAAGAGAAACTCCTCGACCATGGGATTGCACAAAGCCAGTTCCGACGGTGATACGCCGCGACCAGTGATGTCGCTAAGGAGCTGCTCATCGAGGAGCTTTTCGATCTGGAAGGGCGATACAGCTGTTCCCCCCGTTCTTACCTTGGGCCGAAGAATGGTGGAAGCCACTGAATACTTGCTGGCAACCGAATAGGGGAGAGCAGATGGTGACGCAAAGAAAGCCAAATTGGCCTGAGCTTCGGCGGAGGCGACAGCGGCGGAGTCACCACCAACTCCACCTCCATGCAACCCACCGGAGCCATATCCGTCCCCACCGCCTCCACCGCCACCATGCTCTTTTGGACTTGCCGAAACAAGAAATGCGCGCACCCGTTGCCTTCGGAGATTTGTCGGCGGTGCCGGCCGAAGACTTACAAAAACCGACCCACACGCTTGCGACGTGTCTCCTGTAGCTCTAGGTTGAGGAGCCATCGCGTTCGTGGGGATCTACTGTGAATTGGGAACGTGATTGGTTGCAGGTGTAACTGATTGTCGGCGACCTAGATGTTCTCAGGAGCGCCATCACGTTCGTGGGGGTATAGTCTGGTCGGAACGTGAACGCGATGGTGTTCGTTGCTGCAAGCAAGCTAATCAGTCGAAACAAAACAAGTATCTAAACAAGCGTTTTTTCAAGGGCGTCTTTTGCTTGCTTTCTCATGTTGCTGACGTCACTGTTTCGCTCCGTGAGGGTTTCTCGAACTTTTTATACGTCCGAAGGAAACGCTTAGCAAGGCTTCACAAGTTCAGGCGAATCGAATGCGGCCCGCTCGGCCGTGACCGGGCCCTTGCCCGCTGGACGGTCCTTACCGTCACGTGTTAGTGTGTGCCCCCTGAGTGTGGCCCTAGCCCCTTTGTGAGCGCACTCCGCGTGCGACGTCTAAGGTACTCACTACTGTACTACTCAAGTTGACAAAAAGAACTTTCGTTGAGGAATCGCCGAAGTTGCGCCGACACCCCGCAGCGCGACGGATGGCCTGGGTCAAGGAAGAGGTGAAAGCTCAGCTGCTTCGCGGCGTGCCCGTCTCGCTCTCGTCGCTGGGTCGACGCTGCCTTGATGTCATGTCGGTCGCCGTCGTCGGCCATCTCGGCTCCTCCTCCATGGCCGCCGCCGCGGTCGCCTCTTCTACGACGAACACCATCGCGCTGTCCGTGTTTGTGGGCCTCTCATCGGCGACGACGACGCTCGTCTCGCAAGCGGTCGGCGCGGGCGACCAAGAGCAGGCAGGCCTGTGGCTGCACCGGGCGCTCATCGTACATGCGGCTTGTGCGGTGCCGCTCACCCTGCTGCTCACGCTGCTCACGCCGCTTCTCCGCGCGATGCATTTCGAGGAGCAGCTCGCGTCGGACGCTGGCGTGTACTGCGCGCTCATGCTGCCGGGCGTCTGGATGTGGGCCGCCATCTGGGCCCTCACGCCGTGGCTGCAGGCGCACGGCATCGTGAGGCCGCAGATGTGGATCGCCGCCGTGGTGGCGGCGCTGCACCCAACGTACCTGTACCTCTTAGTGGTCGTGGCGGAGCTTGGGCTCTTTGGCGCGGCGATCGCCGGCTCACTCTCGCTCACGAGCAACCTGGCCATGCTCAGCCTCACCATCCTCCTCTGCCTGCGCTCGACCGTGCCTCTGCTCTCGCCGCGTCGGTCGTCGGCGAGCCGCCTGGGGTCCTTCCTTCGACTTGGGCTGCCTGGAGTGGGGATGATGGGTGAGTGGTGGGCGAGCGAGATCTCGATCCTGGTCTCGGGCCTGCTGCCACGCCCCACCCTGGCCCTCTCCGCCATCTCCGTCTATCAGAGCGTCAACGCGGTCTGCTTCATGCTCCCGCTCGGCGCGTCGGTGGCTGGAGCCACGCGGGTCGGCGCGGCGCTTGGGCGTGGTGACGGCGTGGCGGCGCGACGGGCGGCGTGCGTGTGCGTGCTGCTCGGGCTGAGCTTCTCATTCACCCTCTCCCTCCTCCTCCTCGCCAATCGGCGCGCCGTCGCCGCCGTCTTCACCACCGACGACGAGCTGCGCCACGTCATCTGGCACGACTTGCTGCCCCCGCTCTCCATCTACATTGTCGCGGACGCGTGCCAATGCTGCTGCGGCGGCGTGCTCCAGGGCTGTGGCCGGCAGCGCGATGGGCTTCCCCTCGTCCTCGGCAGCTACTACCTCTTTGGCCTACCGCTCGCCTGCTTCCTCAGCTTCAAGGCGGGCTGGGGCGTGCGTGGCATGGTGAGCGGCATGCTCTGTGCGAAGCTCTGTCATGCGGCCCTCTACGCCGTCCTCGTGCTGCGCACTGATTGGGCACGGCAGGTTCGAGAGGCAGCGGAGCGCGTGCGGAGCGAGCGCGCTGGCGCCGTCGTCGACGACGTCACCACAGCGATCGATCCTTCTGACGGCGACGGCGACGGCGGCGGCGGCGACCTTGACCGCGGCGACCTTGACCGCGGCGACCTTGGCCGCAGCGACACCGGCCGCCACTCGAGTAGTAGTGGTAGTGGTGTGGCGCTCGTACCTGCAGACAAGGCGGCAACAGTGCCCAGGTCGGCGCGAGAGTTCGGGTCGGCTCGCGAGCTCAAGTCAGCAGTGGCCGACAGCGCGGGGGCCGAGGCGGCGGAGGCCGAGGCGGCGGAGGGGAGCGGCAGCGTTGCATGCCCGCTGGACGGGCGGACGCGCGCGCGCCTGCCCGTACGCCGGCCGCCCACAAGCCGCCGACCCTCGGCCTCGAGCGAGGCCTCGGGCGTCGCCCCGGGCCGCCGACTGCCCTCGGGGCCGCGGCCGCGGGTGCTCCGCTATGCGCAGCTCGAGGAGGAGGAGGAGAAGGACCATGCGGAAGGACAGAGATTTTGAGTAGATAGCGCCAGGTTTTTTTTCGATAGACAGGTCTTATCGGTTGACGCGGTTCGTGTTCGCAACGTGTTTTTGTTCCCGCTTAGGAAAGTTTTGCTTTTGGTGACCGGACCATACCTATACCACGCACGCACCCTAGGGTCAGCATGCCTTCCCGAACGAGATGGACGTGTACTACGGTACAGAACTGTCTGCAGTGGTGCACACTAACTAGACCCCCCTTAGAGAGAACCCACACCTCGAACCCCGCTTTCCCGACGGGGGGTGGGTTGGGAGGTTTCGTTTCTTTTGCTGTTGTGGCGGGTGTTGGACGTCGTGGCCACCCCTTTATAGGGGGGTGGTCCCGCTCTCCCCCTTTGGGGGAGGGTGGTGACGTAGATGATGGGGTCTTGTGTGTGGGTGGTGGGTATGGAGGGGGGTTTTGTTTTAATTGGGTTTTTAGTGGTGGGTTTGTACTGATGAGGGGGTTGGAGGGGTTTTTTGTTTTAATTGGGTTTTTAGTGGTGGGTTTGTACTGATGAGGGGGTGTTTTTGTTCCCGCTTACGATTCTTGTTGTAGAGCGTACTACTTTTCAGTTATATATAAGAAGTTACCGTAGACTTACCAAATTAGCACACACGCGCGACAGAGGTTTGTTCGGGCATCTGCGACGCATTCATCCGTTCCGAATCCAGATTGGCGTGAAAGCAGCCACTGCTGGATTTGCACACCACATCATGTGCCCCCTAGCCCGTTTCGGTTTGCCGTCGCTCCCCTCGCGCTCGCAGCTGAGCACTCCCCCTTGTGCCCCCTAGCCCTTTTCGGTGGGCCGTCGCTTCCCTCGCTCGCAGCTGAGCGCTCCCCCTTGTGCCCCCTAGCCCTTTTCGGTGCGCCGTCGCTCCCCTCGCTCGCAGCTGAGCACTCCCCCTTGTGCCCCCTAGCCCTTTTCGGTGCGCCGTCTCTCCCCTCGTTTTAACCCTCGCTCGCAGCTGAGCGCTCCCCTTGTGCCCCCTAGCCCTTTTCGGTGCGCCATCGCTCCCCTCGCTCGCAGCTGAGCGCTCGCGTGCCCCCTATCCCTCGATCGTCCCTCAGAATTTCTCTATGGGTTTGCCATCGACCCCGAACACCCCTGCCATGCGAGCTGCACTCAGATAGCGAGCGGTCGCGTGTGCCGCTGGCTCTCATCTTACATCTCACATATCACTGCACTTGTCTTATGGCAGACGGATGGCAAGCACTTCCCGCATCTGGACACCCCCCTGGAGAAGACCACCTCCAGCCCGGCGCCGTTTCCACGCCAGCACGGTGAGGCCGGCCAGGCAAAGGAGAACGACGCAGACGCCTCCTACGATGGGGCCGATGTTGTTCCCTTGCGCGTCCTTGCCCGAGGTCGCGAGTGCCCCAACGACGGGGTCAGGAGGTGGTGGCGATGGCGGCGGCGAGGGTGGCGGCGGCGGCGGCGGCGGCGGCGGCAGCGGCGGCGGCGGCAGCGGCGGCGGCGGCAGGGGCGGCGGGGGGCGCGGCGGCGGAGGCGGCGGCGGAGGAGGCGATGGCCTGAACTGCGATGGCCGGGGGCAGCTCGTGGTCCGCTCTGCTTGTTCAGGAGTACAATTACCGCAGCAGCAGTAATTGACTCCGCCATATACATTACAGACGATAAAACGGGTATCTCCTGGGCACGTGTAAGAGGGTACAGACAGGCACTCCCACGGCGGCGACGGGGGCGGAGGAGGCGATGGCGGCAGCGGCGGTGGCCGGAACAGAGACGAGCACACTCGCCATCCAGAGAATGTGTTGCTGAAGTCTGAGCGCCATTCGATCAGCCCCGGGCCCAACAGATAGTTGGAAGGCCCGCTCACTCCTGAGAAGATCGTCAACGACCCCGACGGGTCAGGTATGCGGAGAATGTCCACACCCTCCTCCGTACTAAAGGAGGTCGCAGTCAGTGTCGCTCCGATGGCGAGCGCAGTCGGCGTGATCGAGCACGCCTCGTTGTTGCCATAAAAGGACGGAAAGTTGGGCGAGCGAATGCAGTTTATCATGCTCGGATCGAGGGTGCAAGTGCCGGAGTTGATCACGAAGTAGGCGGAGAGGGGCGGCGGCGGGGATGAGGCATAGCAGGTTGGAGCGCTAGTGTACGGGCATGAACTCCACGGAATAGAATCAAAAGTTGTTCCGAGGGGGAAAGGGCCAGCACAGGCATACTCATTGGGGCACGATTGGCCCGATGGGCCCGTGTAACCAGCGGGAACGACGGACCGGGTCCATCTCCCTATCAAGCAGTAGAACACCAGGTACACATTCTTAGGAATCCCATTACCATCATATGCTTGGTAGATGGGCATCTCTCCTCCACTGGCAACTCCTGAACAAGCAGGGCATTCGAAATGTTCAGTGGTCTTGTAGTAGTACTCATTGGTCCCATCATAGGTAAGCGTGATAGGCCCATAATCACAAGCGCCGCACCCAGATGAACAACGTGTCAACGAGGGCGGGTGGGGCGGGTGGGGCGGGGGCGGCCGCGGGGGCGGGGACGGCCTCGGGGGCGGGGATGGCCTCGGGGGCGGGGGCGGAGGCGGCGGAGAGTGGCTGTGAACGAATAGTAGACGCTTTTCGTGATGCTCGTCTGAAGTTGGGGAGCGGGATGGGCTCCTAGGCGAATCACTTGGGACGTGCTTATGAGCAGCCTGCACTTTGGGCGCAGGGGCTGTATCCTGGCTGACGGTTGGTCTGCTCTCCACCGAGGCGACCAACGCGAGGGCGATCGTGGCCAAGCCTCGCCGAGCCGAGAGTCGGCACGACAGAGAGGCGGCACGTGCGCGCATCGAGCGAAAAGCGAGCGATCGTGCTTCGGTGTTTAGCTATCGACTTGCCGAAACAAGTAAAGACGCTCTCACCTTTTGCCGACGGAGATCTATAGGAGGTGCCGGCCGATGAAACACAAAAACCGACCCACACGCTTCCGACGTGTCTCCTGTAGTCACGCAGCACCCGCCTTTCCATATTCCAATTTCCATAAAATCTTCAGACCATTTGTCATCATTTCATGTCGCGGTGGTTATGATCCTGGGGCTTACCTGATAAATATAAGTGACAATGTTTACCGCAGGCGAACGGGAGCTTCCGCAAACAGCGACCTCAATTTGAATCTGCGGGGGGCGGGACAGTCACGACGAAATCTGATACATTTTGCCGGGCCGCGCGGTCAGCCCAGCCCCACGCAGTCTCTCGACGCAGACCTGAGGCAGACCTGAGGCAGCCCCGAGCAGAGCCTCACCGAGCGCGGCCTCCGTCGCTCGCGTCACATCTCTTCCGCGTCGTGGAGCTGCTCTGAGCCGCTCGAGTCGGCGCCCGCCTCGCCCCGCGAGCTCATCGGGTCCGGATTCGTTCGCATGTCGAGGCTGTAGAGGCCCTCCATGGAGCCGCCCGAGGGGCCGAGGGCGAGGGAGCTCGGCAGCGTGCCGACGCAGCTGCCGCGTCCACTGCCGGAGCGGCTGCCATCGAGGAGCGTCTTCCCCGAGGGCGTCGCGCCCAGCATGGCGCTCGCCGAGGGCGTCGCGCCCAGCATGGCGCCCATCAGGCCAGTCGCGGGCGAGGTGAGGCCATTCGGCAACGCGCCCCCGAGCACCGTGAGCACCTCCTGGCGAGAGATGATCAGGATGCGCGCGGCGCACTCGACGCGCGCGGTGAAGTCGGGCGTGTAGTTGGGCGCCTCGAGCGCCGGCAGTGCGATGGTGGTCCACGGCCCAATCTCCGACGCGAACCCCTCGTTGCCCGCACGGATCTGGAGCTGCCCATGCAGCAGCAGGCAGCAGAACGAGGCGGGCACGCCACGCACGTACACATAGCGGCCTCGCTCCACGTCCTCATCGGTGATGGTGCTAATGGAACTCCGGTTGAGCAGCCGGCGGAGCATCGGGATCGACCAGTGCGGCGGGCGGAAGAATGGCACGTTGTTCGACAGGTACGAGGCGAGTGCGCGCACCTCCTGTGGGGTGGGCCGCTCCCCGCCCATAAAGTTGGGACCCGCGCCCTGCGCGCTCGGGCCGTTGGCGAGCATCTCGTCGCGTCGCTGGATCATCTCGAAGAACTCGAGGCGGCGCTCCGCGTTCTGCTTGATCTTCCGCCACGAGATTTGCGAGTGCTGATGGGTCCCCCCTCCATCGAGATCCTCGAACAGGTCAGTCTCGTCAATGATCTCGATGCTGATGAGCGTCTCAATCAGATCCTCCATGGTCACGATCCCAAGCACGCGCTCCACACGCGCAAGCCGCCGGCCCACCTGAGCGCCCGGCGCCTCGGTCACAAAGTAGAGGTGCGATCTCGATGCCTGCATCTCGGCGAGCAGCTTCTCAAGGCTCGTGCCCTTGGGCGCCGCGTAGAGCGACCGGCTGCAAAACGGGAGGATCGAGGCGACCGGGATCTCGTCGCTCGGGTCGACCAAGATGAGATCCTTGGTGAAGACGATGCCCACGATGCAGTCCTTGCGGTTGTGGTACACGGGGATGCGCGTGTACCCCGACGTGTAGATGTCCTTGAGCTTGTCGAAGTCGAGGTTGTCGGTCACGCTGATCATGAAGACCTCCTTGAGGGGCGTCATGATCTCCGAGCTCACCTACGACGAGAAAGCGGAGGCGCATCAGTGTTCATCAGTGGCCATCAGTGGCCATCAGTGGTCATCAGTGGCCATCAGTGGCCATCCGTGGTCATTAGTGGTCATAAGTGGCCATCAGCGGTCATAAGTGGTCATCAGGGCTCATCAGGGCTAATCAGGGCTAATCAGGTCTCATCAGTGCTCATCATGATCTCATCATGATCTCCGAGCTCACCTTGGACGTGAAGCGGAGAGCCGACGAGAGGAGCATTTGGTCCTCTTGAGTCACGGCACCCTGCTTCACCTCCATGTCCAGGAGCGCATGCAGGTGCTGGCGCGAGTACACGGTGCCTATCTCAGCGCCCAGAAAGTAGTCGAGGACGCGCGAGATCGGAAAGGTGATCGGGAAGAACAGGAACATCAGCGGGCGCACGATGAACACCGTGGACGCGCCGATGCGCAGCCCGTGCCGTGAGCAGATGGCCTGCGGAGAGATCTCGCCAAAGATGACGATGATGATCGTCGCGACGAGGCCGCCAACGACGCCCGAGGTGATCGACGCCGAGGTGATCGCGATCTGCGCGTTCACCAGCGTGTTGCCGAGCAGCAGCGTGCACAGCAACAGGTTGCCGCGCTTGCGCAACGGCAGGATCTTCTGGGCGTATTTTTTCTCCTGCTCTTCCCCCGCGGCGATGATGAGTTCGAGGCCCTCGATGTCGAGCGAGAGCAGCCCGAGCGTCAGCCCGGAAAACATTGCTGAAAACATCACGAGCACGACCGTGAAGAGTACATCCGGCAGATAGTCGGTCCATTCAAGGGGACCCTCTGCGCACGCCTCCGTGCACGTCAGGAAGTCGCTGCTTCCGATGAACTGGTCGCAGACCGGGTAGCACACGGTCGCATTCGGGAAGACGTAGGCGGCCGCGGAGTCGGACATGACGGCTAGCTCCTTAAGCGTGTCGGCCTCCTTCGTGTTGCCCACCAAGTCAAGTCAAGACAAGGAAAACATGATGGAGTTACATGAGGAGAAAGCGCAATCAGCAACAATTGGGGGGCAAGCATTCGACTATGAGTCGCGAATAAAGATCGACAATGTTCGAGGCACAATTCGTGTTTTCGTCGCGGATCAATGCATGCGCTCTGGGACGCCTGCGACGTCATCTACTGCCTCACGCTGCGCACACGGCCGGAGCGTCGGCGAGCAGCGGCGGCGCAATTCTCGGCCGCCGGGCTCGCGGACCGCGTCACCTTCCTTTTGCAGGAGCCCGACGTCGCAGACGGTAAGCGCGGCTGCTTCCACGCGCATCAGCAAGCCGCAAGGCTCGCCCTCGAGGCGAGCGCGCAGCGCGCGCTCATCTTTGAGGATGACGTCGAATTCCTGCCGCACTTCACGCCGCACGCCGCCGCGCGAGCCGCCGCGTTCATACGTGGCGACACCGGCGGCAGGCCGCCGTGGAGCATCTTCTTCCTCGGCCACTTTCCGCGGAAGATGGAGCTCACGTCGAGCCCGGACATTGTGCGCGTGCGCTCGATGGACGGCCACGCCTACGTGCTCTCACCCGCCGGCATGCAAGCGCTGTGCGCGCTCAGCTACGCGGGCGACCAGGTAGACGTCCATTTCCACTACCGGAGCGAGACAGCGTACGCCCTGTACCCTATGGTCGCGGTGCAGACGCCCGGGCCGTCGGACACGGAGGGGCTCGAACGCGCCGAGGATTGGAACGACGCGAAGCTCAAGCGCGAGCGCGACCTTTACGACGGGGCGGTGCGCCGCAAGGCGCTCGCGGCAGCGCTGGCACTCAATGCGGCCGTGCTGCCGGCGGCGCTCGGCGGCCTGCTGCCAGGGGTTTTCGCGCGCGAAGAAGCATGATTTCGCGATACTCAGTCGTTTCATGTCCCGGCTCTCTGTGTGATGAGCCAAATCCTAACCGAAGCAAGCAATCATGCTTGCTTGCTTGCTTGTTGCTAACCGAATCCGCCACCACAGGTCCACAGCCGTCGCCATTTTCTCTCTTGAATTTGCAGACCTATTTTCCAGAGGAAGCCCAGCGAGACTCTGAAAGACTCTGCGAGTGTCTGAAAGTCTCTGCGAGACGCTGCGAAGGTCGCATGAGGTCGATTCGGCGACCCGTCGAAATCAAATTCACGAGCTATTTCGCCCATCCGAACTGCGACCCAACGAGCCTCGTCCCTCCGCTTGCGTTCCACTTTTTCCTTGACGTCATGGCGTCCGCTGATGGCAAGGCCGCTCCGACCTCGAGCTCGGACTCGTCGGCACCCGCGCCGTGCGCCGCCGGCTGCGGCTTCTTCGGCAGCGCCCACACTGGCGGCATGTGCTCCAAGTGCTACAAGGAGACGATCACCAAGAACGGACTTGCTGCCCCTGCTGCGAGGCCCAAGCCTGTCGAGGCCCCGGCGACTGCCACGCCCACGCCGCCCCCGCCCCCGCCCGCGCTCGTGGTGACTACCCCCGCGCCGGTGGAGCCGTCGGCGCCCCCCGCTGCTGCCAAGGAGGCCTCGCCGGTGTCGGCGGTGGCTGAGCCTGCCAAGGTGCGCCCGCCGTCGGACGAGGGGACCGAGGACGAGCCGCCGAAGAAGGTTCAGGTGAACACGAGCCGCTGCTGGACGTGCAACCGGAAGATCGGCCTCACCGGCTTCCAGTGCAAGTGCGAGTTCTTCTTCTGCGCTGAGCACCGCTACTCAGACCGCCACGAGTGCGTCTTTGACTTCAAGGCCGTGGGCAAGCAGCAGCTCACCAAGGCCAATCCGATGATCGCGCCCTCGAAGCTCGATACCATTTGAACCGATCGCGGAGCCCAAGCGCGCCTGGTGGGCTTCGCGCCATCTTCCTCGCCGGCGCGACGGCGCCTCCCCCCCACCTCCGCTAGGGGCAGCGGCGACGCGGAGAGGAGGCATGGCCGCGTGGGCTGTCGGCCGTCGAGCTCCTCTCCTGCCCATCTTCTTGTCCCCCTCTCGCCGCAGATGTCGGCAGCGGGAAAGAGGGATAAGTGTAGAATCTTGTTTCTTCTCCCCTTTGGGATCTGGGGGAGCATTCTTGTCCGCAGGGCTGCAGCGTGCGACAGGCACAGCTCTGCTCTCAGTGGATGAGATGTGTGACTGGGCGGTGCGGTTTCAACCATAGCGTCGGCGTGAGATGTACGCGGCGCGCGCCTATATTGGATTTACATGGCGCATTAAGATCATTTGTAATTTATGTTGGCGCCGTCGCGTTATAGTTCACCGGGCGCGCGTGGTGGCGTTCCGATGCGGCACCGGCTGTAACGTCGAGACCGGCCTTTAAGACAGGCGCGGCGCCGCGGCCGCCCACCGCGCGGTACGCATGCGGCTCATCGGAGTACGGAGAGTCTCGAGAGACACCGCCTCACATAGCGATAAGCCCTCACACGTAAGCGATAAGCCCTGTGACACTAAGCGATAAGCGGCCTCACTTAGCGATAAGCCCTCACATAGTGCACATAGCGATAAGCCTCACACCCGGAACGGCCGCGCAGCGGGAGCGCGGCCAGCGGCACGGTGCACCGCCGCGCGCGGACCGCGCACCGCGCGCGCCAGAGACCGAAAAGGAAAACCGATAACGGCGCTCACGGCTCCGACCTCAGTCCTCAGACGTCATAAGTCCCAGCTCCCACGCACACACGGCCCAGGGTCCTCCGCGGGCAGGGGCGCGGGGCGTACGCATGGGCGTAGTCCGCATCCCCCCCGGCGGCCAACCCCAGCGCTCCGAACTCATTGGGCCGCCGCGCCTACCGGCGGCGGGGGCACTTCCGGCCGCATTGCGGCTGTTTCCCGCACACGATGCAGAATTCGGTGCGGCACCACTGGCAGGTCACTGTTCGCTCAGCGAGATTCGATCCGCCGCAGGGTGAGTGGAAGCGAAGGTGGTGTGAAGGTGAGTGGAAGCGAAGGTGGTGTGACGAGGGCGGTTTGAAGGTGAGTGGAAGCGAAGGTGGTCGGTGCACAGGATCTCAGGAGGTGCGGCAGCAGCTGCCATCGCCCAAGTCGCCGCGAAGGGGGTGGTGGGAAGGGATGGTGTGAAGGGGGGTTCGAAGCGCCGCGGCACACTGTGATGTGAAGGGGGTGTGTGAAGGGGGTGGTGTGAAATGGGGTTCGAGGCGCCGCGGCACACTGTGGTCGCATGCCTCCTTACGATTGATCACGCGCTGGCAGCCGGGGCACGCACGTGTGTCCTGATCGTTGGCCACATACTCGGCGAAGAGCTCATCCGCCCGGCTGTTGTTCTGCTGCCACTCGTCGAAGCGGCGCCGTTCATCGGCGTCGCGCCGCAGCTCATCGGCGCGCTGCGCACACGTGCGACCGGGGTGTGCGGGGCTCACGCGCACCCCCTCGCCGCCGCTGCCGCCTCCCTCGGCAGCGGTACATGCGAGGCAAAAGGCGTGCTCGCATTTCGGGCAGTCAAAGTGCTTTCGATCGCCCTCGCGCCATGCGAAGAGATAGTTGCAGCCCGGATGCGGGCAGCGCCGGAAGTTGGAGCGATCGGCCATCAGCGCCTCCTCCGTCCGCGCGTCCGCGAATCTCGCCGCCAGATCGCGCTGACCATAGCGCACCAGCGCGTCGAAGATGGCGGCTGCCTCAAAAGGCTGGCCGCAACCCTCATGTGGGCACCGCACGTGCTCCTGGCTCAGGTCCGCGTTGACGAACCCGACGAAGCACTCTGAACAGATGCGGTGGTCACACGACTGCGCTGTGAACGAGCCTTCCACAGGGCAACGCTCCTGGCAGATGCAGCACTTGAACGTATACATCGACTCTCGGCGGCGCCGCTCGGTGCGCTCGTCCTCCTCGAGCTTGCGTGCGTAGAGCGCATCAGCTTCGGAGATGCGTGCTTCCTCTGAGCGAGAGCGGCCGGGCAGATACGGGTCCGCAAGAGACAGGGCGAGCCGATGCTGCTCGACCTGCTTCTCGACGCCTTCGCACCGAATCGTGTAGTACGGGGGCATGTCGTCGTTGTGAACCACCAAGACCTCAGCGGGGATCGGCGCACCCTGGGCTGAATGGTAGAGGACCACGTCGCCCTTGGCGAACAGCACGGCGATTGCGGCCGGTGGCCGCGGCGGCGGCGGCAGGTTTCTCGGGTGCCATTCGCCGTCCAACTCGTAGCCGGAGGGATGTGATGGCCCCGCGTGCGCCGCCTCTGGTATCACTGGCAGGCCCATTGGGACAGGAGGCGGCGTGGTGCTACGTATTATTGAGGCGGCACGGGCATCAAAGGGTGGCGGTGGATCATCCTCGGGCAGCATAATTCCCAGCCGAGCGAGGATACGGCGTGCCTCGTCCACATCAGCCCTGGCGATGGCGGAACGCAGGTGGTGCAGCACGTCCTGTTGAGGCGGCGGCGGCGGCGGCAGCGTGACAGCAGGTTGCTCAACCACGCTGGGCCGCGTTTTGCCGCACACGTCGCACACGCGCGCGCCGTCGCTGTTCTCGTACGTACAGGCGGGGCACGTCCAAACCATTCGAATGGCGCTCCTTCCTTCGTCCCTCTCTCTCTCCGCGACCCTGTCAAGGAGCTTCTGCCTCGCTCGGTTTTCGGCGTGCTACAATAGTATCGTGCCTGCTTCCTTTTAGTACCTTCACAGTACTCGGGTGTGAAACTGGTCCCAACCCCTCCCACTGTCGATACCCGGCGGGTCCGGCAGTCCGCCCGTAGTCCGCCCCGGGTGCCCCGACATGCAGGAGCGCGTCAGTCAGATCAAGACGCATCAATAACTTGATCAATCACAATGTGTTCCCGTGTCATTCATTCTTTCCAATAATGGTCTCTCGACTCTCGAGGTCGACTCGAGCGCATCAGAGTGAGGTACGCCGTACGCAGCGTATTGAGCAACTGTTGCGTATTGCGTATTGCGATTGCGTATTGCGACAGGTGCGATCTTGTCAATGGATCTTGTGATTATTGACCAGCCCACTTTGACCCGTATTGCGTAATGCGGTATTGCGTATTCGGCGTATTGCGTTAGGGTGAGGTTAGGGGTTAGGGGTTCGGGGTTCGGGGTTAGGGTGTGGCTAGGGGTTGGGGGGGAATGGTTAGCAATGATGGTTCGGTTAGGTCGATGAACAACTAAATCCCGACCCCTAACACGAACCCTAACCCAAAACCGACAGACATACGCAATACGCGTCCAAGCGCCAATACGCAAAACGCACACGCACACGCAATTCGCAATTCGCAATGCACTTTCACCTCGACTATACGATACTATCAGCATTAAATTGGCTATTTGGCTTGCCACACGGACCTGGCCATTGATTGACGAGTTCAACAAGTCCAATTCGCGCAACACCTCAAAGTGCGGAATGGGCGCTGTGTATTTGTCGAACGCCTCACCATCTGCTACTTATGATTGGGGCGGCACGCAATAATGCCCGAGGATGACCCACCGGCACGCTAGCATCAAAGGGTGGCGGTGGATCATCCTCGGGCAGCACAGTTCCCAGCCGAGCGAGGATACGGCGTGCCTCGTTCATATCAGCCCTGGCGATGGCTGAAACCAGTATGTGCAGCACGTCCTGTTGTGGCGGCCGCGGCGGCGGCAGCGTGCGAACGCCTCCCCATCTGCTACGCATGATAGGGGCGGCACGCAATAATGCCCGAGGATGGCCCACCGGCACGCTGGCATCAAAGGTTGGCGGTAGATCATCCTTGGACAGCACAATTCCCAGCCGAGCGAGGATACGGCGTGCCTCGTCCACATCAGCCCTGGCGATGGCGGAATGCAGTATGTGCAGCACGTCCTGTTGCGGCGGCCGCGGCGGCGGCAGCGTGACAGCAGGTTGCTCAACCACGCTGGGCCGCGTTGGCGACCCGGCAGGTGCCCGTGATTTGCCGCACATGTCGCACACGAGCGCCGCGCCGTCGCTGTTCTCGTACGTGCAGGCGGGGCACTTCCAAACCATGATGCGCTTCGATCACTTCCGTGCAGTACCTTCGCTCGGAAAGTTGCGGCCGGCGAAGGCGTGTGAAAAAACTAAAATTTGGCTGTGAAAACTGGTCCGTTTCCCCTCGCCGCTTGCCTCGTCGCTACTCTCCAGACTCCACACTGTACCAACCGGATTCACCCACGCCACCCACGAGGTGACGTTTCACCTCGACTAATCGGTAAATCAGCATTAAATTGGCTGGCCACACGGACCTGGCCATTGATTGACGATTTCAGCAAGTCCAATTCGCGCAACACCTCAAAGTGCGGAATGCGCGCCGTGTATTTGGCGAACGCCTCCCCATCTGCACACCCACAGAAAGGAAGGGAAGAGGGAAGTAAGTAAGCTGCCAGCGCATGAGGGGCGGGTTCGTCATGATTACGTCATGATACGCACAGAAGCGATTGGAGCATCGATTGAATGGCTCGATTTCGCTCTCTATGTACGGAACATGGGTCAAGGCGACGTTGGTCCGCGAACGCTCGCTTGACAGTCCGCCTTCGCTTGCTTGACGGTCCGCCATCGCCTTCGCTTCCTGTGTCGTCTCGGCATCTCTCTGGTTAGCTTTAAGGTCAGCTCCGCGTGATGCCATTTCAAATACATGCTCCAACGCAAAGTTGGCCGTGTCCATAAACAGCACATGGCTGAGCTGATCGAGGCGATCAAACGCCTGCCGAATGACTCCATCGCAGCCCACCTCGAGCATCGTCTTCTCCACACGCCTCGCACGATCGACTAAGCATCCAGTGATCTGCAACACCCTGAGCCGCTGCGCAGGGCACATGCCGGCCAGGGCGGCTTCAAGCTCAGCGTATGGGGCGTCCGGAGCCACTGCAGCCACAGAGTGTGCCGTCCTCTCAAGGTCGGCAGCCCATGATTGGTTGGAACACGCGCTCACATCATGTGCCGCGAGCAGGTGGGCGTTCTTGGCCTTTTTCTTGGCCTGTTTCGAGAGCAAATCTCTATCCAATCGTACTGTCACGACGTGTTCGAACAGTCGATTCATTCGAAACCATCCTTGCTGTTGACGCATGTCCTCGGATGTCACCAGGGCCAGCATCAACTGTTGACAGAGCAGTTGCCACGGCCCTGCGGAGCATACGCGGTTGTTCCCTCTCTTCAGCGGTAACCCGAGGAACACGCCACCAGCCATCGCCCCATCCTCCTCGACGACGCACACCTTCGACGATCCCCAACCGTCGATCAACTTCAGGGTGTCTTGGAACAAGAGCATCTCGGACGAGAGCCGATAGAAGAGCTGGCGAGGCACCGCGGAGGCTTGGTGCCAATAGTTGAATTGAGAATGCGCGAGAACGAGCGGTGACCGAAGGATTGTGAAGGATCGGAAGCGCACGCGGTGCCCTGAGGCAGCTTCGTACTCTCTGATGCGATTCTGCACTTCTCGGGGCGCGTCCCTGAGATCCGAGCAGAGACGGAGGCGAAAGGCAATCGTCAACACAGTGTTGTGAACGGTTGCAGTCCTACGCGAGCGGCGGGCGCGAGTGAGCTTACCAGTCGAGGCCGCAGTGATGTTCCACAAAGATGCGTTTGTAGTGAGCTCGGAGCAACTCGACCAGTTGGCCTTGCACTTCTGAGAATCTCGAACAGTAGTTTGTCTGTTGCCATCCGTGCTGCGCAAACCACAATCGCACGGTGGTGCCCGCCGTCTTCTCCATATGCATGCAAAGGATCACTTCCTGGGGCTCGGGGACGACGGCGGGGGATGCGGCAAGGGATGCGGGCCCGCGCGCTGTAACCACTGGGCCGGACAGGAACCCATGATACTCGGTCAGAAGATGGTCCATGTCACATGTGGCATACCAAGAGCAGTCACGTACTTCGGGATTGACGGTGATGTAGTTGCAGCGTTCACACTTGGCGCATGCATTCAGACACACGCGCACGGCGCTCCGGAGAGAGCGCGCGGCTTGCATGGAGAGGCCAATCGACCCACGGTCAGAGGTTCGACACTCATGAAGCGATCCAACCTTCGTGTGCCCACAGAAGCCCTTTTTGGCGCTTTTGAGCCATGAATCGATGACACTCGTCGTCCCCGGCGGCTCTACTTGCGAGGAAAGTGCCTGCAGTGCGTCGGCGGTAGTTGTTCCATCTTTCTGCTCTTTCAGCTGCTCGCGCAGTGACATATTATACTTATTTGCGCCAGTGGTTTCCTTCAGTTGCTCTTCCAAGCTAGTCAGTTGCTTCGTAGCCTTCAGTTGCTTTTCCACGCGTGCAGCATCGGCGGTGGTGACCTTATCGACCGGTAAGCTGGCTGACCTGATCGAGCTGGCTGTCACGGCCATGCAAGTTAGCAACACGAACGACCAGTGCGCCCGATCGACGCTCGATATGCAAGCACGCATCACCGCCATTTCACGACGAGGTCCTGTCTGCGCGGCGAGGACAGTTATCTATAAACCGTTCAATCGAGTTTGTGCATGCATTTCAGTGCATGTACAATGTGAGGGGAGACAGTACTGTGGGTTAGAAATAGACATTCACACTCATCAAATTCACACCTCGAGGGCAGTGCGAGCGGAGACCAAACAAGATGATGCAGCTGATGATGGTCGGACACCTTCCGCCAGACGTGATGCCGTGGATGCCGCTCCACTCTTTGTGTCCGCAGTGCCGCGTGCCGCGCAAGCATGCGCACGAACCTCATAACATATTGCTCGAGCTCCTTCACACACTCCGAATCCATCCCAGCGCTGGAGTCTTCGTAGATGTTGGCACATCAACAGATATGTTGGACGGTGAGATTGCACTGAAGGAAGGGTTCAAAGTGCTTGCCGTGGAGGCGCGGCAACAAGCGGCTGCGCATGTGGCACACCGATTCAACGCCAGCGTGGCTGCGAGCTTCTTGGATATCCGGAATCTTGCCGTTGCTGACACGCCTGGAGTGATGTCGTTGCACGACGTTGCAGGCCGACTTGGTGACACTTCGAGCCTCGCGCCCAGCGCTGTTCTGCGAGTCGGACCTAGTAAGACGGTGAACGTGACAGTGACGACACTGGACGAACTTGTTGGCGACGCACCGTGTGCTGTCATCAAGATGGACATTCAAGGCTACGAGATCGAAGCACTCAGAGGCGCAGCGTCGATCCTGGCGCGCGAGCGCGCCCCGTTACTCCTCATCGAGGTGTGCGAGCGGCTGCGACCGCAGGTTCCCTTCTACACCATGTTCCAGCAGCTGAGACGTGCTGGCTACACGTGCTACGATATCTTGAGCAACACACAATATCGCATGCCTGACGGAAGCCTCCGTCACCAGCACCGATGCTGTAGCAGCGAGAATAGTAGGCAGCCTGAAGCCGACACTGAGACAGCCCACCCGCGGAGCGCCACCGGCAATGCCTCCTCAACCGCTCGCCCCCCGATGGTGTGCCGCGACGATGCATCGACGAGGTGTGCAGGAACTCTGGTCTATACAGACCTTGCATGCAAGAAAGGCGGCAGGGCTGCATGAAATGGAGACATTGCGAGGGTGCTGGAACTGGAAGGGACTTAGAGCCCGGCTTCTTTCGTACCGTAACAAACAGAGCAGATTTGAAATAAGTGAAAACTTGAAACAAAGTAACAAGCTAGGTGCTGGAAGGGATCCCTACTGTAAGAAATAAAAATCGCAACTCCCGACCTCTAATGGCCCGGCCTAACGCCTAAGCGAAGTACGGCTACTAAATGCCCGATGCCCGATTCGTCTTCGCGTCCTAACCTCACCTTGCCTTCGTGTCCTGCACTGGCGGCACAGTCCACCAACCCTGGATGGCATCGCGCTCCTTGGGCGCCATGTTGGGCGCATCGCCCACCTCACCCGGGCTGAGCGCGATCGCCTTGACATGCAGCGCGTGCGCCTGCACCCGGAGCGCTTGGGGCACGTCAATGCGCTGTGCGAGGGACGCGGCGAGCTCGGCGGTCTCCCGAGGACCGAGACAGCGCAGAGCGCGCGCCGCGTCTGAGAGCGCCTTGCGCACGTGCGTGCCCAACGGCGGCAGGCAATTCGGTAGGCACGACGGAGGGGTGGAGGCGGCAGCGGCGTTGCTAGCGGCGCTGTCGTCGGCAGCGGCTGCTTCAAGCGACGGCGGCGGCAGTGAGGCATTGGGCTCCGACGGCGACGCGAGCGCCGGGACGGTAGGCGCCGGGACGGTAGGCGCCGGGACGGTAGGCGCCGGGACGGTAGGCGCCGGGATGGTAGGCGCCGGGATGGTAGGCACCGGGATGGTAGGCACCGGGACGGTAGGCGCCGGGACGGTAGGCGCGGCTGCCACTACCTCCTCGAGGCGTTGGGCAAAGGCGGCGGCGGTGGCGCTCAGCTCATGCGACATCGCATAGAAAGCTTTCACCTCCGGATGAGCTCGCACCGCTTGGGGCGTCAGGCTGCATGCGCATGCGGTACAGCCGTCACAGTCGAGGGAGTTGGGGCAGTGCTTTTGGAAGCGGAGGCCACCCAGAGTGCGCACGCGAGAAAGTGAGACGTAGGCCATGCCAGCGTCGAAGCAGCCATTGACCTGTAACAGGAGCAGTGAGGGGGCGATCAGGAGGGCGATCCGAGAGCAGTCGAGATCAGTCGAGATCAGGGGAGATCAGTCGAGATCAGGGGAGATCAGGGGAGACAGGGCGCTCGCTTCGGTCTGCCATCTGTGGCAGCCCAGCGGCACTGCTAATGTGAATGTGTGCCATCTGTGGCAGCCCAGCGGCACTGTTAATGTGAATGTGTGCCATCTGTGGCAGCCCAGCGGCCGTCGCGAGCAATCCAGGGCAATCACCTGCACGACAGCCGCGTCGAGGGTCATCCCCTGCGACTTATGAATCGTGATGGCCCAAGCAGCGCGTAGCGGCAATTGCAGCCGGTAACACACGCCTTGGCCAACCACCTCGCTCTGGAGCAGCTGTGGAAGGACGATGTGCTCTCGACCGTTGTCGAAGCGCACGCGAGGGAGAGTGTTTGGCCGGCGCCAGCAGCCCCCCGCGCGAAGCCCATGGTGGCTGCCACCCTCACCGCCGCCGCCGCCGAAGCCGACTCCACCGAAGCCAGCGCCACCGCCTGAGCCTGCGCCTTCCGCCGCGTCGACGGACGGGTCGTTACATGTAACGGACGGGTCGTTGGCCACCCAACGATGCAGCCGTTGCCGGTACGTGCTCATGTAATGGAGTCGCCCGAGGAGCTGCTCGCGCGAGCGGTCGGTGTCGGCACCGCGGGACTGCTCGTGGAGGACCTCGAGCTGCTGGTCAATCTCACCCAATCTCGCCTCGACGGCCAATCTCACCTGTTTGGAGACAGGAGCGCGCCGTGGTGAGCGCACGCACATGCTGCGAATCTGCTCACTGAGCGCGTGCAATCTGCGTGCAATCTGCGTGCAATCTGCGTGCAATCTGCGTGCAGTCCGCGTGCAATCCGCGTGCAATCAGCGTGCAATCAGCGTGCAATCCGCGGCACGCACCTCGTCGCACGAGGGCAGAGGGCCGACGAGCCCGAGGGAGCCGTTACATAACTTCTGGTCGCCCTCGGCCTCGAGATCGAGATTCGTCAACAGGATGACGCGAGCGCCTTCGCATAGGTCGATCCGGCGCTCCGCCAGGCAGTCGCCGAAGAATGTGCCGCCCTCACTCCGCATCAGCCGTCGGTGGGTTTCGTCATACGCTTTGGGGTCGCCTGCCTGCTCCTCGTCCACTTCGACCCAATCGCTAGCGACCCATTGGAAGGCGGCCCGCCCCAGCCGTCGACTTGCTTCCATGACCTGCTGCAGCTCGAGGGCATTCCGCTCGTTGACCACCGCATTCACTGGAGCAAGCATGATTGGGCGCGGCGCGCTCGGCCGCACCAAGGGTGCGGGTGTGGGTGCGGCGGCGGTGGTGGTGGCGGCGGTGCCGGTGACGGCGGTGGCGACGGCGACGGCGGCTGCGGTAGCGGCACTGGCGGGAGTGTGGGCGCGGGGCTTGGGGACTGTGGCGCAGTGCGCGTTGAGGAAGCGGCAGTCACTCTGCGTCATCGCGCCTGTTCGGATGCGATTGAGCGTCGCGACGAGCGCCTCGTCCTTCTGTCGATGAGCTCGATGCAGCTCGATCAGCACCAGGGATGCTCGGTACCATGCGGCGGATTGGAACGCAAACCCACGGTTGAGGAAGAGTTCCGTCTCCTGTCGACCATCCAGACCCCCCGCAAGCACCGCGCGCCGCTGCAGCAGCCGCGCGGGCACGAGGCGGCTCCACGTGTCCGAGGGAACCCTGCCTACGATCGGGGGCAGTTGGAAAAAGTCCCCACAGCAGATGAGTTGAACCCCGCCGAAGGGAGGCACGTGGCTGACCTTCTCGCCGCGGTGAAGGTTGTCCGGTCCGCGCCCGTACTTGGCGACGAGGGCGCGCAGCTGCGTATCGAGGGGGACCCCCCGGGGAGTCAGGAAGGACTCAGGAGGCAATCAGTAGTCAATCAGTAGTCAATCATTAATCAATCAAGATGCAATCAAGATGCAATCAGTAGTCAATCCGTAGGCCATCACCTGCTCATCAAGCAAGTCGAGGAACTCCGCGGAGAGCATCGAGACCTCGTCTATGAGGAGTACCTGCAGCTGCGTGGCGAGGCTCTTTCCTTTGCCGCCCGAGGCGCCACCACCCATCCGGCTCGCAAAGTCTTCGTGCACGAGAGGCACGCCCACGCCCATCGCCGAGTGCAGCGTCGTGCCGCCGATGTGGGTAGCCGCGATGCCTGTTGGTGCGGTGATCGCGACCGCCTTGGAGAAGGTGTCGGAGAAGACCGCGCGCAGGAAGGCAAGGATGACGGAGGTCACGAAGCTCTTTCCGACGCCCCCAGGCCCAGTGTAGAAGACGGAGCGCCCCTGCCGGCAAGTGAGCTCGAGCACGCGCCGCTGCTCCGAATCCAGCGTGACGTGGGCCTGCACGGGCGCCGTCGTGGGCACTCAGAGGGCATGGGAGAGGCAGTCGGCGCTCATCAGCAGCGCCCATCAGCAGCGCCCATCATGGCGCGCGCACCGGCTCGGGCGCCGTCATGGGCACTCAGAGCCAATCATGGCGCGCGCACCGGCACGAGCGCCGTCGTGGGCACTCAGAGCCAATCATTGGGTTGCGCACCTGCTCGGGCGCCGCTAGCCATGCGTCCAGATCGTCGCGCTTCCACACACGAGTAGCGGCAGGCGGCGGCAGAGGAGGAGCAACGGGAGCGGCGGCGGCGGCGGGAACGAGCAGTGGCGAGGGCGGTGAGGGCGGCGAGGGTGTGGGCGCCGTCTTGGGCGGCTGGCGGCTCATCTGATGCTCGAGTTGTCGCTCATAGCGCATCTGCGAGAGCAACTCCATCTCCTCGTACGGCAGCAACTCTCGCTCGGCAGCCGCGGCCGAGGGCGCACGCGCCGCGTCGTGAGGCTGGGCGGTGTGAAGCTGGGCGGTGTGAGGCTGGGCGGTGTGAAGCTGGGCGGTGTGAAGCTGGGCGGTGTGAAGCTGGGCGGTGTGAAGCTGGGCGGCGGCGGCACGGGCCTCGCGCTTGGGCGAAAGAGCGGCGGCGGCGGAGGAGCCGGCACCGTCCGCGGCTGTACCATCAGACCCGACTGGCCCGGCGCGCTTGAGGGTACGTTTGCCCTTGGCTCGTTGCAGCCCACACATGGCACACGCAAGGAAAGTCCTCTGCGGCCCGCCATGCCAGAAGGTGCACTGTGTACATGACCATCCGACGGGGCCGTCCGACTGGGCGCCGCTGCTGAGCATCCGACTGGGCGCCGCTGCTGTAGCCGTCGGCTCGAGCGCCGTAACGGGCGCATCGGTAGCCGCTCTTGCAGTCCACGTCGCAGCTGGTGCCGTCCTCGATGTCGCTGGTGCCGTCGCGTCGGCTGGGATGGTACCAGCCCCGCGGATCTCATTCACAGCTGGGATGGTGCCAGCCCCGTGGCGTCGGCGCTGTGGGCTCGGAGGCGCGTCGCGGCTGGGTGGTGCTGAGCGCTTGGGTAGCGAGGCGCGAGCGGCGGCGGCGGAGGTTGGCGATCGCTGCTGGTTCGAGTGGTGCTCCTGCAGCTGGCGCAAGGGCGGCGGCGGCGCGAGTGAGGGCGGGGCGTGCGACGGGGGCGGCGCTGGCTGAACACGCGGTGGCGGCGGCGGCATCAGCAGACGATCCGCTGCCTTCGCCTCCGCTGCCTTCGCCACGTCCTCCTCCAGACCAGCCTCGTCCTCCTCCGGACCAGCCGTGCGCGCGGCCGCCGTGCTCGCGGGCCGATCCACGCCCGGCGGCGGCGGCGGCACCAGGAGCGCGGGAGGCGGCACGAGGAGCGAGGGAGGCGGCACCAGGAGCGAGGGAGGCGGCACCAGGAGCGTGCGCGGCCGCGGCTGAGGCGGCAGCAGCTCGGAGTCGCACCGACGACCCACACGGGCCTTGAGCGCCTCTGCTTGGGCCTCGGCCAGGAGGGCGTACGTGGCCCCATCGGTGGGGTGCTCGCAGGGTGTGAGCCGCGCGGGAAGCGATGCCACCAGCGTCGCCACGCGCGCGACGAGTGCGCCGCCTCCGCTGCTGCCACTGCCGCCGCCGGGGGCCTCTGCGTCCGTCGCCTCGTCCTCCGTATCCGCCGCCTCAGCCGCCCGCTGCAGGCAGCTGACGAGCGCGGCGCTGCAACCGAGTAGCCGCATGCTCGTGCACCCGCCGCCAAGCGTCGAGGCAGCCTCGAGGGCGAGCGCAGCCGCTTCGAGCTCCGCCTGCGCTGCGCTGCCGGCGCGCAGCCAGCGATGGCCGCGCCAGCGGTGGTGGCCGCACGTGACGACCGCGCCGACGCCGACCGTTTGCGGTGCTGCGGAAACTGCCAGGGCAGCGACGCACTCGTCTGGACCATGCGCGGGCCGTGGACCGACGATGACAGCAGTGGGCGTCAGCTCCAGGTGTGGGCGTGGCCTCGCGCGGCGCAGCTCGTCCTCTGCCCACTCGCCCGCCGCGTCGGCTGAGGCAAAGGAGCGAATGCGGGCACCGGGCCGCCCGATGGCCCACGCGCACGCCGGCCACGAGCGCTCGATCACCCAACGGCCACCCTCGACGATCGCGTAAACGACGGTAGAGGCATCCATTTCGTCGTACACGGTAGAGGAAGCCATTGAACGCGGGATTTTGTCAATGAACGCCCCGCGAAGCCGTCCGTACCTCTTGAGAGTAGAGATCGCCCGAGGCTCTCCTCCTCGGCTTTTGATTGCATGTTCCTAATTTGTGAGTAGTGGCCACAAAATGGCCGCGAACTCCCACGAGAATGCATGGCCACAGCAGCAGCTCTTGCCGCCCAAGTCCCCCGCCCCGCTCGGATCACTGCTGGTTCCGGCCGAGGCGTGGCACGCCATGGAGGCGCAGCTGGCTGAGCTTCGAGCGGAGACCTCCGAGTGCCGGCGCTTCCTCCGCGCACACCTGCGGCTCGAGCACAACAAGCGGAACAGCGCGGCGACGCGTCTGCAGGCGGCGTGGCGCCGCCACTCTGCGATCGCGCACCATCCACGTGGACGGCGCCTCGCCCGCTGGCGGACCTGGCGGCGCTCCCGTCTGCTCCTGACACCGGCGCGCCTGCACGTGAGCCGGCCGCCGGTCGTGCTCTTCGAAGCGGTCGCTCGACGACTGGTGCCCGTGCAGGCGCTGGCTCGTGGCTTTCTCGTGCGCCGTCGCGCTGCGGCGTTTCTCACCCAGCAGGCGGCGGCGCGGTCGCTGCAGGCGATGGCACGCGGCCGTCAGAGCCGTCAGCGCCACGCCCTCCTCGTACGATCTGCTCGCCGCGCCGCGCGGCTCGAGGCGCGCGTGGCCAGCCTCGCGGACGAGCTGGAGCGCGAGCGCCGCGCACGCCAGCTCCACGAGAAGGCGCTTCGACGCCTGTGGAATGCGGTCCTAGGCCCCGGTGCGGCATCCGCAGCGGCCGCCGCGGGGGACGCCGCCGCGGGTGACACCGCCGCCCTTGGCGCCGCCGCGTGCTCGTCTCTCGAGAGGGCGACGCAGCCGACGCCTCCCTCGCCGGCTGAACCAGCCGAGGAGGGCACGCAGGAGCCGAGGGAGACGCGCCTGCGCTCGTGCGAGCGTGTGTGCGTGGCGGCGGCGGCGGCTCGCCGGCGCGCGGCGGCAGAGTGCGTGCAGGCCGCGTGGCGCGCGAGGTCCGCCGGGGCGCCCGAAGTCCTCGTCAACCTCACCTCGCCAACTGTGCTGCGGTTCTGACGTGCCCTCGCACAAGCTGAACACGGCGGCAGTCTCTGTTTCCTTAAGGAGAGTCTAGCTGAACGGTCCATGGACACTCCGCGTGGGTGAGGCATCGAAGAAATTCATATCAGAAGCGTTTCGTATCCGGTATGATAGATGGTACAGTTATAGTACACACGCGCGGCACGCCCAGGCCAGAGAAGGTGAGAGGCCGGTCTCTCCCACAGCGTGCAGCCGCCGTTCCTGTGTCCGCCTTTCTGCCCTATATAATACGGAGATCTAGTACCGGTAGCCCTAGTGACGAAACCCACTGGTTGCCTAATAAAGAGATGACGAAACCCTGCGAGGTCAGTGACGAAACTTCGACGAACCTTTTCCCGCACTTTCAGTGTCAGACACTCCAGTGTGACACGTCGACTCTCAATCTTCGGCTCGGGGGGTCGGGTCCGGTCGCCTAGGGTCCGCTTAG
>Ga0210239_100839_pt1 | contig 26535 bp, 20 predicted proteins | sample ChrtobMetP5a_0mM_FD_155451 | JGI IMG/M metagenome (GOLD analysis project Ga0210239, IMG submission 155451) | Chrysochromulina tobin associated microbial communities from unialgal haptophyte culture, Seattle, Washington, United States - P5a_0mM | ecosystem: Host-associated > Algae > Haptophytes >... | reverse complement strand
AGGGGGGGACGCGGCTGACCATTTCCAATCGGATGGCCCCTCCCCTGTACGAGCGCCGTCCTGAGCATACCTCCGCCTCGGAGGACGAGGCGGAGCGCCGTGCTGGGCAGGAGGACGAGGACGAGGGCGGGTGCATGGGCCGAGAGGAGCGAGTCTCTTCACACTCGACCCGAGAGGAGCGAGTCTCTTCACACTCGACCGATCCATCCACAAGTGACCCGACGCACGCCCATCTTGACGCCTTCACGGTCGAGGCCCAGGGGGCAGAGGGGGCAGAGGGGGCAGAGGGTGGGGTGGCGGAAGCGGTGGCGGAGGGAGAGGAGGCGGGTGAAGGTCCGTTGAGCGGGGAGGCCGCCCAGGACGGCGCGATCGAAGCTCCGGAGGCCGCCCAGGACGGCGCGTTCGAAGGTCCGTTGAGCGGCGAGGGCGCCCAGGACGGCGCGATCGGGGACGTGGACGAGGATGGCGATGAGCACAAGAGTGTGAGCACGATCCAGTTTAGCAGCGACGACGAGTTGGGAGACGCGGGGAGTGTGAGCACGATCCAGTTTAGCAGCGATGGTGATGATGATGAGGAGGAGGAAGACGACGACGACGACGACGACGACGATGATGATGGTGATGATGATGAGAAGGAGAAGGAGAAGGAGAAGGAGAAGGAGGAGGAGGAGAAGGAGGAGGAGGAGGAGGAGGAGGAGGAGGAGGAGAAGGTGGTCCCTTTCTCCATTCATCCAGGTGCGAACTTTCGGTCTGTTTCTCAGAGAAGGCTGGCGGCGGAAGAGGCGGAGGCGGAGGGGCCAGACACGGCTGCGGTGGCGCTGGAGGACGATGCGGAGGTGATGGCCACGGTGACGGCGAGCGCGGCGCTGGTGGAGGAGGCCGCTAGAGGCGATATGATTAGGAATGACGAAGCGGAGTACCTGATTAGGAAAGAGGATTGCCTGATTAGGAATGACGAAGCGGATGGATGCGCGGAGGCGGAGGCGTGGCATGGTGACTGCGCCGTTTGGAACGGCGAGACCCCTGAGCTTCGTCAGCTTCGTCAGCTTCGTCAGCGCGAGGACGCCGTTTGGAATGGCGAGACCCCTGAGCAGACCGCCGAAGGCTACGGCGAAGGCTACGGCGAAGGCTATGGCGAAGGCAACGGCGAATGCTACGGCGATGGCTACGGCGAAGGTAACGGCGAAGGCTACGGCGATGGCTATGGCGAAGGCTACGAGGCCTTGGAGGCGGGTTGGGAGGAGGAGTACGAGGAGGGGCTCAAGGCAGGCGGACACTTTACCGGCGGGCCCGCGATGCCGGTGGGAGCGATCTCGCTCTCGGAGCTCGAACGTCCTAATTTGGGAGCGATCTCGCTCTCGGAGCTCGAACGTCCTAATTTGGGAGCGATCTCGCTCTCGGAGCTCGAACTGGCGGTGACACAGCTTTCGTGCTCTGCCGCGCCTCCACCCCTGCCATCTCGGGCCATCTCGTTGAGTGCGCTCGAGGCTCGCGTTCGGAGTGCCCACGACGGCGTTCGCAGTGCGGGCGCAGCGGCATATGTGCCCACGACGGCGTCGGCGACCGCGAACCATCTCGGATTGCCTCATTTGGAGATGAACCGCTTCTGCATCACTTGCGGCCACCCCTTACCTACGGTCGCGAACTTCTGCCCCATCTGCGGCGCCAAACGCGTCGTCGTGGGCGTCACCCCGGTCGCCGTCGAGCCCCCTCAGAGCGCCAGCACTGCGCTCAGCACAGCGCCCATCACAGCGCTCAACACAGCGCTCAACACCGCGCTCCTCTCCCACGCCGCCTGTACGGCGCCTGGCTACTCCCTGGCCGCCAGTACGGCGCCTGGCTACTCCCACGCCGCCAGTACGGCGCCTGGCTACGCGGTGACGGACGGCTGTGAAGACGGCTATGAAGACAGCTATGAGGCGTCAGAGGCGCGGGCGGTCCTGACTCCGATGGACGAGTACCTTAGGATGAGTCGAGGCTCGATGATGAGTATGATGAGCTCCGAGAAAAGCCCCGAGAAGGACGAGTACCTGAGGATGAGTCGAGGTACAAGCGCCGTCCCGAGCGGCATGAGCGCCGTACCGAGCGGCTTGAGCGTCCCGGCGCGCGGCTTCTTCGACGTCGCGCCTACGCGCCACGCGAAGAGCCTCGCCATATTAGGCAACCCTGCGGAGTTCGACGCGAAGAGCCTCGCAGGTAGGCTGATTGCCACTGATGACCTGCCTTGCATGCAAGTGCCCACCGCAGCGCCGTTTCCCCACAGGTCCTACGGGGACTGCATCCTTCTTTGACGTGCAGAGGCGCCAGTTCTTCGATGCGGAAGAGCGCCGGATCGCGCCGGATGCGAAAGCGTACACGAAGCCCGAGTTTCGGCGCTGGTACGGCGGTTATCAGGAGTGGGATTGCGCGGCGCCGGCTACGCACTGGAGCGACTCGAAAGGCTATTACCTTCCAAATTAGGATGTGTGCGCGCGGCTATCATGCGTCGCGGTCGCCGCCGGCGTGCATCACTGCTCAAAATTGCTCTGTCGGGTAGCTTGTTCAGACGAAAACTCACTCACTCATTCAAATAAATCACCCAACAGGCCAGGTGCGGAATGACGAAATGACGTTTCCCGAACGGAAGTCCAAGTCGTGCGTAAGCGCACCGATGTTCTATAAATAGAAGGAGATAAGCGTGGGAAGGAGTGACTACTTGAGTAGTAGTGAGTAACCTTAGACGTCGCACGCGGAGTGCGCAGAGAGCTACAACAGGCGAGCAGCCCCCGACTCACACCCAAGGAAGAAAAGCGCGCTCGCGGAAAGCGATCGCAATTCCCCTAGTGAAAGGCGAACGCGCGCCCGATTAGGAAATCGGGGCGCGGTGCCACGCTCCGGGGGCCGCAAGCCAGGACAACTTGGCCACACACAGGGGGCACACACTAGCACAAGACGGTAGGGACCGTCTGACAGGGCAGCCTCAGAATAGCCTCAGGCATTTCCTTCGGACGATAAGAGCGGAGATGCTGCGCGTCTTCCCACCGCGTGCTCGCAACCCAATCTCCCTACCTCGACTACTCTAAATGGAAGTTTCGGTGCGCCGAAACCGAATGCTCGCTTTTGCCACGCGATCCGCGTCGCCGAGAACTTCGCCGAGACTCAAAACCGCGGGCGGCGCGCGCACACGACAGGCACGAAGGGGGACTCGCCGCACGTCGGAGCGGATGCGCGCCGCACGCGACGTGCAGGCGCGGGACGCGTACATCGACCAGCACTGCGATAGGCTCGAGGCGGCTCTCGGCGCCGCCATCAATGCGCTGGCCGACGCGCGGCCGGAAGGGCCGCTCACCTATCTGGGGCGCTGGCTGCTCGAGCAGGGGGCCAAGCAAGGCGAGACGCCGCCGGTTTGCGAGATCGATGCCCAGTCCGAGGTGCCCGAAGCGCTCCGGCCGCTTCAAAAGAGGGCGGCCGAGGCGCTGGGCCCCATCAGGCCGGCGGCGGCCACGGAAGGCGACGACGAGCACGCGGTCAAGCTGCCCGAGGCGCTCAATACATTTAAGACACTGGCCAAGACCGAAGCCATCGAGGCAGCGTGCGCCCCTTTGCACTGCCTCGAGCTCAACGTGGCGCGCGACCCAGACTCCAAGGAGGCCGTCGACGCGCTGGGTGCGCAGCTCGCTGTGGTGGATCAGGTGATGGCCACCGAGATTAAAAAGCGCACCGAGGGCGTGAGCGACGAGGCGGCGAAGGCGGCGAAGGCGATGGTCAAGGCGTGCCAGACGGCGATCGAAGCGGGCAACAAAGACTTTCAGTCGGTCTACGGGAGCGTGTTCAATGTGATCAAGAGCGGCGACGCGGACGGCATGGCCAAGTACGAGGCGGCGGTCGTGGCGCTCGACGCCGCGATCAAGAAGCCCGCCGTCGCCGAGCAGCGCGACGAGGCGGGCGTCGCGGCCGTGCTCTTTGCCGACGCGGCGCGCGTGAAGCCGTCGTTTGATGTGGTCGTGCGCGAGCTGAAGGCCGCGACGGGGGCGGGGCTCGAGCTCGCGGTGCTCGGCGCCGAGAAGACGGGCCTCAAGAAGACGAGCCGCGTGGTCGAGAAGAGCGCGCTCCGGCCGGGCGAGGGGCGCGGCCGGAGCAAGTGGGTGTGCGACGTGGTGCGCGCGATGCTCGTGGCGACCAGCATGTCGGCGGTCGGATCGATTGTGAGGGGGCTGTTGGCGCTGCACGAGGCCGGGGCGCTGAGGGTCGTGCGCATCAAGGACCGCTTCGCCCGGCCGTCGGCTGGCGGCTGGCGCGACCTGATGGTCAACTTTGTCATCGTCGGCGACCCGACACGGCACGTGTGCGAGGTGCAGGTGGTGCACGAGATGATGCTGACCGCGCGCAAGGGGCTGCCCGGCCACGCCATCTACGGCATCGTGCGCAGCGCGATGGAGCTCATCGAATCGTGCGGATGCGAGCGCGAGCTGCGCCGGGAGGCGGTGCGGAGCATGGTGGCGGCGGGGGCGACGGACGTGGAGCTCATCGGGGCGTTTGAGGACGCGTGGATCCTGGAGGATCCCGAGTGGGTGGCGGGGGTGGAGGGCGGCCGGGACCGGCTCGGCAGGGCGCTCACGGCGGACAAGGATGAGGGGCGCGTGGGCGGGCTGGATCTGAGCGGGAAGTGGAAGGGGGAGGCGCTGCCGGCGTCTGTGGCGAGGCTGACGGCGCTGCGAGAGCTCAAGATGTCAAACTGCACGTCGCTCAAGTCGATTGCGGTCCTCCCCGCGTCGGTGACGCAGATTGGTGGGTACGCCTTTCGCGGCTGCACCTCGCTCGCGTCGATCACGCTCCCCGCGTCGGTGACGCATATTGGTGTGCAAGCCTTTTCCTACTGCACCTCGCTCGCGTCGATCACGCTCCCCGAGTCGGTGACGCAGATTGGTGGGCACGCCTTTGACGGCTGCACCTCGCTCGCGTCGATCACGCTCCCCGAGTCGGTGACGCAGATTGGTAGTTTCGCCTTTCGCGACTGCGCCTCGCTCGCGTCGATCACGATCCCATCGGCGACCCTCGTCGACCCATCGGCCTTCGGCGAGCACACTCAAGTGACCTTTATGGCTCTGGAGCTCATCGGGGCGTCTGAGGACGCGTGGATCCTGGAGGATCCCGAGTGGGTGGCGGGGATGAAGGGCGGCCGGGACGGGCTCGGCTGGGTGCTCTCGGCGGACAAGGAGGAGGGGCGCGTGGGCGGGCTGAATCTGAGCTGGAAGAAGTGGAAGGGGGAGGAGCTGCCGGCGTCTGTGGCAAGGCTGACGGCGCTGCGAGAGCTCAAGATGTCAAATTGCAAGTCGCTCAAGTCGATTGCGGACCTCCCCGAGTCGGTGACGCAGATTGGTGAGCAAGCCTTTCACGGCTGCACCTCGCTCGCGTCGATCACGCTCCCCGCGTCGGTGACGCAGATTAGTGGGTACGCCTTTGAAGGCTGCAAATCGCTCGCGTCGATCACGCTCCCCGAGTCGGTGATGCATATTGGTGAGGGCGCCTTTGAAGGCTGCAAATCGCTCGCGTCGATCACGCTCCCCGAGTCGGTGACGCAGATTGGTGCGGGCGCCTTTTACAACTGCACCTCGCTTTTGTCGATCACGATCCCATCGGCGACCCTCGTCGACCCATCGGCCTTCGGCGAGCACACTCAAGTCACCTTTATGGCTCTGGAGCTCATCGGGGCGTCTGAGGACGCGTGGATCCTGGAGGATCCCGAGTGGGTGGCGGGGGTGGAGGGCGGCCGGGAAGTGCTCGGCAGGGCGTTCTCGGCGGACAAGGAGGGGCGCGTGCGCGGGCTGAATCTGAGCGAGAAGTGGAAGGGGGAGGCGCTGCCGGCGTCTGTGGCGAGGCTGACGGCGCTGCGAGAGCTCAAGATGCGAGACTGCACGTCGCTCAAGTCGGTCGCGGACCTCCCCGCGTCGGTGACGCAGATTGGTACGGGAGCCTTTTACAACTGCACCTCGCTGGCGTCGATCACGATCCCCGCGTCGGTGACGCAGATTGGTATGGGAGCCTTTTATCGCTGCACCTCGCTCGCGTCGATCACGCTCCCCGAGTCGGTGACGCAGATTGGTGGCAGCGCCTTTTACAACTGCACCTCTCTCGCGTCGATTACGATCCCATCATCGACCGTCGTCGAACCATCGGCCTTCAGCGAGCACACTCAAGTCACCCGCGCATAGGCCGGCTCTGGAGCGCGCTGCGCGGAAGACCATCAGGCCCCACATCTCTCTCTGGTGTGTGCCCGCCGCGCGCCGTGCGATGCCCCGGAGGCATCAGCCGCGACCGATTCATCGGGGTTGCCCCGCGCGGCGGCGTGGGCTCGGTCACTCCAACGGACAGCGGGACACAGGCGTCGCGAGCACGCGCTCCCCGGTGGCGCCACACACTGCCTCGCACGAGAGGGCGCCCGCCGCACGCACATACATGTGGGGCCGCGTTCGGCATGCGCGGCGTTTCCGGAATGCCTCGTGTGAGCGGCCGCGCGCATGGTTGAGTTCCGCCGTATACATGTAGTACGAAATTTATGTACAACCGCGCACTGGCTGATCGCTGTTCACCACGCTCCACGCGGCCAGACCGCAGACGCTTGGCACGGGGCCCGCCGGCATCGCATGACGCATGCCCTGCACGTGGCAGCGCGAGCACACCCACACGTGTCAGTAGTCAGACACGTCGCACGCACCCGGCGACCAGGACCTCAGCGTCGCGTGCAGTCGTCCAGAGGTGTAGAGCGGACGCTTCATAAGGTTAAGGATACGATAACGCGCCTTTGAGCCGTTTATACTTGTACTTACGCATTCAACCGCTGGCGTGTACCGTCCGGGAGGACCCTGGGATGCGTCCCATAACCCTCCGGGCCGCCCAGCGGTACCCCCCTCAAATGCAATAATGGCATACAGGCATACCAGCCTTGGCACCAACAAGATACCGTTTTCCTTGTTCATGAAGCGCGTCCACCGCACCCTCGTCCCTCGCTGCGTTTAGTCACACCCGTCGAAGCTCGATGCCCACCTCGGCGCCCGAACGCACCAGCCGCGTTGCTTGAAACCCATTCAGACGCCATGCTCTTATGGGCTCTGATGGGCTCTGATGGCTCTAATTGAAACCCATTCAGACGCCATGCTCAGCACGCGTGCATCTCCTGCGGTGTGACCCTCCTTGCTCTTCTGGACGAGATCGACGATCTCCTCGGATCTCCTCCAGAGAGATCGACGATCTCCTCGATCTGCTCGGCCCGTGGAGCCCATTTGCATGCATGCCGTCCCTTTCCATCTCCGGCAATCCCGCTCCTCATCCAAACCCATCCCGTCCCCCCTCATCCAAACATGCGGCGACCGTCCTTGGACTTGCATGCACTCCCACTGCATGCATGCCGTCCCTCATCCAAACATGCGGCGACCGTCCTTGGACTTGCTGATGTAGATGATCTCCTCGCCGCGAGGCCCGTTTCCAATCGAGATCACCTGGAGATCGAGGCGAGCAGCGTGAGGACGATGGTGGGCTTCGTCAAAGCGCACTCAAGTACAATCAGGTGCAATCAGCGTACCTGGGTCTTCGTGAAGTGCTCGATGATGTCGATCACCTGTGGGGAAGAGGTGAACCGGCGCCGTGGTGAGCACGAGCTATGCCAGAAGGCGCCGTGGTGAGCACTTGCATGCGGGGCGCACCTCGCAGATCGGAGTGGGGAGCGTCATCGGGTGCTGCTGGGCGGTCCACCAGCTCGAGCGCGCGAAGATGGGCGTCTCGCGCCAGCCACGCACCACCTGCCATACGTCCGGAGAGGCGCGCAGAGAGGCGCGCAGAGAGGCACATCAGAGGAGAGGCCATCAGAGAGGCCATCGGAGAGGCCCTCACCTTAACAATCGCATGGCAGTGGTACAGCCAATCAGTGGCCATCAGTGGCCATCAGTGGCAATCAGTGGCGATCACCTTAACGATCGCATGGCAGTGGTACAGCCAATCAGTGGCAATCAGTGGCCATCAGTGGCCATCAGTGGCTCGTGCATGCAATACCTTAACGATCGCATGGCAGTGGTACAGGATCTGCTGGTTGGGAATCTGCTCGCCCGCACGGATGATCGTGCCGTTCTCAAACTTACGCCCGTTGGAGTGCATGCAATTGCCCGGCCCATCAGGGTGCACGAAGACGTACGCGATGCACACGGCGAAGGACTCGTAATCGTCGCCGCGGTCGAAGGCAGAGATGGAGCAGTACGGGCCCTGCGCGGCCATGACGGCGGCCTGGGCGACGCAATCGAAGAAGCAATTAAGGGAGCAATCAAGGGAGCCATGCCGGCAGCCTGGGCGACGCAATCAAAGAAGCCGACGACGTCAAAGAGCAATTAAGGAAGCAATCAAGGGAGCCATCAAGGGAGCCATCTCGCACCTGGGCGACGCAATCAAAGAAGCCGACGACGCGGGGACGCCCACTCGTCACGCCGAACTCCCGATGGGATGGGTGGATGCACGTGGCAGCGCTCATCGCGACGCCTAGGTCGTAGGTTCCCGTCGGGTTTGTGTACAGCTCGGGGCGGAGCACGCCTGCAATCCAAAGGTCATCAGTGGTCATCAGTGGCAATCAGTGGCAAACAGAGGGGCGATGAGAGGCCGTCCTGAGCAATCAGGGTGTGCTCGGCACGGCGCGTACCATTCGGCTGGACGGAGGCGAAGTAGCGCGTCGAGACATCGCGCCAGTCGAGCTGCATCTTCTCGAAATCCTCCTTGACAGCGCCCACCTGCATGCAATGAGGGGGGCAATCAGCTTGCATCTTCTCGAAATCCTCCTTGACAGCGCCCACCTGCATGCAATGAGGGGGGCAATCAGCATGCATCTTCTCGAAATCCTCCTTGACAGCGCCCACCTGCATGCAATGAGGGGGGCAATCAGCATGCACTCAAAGGCATTCCTCCAACAGGCGGCCCGCGCCAGCCTGCTTGCAACGCCATCAGAGGTCACTCAGCGTTCCCTCAGCGAGCAATCAGCGGACACTCTGGAGCACCTTTGCGAAGTAGTGCTGCGGCACGAAGGAGCACGGATTGGCTCCCGAACCCACACGGCTCGACCCAGGCGCCTTGTGGATGTTGATGATCAGCGGGTTAAGCTTGCTAGACGCCATGTTGAGGCGCGACGCACAGAGCATGCCGGACGCGCACGTGTTCGCCGAGGTGCCAGAGTCCCAAAACGTCTCCGCGCAGTTGGAGAGAAAATAAGCTTGAGGGCCCTCGAGCAGCACCTATAGCCATCCAAAGCACTCAGAGGCAATCAGAGGCACTCAGAGGCAATCAGAGGCGATTCGAGGCGATACGAGGCAATCAGAGGCCATCAGAGGCCGCGATCACCTTGTCCCTATCATTCACAGGAAATCAGCATGAAATCAGCATGCAATCAGAGGCCGCGATCACCTTGTCCCCATCATTCACAGTCTTCTGAAGCAGGTAGGACACGTCCGTGCGCTCCGGGAAGGCAGGGTTCTTGACCACAAACTTCTCGAAGAGGTCGAGGGTGTACTGAATCTTATCCTTGGCCTCGATGAAGCCGAGCACGTGGGCCTGGATGCATGCACGCGCATCTCACCGGCATCAAGAGCAATCGAGAGCGATCAAGAGCAATCGAGAGCAATCGAGAGCAATCAATAGCAATCGAGAGCAATCAAGAGCAATGAAGAGCAATCAACGGCCTCGATGAAGCCGAGCACGTGGGCCTGGATCTTGGTATTGGAGCGCGCGAGCTCAATGGAGATCAAGGGAGATCAAGGGAGATCGCACCTGGATCTTGGTATTGGAGCGCGCGAGCTCAAGCAGCGTCGCCTCGGACAGTTTCTGATGCGCGAGTGCACCCCAATAGTCGGCGAGGTCCGTCTCGAGCCGCGCGATGGCGCCCTGGGGCCCATCACGCTGATTAAAGAGGTGATCAAGCCGCAGCCCACGGCGCGCTGCCTTGGAGGCGTGCACGGGCGCCATGCCCTGGAGCGTCGACAGGTTGGGCGCGCGCCACGAGCGGATCAAGTCGAGCACCTGTGGGGAAAGAGGGGGAGGGGCGCCGTGGTGAGCGCTTGCATGCAAGGGTTCGGGGCGCGCGACCGAGCGGATCGAGACCAGCGCCGTGGTGGGCACCTTGTGATGCGGGCACACGAGGAACACATTTCCCACAAAGAGACGATCCTTGTACCTGATGAGGGTCGCAATCAGAGGCCACTCAGCGGCACTCAGGCAAGTCGGTCACCCATATCAGGCAAGTCGGTCACCCATATAAGGCAAGTCGGTCACCCTTTCCCAAGTTGGGCGACGCCCGTGCCGATGCGCGCTGCTCAATCAGAGGTCATCAGAATGCCATCACAACAAGCCATCACAACAAGCCATCTCAAGAAGCCATCACAGCAACGCCTTCACAGCAGCGCCCTCAAGCGGCAAGGCGGCCACTCACGCAACGCCCGTGTCGATGAGCTGCTTGACTTCGCGCTCCATGAACGAAACTGGGTCCATCACGCACTCCGGCCCGATGACGTTCACCTTGCCCGGCGTGAGTAGGCCCGATGGGCACAGGTGGAACGCGTACTTGTGCCCGTCGTCGCTGAAGACGGTGTGTCCCGCATTCTCACCCGAGTTGACCCGAGCGACCACCTTTGAGGGAAGCGTGGCGTGCGATCATGGCTCATCAGGGGGGGGCATAAAGGCTCATCAGGGGGTCATCAGGGGGTCATCAGGGGGTCATTAGGGGGTCATACTGCTCATCATGGCTCATCAGGGCTCCTCAGGTCTCATCAGGTCTCATCAGGGCTCATCAGGGCTCATCAGGGCTCCTCACCTTGACGGAGGGGTGGCGCGCGATCATCATGGCTCATCATGGCTCATCAGGGGTCATCAGGGCTCATCAGGGCTCGTCACCTTGACCGAGGGGTGGCGCGCGATCGCGTCGACCGTCTTGCCCTTGCCCTCGTCGCCGAAGTAGGCGCCCGGGACGAGGATGACCGAAGCCGTCTCGATGAGCGGGTGGAGCACATCCTCCTTGCTCATCTCGACGTACTTTGCCGTCGGCACGTAATCAAGCTCGGGCAGTCGGGGCAGATCCTTGATGGCCTCGTACACCTTCTTGCGCTCCTCGATGAGCTTGGCGTTGTAGCCGTTCTTGTGCGTGAGCTTCTCGACCGAAGCCTTCGGGCCGCTCGCCACCGGCGTCAGCGGAGGCTCGTGCGCGCCTACGCTCTGATGGCTCTCATCCTCGTGGAACAGATGGTCGCTGATCGTCGTCCTCACATTCTCGGCCCACTGAATGCGCTTCTGCGCGGGATACAAAAACTTGAGGATCGCGACGGCCACCGCTGCTCCGGCGCAGCCGATCAGTGCCTTTTGCAGCGCTGGGGTGATCGTCGTCGACGACATTGGCAGCTTGAGGCTGTCACCTCAACAAGAACTTGAACGTAATTCTCGAGTGTCGGGTCTCGTTTTTTCATCATCTCGTCGCAAAGTTGACTTTTTTCTAATTGCGATCTCGGGGTAATCTCGTTTCACACAAATTCCCCACAGGGGCGCGGATGCGACCACGTGCAGCATCCGAGGGTGCGGTTGGAATGTGTCCAAAACCACGTGCTTCATCTGACACGGAACGACCTTTACCAAGAGACGCGCGCCCTCGGCCTCGCGCTTTGAAGCTGCACAGCGGAAGCCGCGAGGCAAGGGCGCTCCTGGGCGCGCGCGTGCGGCTCGCGCTTAAACCCGTCGGTAGGCGACTCGGCGAGATTTGCCCTACGCTTTCTTTCGTCTATGTTTGAGCCCGCACGCCGGGCACCATTGAGGAGCAGCCAGAGAAGGCACCATCACCAAGGCTCGTGAGGCTAGCGGGCAGCTCAATCGACATCAACTACCGGTCCAAATCGAAGGATGGCACTGGGAGGCACTTGGGCGGACCTGAGAATGCTGACATCGAAGCCGGCGGGCAGCGCGATCGACGTCAACGCGGAGCAGCCATTGAAGGCGTCACGGCCGAGGCTCGTGAGGCCGGCGGGCAGCTCGATTGATGTCAACGAGGAGCAGCCAGCGAAGGCGCTCTTACCGAGGCTTGTGAGGCCGGCGGGCAGCTCGATCGACGTCATCGCGGAGCAGCCACGGAAGGCATGAGCACCGAGGCTCGTGAGGCCGGCAGGCAGCGTGATCCACGCCATCGAGGAGCAGCCAAAGAAGACGCACCAACTGATGCTCGTGAGGCCAGTGGGCAGTGTGATCGACGTCATCGAGGAGCAGCCATAGAAGGCGCCACTGTCGAGGCTCGTGAGGCCGGCGGGCAGCTCGATCGACGTCAACGAGGAGCAGTCGCGGAAGGCGCACGAACCGATGCTCGTGAGGCCGGCAGGCAGCGCAATCGACGTCATCGAGGAGCAGCCATAGAAGGCGCCATGGCCGAGGCTCGTGAGGCCGGCGGGCAGCTCGATCGACGTCAACGAGGAGCAGTCGCGGAAGGCGCACGAACCGATGCTCGTGAGGCCGGCAGGCAGCGCGATTGACGTCATCGAGGAGCAGTTCTCGAAGGCGCGCTCACCGAGGCTCGTGAGGCCGGCGGGCAGCGCGATCGACGTTAACGAGTCGCAGCCATAGAAGGCGCCATCACCGAGGCTCATGAGGCCGGCAGGCAGCGCGATCGACGTCATCGAGGAGCAGCCATAGAAGGCGTACTCACCGAGGATCGTGAGGCCGGCGGGCAGCGCGATCGACCTCATGGACGTGTCCCTGCGGAACGCGCCCGGCGGCACGCGCGCCTCGCCGTCACGCAGCGCGCACGCGGCGAGCAGCACATCCATCGGCACCTCGCCCTCGCCGCGGATGCACGCGCGCACCCCCGCCATCGGATTCGGCGGCGGACCATAGAAACCATCTCCATATTCCAATTCACCCGAAGACTCCACTTGCCTCAGCGTGGCCACGTCCACCTCGAAGCCGCCCAGCCCTGTCACCTTTGCCAGGTTGGGCAGCCAGCGCGACGCGTCGGCCGCGTCGGCGAAGAGGCGGCCGGCGGCGCGGCTGTCCGACAGGTCGAGCTCGGTCACCTCGACGAGGTTGCTCGTGAGCGGCAGGCCGACGCGTGCGCACAGCCGCGCGCACAGGACGCGCCGAGCCCGCGCGCGCCACGCGAGGCTCACACCCTTGAGCGCGCGCAGCGTCGACACGTCAGCGTCGGCGAGGGCGTCCTCGAGGGCGTCCTCGTTGACGAGCTGCGTCGAGAGCCAGCACAAGGGCGCAGGCGGTGCGGTTGCGTCGGCCGCTCCCGGTGCGGTGGCGTCGTGCTGAGCGTCTTGCGTGTAGAGCGGCTCCTCCGTCGCCGCCTGCCGCTCCGCCTCGGTGGGGAAGTCGCTCACGACGCCCAGCAGCCGCCCGAGCTCCGGGCCACACTTGCCGGCGAGGTGGCCGATGCACAGGGAACGCGAGAGGAGTCGGAGAAGCTCGACGTCCACGTCGAGAAAGTGCGCGCCGTGCAACAGCTGCGCGAGCTGCGCGAGCTGCGCGAGCGAGCACCCCTCCAGCGACCCGCCCTCCTCCGCACCGCCCTCAGCGACGCGCGAGAGCGTGCGGAGCGCAGCCGCAGGCACCAGAGTTGCGAACGCCCCCTCGGCGCCGCCCGTGTCGCTCACCCAGTTGACGAGCGCCGCCGATCGCGCCGCGGCCGAACGGGACCACGCGACCTCCTCGCCCTCGGCGCTTCGCACCCTCACATCGCCGTCGTCGCCGTCGCCGACGAAGTCCTCACCGCCGTCGACGACATCATCCCGATGACGCTTCATTTTGCGATCGTCCACTTTCTTTCTTTCTCGCACGCGTATTCACACTCAACACGTACAAAGCACAGAAGAGAAGACAATACAAGACCCCGAAGGGAGACACATGCAGGCAGAGAGCTGAGAAACAGCCCAAAAGCGTCGTCTCGGGCGACTTTCCAAATAAACTTGCGTTTTCAAGTGGACCGAGGCGGCCTTCTCATCTTGACGCCCAGTGTCGAGGCGCGTCGCGTGCCGAGGCGCGGCTGAAGAGCTGTGTGCGCCCTCATGGCCGCGAAGATCGGCCTGCGCCCACCGCGCAGCTTGAACCCTGCGGAGGTGGAATCCAAGAAGAAAACCGCCCGCAGCGAGTTGAAGAAGATGACGACCGATGCCGACGCCGAGATCGCGAAGTTCATGGCGCGGATGGCGGAGAAGAAGGCGTGGTCGCGGATCGAGGAGATCAAGCAGGAGGAGTCGGTGGCGGGCGCAGCGAAGGCGGAAGCCGCTCGGCGTGCGGCTGCGGCTCAGGAGCGAGCGGCTGCATTCCAAGGCCTTCTCGGCGGGGTGCCGGTAGAGGACGAGGCGCCCAAGGCGGACGAGGCGGCGATCTTGGAGGCGGCGAGGCTTCGTGAGGTGCTGGCGCAGGCAAATGCGCTGGCGGAGCGAGCACTCGCCAATAGGGCCGCGAAGGTGGCGGCCGAGGCGGCGGCGAAGGCGACGAAGGAGTGGGACGGTGGAGGTTTATTCGGAGGTTTGTTCGGGGGATGGGGCGGCGGGAGCGGCGGCGGCGGCGGCGGCGGCAACGGCAACGGCAACGGCAGCGGCGGCGGCGGCGGCAACGGCAACGGCAACGGGAGCGGCGGCGGCGGCGGCGGCGGCGGTTGGGACGTCGTACCGCCCGGGGACGCTCGTCGCAGTCCGTCCATAGTAGGCCACTCGCAATCCATAGTAGGCCACTCGCAATCCATAGTAGGCCACTCGTCGCCGCAATCCATATATGGTAGCCCGATACGAACAGGCAGCCCGATGCGAGCAGGCAGCCCGCCCAAGGTGCTCTCCCTATCGAGCGCTTCGCCATGCATGCAGGTGCTCACCACAGCGCCGTGTCCGCCTCAGGTGCTCTCCCATCGAGCGTTTCGCCGCAGCAGCTTGAGGCGGTGGCCGAGGCGGAGGCGGAGGCGGAGGCGGAGGAGGCGTTTGCGCCCTGGGGCGAGCTGGGCGCCGTCGCGGGCGCCGTCGCGGCACCGAGGGCGCTTTGTAAGCGAAAGAGACTCGAATGGCCTCGGATGGCCTCTGATTACCTCTGATTGCCTCTGATTACCTCTGGTTGCCTCCGATTGCCTCTGATTGCCTCTGATTGCCACTGATTGCCACTGATTGTGTCGTGGTTGCCTCTGATTGCCACTGATTGTGTCGCTTTGTAAGCGAAAGAGGCGCTTGGATGAGCCTTTGATGAGCCTTTGATGAGCCTTTGATTGCCCTCCTCATCAGGTGCGGAAGAGGAAGCCCTCCGAGAGCTTCGGAAGCAATGCAAGGCCGCCGAGCGCAAGGTGTAGCAGCTGCCACTGATGAGCTCCGATTGCCTACGAGATTACGCCCCTCATCACCTTTGATTGCGCCCCTCATCAGGTGGAGCAGCTGCGCGCGACGGGTGGCGTCGCGCTGCAGGATGCCAACGCAGAGCTCCAGCTCATCAAGCCGCGCTACCGTGCGCTGATGGCCTCTGATGACTCTGATTGCCTCCCTCATCAAGCCGCGCTACCGTGCGCTGATGGCCTCTGATGACTCTGATTGCCTCCCTCATCAAGCCGCGCTACCGTGCGCTGATGGCCTCTGATGGCCTCTGATGACGCCCGACGGCCTCTCTGAGTGCACCCTTCATCAGGTGCGGCCCAGCTTTGATTGCGTCCCTCATCAGCTTTGAGTGCGCCCCTCATCAGGTGCGGCCGCTGCCAGCTGGAACGCCAAGGAGAAGGGGAACGACGACGAGCGCCGGGTCGCGCTCAAGACGGCGCTCGGTGGGGCTGCGAAGCCCCTCACGAGGCCCGAGGCGCTCAATACGGCGCTCGATGCGAAGCCCAAGCCCACGGGCGACGGCGGCGCCGCGCTGGGCGGCGCCGTGATGGGCGGCGCCAATCCGCGCCCGTCCGGCGCCGTGTTGGGCGGCTCGTCCGCGGCGCAGCTGTCCGCGCGCCGTCTCGAGCGCCATGGCGTGCGCATGGAGTTGCGTAAGGTGAGCGCCCGCCACGGCGCGCTGAGCCCATAGCGCCCGCCACGGCGCGCTGAGCCCATAGCGCCCACCACGGCGCCCATGCCCCGTAGTGACCACCACGGCGCGTACGCCCGTGGTGCCCTCCACAGCGCGCACGCCCTTAGTGCACACCACGGCGCCCACGCCCGCAGCGCCCAAGCCGGGCGGCGCCCTGCATGCACGTGCTCACCACGGCGTCCTCTCTTCCACAGGCGAGCGCTCTCAAGCCCGCAGTGCCGAAGGCGAGCGGCGCTGGTGGAGCCGGTGCTCGACACGGCGCGGGCGGCGCTCCGACTGGCTACCTCGGCTTACCGGCAGGCCACCCGGCGGCGAAGCACCACCAGATGCAGGAGCTTGCGAATGCGCGCGCAAAGGGAGGCTGGTGAGGCTGGTGAACGTGGAGGGCCGTTGGGGTCGTGGCGGGGCGCTGGTCAGTGGACCCTCTGTGAACGTGAACGTGGAGGGCCGTTGACGGGGGTCTCGCCGCAAATACACACAACACAGCTAATAAATGTGGGCACGCGCGCGCGCTCGTTTCGCGCCATGTGTCTCCATGCGTGAAAACATCTGACCGGACCGCCTGCAGCTGCACACATCACAGCCTGACATTCTCGAATGTCCGGGGCTTCGGTTAGAACTTGATCGAGTTGACCTGGTTCGTATCTAGTACCCCTCCGCGGTACGTGCCGCGCTTGGCCTTGGTCATCTCTTTCTGGAAGGCCTTGCCCTTGACCGGCCCGAGCCTCGCCTGCGCCTTGTCGGCGTACGTGTGCCCGGCCGCCCGCAGCGCCGCCCAGCTATTGTCTGCCAGCTCGCTCTTTTCGAACTCAATCTTGTCATACTGGATCCGCGAAAAGGGCACGTTGCGGCCGGCGGGCGCGGGCTCGGGCACCTGATGAGGAGAGCAATCAGAGGCTGTCAGAGGGTCATCAGCAGCCATCAGCGGCCGACGGGCGCTGTCTCGGGCACCTTTTGGCGCGGCGGCGTCGGCTTGGGTGCCGCAGGGTCCCAGGCGACCTTCTCCCACGACGCGGCATTCGCCGAAGGGTCCCAAGTCTCTTTCCACGAAACGTCCTCTTTCTTGGGCTCAGTCTTCTCCTCCTTCTCCTCCTCCTCCTTCTCCTCGTCGTCGTCGTCCTCATCGCTGTCGTCGTCGTCGTCGTCATCGCTATCATCATCATCATCGTCATCGTCATCGCTGTCATCATCGCTGTCGTCGTCGTCGTCGTCGTCGTCGTCGTCAGCCTTCTTGGCGGCAGGCTTGGTAGCAGCAGCGGCAGGCTTGGCAGCGGCAGCAGCGGCAGGCTTGGCAGCGGCAGCAGCGGCAGGCTTGGCAGCGGCAGCAGCGGCAGCAGGAGCAGTGCTCGGCGCCTTGCTTGCGGCTGGCACATCCTCGTCGCTGTCATCGTCTTCGCTGTCATCGTCGTCATCGTCGCTGTCGTCGTCGTCGCTGGCGGCGGCCTTCTTCTGTGCGATCGGTGCAGGCTCATCACGTCCGCGCTTGCTTCCGGTGATTGGTGCCAGGTCAGTGAGCTTCAAGCCAAACGAGCGCCGCGCGGGTGGCACGGCGAGCAACGCCTCCTCGGCAAAGGCTCTAGCCGACTTGGAATAGCCTTGGGTGCTGAGGAAGTCGTAGATGGCTGGATAGATATCGACGATCGGGATGCAATGCTCGCGCGAAGAGGCAGCCATTGTTGACGTCCACGAGTCGTCCACGTCGCTGCGACGCCCTGTGAATGCTCGCCACGCTAGCTCGACTCCCACGGGCACAGATGGGGGCCCAGTGCTCCCACAAGTAATGGGAGCCAAAGGGGGGGGCTTAAAAAAGACACAAAAGTTCGCAAAGTTTCCGTCGACTGTTTCGCCATCGAGCTCTCCCTCTCCATCCCGAACACGGCCGTCCTCACGCGCACCCGAACATGACCACCGTCGCACGGCCGGTGACACCACAGATGCAGAAGGAGCTCGACAGCCTCGTCTACGGCTGGAGCACGCCGACGCGTGCCTCAAGGTGCGAACGCTTTCAGAAGGTCAAGACAAACTCCACGTATTCGCAACTGCAGGGCTTTAGCGGCCACAACCCCGCCTCGATCATTCTCACTCCAGTGCACGCGCCGCAAGTGCTCAAGCAGCACTCGCCGGATCGCCGTCCCAGCACCGCCGTCTCGCCGATGCGCCCCATCACCACTGTCCATCCTCCGCTGTGGGACAAGCGCGACTTTCCCGACCTCAAGGGATACCGCGAGATCACGCCCGCTGGTTTCAAGCGCGGCTTCTCGCGCAGCCCGACCACCGTGCCCAAGCACGCCGCGGGAGAGGGCGCGAACGCGTTGATGGTCATTCGGACCCCGAAGAATCAAAAGCTCGAGATCTCAAAGCTCGAGATCCAGGTCCCATCTCACGAGACTTCCCACAGCTCGATCGAGGTTCAAAGACAGCCCTCCAGGCCTCCGACGGCGCAGGCGCCGGTGCCGGACTGGCCCTCGGCCACCGCGCCGGCCGAGGGCTTCTCCTTCTTCGACACGCCGCGCACGCCGATGAGCTTCGAGCGTACCTCGTCTGATCTTGGCGCCAGATCTGAGCTCGGTTATGCGGGCCAGAGCACACTGTCGCGGAGCCAAGCGCGCCTGTTCGACAGCAGCGCGATGGCAGCGCCCGCCGGCTCGACGAGCTCCTTTGCGTGGCTGCCGAAGCCGCCCCTCAGGCTGCTGGCCTCGTCGATGCAGCACCTCTCACCGAATCTGGCGGCTGCCGGCGTACGCTCCGCCTCGGCGCCGAGCTGGTGGGCGTGAGATCTCGATCTCGGCCTCCTACATCCTTCTCGGCATTGATCTCGACCTTCATCTCTCGGACTATCTCGGTATTTATCGGACAATGGTCTGCGCGCGCTGGGTCTGTGCGAGGCGGCTCCCGGCGAGGAGCGCTCGCTGTGTGGCAGCTCCCACTGTCTTGTGCGCCCCCACAACCCCTCATGAGCGAAAATTTTGAAGAAAAACCATCTCCGACGTTCCCTTTTTCGGGAAAAGCGGTAACCGGTTTCATACACGTACATCGTACAATACTTGTACACAAAGGGTACTCGATGTGTCCTCGCGTCTGCATCTCACCCCGTCCAGTGCTGCAGCACCATGCGTAGTCTCGCCCTGTCGATCGGCATGTGCATGCTCGCTACCGCAGCCGCCGGTGTTGGCCATGGCCACGGTGGTGGCCATATCGAGGCCGAGTCCGGCTGGGAGTGGGCCGGGAGCTTCGACACGCCCGACAACCACTACGTGTGGCAGGCTCAGGCCGTCGAGGGTGTGGAGGACAACCACGGGTACGTGGACCCGAGCATGAAGATGGTCATCTTCTCGATCCCCAACTCGACCGAGGAGTCGCTCCACGCGGTCGAGGAGGAGGCGGGCCACAGCTTCGACGTCAACTGCACGGAGGTCGAGGTGAACGAGTACATCCTGCCTACGATCCCCGCGAACCTTCCGGGCGGCGTGGAGTATTGCTACGAGCTGCACTTCGCCGTGGGCATCAACCCCACCTCATCCTTCTTCATCAACACCACGGGCGTCGCTGCCGTCGCCATCTTCGCCCAGCACGTGCCCGTCGAGTTCGAGCGTGATATGCACTACTTCAAGGACGTGCACGGCGACGACATCGAGCCCGTGCACGAGCTGCCCGAGAGCGAGGAGGCGGAGGTTGAGGCGGAGGTTCCCCGCCCGTGGGGCACCGTCGTCGGTGCCGCGATCGTCGTCAACCTCATCACGTTCACCGGCGTCGTCTTCGCCGTTCCCGCGTGCATCAAGATGAGGACCACGTACCCGGTGGTCCTCTTCTCCTTGGCGAACGCCTTCGCCTCGGGCGCGCTGCTCGCCGCGGCCTTCTTCATGATGCTGTACGAGGCGACGCACATGCTCACCGACCCGAAGGAGTCCTTCTCCGCCTTCATGTGGGGCGCCCTCATCCTGACCGGCTTCATCACGTCCAGCCTGTTGGAGGTCGTCGTCCAGGCGATCATGCCGCCGGCCTCCTCGCCCGACACGGCGAACACCAAGGACGGCATCCAGATCGAGATCACCCAAAAGTCGAAGCGCGTCCGCGTCCTGAGCGGCGTACTGGTGGGCGACTTTATCCACAACTTCGTTGATTGCCTCCCTCATCTTCGTTGATTGCCTCCCTAATCTTCGTTGATTGCCTCCCTCATCAGGTGGGCGACTTTATCCACAACTTCGTTGATTGCCTCCCTCATCTTCGTTGATTGCCTCCCTAATCTTCGTTGATTGCCTCCCTCATCAGGTGGGCGACTTTATCCACAACTTCGTCGACGGCCTCCTCATCAGCTTCGCGTTCATGTTCTGTGACGCTACCGCGGGCTGGAGCATCGCTGCTTCCACAGTGTACCACGAATTCGCACAGGAGGTGTCCGACTACCTCGTGCTGACGGACCCGAAGCAGGGCAACCTCTCCACCCCAATGGCGCTCCTATTGAACTTTTTGTCGGGCACCTCGGTCATCTGGGGCGCGATCATCATGGTCGGGATGGGCGACGTCGACATCCGTGCGCAGGGTCTGCTGCTTGCTTTCGGCGGTGGCGTCTACATCCAGATAGGCGCGACGGAGTGCATGAACCGCGTGCACAGCTCCGTCAACAGCAACATGCTCCGCTTCGCCGCGTTCCTCGCCTTCGCGGCTGGTGCCATCTCGATCGGCCTCGTCCTCTATGACCACGAGCACTGCGTACCGGCCGAGGCGGAGCTCGACGCTCACGGCCACGGCCACGGCCACGGCCACTGAACCACGCGTCGTGATGGGCACCATTCGCCGGTTAGGGTTCGCGCGAGTAAGTGAGTAGCACCCGCCTTTCGGCAACGCACACCGGCATGCGTGGCGAGGGGGGACCCCAGGGGTAATGTCCAATGTGACGGGGCGCCGCGCCGCCGCCTCCCGACGTTCGTCCATATTCCTTTTTGATCGGCTGATGTTAGATGAAAAATATCCCTCAAACCACTAACTTCTCTCTCGCGCGCTTAGCAGACCAAGATCGGCCTTTGATCGGCCTGCGAGTCAACAAGCGCTGAACAGCACTCCCGTTATCTTTTACCCGACCGACACGTTTGCGGAACACTCGAACTTACAACCTTGTTCCTCGGTTGTCGGTTCATTTCCGAACAGCAATTATGCAGACAAGTACATAGTAAATGGCCGCTAAACCGCTCAACCATATTCACATTCGACATTGTCGGTATCGTGGCCGAAGACCCCACGCCACTCAAGAGCTCAAGATTGAGTGGACTTGGTTCCGCGACGGCGCGAAATCGAGAAGTCCTCGCGACATCCTGCAGCGCCGTCCGCGTCGCTGTCGAAGACGCGCTCAGCATCGGAGGACCGAGAGTCTTCGTCTCTAGAACATGCATCAGCCCCCCGCCCGTGAGTGGACCGCTGAGGAGGATGCCCTCATCCTGCACCTTGTGAACGAGATCGGGCTCCGCTGGACGAAGATCGCAGAGGCGCTCGACGGGCGTTCGGACTCGGCGGTCCGGAATCGCTACCATCGGCTCACGGCACCCGCCGAGCCGAAGCCGGCGCGCGACCGCAGCACCGAGCTGCCCTGGACGCCAGAGGAGGACTCGAAGCTCCAGCAGGGCTACGCCAAGCACGGCACCAAATGGCTCTCGATCATCAAGGAGTTCCTTCCCGAGCGCTCACGCAACGCGATTCGCAACCGCTTCGGCCGCAGAACGGCCGCGGCGGCCGCCGCCCCCTCGGCCTCCGCCTTCTCCTCCGGCGGATCCTCGGCAGCCGATCGCGCGCCGTTTCGAGCGCCGAGCTTCGGGTTCACACCCGAGGCGATGACCGAGGCGACCTCCGTCGTCGCCATCCCGCCGCTGGTCGCCACGGGTGGGCCGATGGGCGGCGCGCGCCTGCCGACGCCCGCCGAGGCGGCGCAGCGGGCGGTGCAGGCAGTGCAGGCAGTGCAGGCAGCGGAGGCGTACGCGACTTCCCAAGCGCACGCGCACGCGCAGTTGCATGCGGCGCACGTGCAGGCCGCGCAGGCGGCGGCGGTGACGCTGCAGCAGATGCTCCAGTTTCGTCAGGCGCCATCGCACCTGATGGACGCGCACCAGGCGGTGATGCTTGCGGCCCTCCAGGTGAGTGCCGCGGATGACCTCTGATGACCTCTGAGGACCCCTGATGACCCTCTGATGGCCCCTGATGACCCTTGATGACCCCTGATGACCTCTGATGACCGCGGATGGCCGCTAATTTCACCCCTCATCAGGCGGACGCTGCACGATTGGGTGTCCAGCTGGTGCCCACGAACGCCGCCTCTTTGTCAACTTCGTCAACGCCTATGCCCCCATCGATATCGTCAACGCCCATGCCGCCATGTGCGCCCACGGGCTGCAGCAGCAGTAGTAGTGGCCAACAGCAGCCGCCGCAGCCGCCGCAGCCGTGGCAGTGGCAGTGGCAGCCGCCAGCCCTGCACTCGCCGCCGCCACAACCGACCGCACAGCCAGGCGCTGTGGTGGGCGCGACTCAAGCGCGGGGGCATCAGGCCGGGGACCATCAGGGAGATCAAGGGAGATCAAGGGAGATCAAGGGAGGTCAAGGGGACCATTATGCATGGGCGCCGCCAGCACAAGACCAAATCAGGCAACAAGACCAAATCGGTTCGACAGGGTTGCCTAATATGGTCTTGGGATGGGAACTTCCACCCCCTCCGGCCCCACCCCCTCCGTCATTGACCCCATACCAGGCGGCGTTGCTCGACCAAGTGCAGAAGGAAGGGCAAGCCAAGGTGCAGGCGGCGCAGGCGCGGCTGCAGGCGCATGCAAGCGCATGCAAGCGCTCACCACGGCGCGGCGCAGGCGCATGCAAGTGCTCACCACGGCGCCGCCTCCTCGTCTCCCCACAGGCGCGGCTGCAGGCGCATCAGGCCTCAGGGCAACCGATGCCCTACCCTGCTGTCTCGACTATGTTAGGCAACTCTGCCAATGGCGACGACGGATTGATCGGAGACCTCTCAATCGGCCCTCATGGTGAGCCTTGATGACCCTTGATGAGCCTTGATGACTATTGATGACCATTGATCGGAGACCTCTCGATCGGCCCTCATGGTGACCCTTGAGGACCCTTGATGAGCCTTGAGGAGCCTTGATGACCCTTGATGACCCTTGATGGCCCTTGATGGCCCTTGATGACCCTTGATGAACCTTGATGACCCTTGATGATCCTTGATGACCTCTCGATCGGCCCTCATCGTGAGCTGCGCCCCCACATGCCCGGCTGCTGCTGGAGCCCTCCCCCGCATGCAAGTGCTCACCACGGCGCCCCTTCTCTCTCCTCGTCTTCCCCACAGGCGAGCTGCGCCCCCACATGCCCGGCTGGTCGAGCCAGGCCGAGAGCGCCGAGATGGGCTCCGATCTCAGCCGCTCGAGATGTGACGAAACCTCCTCGTCGGGCCTCTCGACGAGCTCGCGATCTGGCGTCTCGTCAATGGCGCAATCGGGCGTCTCGTCCATGGCGCAGTCGCAGGCCCCCCCGCTCGCCCCCCCCACGAGCGCCCAGCACGGCGCGCCCGGAACGGCGATCCACCCCACCCCGCTCCCCTCGCCCACGCGCGCCCCCGGGGCGCCGTCGTGGGCGCGTCCCTTTTCGGGCGTGTCGCTCCGCATCCCCTCCCTACCCTCGTCGGTCTTTCGGGCGCCGTCTCGGGCGCCCGATGCCTCGGCACAAGCGAGCGGGAGCGCCGTGTCGAGCGGGAGCGCCGTGCCGAGCGGGGGCGCCGTGCCGAGCGGCGGCATGCCTGGCGGTGGGATGGCCGGTGGCGCCGGCGGTCGGGGGGGCCACGACTCCAAATTAGGCAACGACTCCGCCTCATTACTTGCTCAGGTGAATGCCCCCTGATTGCCTCCCTCACTGCTTCCCTTATTGCCTCCCTCATTGCCTCCCTCATTGCCTTCCCTAGTTGCCTCCCTTATGACGCGTCCAGTTGGTGCTCCAGATGGACCCAACCGAACTCGAGATGCACCTGATGACCTCTGATGACCTCGGATGACCTCGGATGACCTCTGATGACCTCTGATTGCCTCCCTCATCAGTTGGTGCTCCAGATGGACCCAACCGAGCTCGAGATGCACCTGCGCGCCCTCGCACCGGTTGGGGGCTCGAGCGCCGCCTCGAGCGCCCTCGCACCGGTTGGGGGGTCGAGCGCCGCCTCGAGCGCCACCGCCGCCGCCGCCGCCGCCGCCGCCTCCACCTCCGCCGCCGCCGCCCACAGCACCGCCCACACCGGCGCCCAACTCGGCGCCCATCCCGCCCGAGATCGAGATCACGAGCACGAGTACCTCGAGATGGTGGACAGGCTGGACACCTCCCTCAATCTTGATGATGATCAGCTGGGCGCCGAGTTGGGCGCTGGGGACGCCGATGAAGGCTCGCTCGACCGCTCGCGCTCGCATAATCAAGTACGAGCTCCCTCTGATGACCTCTGATGACCTCTGATGGCCTCTGATGCCCTCTGATGAGCTCTGATGAGCTCTTGATGGCCTCTGATGCCCTCTGATGCCCTCTGAGGGCCTCTGATGGCCTCTGACGGCCTCTGAGGATGAGGGGCTCCGATTGCTTATGAGTGCATCTGATTGCCTCCCTCATCAGTTCTCAAACGGTGCCCGAGGCGGCGCTGCAGCGCTGCGGCGGCGCTCCGATCTCGGCGCATCTCGCTGAGGGCTACTTGATAGCGAACGCGGAGAGGGATACTTGCATAGTTGTCCTAGGCGCCATGGTGGGCGCTGGGGCGTCATGGTGGGCGCCGGGGCGCCATGGTGGGCGCTTGGGCGGCTAATGAGCTACGGATCTGCCTCTGCGCTCTAATGAGCAGCGCTCATGAGTGCTCATCTGGCTAATGAGCTACGGATCTGCCTCTGCGCTCTAATGAGGCTCACGCCCAGGCCAGCAGCAGCTGGGCGGTCCCGACGGCGACGTTTCCGCTTCCAGTTGCCTAATATGGTCCCGACGGCGACGTTTCCGCTCCCGTGTCCGCTTCCGCCTTCCGGAGGGTCGTGCGACGTCCGGGCGCGGGAACGAAGGGGTACAGAGAGGCAGCGGAGGAAATACAACTGCTACGTTACGTGTTCACGAGTCCGGTCCGAGAGTCGAGGCTCGAGTGGATGTTCTTGCATCTCTTGGTATGCGCCACGTGAGGTCGGTTGGCGAGTCGTCGGTGACTGTGTCGTGATTAACCACTGTGAAGAAGCGAAAGTGTGCATTACAACTACGTAGCGTCGCTCTAGAGGAGGGGAGATTTGTTTGGAGGTTCGCGACTCGACTCCACAGAGATGAAGTTGAAGTATGAAGACGCCCAAGAGACGCGACGTTCTTGTCAGTTGTCTGCTTGCTGCATGCTGGCTTCCGGCGGCGTGCCCCGTGCGTGCCGAGCGTGGCTCCCGGTCTGCGTCTGGCGGCGTGGAGCGTGTGCGGTGCACAGCGATCAGCGTGCGCCGGGGGCTTCCTACTGAGCTTCCTACTGCTACTCGTTAACATGTATTCCGTACTACATGTGTAATACAACGGCGGAACTCAACCATGCGCGCGGGGCGCGGCCGCTCACACGAGGCATTCCGCTAATTCCAGAAACGCCGCGCATGCCGAACGCGGCCCCGCATGTATGTACGTGCAGCGGGCGCCCTCTCGTGCGAGGCTGTGTGTGGCGCCACCGGGGAGCGCGTGCTCGCGACGCCTGTGTCCCGCCGTCCGTTGGAGTGACCGAGCCCACGCCGCCGCGCGGGGCAACCCCGATGAGTCGGTCGCGGCTGATGCCTCCGGGGCAACGCACGGCGCGCGGCGGGCACACACCAGAGAGAGATGTGGGGCCTGATGGTCTTCCGCGCAGCGCGCTCCAGAGCCGGCCTATGCGCGGGTGACTTGAGTGTGCGCGCTGAAGGCCCCCGGTTCGACGACGGTCGATGATGGGATCGTAATCGAAACGAGCGAGGCGCAGCCGGTAAAGGCCATCGCACCAATCTGCGTGACCGACGCGGGGAGCGTGATCGACGCGAGCGAGCGGCAGCCGGAAAAGGCCCACCCACCAATCTGCGTAACCGACTCGGGGATCGTGATCGACGCGAGCGAGGCGCAGCCGCGAAAGGCTTCCTCAACAATCTGCGTCACCGACGCGGGGAGGTCCGCGACCGACTTGAGCGACTTGCAGTCTCGCATCTTGAGCTCTCGCAGCGCCGTCAGCCTCGCCACAGACGCCGGCAGCGCCTCCCCCTTCCACTTCCCGCGCAGCTCCAGCCCGCCCACGCGCCCCTCCTTCTTGTCCGCCGTGAGCGCCCTGCCGAGCCCGTCCCGGCCGCCCTCCACCCCCGCCAGCCACTCGGGATCCTCCAGGATCCACGCGTCCTCAGACGCCCCGATGAGCTCCACGTCCGTCGCCCCCGCCGCCACCATGCTCCGCACCGCCTCCCGGCGCAGCTCGCGCTCGCGCCCGCACGATTCGATGAGCTCCATCGCGCTGCGCACGATGCCGTAGAT
>Ga0210239_100825_pt1 | contig 26797 bp, 13 predicted proteins | sample ChrtobMetP5a_0mM_FD_155451 | JGI IMG/M metagenome (GOLD analysis project Ga0210239, IMG submission 155451) | Chrysochromulina tobin associated microbial communities from unialgal haptophyte culture, Seattle, Washington, United States - P5a_0mM | ecosystem: Host-associated > Algae > Haptophytes >... | reverse complement strand
CCTCCCTAACGATGCAGAGGGACGTCAGAACCGGGGAGCTGCATGAGCCTCGCGATCTCCAAGCATGGGCATGTGTACCGAGACCGCCCCGGCCGCATACACATGCAGCTCGGCTCGCGCGACAACCCGACCGTACAGCCACATCCCCTTTTACATTCATCTCTGACGTCTACTGTGCGTCTTTATGACGCTTACCTGTGCTTTACCTCATACCTGTGCGCATGAGCAATTACCTAGATCTATATCTGTTCTTAGTTCGGTCCTGACCTGCGCATTACGTTTCATTCTATAACCCCACCGCAGAGGGGCCCCTGTTGACCCCACACTGGGGCCCTCTTACCCAAGGGCGCGCCACCCCATTGCATCAAGCAGCTGCTCGCGGAGTGGCGCCTCGCCCCTCTCCTCGGCCCGTCGGATGGCATACATGGCCAGCCGCTCGGTCGGCCGTGACGTGGGGACGGCATCGAGCGCGCGATGCACGACCAGGTCGGTCGCCAGCCGGAGCAGCGCGGCCTCAGCTTCCGGAGCGGCATCGAGCAGAGCTACGTGGACGGTCGCAACCGCCCCGTCGCCCGCGAGCAACCCCACGCTGACCAACGTATGGAGTGCGCTCGAGCACGCGCCTCGCCACGCGTCCTCGTCGCGCGAGGCGCCGTTGGTGCCCACCGATGCAGCGACGTGCACCCGCAGCAGGCACGCCGCCAATCGCTCACCGAGGGAGGGCCGTGCCCACCCCCCGGCCGCCGCCCGTCCCTCACAATCGATGCGCGAGAGCGCGCGCAGCATGCGCAGCCATGGGGACGAGCACGCCCAAGGGGACGAGCATGCCACCGAGCTCGCCACGCCATTCCCACCATCGATCGCATGCTGCCACCCGCCAGGCGCGAACGCGGCCGCCCCTCGTGCCCGGGCGGCGGCAGCCTGGGCGGCGGCGGCCTGGGTGGCGGCGGCCTGGGTGGCGGCGGCCTGGGTGGCGGCGGCCTGGGTGGCGGCGGCCTGGGTGGCGGCGGCCTGGGTGGCGGCGGCCTGGGTGGCGGCGGCCTGTGTGGCGGCGGCCTGTGTGGCGGCGGCCCACTCGCCTACGGCGCGGCGGAGGGCGAGGTAGCATGCGGCGGTGAGGGCGGCCGCGAGGGCGGGCGTGCAGCTCGAGGGCAGCGCGATCGCCGAGCAGAGTGGTGCGGGAGGGACGCCGGGAGCAATGAGCGCTGCAGGCGATGCGAGGGCGGGCAGAGGCGAGGATGGGAATGGAGCCGCGAGCACCGAAGGCCATGCGGCCGCCGCACTGGCCGCCTCATCCGCTTCGATGCAGTCGTGCAGCGCCCGGGCGGCCTCGGCGGCCTCGGCCGCATAGGCCGCATAGGCTGGCCCCGCCACCGCCGCCTCCGCCCCCTCCGCCGCCTCCGCCGCTTCGGTCCCCACAGCTTGAGGGGCAGGCAGCAGCAGAGCACATGCTCGCTCGGTGGCGGCAGCAAGGCTCACGGCGCGGTAGTCAGCTGCCACCGCATTGCCGCCCCCTAGGTCCCCTTGGACCCCTCGGTCCCCTGCACCTGTGGGCGCCGCACCTGTGGCGCCCAATGCCACGTGGCCGCGGCCAGCAGGGGACTCCGCGTCGGCCACCGGCTCCCAATCCGGCACGGGCGCCGTCACGGGCGCCGTCTCGGGCGCCGTCTCGGGCGCCGTCTCGGCTCCCGATGAGAAGAGTTCGCGTCGGCTTACGGGAGGTGCGACCGCCAAGGCCGGTGTGGAGGGGTGGGCGTTGGGCAGGGCAGATTGCGAGCGTGCGGCGCTGTCCGGCGGCATCTTGGCCAGCAGCGAGGCGGCACGCAGCGGTAGCAGCCGACTGATCGAGAGGCGCACAAGCGGTAGCAGCTGCGAGGCCGCATGCAGCGCCACCTCGGAGGGAGCGCCCCGCGGCAGCAGCGCGCGCAGCGCCGTATCGAGGCGCGCGCCTGCGTGCGCATGGGCCTCGGTGAGGGCGGCCTGTAGCAGTGCGCGCTGTGAGGGAGGGAGGCACCCAGGGCGTACGGCGAGGCTCGGTAACCGTTGAGCGAGAGCGAGAGTCGCGTCGGTGCATACGGTCTGCACGAGCGGCTCGAGCAGCGCGTTGACCGCTCCAAAGAGCTCACGCTGCTGGCGCCAAAACGGCGCGTGCTGCAGCTCCTGCAGCCGCTCGACCGCGCTCACCTCACCGTACGACGCGCGGCCTGCGCTCGGCGTCGCCTCCCTAGCGGCACTCGGTCCGAGGGCGGAGGGTGTGCCGTCGGGCTGTGGGAATGCGGGCAGCCACCGGCTGCTCGAGAGGATGCGAGCAAGCGTGGGCGAGATGGCGGGAGAGTCTGGGGAGCCGCCGCCTAGACTACCGCCTGCGCCGCCGCCAGCGCCGAAGCCAGCGCCGAAGCCGCCCGGGGCGGCGGTGGCGAGCAGCGCGGATGATGCGGACGCCGCCGCGGTAGCTCCTTGGGCAGTACACGTAGGCGTGATCTTGCGCGGCGCGTGCGCCTTCACACCAGAGAAACCGCCGGGGATGCCTGCCTTATTTGGGGCGAGGGCGGTGTCGGGAGCGCCGAGCGCAGGCACCATCTCGCGAAAGGTGCGCCGCTGGCCCACGAGCTTGAGGAGCGCACGCAGCTCGGCGAGTGAAGGGCAAGCCATGCCAACGCACCGCCGGTCGATGAGCAGCGCACTTAGCGTGGCGACTGTTTCAGCTGTCAGCTGGAGCTGGAGGGGCTCCTCGGCCGCCTCCGCATCCTCTGCCGCCTCGAGCCCTTCTGCCACCGCCGTCACGGCTGCGGCCTTTCCCGCTGCGGCGGGCTCGCTCGCTCCACGGATAAACTGCCTTGCTTGTGATACCTGCCTTGTTTGTGGCTCGCCCGCTCCGGGGGCGCGTCGCTGGTGCCGAGGGCGCGGGTGCGGCAGTCGGAACGCGACTATGAGCTCCTGCGCCATCAGGCTGAGGCCGAAGCGCACACGCGCCTCCGCGGCGGACGCCTCGTTGCGCGCCGTATCGGGCGCGTCGTCGGGCGAGGGCAGTGGAAGCAGTGCAGGTGAGCCTGCGAGGGAGCCGATGGCACGCACGGCCTCCTTGTAGACTGGTAGACGCAGCGAGCTTGGGTCGTCTACGAGCATACGCAACAGCCCACTCTGCCAAACGAGCACCGAGCACGTGCGAGTGAGCCTGGCGGAGGGCGCGGGGGAGGGCAACGGAGCATGGCGGAGCTGTGCATGCATCCAGCCACTGCCGCCAACGGGAGGGCAAAAGAGCATGCGCGGAGCTAAGGCCAGGGCCGACGCCGGTGCTGCTGCCGTTGCACGGGGTGTGGCTCGGCGGCGCGCACCAGCCAGGGCAAGCAGAGCGCCAGTCGGCCGCGACGTGCCGCCGTGAGCACGAGGGCATCGGGGCGGAGCCCCCTTGGGGTGAAGGCGGCGTCGGCGGCAGTGGCGTGGGTGGAGCGCTCGTACGCGTGGGCAGGTTGACCCCACGCGGGGGCAAAGAGGAGGAGCCCTACAAACTTGGCGAGCACGCAGCAGCGCATCACTGATTGCTCGCGATCTCGTGCGTCCTCGATCTCGATCTCGACCTCGAGCTCAGCCAACCCCGACGACGTCGTCGACGAAGGGTCGCCCGCCGCCGCCGCTGGGTCACCCGCCGCCTCCCACAGGCGTGACGCCCACACGGCAAGCAAGTGCGAAGCGAGGGCGTGTGAGTCGAGTGCGAGTAGCAGCCGATACCAAAAGTACTCCACAGTCCCCTGCGCAAACCAACGCGAGCATGCCGCTTGACCCGAGGGGCCTCCCGCCGCTGCCATCGCGCCCACCGCGCCGCGCCCGCCGCCGCCGCCGCCGCCGCTGCTGCCGCCGCCGCCGCCGCCGCCGCCGCCGCCGCCCTTGCCACCGCCACCCTCGCCGCCGCGACCACCCCTGCCGCCGCCACCGAAGCTACCGCCTGCCACGCCGAGAGGGCCTGCCGCATGCATCGGCTTGGCACTCAGACGATCGTCCAGCTTTTGCGCGCGCCGGTCGCCCCCGCGGCCACCGCCGCCCTTGCCGCTGCCGCCCCGGCTACCGCTGCCGCCGGCGGCGCCGCCGCCGAAGCCGCTCGGAGCGCACGCTCCGCGGCCGGCGACGGAGGCGCCCTCAGCCCGCGAGGACGGTGGCGGCGCCTCGGCAGCAGCCTCGACGGCGGTGAGCCCGAGGCAGGTCTGCACGAGCCGCTGCGTGAGGAAGAGAGCAAACCAGCGCGTGTTCTCGGGCAAGATCTCGCGCCTGAGCTCGCGGCACGCGTCGGGCAAGTCCAGTGGCGCCGAGCCTGCTCCAAGCGCGACGGTTGCCAACACATTCGACGCGTGAGGAAGGGGCGGAGGGTTCCGAGGTGGTGGAGACGGGGCACAATCAAGGCGCGGCGGCGGCGCACGCACCCATTCCACCGTGAAAGCCGCCCGGGTACGTCTCCTGCAGTGAGAGCAGACGGTCGAAGAGGCGCTGACGGTTGTGCCAGAGCGCCTTCTCCGCGGAACTCGTGTACTCGAGACTGGACGAGCTCGGCTGCGCCACCCAGCCCGCCGGCAGCACGTGGGCCCGCAGCGCTGTGTGCTCTCCTGTATGCTCTCCAGCCACCACTGCCGTCGCCGAAGGCGCCGCTGCTGCTTCCGAGGGGGTCGCCGCTGCCGCCGAGGGCGCCACCAGCGCCCGCGACGCTTGTGGTTGCGGCCGGCGCACCTGCGACCACGAGGGCGGCACAGACACGGCGGCCAGGCGAGGCGCCGTACCGAGCGCCTCGGCGAGCTTGGGATCGAGCAGCGCGAGTCCCGTGCCGCACAGGCGCACGAGCAGGGCGCTGTATGCACACGCCTCGGCTGTGGTCGCGAGCGCCGGCGCCGCCAACGAGCACGCTGACGAGCACGCCGAGGAGCTCGACGACGAGCTCGACGCGGACGACGGCGACGGCATGGGTGGTGCGGGCGGTGCCGGCAGCAGCAGGCAGCGGGCGGCGGCGTGGAGTGGTGGCATGAGCGGCAGCCATCCCTCGAGAAGGAGAAGAGCGTGCACAGACGCGAGGGCTGCTAGGCCCGCATGCCTGGTCGCCGCCGCCGCGATGGCACGCACAAACTCTGCCTCGGCGGCCGCACCGGGCGCCAGATGCGCACCGGCTGGCTGCACGGTGGTCAAGGCCGCGACCGAGGTGGCAGGCGGCTGCCGCTGCTCGGCTGCGGCGGTGGTGGTGACGCTGCTGCCAGCACCCCAACCATTGCAAGTGGCGCTACCGTTCGATTCGCGAGAAGAGCGCGTTGCGCCATGGTCCGCGCCGAGTGATATTGCCAATGGCGCCGTTGGCGCCGCCTCCGCCGAGCTATCGTTGGCAGCAGGAGCAAGAGGAGCAGGAGCAGCAGCAGCAGCAGCTGTCGTTGAGGTCGCTGCGATTGGCGTCGGCGTCACCCGTTTTGGAGGTCTGTCCAGTCGCTGGACCCTAGCACCGAGGGCGGGAAACTCGGATGCCTCGCTTATCGGTGGCTCTGCCGACGGCGCAGCATGAGGTGGTGCAGCCGCGACACCACTCGCAACGGGCAGAGCTGGCGGAGGCACTGCCGTCAGCGCCTGCGCCAGCTCATCGGCCGCCCACGATGAGAGCTCTCGTACAAGCGGGACCATTTGCGCTGGCGCCTCATCGAGCAAGCGTGCGACAGCGACCGGCGTGCACTCGCCAGACCAGACGGCGGACAGAGTGGGCGACGCCATGTCCGAATTTGGTGTGAAGGAGGACATGTTCCGCGTGAACGTTAACACGACAGACGCGACAAACTACGGCACTGTTACTGCCCGCTCAGAATACACACACCTTACATGACCCCATCTCGCGTGATGTGAAAGCACGGGCGGCGCCAAGCCCCTTGGCCCCCTCGGCAGCTCCGAGCTCATCACCACTGAGCGAGCGCCATGTTGAGCTTGAAGTTGATCTGTTTCCTTGCCGCGACACGCTCCATGTAGCCGAGGCGCTCGGGCTGTTGGTTGAGCCACTCGGCCGCGATCTCGTGCTGCGCGAGGCGTAGCTCGTGCTCTGCCTCCTCGCGCCGCCGTCCCTCCTCGCGGCGCGCCACCGCGAGCGCGGCGGCCTCACGCTGCTGTGCGGCCCGCGCCTCCTCCGCCGCGCCAAGCCGCCCCGAGTGCGAGCCGCGGTAGCTCCCTGGGGACTCGAGAAGGCCACCAGCGGCGCGCCGGGCGGCGGCACTCCCTGTTCGATAGCCACGCCCGGTGGCCATCACTCGCTCCGCCGCCGCTCGCTCCGCCGCCGAGGGGATCGTCGCGTCAGCCGCACAGTACATCGGGTTGACGGACGCCCGACGATGCCGATCCGTGGCGACGGCACCGCGCTCGCGCTCCTCAAGCGCAGCTCGTGCCTCGGCGGCCTCGACCACCTCGGCGGCCTCGTCCTTGCGCCCGAAGTAGCGTGCCGCTCGCTCGTGCTCCGCGCGCATCAAGCCACGCGCCTCGTCGCGATCGGCGGCCGCGGCCGCGTGCCGCCTCCATTGCGCGGAGCCCTCACGAAAGCCGACGCCGTGGACGCGGCGGTCGCCGCACGCCGCTGAGTCAACTCCAGCGGGCTCCGCTGGCACCCATCCGCCGTGCACGCCCCGACCCACATCACCATCATACTCAAAGGACGACGCGCCTTCGAGCCGATGCAGCCTCTCACCGTCTCCAGCCGTGCACATGTCTTGCAGCCTTGCAACTCCGCCGATGGTGGCACTCGGGATGTCCCAGCCGTTGTCGTAGTCCGTGACTCGCGTGCTGGGCACACCGGCCGGTCGGAACTCCTGTAAAGGCGCCGGAGCCAAGCTGGCCTGGCCGTGCCGCGCTATTGACTCAGCCACTTTGCCACGCGGCAGCGCTATTGACGGCTGAACGCCACGCTGCTGCCGCAGCACGCTGTGCCAGTGCTGCGCTGCTGCGTCCGCGTGCACAATGGCGGGTATGCTCCAGCACGCTCCAGCACGATCGAAACCGTCAATGTTCACTGCTGGATCGTTTAGCGGCCTGCGGAAGCTGTCCATGGTCCGGTCGGGGAGGGTCGAGGGAGAAGAGGCCGTTGGCCATGTTCACTGGTGTGCGGTGTGAATGTGAATTGTCTGTGTCTTTACTTCAACTCCTTTCGTCTGACATTTTCTCTCGGGGCGTCAGAGCGCAAGCAAGCAACTCTGCTGGCTACTGGCAGGGGTATTCGGTTGCCGCTTGCTTCGTTGTTTGGGTACTAGCAAGCTTGGTCGGTATTCGGAGGTTGCGCTTAATTAATAATAACGTATTATAAAACGTGTGTCCATTCTCGATTATGTATGGGAGTCAAAGAGAAGACTTCTGTAGTGTAAAGAGCTGCCGGCGCAGCCCCTTCTGCCTGCTGCCTCCCCGGACAATCCCCGGACCTCGCCTCCATGCTCTCCCTTCGCCGCGCGCTCTCAAGCGACGCCGACCGGGGGCCGTGGGGCGCGACCCGGTTCACCGTACCGATGCGCGCGATGGCAACAGAGACCCCGTCTCTCCCCAAGTCGTCAAGTGAGGCCACCACCACAGTCGCCCCGAAATCCCAAACCTCTCCACCTCTCTACAGTGGTAGGGACCCACGCCGCCACGGCTGCTTCCTACGACTTCGAGAAGAATTTGCTCATCTTGGGCTGCGTCTTCTCATCGGCGCCGCCGCCACCGCCCTTGCGCTTGCCCTGCCCGGCGCCGCCTGCCCCCGCCGTGGGGCCATTGGCGTCCTTCTTGCTGGGCTTCTGCTTGAGGGCCGCGCTGCTGCCAGCGCCCTCGCCGCGCAAGCTCTCTTCGACAGCTGCGAGCACCTTTTGGACGCCACTGGTGACACCGACCGCAGCCATCCGCTGCGCATGCATCCAGCAGTAGGTGCGCCCACCCGATTCGAACGGCTCGTCCGAGTCAAGGGCGGCCGCGCCTACAGGGAGCAGCGGCTCGAGCAAGCATGCATGCTCGACGTGGATCGTATGCCTCACGTGGGAGAAGATGTGCTCGAGCGTGCGCAGCAGCGGCGCGCGGGGCGAAAGGGCGGCGGGGGACACACCTGCGCCCTCGAGCACCGCATCGACCGCCTTTCGCCGGAACATCCCCCCCGGATCGTCGGGGAGCTCATCTGGTGCACTCGCGACGATCGCGTGTGGGAATTCCCACTGGCCGCCGAGCAGCCCCCCCTCCGGCCGGCGCACGAGCAGCCAGCGCCGCCCTGTGCCCCCCTCGCCCTCAGCCGTGCACCCTCCCGCCAGGCTCGCGGCGCAATCGTGGTAGATGGCGGCCACGGCGAGTCGCTCCTCGCGCTTGGCCTTCTTGGCGGCTGGCAGCGGCAGCCAGCTGTGCACGAGGGCCGCGCCTGCCTCGGCGTCGGCGAGGGCGGCGGGGAGGGTGCCTAGGGCGGCCGCCGCCCTGGCAGCAGCAGCCAGCCCCCTGGGGTCGGCGGCGAGGGCAAACGGGTTGGCGGCAACGGCTGGAGCGGCGGCGGGCAGCGGCTGCGCGGCGAGGCTTTGCAGGCGCGAGAGCACCTTTTCAGCGCCGTGTCGGCACACGGGGCATGCGAAGAGGCCGTGCGCGGCCGTGACGGGCGCCGTGGCGGGCGCCGCGTTGGGCGCCGTGGTGGGCTCGAGGAGGCCTGCGAGCTCGCCAGCCAGGAGCGCCGCGTACACGTCGCGTCCGATGGCCGTCGACGCGTAATACGCGCGCAGCGGGTCGCGAGGGTCGACGCCTGATCCGCCCGGCGCGCATAAGGTCGCACCAAGTTCCATGATCGCCTGGTTGAGATCACCTGGCCGCTCAACGCCGCCCGCGCACACGAGGCGTTCAGCGAGGGTCCATGCAAGCCCACTGTCCGAGGCGAAGGGGCCGTCCTTAGGGCTGCACGCCACGCCGCACAGGCGCGAGAGCACACGCAGCACGTTGCCATCCACTATGGGTGCGGGGACGCCGAAGCAGACCGAGGCGATCGCACCGGCCGTGTACCGGCCGATGCCACGCAGCCGCATGAGCCCCTCCACCGTCTCGGGGAGCTTGCCCCCGTGCTCCCGCACCACCTGCTGGCTCCCCTCGTGCAGCATTCGCGCGCGCCGGTAGAACCCCAGCCCCGCCCAGCGCGCGTTCACCTGCTCCTCGCTGGCCGCGGCCAGCGCCTCGACCGTCGGGAAGGCCTCCATCCATGCGCACCAGTACGGGATGACGGCCTCGACGCGAGTCTGCTGCAGCATGATCTCGGACACCCACACGCCATACGGTTCGACGGGAGTTCCACCGTCGACCGTTGTGCCCGTGGCGGCGGCGGCAGTGGATGCGGCGGCGGCAGCAGCCTTGCCGGCGGTAGCCGCCGGGTGGACGGTGTTGATGCCCGCTGTTGAGCCATTGTAAGGTGGTGGGTCACCGCGCCAGGGCAACCGCCTACGGTTGGCATCGTACCAGCGAAGCAAAGCAGCGCGCACCTCGTCAGCGGGAAGGCGGTCTATGTGGTACGCCTCCGTGTTATGTGCCAAAAACGCACTCAGGGACGGGTAGCGCGCGGATGCAAGCGGCATACGACAGATCGAGGAAGGGCCCGCGGCGAGGAGGATCGCGGCGAGGAGGAGCGAGAGTGGAATGGCGACTTCAGGTGTGAAGAGAGAAGAAGAGGCAAGGGGTTCCAGCATGCAATGCATAGTGGAGGGGGGAAAGGGGGGAAGTGGGGAATTTTGTGTGAAGGTGCGGGATAGCAAGTAGGGCTGATTGGGAGCATGTGCGAAGCAATTATAGTCGACGGTCAATGACCTCGGTGCTACATGTATGATTAGCAGTTATAGCAGCTTGTGAGCAGCAAGTTGAAGAAGTGAATAAGTTTGGGAAAGTGGTTGCGGAGCCATGTTCACACCCCCGTCGAGCTCCTCCTCGTCGCCAGCTAGATGATGGACAGAGATGGGCAAGCAGCCGTATCGATTGGAGAACAGGAGCGCATTAACCCCGGGGTTATTGGAGCATCGCACACTCACGCGACGTGTGAGTGCTGGCGCCTCTCATCGCGCCCACATCCCCTTTCAAGGCCCCCCACAATCCTTCACACACACACATTCCCTCTCAAGAGAACGAGCGGAGCTGGCCCACGCGCGTTGGCCGGTGAAGAAGGCTACCGTGATGGCTCACCATCGCCCCCACGAGCCACGTGGTGAAACTGCTCGAGCAGCTGGGCGTGGCGGGCCTCCTGGACAGCTTCCTCCTGACACGCGCTTTCAAGATGTGCGAGATTGGCCAGGAGCTCTTGGCGCTTGGGCATGGGCTGCGCGCCCTTCTTGGACACCCCCAACAAGCCCCCCACGAGGCCGAGCTCCGCGAGCACTGCTTTGTTGCGCTCGATGTTGGACAGGCGCTCACGCTCATACGCGCTCAGCGTGGGGGCCTCGTAGACACGTTTTCGCCTGCGGGAAGCCCTGCCGGCCGCATCCTCGTCCTCGTCGCGCCCCTCTTCCTCGTCCTCCTCGTCCGTGTGCAATATTTCCTCCTCTGGTACAGCTGGGCCCGCCGTCAGCTCCATCGCCTTCGGCCTCGCCACTCGACTCGCTGTCCGCGCCTTGAGCTCCGCCTCGCGCTGAAGCCTCGCGCGAACTGGTTGAGGATCTTTGTCTTGAGCAGCTTCGTCTTGTCCTTAGGATCCACGTCGGCGCTACACATGTGGAGCACATAGTAATTACTGACATATGCAAAGCCTTGTTCTAGAAAATGGTAGTCCAAGAGCGCCTCTCACAAGGCGCCCGGTTTAGGCTGTGATGACTCTTGGGCGGTTGGGTAGACAACCACGACGACACAGTGTTCAAAGCCGCTATGGGGTAAAGTGCGCCCCACAGTGTTCAAAGCCTATGGGGTAACATGCGAGATACATGCGGGATACATGCGGGATACATGCAGGACACATATCTCGGGGGTTGGGGGAATGTTTCGATGCCATCATCATGCCAAAGTGACAGATACAAATGTATCTTGATGTATCTTGATGTATCTTGATGTATCTTGATAGGACACATCGAAATACATGCAAGATACATGCAGGATACATCGAAATACATCAGGATACGTATCCGATAGGAACCCCCCCCCCAAAAAGGATAGGAAACCCCACGTCACCCCACACGAGCAGGCAGGCGCGATACAGAAGGATAAGGCAACGAAGCCTTTGGTCTGGCTCAAGAACTACTATGGAGGAATGCCATTTGCACCACGCGAGGAGCGACAGCTCACATTCACGACGAAGGTCATGTACAACCAGGTGAAGCGGACTGACGTGGAGTTTATGGACTACCTCCTCTCGTACTCCTCTCGGGCTTCAACACGCTCTTCTCAACTTGCACTCCTCCCCGTTTTTCCCCACAGGCAAGTCGGCCCGGCGCCACGCTCGGCGTGGGAGCCCACATTCACAATGACTTGACTTGACGTGACTTGACTTGACTTGACTTGTCTTGACTTGACTTGAGTTGAGAAAAGAGGGGTGCATCGGAAGGGTGTATCGGAAGGCCATGCAGTGAGAGCGGGGACCGCGCACGAGCCTCGAGGAGCGGCTTAGCGCTCTGCAGGCCTCGGACGGCCCTCGACCAACCTCGGCGCACGGCCCCCTCTCTGTGGGGAGTGGAACGATTTATCGTGAAGCTAGCGGGATTGTTCTATGCTGGCCAGACGAGGGCTTCTCCTGATCCTCCTCCAGCTGAGCGGCACGGTTGGACAAAACTGCTCAAACACGTGTGTCTCTGCCACCGACGGTGACTGCGACGACGGCGGACCCGGAGCCGAGTATACTGCCTGCAGCCTCGGCACCGACTGCGTGGACTGCGGCTCTCGGTCGTCATCCAATGCTTTGGCATTGCCGCCGCCATCGCCGCCGCCACCGTCATCGTCGCCGCCGCCGCCCCTCCTTGCTGTAAGCACTGTCAACGGAATCACATACTATTCAGGGTCTGGCTCGAGCTGGACCGTACCACAGTATTCGCCACTGGTGTCCTATGCTTGCCAGTACAACCTGTGCACGATCACGGCTCCCTTTGATGGCACGGCCTCAAACCCACTTGGAAACTCCATCGACTTTGCTGGGCCGAACTACCAACCATTACCATATACCTACACTATTGAGATGGGCGCTCGCTACACGTTTTCACATTGGCGGGTTGCAGGCGACACCTGGTATCGCTTCGGGCAGGTGCACCTCAATTATGCGGACACTTCAAGGACATTTGTTACCGTTCCTGGCTCGAACACCGACTTCACTACCATCCCCGATGGGGAGTTTGCTTATGGCACCTTTGGCAGCCCAGTGACCGCATCTCGCTGGCAAGTGGCCATCACGTCTTACGCGAACACAGATTCTCAGGCGATGTTCCAATGCTATCTTCGAGAGGTCCAATTTGGAGCCGGCGATGCACCGTCTCTACCGCCATCACGGCCGCCCTCGCCGCCGCCGCCCTCGCCTCCGCCTCCCTCGCCGCCTCCACCCTCGCCACCCTCGCCGCCCTCGCATCCGCCCTCGCCCCCGCCGCCCTCGCCCCCGCCACCCTCGATGCCGCCCACGCAAATGGTGCGCGCACTCGCGCTCCTCTACGAGTCCACGGGCGGCAACGCGTGGCGCAACAACCTCAAATGGCTGTCCGGCGAGCCGTGCGTCGACGGCTGGTATGGCGTGCACTGCTGCCCCCAGGCGCTGCCTGTCCTACGCGGGGACGACGAGTGCACCGCCGATGGCGGCGGAGCCACCGGCGTGCTCATGACGCAGGGCAGCGCCGCCTGCCACTCGGGCTCCGTAACGGGCACCGCGCTCGACCTCGCCACCTGCGTCGTCGTCAAGGTGCTGCTCCCGTCCAACAGCCTGATCGGCCCACTCGACGGCGCGCTCTGCGAGCTGCCCTTCCTGCAGCACCTCGACCTCTCGGGCAACGCGCTCACTGGCAGCCTCCCCTCCGCCGCCGACTGCTTGCCGCGCCTCGCCTACCTCGACCTGACGCAGACGCGCACGTGGGATGACGAGGGCGGCGTCTCCGGCCCCGTGCCTGAGTGGCTCCTCGACCGCCTCGACTTTCTGGCGCCGCTGCGGCTGGCCAACAACGCCTTTCACGATCCGACGGCCGCCGACTCCGCCGTCGCGATCAACCGGCTCTGGCCGCGCTGCTCGACACTCGGCGCGGAGCAGTGCTCGGGCATCCCGCCGATTGGCTGCAGCGCCTTCAACCGCCAGGGCCAGCGCTACGAGGTGGAGCTCAACGGCCTCGGATGCGTGCGCTGCCCGACGTCGCTCGAGATCTTCGGCCTCGCCGGCGCCGTTGCGGGCGTCGTGCTGCTCTTCGCGCTGCTCGTGGCCGCGTACACGCGCTTGGTGCGCAAGTACCCCGAGTACGCTAAGACCCACGTCGCCTCAATCATGATCCTCGTGGGCCACCTGCAGACGCTCACCATCATCGGCCGCTTGCAGCTTGGCTGGCCGCTCGTCATCCAGGAGATCCTCGCGAGCATCAACCTGCCGCTCATTAGCTACATCCCGCTGCCGTGCATCCTGACCGACCCGGTGCTCAAGTCGTTGCTGAGCTACGCGGAGATCGCCGTCGTGCTGCTGCTGCTCGCGGGCGCCTGGCTTGTCGCGTGGCGGCGGCGCAAGGCTGCGACCCGCGCGGCGCTTAAGCGAGAAGAGGCCCAGAAAGCCTGGTCGGTGGCGCAGGAGGTCGCCGCCGATGTCGCCAAGGTGAAGGCCGCTGCCGACAAGGCAAACACCGCCGCCGACGACGCCAGATACTTTCTCTGCGTGCTCTTTAGCCTGCTCTTCACTGTCGGCCTCCGTGTGAGCGCGTCACTCTTCATGCGCTACGACGAGGACCAGACTCGGCTGATCATCGCCCGCCTCGTGGCGTCGCTCCTTCCGCTCTTCCTGCTCTTCCTGCTCCGGCGCTTCCACTGGCTGCTGCGCGAGGCCCGAGGGGCGGCGGAGAAAGCGGCGGCGGCGGCGGCGGTGGCGAGCCGTATCGGGCTGGGTGAATACGTTCTCGTGAATGGCAGGCGTGGCAGGATCACGACCGACGATGGGACCGGTGACCTTTACAAGGTCACCTTTGACAACGGGGAGGTGAGCGGATGGCTCTACCCCTATGATGTGACTCAGGATGCGACTCGGGCTACGAAGCCTCAGTCTGAGGCGGCGAGGGCTGCGAGGAAAAAGGCTGTGCAGCTGCAGAAGCAGGCGCGCGGCGCGGAGGAAGCGGTGCGCTACCTGACCGAGCGGTACGCGAGCGACGACTCGGGAGGCGTGCGGTGGCCGCTCCGCTCGCAGTGGCAGCTCGTCGTGTGGGCGCGGCAGGGGCTCCTCTTCCTCGTGTCCTTCGCCATGGACTGTGTCATGTGGTTCTCACCATTCGAGGCGCACCGGACCGCACGCTACGTCTTTGCCGCGCTTGCGATCGCGGTCCTTGGCGGCTTCTGGTGGCTGCAAGCCCATCGTCAGCCGTACACGATGCGTCAGCAGCATTGGCTCGAGGCCTTCCTCTACGCCGTCGACATCCTCGCCATCGTCGGCGCTTGCGTGTACGGCGCACTCACGCACGACGGCGCGGTGCAGGACGGGCCCATGCGGCTGGCGCTCGAGCTGGGCCTTGGCGCGCTGCTCGGCGCCTCCGTGCTCGTTGCAGTGCTGGTCGTCGGCGTCGGCATCGCGAGCGAGCGCCAGTTAATTCGAAAAGCGTTGATTGACGAGACCGGGATCCAGTTAATTGACGAGCCGATCGTGGCCGCCATCCGAGATGGTGCAGTGCGCTTGATCGACATTAACTGGCTGCTAGATTCGCGCTCGGATGGGCAACTGCCGCGCGTCACCAAGGTGGTGGCACGCCTCGCTTCCAACGAGCCGACGAGCGTTCTGACTCGACGGTTGGCGACGCACTGCGGGACCTCGTCCATCTGCATCACGGTAGAGACGGCCTCGGCAGCTTCGCCGTCGCCGCCTCCCTCTCCTCCGGAGGTGGCTGCCCTGGCGGAGGTGCACCTCGAGGATTGGTCCTCCCTTGGGCATGTGACGCTCAAGAGTACAGTTGTCGTCAGCTTCCACCTCAGCACGTTTGAAGAGGCCGCCACGCTCACCGCAGCCAACCTGCGCCGCAAGGCCGAGACGGTTCGCGACAGGCTGGCTCAGCTCCCTGAGCTCGAGAGAGTCGAAATTGTCATCGGAAAGCCCTTTCTGCCACACTGCCAGAACATGCCGCCCGAAGCCTTCCTGCCGCCTAAGCACGCCGTGGCCCTCTATGAGCGGCGGCGACGCGGCGTCAAGGTCGTCAGCTATTGTTGGCGTATCCCTGGCATGCCTGACCCCGATGGTTTCACCCTCGAAAAGATCCGCGGCTCCCTCCTACAGGTGATGGGGGGCGGAGACGGCAACCACGGTCTCTTCGTGGACTTTGCCTGCATCCCGCAGTCGTTTGCGTGGCCGTCGTGGTATGCCCCGGAGGTGATCATCGGGCGCTTAGGCGCCGAGGCGCGTCAGGGTCCACCTACCGTGCTCAAGTTTGAGAGGGAGCGCGTCGCCACGGAGAACGAGGCGCAGGTTGGCGTCGACGAGCTCGTCTCCCTATGCGAGGGGAAAAAGTGGGAGCTGGCCTCCATTGCGGACTTTGAGAGCCTCGGCCTGAGCAAGCACGTCAGTGTGCTCTTCCACGGGCGTTACCATAACGGCGCGTACCGCTTCGACGAGGGAGCATCTGCCGAAGGCTACGTACGCTTCCGCACGGCTGACGACGCGAAAGCAGCACGTCAAGATCCCAAGCTCACGCGCATGTGCGGCGGCAAGGAGCCAAAGCTGATGGGCGAGCACGTCTTCGAGAATGAGCTCAAGTTCAAGCGCGCTTATTCCGTCATGGGCAGCCTCTACGCGTCCGCCACAGGCACCTGCGTGCTGCAGCTCACGGACCCGCCTGGCAAGCTCGGTCACGACGTTGTGCCGAGCGAGCTCGTCTCTGAGCGCACGGGGACCGTTTTCGTCGTTCAAGACGAGTCGCTCAAGGACAAGTCGCTCGAGGAGCTGCAGAAGTTGCTCGGCAACAGCGTGCTGGCCTGCGAGAAGAAGGGGTCGACGGGTGTGGTAGTGGTGCGTGTCCTCGGCGAGAGGGCGGCGCGCGCCGTGCGCTCGCTGAACGAGCGCGGCTACCCGCTTCAAACGAGCGCGGCTACCCGCTTCGTCGCAAGGATCACGTGCTACGTACGCTCGCTTCGTCGCAAGGATCGCGTGGTGTACCCAATGTACAACTTGCGGCCGTACGCCTCGCGCGGGTGGCCGACCTTTGAGGCGTCCGCCGCCTCTATTGTGCTCGCGCACCTCAAGAAGCGCGAGCAACGAGGCCGGGAGCTTTCGGACGAGCTCAAGCAGGCGGAGGCGAGCGGTTCCAAGCTCATCAATATCGACGTGATTGGCGCCCCGCGTGTGGTGGAGGTGGTCGCGCAGTCGCCGGGGCGCCTCCTCCGCGTGTGCAAGAAGAACCTGCGCTCCGAGCGGATCGTTTTCTTCGGGAGCGACAGGAAGGAAGTCGTTCAGCTGCTCTTGGACTTTGAGGACTCGATCGCTGTCGAGGTTGACCAGAAGCGCGCCAAGCACCTCAAGCTCACGACGGAGGACCTCGTGCGCGCGCGCAGGTCGCGAGACCTCAAGCTGCTGCAGCGCCTCACCGTCAACGAGGAGCCGATGCCCACCCAACACGTGTCCGTGCCGACACGCACCATCCACGTCGTCTCGGTGGAACTCGAACGGCATGGCTCAGGGAAGATCGAGACGTGCCGTGACAAAGACCTGCGAGCGGCCAACATGGTCGATGGATTGATCAGCACTTTTCGCGCTGCCCTTTTCACTTCCCGGGCCGACGACAGAGACTTGAATACACAGAAAGGTTCCTCAGGGCAGGGGGTGACGTGCGTGAGCTCCGAGGAATTTACAGACTCCGAGGAATTACGGATATAGGGGCGATCTCTTGGAAGGGGAAGCGGGCGCGCAGAGGCCGTTGTGCACACAGGTCGAAAGGTGGCCGGGCGTAATCATGTCGTGCTGCATGCCGAGTACCGAGATGCGGGGCCAAGCGCCAAGGGGTCCTGTTAATCCTGTGTTCGCTTGCTGCCCCAGGTTGGCATCCGGTTTCATTCGATTGCGTCGTCGTAAGTATAGAGCATCTCTTACGATTCGCACCCTAACCCTAACCTAGCCTGCACACATTGCTTTTGGATCCCTTCTTCTCGAACGTAAGCTCGTTAAGGGATTGAATGTTATAGAATGCCGCGGGAGCTCGCCATGGCGCGAGCCCCCTATGGTACAAAATGCTACCAAAATGCCGCGGGAGCTCGCGCCATGGCGCGAGCCCCCTATGGTCCACACAGTAACACGGTCTGAATCACGGATACTGGTGGTGATGGGGATGGTTGTGGGTTCACCAAAAACTGCACGCGCTACGCAGCGTACGAGGGTGCGCGCCGGCTGGTTCTGGTCTCCGCATTGGGAGTTTCCGATCCGTCGGCGGATTTCCGCGCTATGCGCGCATATCGGCGCCTCCGGTCGTGCCTGTACCCCCCCCTTGCCGGAGCGCTCCCCACCGTATCCCCCGGCTGGTGGCGGGAACGCGCCCTGCGCGCTCTGGTTCCTATAGCTCGCCGTGGATACCTTCACCCCGGCCGAACCGCCCTTGACTGTAACCTTGCCCGGCGAGATAAAGACAAATCTGACGCAGAAACAACCATTGTTATTTGCTCGTGGAATGTGTCAGGTGTCGCACAAATTGGGGAGCACGGCTCCCCAGGTGTTTTGAACCGACGGAGACAGACACATGTAAGTGCTCCGCAGCCATGAGTGTCCTGTTGCGTGTTGGGGAGTTCCTCTTAGGAATTTCCTTCGTGGGTTGATCGTGAAAATTGCGAGCGGACTATACCTTAAGCGGGGAGAAAGCTTAAAGAATGCCGTCCACCCTGTCGCCCTCGCCTTACACCCTGCCATACCCCCCCCCCCCCCGAAAAAGATGGTCCCCTCTTTCAGCTTGTGCCGTGCCGCGTCGGGAGCGCAGAGAATCTTAAAAGCAAACGGGGGGATCTACGGCTGCATCTCCATCTTCATCGACGTCCGCCCGAGCTGCGTGACATGCTACATAATGCCCAAGCTTCGTCAAGTTCGAGAAAGACAGGGGAGGGGGGAGCGAGAGCACAGCCATCATAGTGTGAGCCCGGGCCGCAGGGGGATTCGCTGAGAATCGGTTGCTCGAGGGTCCCCCGGATGGAATGAAGATTGACGACGGTACTCATCATTCATAATGAATCGTAGTGAGTCGAGCGTGTGTGTACATGTGCCCGTACAAAGACCGGCTGGCAATCATGGTGGTGGACACAAAAGAGAAGGTCTTGGTGCGAAAGGATTGCATTGACTTCGACTACACGCCCCTCCATCTGGAGGGATCTGGAGGGATCTAGTTGGGATCCGGTGGGATCTGGTGGGATCTGAGTTAAACATTTAACCTATAGGAAATTAAACGCCTGTTGTAAGACGAGAAGTTTTCTCATCCTGGGATCCTCTCGCACGCTCCAGGCCCTCCTTTCTCATTGTGAATGGGGGCTCCACACGCGGAGCGTGAGGAGACCGGTGTGCCTGGCTTATCTTTGACTCCCCTGTGGGGAAAACGTAAAGGATCGCGTTTCTCAGAGAGGGAGAATGTAAAGGACCGTTGACGCGGGACGCGGCATCGGCCGCACGCAGGGAGTGCGACGATTCGGAGAGAGACCGAAGAGGCCGACCGGATCACGAGGGAGCGTGATCTCGCGCGGGGGGAACAGTGAGAGCCGTTCTGTGTCGCCCGCCTGAACAGTGACGGGGCGAGCAAATGTTGTGTGAACTGGGAAAGTATGAATAGGGGCGACGTCGCGGAAGTCACGTCGTCTCTCAGACATCAGTGCACCGACTCGGGCACAATCCACGGCCCTGCGTGCGACACTCATGTCGTACAGCTTTCTCCTCGCGCTCATGACGGTCTCCACTCGACTCGATCCGCTCCCCGATAATGCCACTCAGGCCCGTTTTTCATCCCTGCAGCAGCGCGACAACTCGTCGCTTGCTGCGGCAGCAGCCACGGTAAGCAGCGGCTCTTTCATCGCCGATTTCATAGCCCATGGCACTCAGTGGACGCGTGAGGCTGCGATGGGGCTTACCTCTCACAACTGCTCTCTCGATGGCATGAAGCAAAGCCACTGGGCGAAGCCGCGTGCCTCCGTGTGGTATTTCATCGACCCGGCCATTCGATTCATCGAGGAACTCTTGGCCTTCAATGCGTTCAATCGCGACAAGGACGGCGCGCTCTCTATCCTCGTAGTTCTGCATTGGTTCCTCACGAATCCTCGCCTCTGGCTCTTCGTGGTTACCTCCGCCGTGCATGTCTTCATCATCTCGTGCACCAAGATCCTCAGGCTCGTCGCCAGGGCCGCCAACCGTAGGCGGAAGAAGAGGGAAGTTGTGCTGCCGGCGGCCGGAGCGGCGACGGAGGGAGAAGCGGCGTCGGCAGAGGCGGTGTCAGCAGAGGCGGCGTCGGCAGGGGCGGTGGCCGAGCCGACGAACGTCGAGAACGGCATCTCCATTGTTGACGTGATTGAGCTGGCGGCAGGGGAGCGTCTGGCGGGGATTTTGCGTGTCCGAGGCGGCATGGGTGCGGGTGCCTCTGCTTTGACCGACGAGAGCCCAGACGCGGACATCAAGGCTGCCTACGAAGGTGCATCGGCGCAGGAGCGGTCGGTGTTTCTCGTCGATGTGGGCGAACAACACAAGAGGAAACTAGTGAGTCTCGGCCTTGACGTGCCGGAGGCAGCTCCGGGTACACCGCTGCCGCCAAAGCTGCGTCAGGCGCTCACAGAGCTCGACACCATCCTCATACAAGTCCTTCTGCAAGGAGCGATTCGGTTGCTATCCGTGAAGTGGCTACTGATGCAGCCGGCCAACTTCAAGATGCCGAATCGGCAGGCGCTCGAGGAGATTGAAAGGAGCGGGGTCTCGCCGTCGCCGCTGCTGAGCTGTGAAGAGGCCGCAGCGCTCGTCGAGCGTGGAGATCGGAGCATCGGCGCGCTTACCTACGGCTGGCTCAGTCCAGGCGATCCGGATCCGGACGGCTCGCGCGTCCGCGTGCTTCGACGCGCTCTGATGGGGATGGTAATCCGAATTGAAGCCTTGTTCTGGGACTTTGGATCGCTGTATCAGGCACCAAGGACACCGGAGCAGGCTGCTTCCTTTAAGCTTGCACTCGAGGGTGGGGCGATGAATCAGCTGTATGCATCGATCCTTGCAACGACCGTGCTCCAGATCGAGGAGATCCCACCCCGGCCAGCAGAATTCGATGGCGTTGTCTGCTTGTTCAAGTTGAGCGCAAACTTAGACGAGAACAAGGTACGCGCGGCACTCATCAGGTTCGGAACTATTGAGAGCTGCCACCTCAACCACAGCCCCCCAATTGTGCGCTTTGCCTCGCACACCTCTGCCGTCGCGGCCAAGGACGCGGGTGCCTGGCCCGGCCTTTGCGAGGGGCTCGACACGCTTTACAACGAGACGCCGTACTTTTCTCGTGGATGGTGAGCGCTGCCCTTTCTATTCTGCACAGATGTGATGGGATCCCCTCTCATCCCTCACGCGTCTGCCACACTGTCCCACCCAGGTGCTGCTGTGAGGACTCCTTGAGCCGGGAGCTGATGAAGCGGTTGACGGCCTACCCCGCGCTCCAGGTGCACCTCGATCAGCTGCAGCCGAAGGTCTTTGCGCTGAGCAGCGACGCGGACGCGACACCCGTTGAGGTTGAGGCGGGCGAGCTAAATGTTGCTGCCGACATTGAGCGGATCCAAAATTCCAAGTTCACGAGCAAGGGCGATCACCCCGTGGTTGTTGTTGGCTTGTACACGAAGTACGTGCACGACACCGTTGGTGCGCTGACAAACACACTCGGATCGCTTCAGATGCTTGCGTCCGGCAGCGCGACGGCCGCGCCGGCGGAGCCGCTGCCGCAGGTCGATGCGCCCGCCGCATCGCCGCTGCGCGTCGCCGAGGGACAACCGCTGCTCTTACTCTCTTGGCAGGGGAACAGCGCGGGCGACGGGCCGCGCTTTGGCGTCGTCGATGCGACCGGGGGACGCGTCGCTGCCGCCGTCATGGGCGGTGATGACGCCGAGCTCGCCTACGACCGATGCAGCCAGGCGGTACTGCCGTGGCGGCCGCCCGCCGCCGGCTGGGACGCCGCGTTCGTCGGCGATGCGCGTGCGCTTCGAGACCTCGCCGAGCCTGCACGTCGCCTGGCGGACGATGCTCGGTTGATGGAGTCTGAGTCGGCTCTGCGCGCCGTGGGCGAGCGGGCACGCGAGATTGCCGACGGCGCGGCGCGGTGCCAAAGCATCGCGCACGCGGCGCGCGAGGCGGGTGGCGCCGTGCAGTCGTGCGTGGATGCGGCGGCGACGCTCTTCAAAGCACAACAGGGCGATCCCACACAGCTCCAAGCCGCGCTCGGCATGGTGCGTGCGGCGGTCGAGAGGCTAACGTCTCAACTGCAGCCCGTCGCGCTCGAGGCCGCGCTCATTGCGGCGCTGCGCTCCAGCGGCGCCAGCGGCGCCCGGCGCTACGCCGCCGGCCAGCCGCTCACCGTGCGTACGGCCGGCGGCTGGCGCGATGCCGATGTGGCCACGGCGGGCGGCGACGGCCTCTGCCACGGCCTCACCTTCTTGGAGGGCAGCAGCGGCGAGCCACCAGCCACGCTCGCGCTGCACCCATGGAACCACGCGCCGCGCGAGCTGCCGCAGGTCGCCTTCAAGGCGATGCACGAGTGGTGGACGCGGGAGCTGCGCAAGCAGCACACGCAGATCTTCGATGCGCTCTCCGGCAATCGGCTAGATGCGCTGCAGCAGTGCGTGGCCATCGAAGTGATGGGAGATGCCGATCTGGATGGCTTGCGCGGCGTGCACGGCCTGAGCGATTGGCTGCACTCGCTACATGCTGTACGACGCCGCGGCGAGGCGATCACTGCTCCGGGAGCCGCGCTGCTCACCGCGCCGCCCGCAGCGGGCAAGACGACGCTCATCAGCCAGGCGGTGGTCCTGGCGCTCAATTGCGCCGAGTTGGTGCCCATCGTGATCAAGGTGCAGCTGCTCCAGGCGAAGCTGCACGATGCACCTGACGCGTTCGCGTCGCACTGGAACTGGATCGACGCGTACTTCTGCCTCACTGAGAGGCCCGAGGTGTACCGCATGCTGCGCCAGGCGATGATGGCGCGGCGCGCGCTGCTCCTCCTCGACGGGCTCGACGAGGCGGGCGCCAAGCGCGCCGAGATTGAGCAGCATATCGTCGAGGTGCTGGCACCGCAGGGCCACGTGATTCTCTGCACCTCGCGGCCAGCGGGCGTCGACGAGGCGCGCTTTTCCGGCTTCCGCTTGCTGAAGCTGGCGCCGCTGACCGAGGCGCAGCAGGAGCAGGCGCTGCTGCAGCGGCTGGGGAATGCGGCGGACGTGAGGCAGCTGATGACCTTTGTCGAGCGCATGCCAACGAGCACGGATCTTGCTGCGACGACGATGCAGCATCGCGTCACGGCCAACCCGCTGATGCTCTCGATGGTCGCGTCGGTCTTCGAGATCCGCAAAGGGCTGGGCATGCCGAAGACGGTCGCCGAGCTGTACGCGTTCGCATCGGACGCGATGCTCGCGCGCGGCGGCGGCGTGACGGCAGAAGTGCGCACGCTGCTGGAAGCCGTGTTCTTCGAGGCGCACGTGGCGCAGGCGCGCGTGATCACCGAGGTGCAGCTCCTCCGCGCGGCGCTGGGCGCCTTTGCGCCGCCGGGGACGCTCGCCGACCTGGATGCGAAGGTGGCAAACCCCTTCCAGACGTTCAAGGGCCGGCCGGAGAAGGGCCACTACGTGGAGCTGCTGGACGGCGAGCGGAAGGGCCAACGTGGCGTGATCGTCGAGGACGACAAAACAGACAAGCCATACAAGGTCAAGCTGGCGGACGGCGCCACAACGGGGTGGCTGGAGCCCAGGCAGCTCGTATCGTCCGGGCTGGATGAAGCTGCTTGCCGGGCGCAGATGGCGAGAGCGGACGCGGAGCGCCTTCCTGCCCTGGACGGCGCGGTCCAGGCGCTGCGTGATGAGGAGCGGACGGCGGTCGCGCAGGTTGGCGAGCGCGTGGGACAGGATAGGCTCCCTCTTCTCAGCCTGCTGCAGGTCGAGCCGCTCCAGATGCAGTCGGCGCACCTCTCCTTCCAAGAGTACTTTGCAGTAAACGCCATCTGCTCGGGAAAGTACCGCCTCCCTGAGGGGTCGCCGCCACCGTGGCAATGGCCTGCGTTTTGGGCCAATGCGGTCACGCTCGGCAGCGAGATGGGCGACGCCTTTGGCAAGGGGCTGAAGCAGACAGCCGGGGCCGGTGATGAGCTCGACCTGAGCCAGAAACTCATTGGGGGAGATCGGCCGACGATGGTCGCTGCGGTGGCCGAGTTGATGCGTGGGCTGGCGTCGCTCAGCCTGCGAGAGAACAAGTTGACTGATGGCGAGGGCCTGCAGGTGTTTGCGACGCTCCAGACGAACACGACGCTGGCGCAGCTCGACTTGGGTGGCAACCAGCTCGGCGCGGAGAGCGGCAAGGCGATGGTCGAGGCGCTCCAGACGAACACGACGCTGACACAGCTGAGCCTCAAGAGCAACAAGCTGGGCGATGCGGGCGGCTGCGCACTCGCAGTGGCGCTCAAGAAGAACACGACGCTGGCGCAGCTCGACTTGGGGGGCAACGAGCTCGGCGCGGAGAGTGGCAAGGCGGTGGTCGAGGCGCTCATGACGAACACGACGCTGAAGCAGCTGAGCCTCAAGAGCAACAAGCTGGGCGATGCGGGCGGCTGCGCACTCGCAGTGGCGCTCAAGAAGAACACGACACTGGCGCAGCTCGATTTGGGGGGCAACGAGCTCGGCGCGGAGAGCGGCAAAGCGATGGGCGAGGCGCTCCAGACGAACACGACGCTGAAGCAGCTGAGCCTCAACAACAACAAGCTGGGCGATGCGGGCGGCTGCGAGCTCGCGATGGCGCTCCAGACGAACACGACGCTGACGCAGCTCGACTTGGGGGGCAACGAGCTCGGCGCGGAGAGCGGCAAGGCGATGGGCGAGGCGCTCCAGACGAACGCGACGCTCACGCAGCTGAGCCTCAGCAACAACGAGCTGTGCGGCGTCGAGTTGGACGCCGCAAGGCTGGTTAGCGGGCCAGGTCAGAACTGTTCCAAATACAACCGCGGAACTTACTGTGCAAAGGGCTTAACAGCGATTGCCGATGCCATGCGCGTCAACGGCGCGCTGATGAGTCTCAATCTCTCGTCCAACAATCTCTGTGGTTGGACCATCACGCACACCTTCAAAGGCGGCTCTGGCGTTGACTATGAAGACGAAGATTATTGTAAAGGAGGCAACAGATATCAAGGTGTTAACTCTGAAGGGGACGATTATTTCGAAGTTGGCCAAAGATTGAAAGGTGGACGCATCGTCCTTGATTTCCTTAATAACGGCGACCTCTGGTACTCCGATTTGCCAGACTTGTCCGGTGTCAAGGTTCTCGCTGATGCCCTCAGCGTGAATGGCGCGCTGACGAGCATCGACCTGTCCACATGTCTTGGGCCCGATTTTGGGCAAGGAAGCGAGGGCGAGGAAGCTAGGGCCTTGATTCGCAACGCACTGCAAGGAAAGGCAGGTTTTAAGCTCCTTCTCGAAGGAGATAGTTGGCCAAACGTCGGTAGAGGTTAGATCGTTAAGTTGCTTAATGATGACGTGTTGCATGCCGGTGTGAAACGAAATGCGACACGACTTGCGGACAGCCGCGCGCGCGTGCTCGCCGCGATCGAACTTGACTTTTTTTAGGTATTAGGATTCGGGTTAGGGTCAGGGTATCGATAGCATCCCGACGGGCCTCTCTGCCGCCTCTGATCTCCACCTGTGGCCTCCTCGGGTCGTCATGGGACACCGCCGGCCGGTGAGCCTTCCTAAAGCCTTCCCACCCCCCGCCGCCGGCCACCCGGACCCCCTCGCACAAAGCCACCCGGAGCCGACCCATCGCGCGCCGAGGTGAGCCGTTTACTATCAGGGGGTATCGATAGCATCCCGACGGACCTCTCTGCCGCTTCGGATCTCCACCTGAAGCCTCCTCGGGTCGTCTTGGGACACTGACGGCCGGTGAGCCTTCCCACCCCCCGCCGCCGGCTTCCAGATCCCCCTCGCACAAACGCCACCCGGAGCCCACCCGTCGCGCACCGAGGTGAGCCATTCACTATCAGGGGGTCTCGGTAGCATCCCGACGGACCTCTCTGCCGCCACAGATCTCCACCTGTGGCCTCCTCGGGTCGTCTTGGGGCCCTGCCGGCCGGTGAGCCTTCCCACCCCCTGCCACCGGCTTCCAGATCCCCCTCGCGTAAATGCCACCCGGGGCCGACCCATCGCGCGCCAAGGCGAACCGTTTACTATCAGAGGGTATCGAAAGCATCCCGACGGACCTCTCTGCCGCCTCAGATCTCCACCTGAAGCCTCCTCGGGTCGTCTTGGGACACTGATAGCCGGTGAGCCTTCCCACCCCCCGCCGCCGGCCACCCGGACCCCCTCGCACAAAGCCACCCGGAGCCGACCCGTCGCGCGCCGAGGTGAGCCGTTTACTATCAGGGGGTATCGATAGCATCCCGACGGACCTCTCTGCCGCCTCGGATCTCCACCTGTGGCCTCCTCGGGTCGTCTTGGGACACTGCCGGCTGGTGAGCCTTCCCACCCCCCGCCGTCGGCCACCCGGACCCCCTCGCACAAACGCCACCCGGAGCCCACCCGTCGCGCACCGAGGTGAGCCATTCACTATCAGGGGGTCTCGGTAGCATCCCGACGGACCTATCTGCCGCCACAGATCTCCACCTGTGGCCTCCTCGGGTCGTCTTGGGGCCCTGCCGGCCGGTGAGCCTTCCCACCCCCAGCCGCCGGCTTCCAGATCCCCCTCGCACAAACGCCACCCGGAGCCGACCCGTCGCGCGCCGAGGTGAGCCGTTTACTATCAGGGGGTATCGATAGCATCTCGACGGACCTGTCTGCCGCTTCAGATCTCCACCTGTGGCCTCCTCGGGTCGTCTTGGGGCCCTGCCGGCCGGTGAGCCTTCCCACCCCCCGCCGCCGGCTTCCAGATCCCCCTCGCGTAAACGCCACCCGGGGCCGACCCATCGCGCGCCAAGGCGAACCGTTTACTATCAGAGGGTATCGATAGCATCCCGACGGACCTCTCTGCCGCCTCAGATCTCCACCTGAAGCCTCCTCGGGTCGTCTTGGGACACTGACGGCCGGTGAGCCTTCCCACCACCCGCCGCCGGCCACCCGGACCCCCCTCGCGTAAATGCCACCCGGGGCCGACCCATCGCGCGCCAAGGCGAACCGTTTACTATCAGAGGGTATCGATAGCATCCCGACGGACTTCTCTGTCGCCTCGGATCTCCACCTGAAGCCGCCTCGGGTCGTCTTGGGACACAGACAGCCGGTGAGCCTTCCCACCCCCGCCGCCGGCAACCCGGACCCCCTCGCACAAAGCCACACGGAGCCGACCCGTCGCGCGCCGAGGTGAGCCGTTTACTATCAGAGGGTATCGATAGCATCCCGACGGACCCTTCTGCCGCCTCAGATCTCCACCTGTGGCCTCCTCGGGTCGTCTTGGGGCCCTGCCGGCCGGTGAGCCTTCCCACCCCCCGCCGCCGGCAACCCGGACCCCCTCGCACAAAGCCACCCGGCGCCCACCCGCCCC
>Ga0210239_100820_pt1 | contig 26901 bp, 14 predicted proteins | sample ChrtobMetP5a_0mM_FD_155451 | JGI IMG/M metagenome (GOLD analysis project Ga0210239, IMG submission 155451) | Chrysochromulina tobin associated microbial communities from unialgal haptophyte culture, Seattle, Washington, United States - P5a_0mM | ecosystem: Host-associated > Algae > Haptophytes >... | reverse complement strand
ACCCCGCTCGTATCGCCCTCGGGGCACCACGTCTTCGTGTACATGGGCTTCTGCTTGTCGCTCACGCGCGTCTTGGTTTCGCCTGGCATCCATACGGTCTCGTACCCGAGCGCGTACATCCGCTCCTTCTCGCTGCAAGCCTCGACATGCATGGCATATGCGATCGCAGCGGCCTCTGCCGTCGGGAATGATCCAAGATAGCTGCCGCGAACGCCCAGCGCATAGAAGGTACTCCGATTGGGAACCGCTCGTACATTCTTGTACCCCGAGGCCTCGTGAGAGCAGAGGTGAAGCTGGACTCCCTGGTGTTTGGCAGCCGGAGCGGCCTTCCGAGCTAAACACACTGGGCATGAGAAGTTTTCGAGCGCCTCTGCTGCAGCTGCGCTGACCACGCCAGCGCACTCGCCGTGGCACCAGCGTGAGCAACTCTCGCATTGCACCCAAACGCCTGATCCTTCTGGAAGCTCGTCGTGAGATTGGCCACAGAAGCAGCCATAGAAGCTTTGGTTTCGCCACTTATACACCTCGTCTCCGCCAGCATCATAAGTCGTGCCCGCACTCGTACCACACGCATCCGAACACTCGTTCTTATGCAGTGTGTGCCACCTGCATTCGCCGTCGTCGTACAGGACGAGGTGATGCCAATCAAAGCCTTCGACGCGACCCGGCTGCCAGCGGTTCAGAGAAGGCCAGTAGACTTCGATTCGGCTCCTAATCGCTGGTATAGCTGGTATAGCTGGAGCGTTTGTCGAAAGACGCTGCTGCTGCGACGGCCGCTCATGGCAGACCGGCAGCTTGCTGAGTGTATCTGCCTTGATTGGATAGTGATGTCCTTCTGCTTCGATGATGTAGGCGCTACTGCTGCCACCGTCTGCAAAGGTGATGGGCTCACGAGTGATCGCCACCACCGTGGCTGGGGTGCGCCCTGCAGTAAACCCTGGCCAGAAACTGTTCGGTACGCTCACCACGGAGCCGATCCAGCCATCACCGTCGGTCTGCAGCCCGTGGACGCATCCAAGATCCGCTCCTAGGTCGAAGGCCTCGCTCGCTGTCACGCACTCTTGCGCGTCTGAGTGCTCCCCGGGTGGGGTGCAAACGGCGCCCTCGGTCCTCGATGGCTCAGCCGATGGCTCAACTATCTGCTTCAGGGAGTCCTCTTCGGCTTGCAGCACATCCTCCTCGCCCGGCTCTGCCGCCGCTCGTTCCGCCCCATATTTTATGTGCCTCGCGTAGCACAAGGCCGCCTCCTCCGGCGTCGCAAAGGTGCCGAGGTAGCGTTTCTTGCCTTTCACACAAATCTTCGCCTCGTACTTGCCCCCAGTCTTGCTCACGCCCTTGAAGCCCGTCTCATTGCTAGACGATGGCACAAACTCGAGCCCCTCGGCCGCCGCGGCCACCCTGGCCTCGTCCGCCGTGAGCGGCTGCGACTCTGCGGCCATCACCTCCTCCTCTCGCTCCTCTCCCTCCTGCGCCTCTGCGAGCACAGCATCCTCCTCGGCAGCCCTACGGTCAACAACCTCGGCCTTACCCTTGGCCTTGACCTTGGCCTTGACCTCGTCCTCGCCGTCCTCGGAAAGCACGACCACCTCCTTGCTAGCGGGCCGAGCAGCGGGTGCTGCTTGCGAGCTTTTCTTCCGTTTCACTGGCTTCACTGGCTGGGCAAACAACGGATTCATCGCCAGCCGATCTGTGATGGGCCGCTTGCGCGTCCCACGCCGCATTGGCTCGTCCAGAGTGCTCGTGACGGCGCCCCCCCGCCGCAATGGCCCATCCACAGCGCGAACCACCGTCGTTCCGTTGCTGGATCCGAACAGCATATCCTCGTCCATCTCATCAAGATCGACAACGTCAAAGCTGGACTGCCCTTGCTGCCTTGGGTGATCTGCCACGCTGGGTGGCTCGAGCTGGAACTCCGAGCTGCCACGGATCCAGACGACATGGACGCTCTCGGGTAGCGTTTCGAGTAGCATCTGCAGATTCTTGTCGAGCTTCACATCTCGGGAACGCGGTATGCGTTCGCCGCAGCATGGGCATGTCTTTCCAGCGTACGAGCGCAGGGCACCGAGATTGCACTGGGCGACATGCTGGCAAAAAGTCCCTTTTGCTGGCTCCACGAGTCGTTCATGCGTGAGCACGCACTTGAGGTGAAGCTGCCTCCAATCCTCAGCCACGACGTCAGCAGAGCTCTCGGCGGCGAGGACAAGGCGGACAGAGCAAGCAGGGTCGTTGGGTCTGCCGTGCACTTGCGAGAGGCCGTCATCATACATCACGCGGAAAAGGTCGATGGACGACCCGTTTCTCGCGAGTTCTGTGAACGTTTCTGCCAGATATCCTTCATGCCAGTCACCGTCCCAGTCTAGAGCAAGACGTGTGCCAACCTGCGCCTCGCGGGGCAGCCGCACCTTGTGCACGACGATGCTTGAGGCGCCATCACGGGCGCACGCTAAGGGCCGCGGCAGGTTCGCAGTGACAGTAGAGGCGGCGGCCGCCGCTCCCATTGCGAAGGAGGTAGTGGAGGGGCGGGCGGCGGCGGCGAGGGCTGGGATGGGATGGTGGGCGGCGGCATGGGCGGCGGCATGGGCGGCGGCGGCATGGGTGGCGGCATCGGCGGCGGCATCGGCAGGGGAATGAGCGGCGGCATGGGCGGCGGCATGTTGCTGCGGCTTCAGGCCGCCAATTCCGTTGAGCGCACTGAGTTCGTCAAGCGGCGTGGCGCTAGAAGATGCCACGGCGCCGTTGAGAATCGGCGTGTGAAGTGGATAGCCGTCGTCTTCACCAGACGAGTCGTCATTGAGTGTGAGTCCCGGCTCAAGCCGCCTGCGTCCTCGGTGGTGCAACATGTCGCGAGCGAGCGTCGGCGGCGGCGCCTCGCCACTTGCCTCCACGCCAGCCGTCGACGGTTTGCCCCCAACGTTGCTGCTACTGCCCTGACCACCACCACCACCACCCTCAACTCGCCCTGACGTCTGCCGCTTATTGGCCCCGTTGAAAGACCAATCCGCCTCGGACTTGTCTCCGAGGACCACGACCTCCACATTCATCTCCACCTCATCTCCCACCTCAACGTCCTCCACCACATCCACCACATCCTCCTCCACTTCCTCGTCTACATGTACCATGCTCATGCTTGCGCGTCTCTTGTAGGATTCCTACACGGAAACAAGTGATGCAGAAATCGATGCTGACTTATGAAGTTGAGTCACTGACCGGACAGTGTGTCTTAGTGCATGCATGCATTGAGGGCCCGTTGGACCCCGGTCGAACAGCGCAATCTTCTTCCTTCCGCACGATTGATCCTAGCCGAGTACTAGCCGAGCCGAAAGTGTTGCACAGGTTGCAGTCGGCAGCGATCAGTTCACAGTTGCACAAACGAAAGCCGCGCCAAAAAAGCGCACCTCGATCCGGATGATTCGACATCACCAGGCGTTCGATGACGTAGACCATAAATTTTGCGTTGTCAATGCTCCCCCCGGCGCCCCGAAATAGTTCTTAGAATGGGTTGGGCTACGCTTTTCCAACCTCTTGCTCGCGCACGGCGCGAGCCACACGTACACAACGAGATGCAAATCATGGAGGGTGGACGTGTCTTCTCGGCTCGCCACCTCGTATCTGCGCGGCTCGCCATTCTCTCGTATCTGCGCTGGTGCACATCACCTTCATCTGGGCTTGTACGCAAAGAAGGAGAAGACAACATTCTGGCGCATGGCGACCTGCATGCGCTCGTACAGCCTGAGTCCCTCCTCGCGGTAGACGTCGATCGGCTTCTGCTGGTTGTACACCTTGAGGCCGGCAAAGTCCTTGACAAAATTCATCGCCTTCATGTGCGCCTTCCACAGGTTGTCCGTCTGGAGCAGCGTGAGATAGCGTGCCGACTCGTACGCGAGACCGGCACGTACGCCGTCCAGCTGGGCCACCTTGGCATCGAGCGCCGCCGCGGCCGCCGTGGTGGCGATCGCCTCCGCCTCGGCGCGCTGCTTACCTTCGAGCCCATCGAGAGTGGCAAGCGCGGGAAAGAACTGGCCGAGCTTCGTCGCGAGCGTCATGGCGAGCGCGCCATCAGCGGAGGCACGGCCCTTCCAATTCGCCTCGAAGATGTCTCTCACCACCGCCGCCGTCGCCACGTGTAGCGCCTTGAGTGTCGCGGCTGCGTCGGTCCGGAGCGCGCGGTCGCGCTGCGCGTAGACCGCCTCGCGCTGCGCGGCGATCACCTCATCGAAGTCGAAGAGCCCCTTGCGCAGCTCGTAGTAGTAGCGCTCGACGCCGTCCTGGACTGACTGAACGGTCTCCGTCACCTTCTCGGACTCTAGAGGCTGGTCCTCGGCGACGCGCAGGAAGTCGAGCACCCCCTTGACCTTATCGGCGCCAAAGAGTCGGAAGATGCGATCCTCGAGTGAGAGGAAGAAGTGAGTGGACCCTGGGTCGCCTTGCCGGCCAGAGCGTCCGCGCAGCTGGTCGTCGATACGGCGCGATTCGTGCAGGTTCGTGCCGATGACGTGGAGCCCACCCAGCTCGGCGACCTCCTGACGCTCGGGCGAGAGCACCTCGTCAAAGGCTTGGCGTACCGCCTCGAAGGCTTCCCGCGCGAGATCCTCCACGCTTCCCTCTTCCACGGCCGCCGCTGACGCTGCCACCGCGAGCTTCTCGTCCAGGCTCTGCAGGCGCGGGTCATTGGCGATTGAGAGGGCGCTGCTGCTGCTGCTGCTGCTGCTGCTGCTGCTGCTGCTGCTGCTACTGGTGGCAGCGGCGGGCGGTGGTGCGTCGGCTACGTATGCCTTGGCCGCGTCCGCAATCCATCCGAGTGTGTCCTCATCGAGAGCGCATGGGTAGAAATCGGGCGACACCGGCGGCACAGCGATACCCGCGGCGGCAGCGAGAGCCTCACGCACACGCAGACGCGCCATGGCACTCGGTGAGCCGCCCAGAAGGATATCCGTGCCGCGCCCGGCCATATTGGTGGCGATGGTGACGGCACCCTTGCGCCCCGCTTGGGCGATAATCTCAGCTTCGCGAGCAATCGACTCGGGCTTGGCGTTCAGGACCTCGTGCTTGACCCCGAGCGCCGTGAGCTTGTCCGAGAAGGCCTGCGACGCGTCGACTGAGGTAGTGCCTACGAGCACGGGCCGACCCGACCGGTGCATGCCCATCAGCTCATTGAGTGCCGCGCTCGACTTGCCTTTTACGGACTTGTACACAGCGTTAGGCAGGTCCACCCGCTGACGTGGCAGCACCGGAGGCACCGCGACGACGCTCAGCCCATAGATGGTCGAGAACTCCTCAGCCTCGGTCAAGGCAGTGCCCGACATGGCGCTGAGCTTCGCGTAGCGACGGAAGAGGCTCTGATAGGTAATCGAGGCGATCACCTCCGTCTCAGCCTGCACAGTGAGCCCTTCCTTGGCCTCGATGGCCTGATGGAGCCCATCGCCCCAGCGGCGACCCGCCATGACGCGCCCCGAGAATTCGTCAATGATGAGCGCCTCGCCGTCCTTGACGATGTATGCCTTGTCTTTGGCGAAGAGCTCTCGCGCCTTGATGGCGTTCGTCACGTACGCCGCCCACGGCTGCTGCGGGTTGAAGAGATCCTTGACCTGTAGCGCTGCCTCGGCATAGGCGGTGCCCTTCTCGGTCAGAGCGACAGTCATCATTTTCTCGTCGGCAGTGTAGTGCTCCGTGGGCAGCAGCGAGTTCGCTAGCTTAGAGGCGGTCGCGTACCTGCGTGGCAAGCAGTCGAATTCAGTGGCAAGCAGGCCCACTCGGTCGCACTCGGTCACACTAGATCACGTACTGTGCGACGGAGGCATCGGTCTTGCCGCTGATGATGAGCGGCACGCGCGCCTCGTCAATGAGGACCGAATCACCCTCGTCGATCACGCAGTAGCCGAGGCCCTCCGGTCGCAGCACCACCTCCGCCGGCGTCATCGCGAGGTGGTCACGAAGGTAGTCGAAGCCCAGCTCCGAGTTCGTCACGTACGTGACGTCGCACGCGTACGCGGCGCGCCGCTGCTCGTGCGAGAGGCATGCGCGCGCGAGGCATGAGGAAGGCGATCTCACCTGGTCATCAGAGGTCATCATGGTGGAGGAGAGGCACTCTTACCTGCTCTTACCTGCTCGGTCATCAGAGGTCCTCAGAGGTCATCAGAGGTCATCAAGGCGATCCTACCTGCTCGGGCGAGAGGCCACTCTGGACCAGACCGACGCTCAGGCCGAGGAAGGCATACACCTGGCCCATCTGCTCGGCGTCGCGGCGCGCGAGGTAGTCGTTGACGGTCACCAGGTGCGCACCCTTGCCGCGCAGCGCGTTCAGGTACACGGCGCACGTGTTCGCGAGCGTCTTACCCTCACCCGTCCCCATCTGCGCGAGCGTGCCGTCGTGCAGCGCCATCGCACCGATCAGTTGCACGTCGTAATGGCGCAGCTCGAGCGTGCGCCATGCGGCCTCGCGCACGACGGCGAAGGCCTCCTCGAGCAGCTCCTCCTCGCTTGCGCCGCTTGCGAGCCGCTTGCGGAACTCGGCTGTCTTGGCCGCGAGCTCCTCGTCGTCGAGCGCCTCGATAGAGTCCTCGAGCGCGTTGATGCGCTCGACGCGCTCCTTGTACTTTGCGATGCGCGCGTTATTGGCCTTGGTGTTGAAGTACGCATTGTTCACCTCCGTCTCATCCTCCACCCCACGGCGCATCAGCGTGTCCAGCAGCGCCATGGCCGGCGGCTCGCAGCGGGGGCCGACAGCAGCGACGGTGGCAGCCGTGGAGCTGGCGGTCCGGCAGAAGTGCGGCGTCGGCACTAGCAGCCGTGGCAGCTGGTAGCTGAGCACAGTCAGCAGGACGTTGATCATCGTTGCTCTCGGTTTGGGCAGCCGCTCCGTCAAGAACGCGCACAGGGGCAGCCCGACGGAGACGGAGCTGGCCTACGAGCTCGGGAGACGTCCAAGAAAGTTACCGAAATGATTCATTAACGCCGACATCGCGCCTCGGCTGCTCAGCTGTGAGGAGAACTTTCGCGCCGTAGATCCAGCGCGCCGTGATAAGCGCCCATATGGAGTTGCGGATGAGGGTCTTCTCCCTGCTCATCCACACCGCCGCGGCCATCCGCCCGCTATTCCCATGTGCGAAGCCCACTGAGAAGGCGCTCGCTAGGGCATGCGACGAAGTCGATCGCTGCAATGGCCATGGCGCCTGCCGTGACGCTGCGACGCTCAGTCGGCCGCAGGCGCTGCCGTGCTCGCCCAATGTGACCGCCGTCTGCCTGTGCGAGCCGGCCTGGAGCGGCGCGAGGTGCTCCGTGCCCACCTGCCCGCACGATTGCAACGGCCACGGCGTGTGCGTCGATGCCGGCGCCGGTGCCAAGCGGTGCCATTGCGACGCTGGCTTTGGCGGTGCCGACTGCGGCGAGATCGTGTGCCCGGCGGGATGCTCCGGGCGCGGCGTGTGCAAACCGGATCACACGTGCCAGTGCGATCCTGGTTGGAATGGTGACGGCTGTGAGCAGCGCGTGTGCTCGCCTGCGGCCGACTGCTCCGGCAACGGCATGTGCGTCAACGGCACATGCCAGTGCGCGGGCGGCTGGCAGGGCGTCGCCTGCGAGCAGCGCGCGTGCGCACGCGACTGCTTCGGGCGTGGCCGATGCGGCGAGAACGGCACGTGCACGTGTGCGCCGGGCTACGGCGGCGTCGACTGCTCGGAGCTCGCGTGCCCTGGCGGCTGCAGCGGCCACGGCCGGTGCTTGGGCTATGGAAGTCCCGGCCGCCGGTGCCAGTGCGAAGAGGGCTGGGGTGGCGACGACTGCGCGACGCGTACGTGCGCGCCGCCCGGCTGCGGGCTGCACGGCGTGTGCGTCGATGGCGCATGCTACTGCGCCGACGGCTTCGATGGGCTTCTCTGTGAGGTTGCCCACTGCGCAGCGGGCTGCTCGGGGCATGGGCGATGCTCGGCACACGAATGCCTGTGCGACGACGGGTGGGGTGGTTCCGACTGCTCCGAGCGAGGGTGCATCGGCGGCTGTGGGGAGCACCAGGTGTGCTACGATGGCGCGTGCGCGTGCGCCCCTGGGCGCACCGGCCTTGCCCTCGGCTGCACCCTCCTCTCGTGCCCTGGTGGGTGCGGCTCGCACGGCCGGTGCGCCAACGGTACCTGCACGTGCGACGCTGGCTGGGGCGGCGCGCACTGCGCGGAGCGCGAGTGTCCAGTGGGCGACGCGGGCGTGGACGAGGACGCCTCGGTCTGGTCGGATCGCGAGCGCCTCTTCGCCGTCAAGCCGGTGAGCGCGGGTCTCGTCTGCAGCGGCCACGGCGAATGCCTCAACGGGCGGTGCGTCTGTGCGGACGGCTGGCGCAGCTTCGACTGCTCGAGTCGTGCGTGCGAGAGCGCATGCTCGGGGCACGGGCACTGCGGTGCCGATGGCACGTGCACGTGCGCGCCCGGCTGGTTTGGCGTCGACTGCGCGCTGCCGGCATGCTTGCACAACTGCTCCGGCCACGGCTCGTGTGAGAAGGCAAGCCTCTCATCCCCAATCGGTGCCGCCGCGACGGGCGCGCAGCCTCAGGCGCTCTGTCGGTGTGAGAGCGGTTGGCGCGGCGTCGGCTGCGAGCTGCGCTCCTGCCCAGGCTCGACGAGCGCCGATGGCGGGCGCATATGCGGTCCCTCGGGCTGTGTCGAGTGCTCTGGCCACGGCCGTTGCCAAGACGATGGTAGGTGTGCATGCGCCGTGCCGTGGTCGGGCGATGCATGCGAGCGCTTCGGCTGTGGGCCGACGGGCTGCGGGGCGCACGGGCAGTGCGTGCCTGCGGGCGCGCCCGGTGAGCATGCCTGCCTGTGCGAGGCCGGATGGGAGGGCGACGACTGCTCTCTTCGTCAATGCGCCGACGAATGCCATGGAGCTGGCTGGTGCCATAATGGCACATGTGCTTGCTTTCCAGGCGCCGAGCAGAGCGACGGCAGTTGCTCGGCGGCGGCGGCGGCGCGGCACCTCTCGCTCCCTTGCTCGATGCGGTGCGTCAACGGGTGCGCCGACGTGTGCGCAAAGAGCGCCGTCCCGGGCGCCGACAGCGGCCTGCGTAAGGGCATGGGAGTCGGCGTGGTGGAGGAGATGGTGGATGGGGATGAGCGACAGCTCAAGTGCGAGGCCGCTTGCGCGATCCAGTGCCTGCAGGTGTGCGCGAGCGGCTGAAGAGCAACTCTGCTGCCACTGACCAGCGTTGTCCGTCGAGCACCGTTACGCACAACTGAACGTCTCGGAACGGTGCGAGTGAAAACTGCGAGTGTGAGTGTGTGCCCCAACACCGCACGGACGAAAATTCGACGGAAGCTCACTAAACATAGTTACAGCACTGGGTACAATGGTCAACTGCTCTTCAGACTCCACACGCACTACCGCCAGAGTCAATAGACGTGGCAAATTACAAAATCAAAAGAGACCGCTGGCGTCTGGGTCTGCGGTGGGGCTGGTCTGCAGCGGCAGCTCTCCGAGCAAGGCGCGTGCATACGCGCTCGGCACGTGCGACGTGAGCATCTGTGAGCCCACCAACAAGATGCTGTCGAATTCGGAAGGATCTGCTACGCACCACGCAAGGCCTGGCGCCCCGCCCACCGCAGCAGGCCGCCACAGGATGCGTCCCGGAGGGTAGAGGCGGCTGGGCCGCGCTGCATGCGCTTGGGCTCGCAGCCAGTCAAGGAGCGAGCGCGCCCACGCGCGTTCCTCGGCACCCACCACGGCGCCCACGCCGGCAGCCGAGCCCGTCTCACTGCCCCCGTCCGCAAGGGCATTGCGTTTGGCGGCGATGCGCTCGAGGAGGCCATCCTCGTCATGAAGCCAGCCCAAGGCTTCCCTCAGGTCTCGTGTGGTGGTGAGCCCGAAGCGAGGCACGAGGTCCACACCCTCGACCACTGAGGTGACCAGAGGCGCGGCTGCACGCGCCAGCTCGAGGGAGAGCACCGCGGGCGGTCCGAAGGCGTACGCTCGGACGCGCACGTCTCGTGTCGTGAGTCCATCAGGCCGCGCCACCCGTAGCGTAGGCCCGATGAGCACCGCCATCAGTGCGGCGAGGCCACCGCCGAGGCTGTGGCCGCACAGGCACAGCTCGTGTACGGTGGGCAGTTCGAGCAGTGTCTTCTCGATGGTCGGTCGCAGCGCCGCCAGCAGCCGCTCGGCGGCCTTGAGCATGCCAGCGTGCGCCTCGCCCACCATAGGCTGGCCCTCCATTGTCGCGCCTATGGTGGCACCTTCGCCCTCGTCCACCCTGGTACCTTCCCCCTGAGTGCACGGCCCGTGCGTGGCCGTCTCGAAGCGCGCGTGCTCGCAGACGAGATCGGTGAGCGCGTCCTGCAGCCGCACCGTGCCACGCACGGCCAGGACTAGGCAGGCACTTGGACGGTCCACGAGGAGCAGATGGCCGGGCTTGTACAGATCTGACTTCCAGTCCGCGAGCACTACGTCGCGCGCCGTGTCGAGCGTACCACCGCTCAGCGCCGCCAGAGCCCTCAGATCGGTCCAACCCTCGTCGCCCTCGCTGGGCCACGCAGGCAAGATACGCAGCACCCTCAGCACCACGTGGCCGTAGCAACCGAGGCTCAGCCGCATGAAGCGCCGCAGCCGCGCCCAGTCGACGTCGCTGGGGGCGCGGTCCACGTTGCCTGGGCACGCCGGGGCCGCCGATGGCAACGGCCGCTGCAGGCCCTCGGCGGCGCCGGCGGCTGCCTGCAGCCACGCGAGAGCACGTGCGGCCTCCGCCGTCTGCTGCCACGACATGCCGGCCGGTGGGCTCACGCCCACATCGAGGAGGAGAGCTTGCACGAAGACGAGCGCAGCGGCCGCGTCACGCCCGAAGGCTAGCCGCAGCGTCGCGCCCGCCTCAATACCGTACGCCTCGAGCAGCGCTTCGCTCGTCTCGAGCGCCGCATGGGTCGCACTGCGCCCGATGCTCAACCCCGCCCGCGTCGCGTCCGAAGCCCGTGCCAGGCCCCAGCGTGTGACCGTTGCTGCAGCGACGCCGGACGCGGCAAGGGCACCCACACCAATGGCGACGGGTGCGCTGAACACGCCCGCAGCGCCGAGTGCCGCAGTGCCGACCACGCCCGCAGCAGACGACGCTTGCCAAAGGCCGGTCAGCGTGTCGCCGGCGCGGAAGCCAAAGGAAGCGACGGACTCGGACGTATCAAATAGCCAGCTCGCAGCGCTGCTTGCGACCGGGATGGTGTCGCGAGCCGCCGCAAGCGCTATCGTCCCGGCTGAGACAGACTCACGCTCGGTGGAGACGACGGCACTTCTCATGTCGTGGTCGTGCCTCTTCAGGCGACGCGTTGTATCGGGTTCGGGCATGCAATGCACCGTAAGGGGGGGGAGGGGGGGTGTCCCGGGGATTGTGGTTTGAAAGCAGGACTGGTTCTACGGGTCGTGTGGGTTGTGGACGAAGGTTGAGCGCCATGTGCACCAAGCGAGATGCGCCGCTCTGTCCTTCCACACTCATGCGACGAACCAGACGTTACCAGTAGCTCTCATTCTCACACCTCCTCCCGTGCTCTCTTCTGACCACCGGGGCAGAGCACGGAGGTGAATCGCCATGTGCACCAAGCGAACTGCGCCGCTGTATCCTTTTGCTGTGCGAAACCTCAGAGGGACGCGGGAGGCTCAACTACGCACGAGAGGTCCGTAGCGAGCGCCTCCACCTCCGCCAGCGTGAAGACAGGCGTCGGATAGCCGACGCCCGAGATCACGTGGATCTCCAAGCCCTGCGCGCGCAGCTCGTCAAAGAGTGGCTTCAGTGCGCAATGTTCGGCATCGAACGCGGCCGCCTGCTCGCCCTCGCCCCACGTTGCGAACCATGCAACGTGCCCCTCCTTGCTCACTCCCGCGTGCACGACACAGCTGTGCAGGTGCTCCGTTGCAGCAAGCAGCACCTCCTCCGGCAGATCGCGCCACAGCGTGACCGCCCACGGCACTGCGGAGATCGGCGACACCATCGCCTCGTCATGCAGGGGCAGGGTGACCTCCGTGCGCCCGCAGCGGTGCTCGCCTGCCAGAGCGAGGCCTTGCTCCCGTGGCACTCGGCAAGCAGTCGGCCGCTCATCGCCTGCTCCGCGACGGGCTGCGCCGGTAGCCGCGGAGGCCGGCGAGGCGCGCTTTACGCAGGGCCTCCTTCTGGAGACGGATGGACACCCTGCCCTGTTCTTCGCCCTTCGCAGCACCTCCTCCGGCAGATCGCGCCACAGCGTGACCGCCCACGGCACTGCGGAGATCGGCGACACCATCGCCTCGTCATGCAGGGGCAGGGTGACCTCTGTGCACCATCGCCTCGTCATGCAGGGGCAGGGTGACCTCTGTGCGCCCGCAGCGGTGCTCGCCTGCCAGAGCGAGGCCTTGCTCCCGTGGCACTCGGCAAGGCAAGCGGTCGGCCGCTCATCGCCTGCTCCGCGACGGGCTGCGCCAGTAGCCGCGGAGGCCGGCGAGGCGCGCTTTACGCAGGGCCTCCTTCTGGAGACGGATGGACACCCTGCCCTGTTCTTCGCCCTTCGCTAGTGGTGCTCTCTTCATCACTGTCGTCGCCGTCGTCGGAGTCACCACCGCTTCCCACGCCACCCTCGCCGGCCTGCCCCTTCGCCCTTGTGCGCTCGAAGCGCTCCAACGCCTCGTCTAGCAGCTGCGCATACCGAGCGTCCTTGGCGCGCACTCGCATTCAGCGACGACGAGGCTCTCACGCTCGTACCTGCCGACGATGCGACGGGCTTCCAGAACGTGAGGAAGCATGGCAAACGGTTCCAGCCTCAGATCACGGAGGGGGGCGTTCGGAGCTGCCTTGGCGGCTTTTCCACGCCTCAGCAGGCGGCCCTGCGTCAGTGAAGGTGAAAAGCTGCAGGCAAACATTTGCTGGGGCCTTCCATGCAGTTTGTGGCGCAGCAGAGCCGCATCTTCGACGCGATCTGCGGTCAATTACAGTGGTATTCACCAGTGTCAAGCTCCAGCCCATCAAAGTAGCACTTAAGGTGGCTTGGCTGCAAGTGGCTCGGATGCGGGGAGCCTGGCCGCCGCGAGGGACGATGGCTTGCTTGGCTTGGCATTGCACACTGCTGCTCTCCTGGCTGCTCTCCTGGCTGCTCTCCTGGCTGCTGGCTGGCTGGCTGGCTGCTGTCAAGCTGACCTTTGGCTGTTCGGTTGATGGCTGAATGCTTGACTTGCCGAGTGGCTGGTCGGCGCTTGAATCGGCACTGCTGATGGGCGTTTCCTCATCCTACCTCATCCCGTCATCATGGCCGCCACCGCAGTGACCCAGGGCAAGTGCGAGTGGCACAGTGGCTGGGGCCAAAGGTGTTAATCCGGGCAAGTTCGTTGCACGCCGTGTCGCGCAGGTCCTTACCATTGGTCCTCACCCTCGAGGGTGGCACGATGCAGCGAGCAGCGCTCAACACTCAGCCAACTTGCCCTTGCACTTTCTTGGGTAAAATAATTCCGATCAAGGCGCCGCTCCAATAAGGAGCGCACGGTGTGCGACGTCACTGGCTGTGTGTTTCGGTATGAGGAAAAACGTCTAGCGGTGTGGTGAGCGCGGTGAGAAAAAAAGGGTTCTCACGACGCGCGCGCGACACGTGTTATCTTGCTCACCTCGCTCGTGTTCGTCACTTGTGCTCTCGCGCCGCGCGCGCGGCCATGCCGCACTCAAAGTCCACCCTCGATCTGCTCTCCGCCGCGGAGATGGGCGACCACGAGGCGCTGCTCAAGGCGTTGAAGGAGGGCGGCGATGTGAGTGCGACGGACGACAAGTCGATGACTGCGCTGCACTGGGCCGCCAGGTGCGGGCGCCCTGACGATTTGAAAGCACTGCTCGAGGCGGGCGCCTCGGTGAATACGGCCACTAAGGCGGGCGTCACAGCGCTCATTTACGCCGCGTCCGAAGGATGGGACGACTGTGTGCCGATCCTCCTTCAGGCTGGTGCGGACATTGCGATGCCGACCAACAAGGGGCGTACGGCGCTGCAGGCTGCGCAGGAGAAGGCGGCTAAAGCCGATGCGGAGGAACGGCTGCGCTTCGATAAGACGATCAGAGCGCTAGCCTCACCGGTCGCAGCCCGTACTGCCGCTCCTGCCGCCGTCGTCACTCCCACTCAGGCCACCGCGTCATCCGCCGCCCCGTCTTCTGCTGCGCCGCCCGCCGCACCTGCCGCCGCGCCTGCAACAAGTGGCTTTTCATTCGCCGCGCCCGCTGCGCCCGCTGCGCCGTCGACAGGGGGCTTTTCATTCGCAACACCTGCAGCACCGGCCGCCGCGCCGCCCACCGCACCTGCCGCCGCGCCTGCAACAAGTGGCTTTTCATTCGCCGCGCCCGCTGCGCCGTCGACAGGGGGCTTTTCATTCGCAACACCTGCAGCACCGGCCGCCGCGCCGCCCACCGCACCTGCCGCAGCGCCTGCAACAAGTGGCTTTTCATTCGCCGCGCCCGCTGCGCCCGCTGCGCCGTCGACAGGGGGCTTTTCATTCGCAAAGCCCGCTACGGCTCTCGGCACGGGCGTTCCCGCTGCTTTTGGTGCGGGCGCCACACCTACTGCCGCCGGCTTCTCAATGCCCACGGCGCCGGCTGCCGGGTTCGCCTTCGGCGGCGCCAAAGGCAGCGCGGCGCCAGCGGCCTTTGGCGCGGCCAACAAGGCGGCCGTCTTCAAGCTCGACGACCTATCTCTGCGGGAGCCCAAGGACGTGGAGCGCATCTCGACCGGTCTCGCGTTACGCGCGTTCGAGAAGGTCGAGCTGCGCGGGGCGCCCGTTGACTGCGACGAGACGCCGACGGTGAGCGACGCGGCGGCCGAGGCGCTCGGCGCGGCGCTGCGCAAGTGTGGCGCCTCGCTTAAGGCCATCTCGCTCGTCAACCACCGCTTCGAAAGCGCCGAGGCGATCGCGAGTGTGCTCGGGAGCCTGCGCGGCTGCGCAAAGCTCGAGGAAGTCGACCTGACGAACTCGTCGCTCGCTGCGCTCGGCGACAACGACGCGCTCGTGGCGCTCGTGCGCGGCTGCCCGCTGCACACGCTGCGCCTCGAGGACTGTGAGCTCGGGCTCGAGGGCGGGAAGGTGCTCGGGAAGGCGATCGCCGGCCACGCGACGCTCGCGCGCCTCAGTCTGAGCGGCAACGAGCTCGAGGAGGAGGGCTGCATGGCGGTCGCCAAGGCGCTCGGCAGCGTCGCCGGCCTCAAGGAGCTCGACCTACGCAACAACGACATGGAGGCGGGCTCAGCGGCGGCGCTCGGCGCTTCGCTCACGGGCAAGGCGCAGGTCGAGCGCGTCATGCTCGACGAGGACCTCGACAAGGATCTCGAACCGGTGCGCAAGGCGCTTGGAGCGATGGGCAAGGCAAACGCCATCAAGCTAGGCGACGACGAGGAGGACGACGAGGAGGAGGCCGCAGGCGGAGAGGCAAGCAAGCCTCCCGCTGGCCCTTCGCTCGCCCCAGCGGAAGTCGGATTCAGCTTTGGCCTCGCGGCCTCTGCTCCCGCCGCTCCCGCCCAGACCGCAGCTCCGTTCTCCTTCGGAGCCGCGCACGCGCCAAAGCCCACCATTTCATCGCCCACGCCGGTTGCGGCCTCCCCGCCGCCTGCGCCCGCCGCGGCGCCTCCTCCAGCGTCCGCACCGGCCGCGGCTGCCAAGCCTGCAGAATCGGCCAAGCCTTCGGCGGCAGCCGTGAAGAAGGCCACGGACGATTTGCTCTCGGCGGCGGAGTTAGGTGACCACGACGTGCTGCTCAAGGCGCTGCGCGAGGGGGCTGACGTGGCCGCCAAGGACGAGAAGAATCACACGGCGCTGCACTGGGCGGCCAAGTGCGGCCGCCCCGATGATGTCAAGGAACTGATCAAGGCGGGCGCACCCGTGGACGCCGCCATGGAGAAGACTGGCATCACGCCGCTCATCTTTGCCGCGAGCTTTGGGTGGGATGATTGCGTGCCCCTCCTCCTCGCGGGTGGTGCGGATGTGCGCCGGACGACGGCCAAGGGGAACACTGCCCTCAAGGCGGCGCAGGAGAAGGAGCCGAAGGTTGACGCCGAAGAAAAGCTACGCTTCGCGCGCGTCATCAAGCAGCTCACCGAGGCGGCAGCCAAGCTGCCTGCACCAAAGGTGGCCGTCGCGGCCACCTCTGCTGCCGCCTCCTCCACAGCGGCCTCCACAGTGGCCCAAGCCGCTGCGCCACCCGCCGCCGCCGACGCTGCGCCCGCCGCCACCGCCGACGCTGCGCCCGCCGCCGCGGTCTTCATGGCCGCCAACCTAGCTCAGAGATTCCCGGTGGCCTCGTGGGAAGCGCTCGGGCTGCGGGTGCAGCTGCTCTCAGCACCATCAACCACGCCGCCCGTGTACGCGGCAGAGGGGCAGACGGTGGCCGTCCAATTCGTCGGCCGGCTGCCTGGCACGAGCAGTGGCGGCGGCAAGGGCGGCGGCGGCGGCGAGGGCGGCGCGGTGGATCGCTCTGGGGCTGTCTTCGACGCGTCGCCGGCGGGGGAGCCCCTCTACGTGCGCGTGGGGCGAGGGCAGGTGATCAGCGCTTGGGACATTGTCCTCCCTCACGTGGCGCTCGGCCAGACGGCCTTCGTAACCATCCCGCCGGCGCTCGCGTATGGCACCAAAGGCAAGCCGCCCAAGATTGCCCCCAACGCGACGCTGTGCTTCGAGCTAACGGTCGAGCAGGTGGTGGCGACGGCGGACGATCGGCTACTCGATGCGGCAGCGCGCGGCGACGCGGTCTCCATCACGCGATCGCTCGCCGAGGGCGCCGCGCTCACGCATGCGGATCGCAAGGGCTGGACGGCGCTGCATTGGGCGGCGGACGCAGCCGAAGGCGAGGCGGTTGTGCGCCTCTTGGAGGCGGGCGCCGCGGTGGACGTGCTCGCGACACAGCCGCAGGGTGCAGCGCCGCTCATCTTGGCCGCGCGGCAGGGCAGCGCACCAATCGTGGCCGCTTTGCTCCACGCCCGTGCCGACCCCACGCGCACCACCGCCAAGGGTTCGACGGCGCTGAGTGTCGCGACGGACGCTGCGAAGAAGGCAGGCGACGGTGCCGCCGCCGCCGAGGCGCTCGTGGCACTGCTGCGGCATGCAACGGCGGCGTGGGAGGCGCGGGAGCGCGGCGATGCAATTCCGGCGACGCCGCCAGGGATCGGGTTCTTATCGCCGGGGAAGGAGGCAAGGCTCCCCGTGCTTGCGGAAGTGGCGTGGAGGGAGGGGGAGGCGGATCTGAGTGTCGGGCGCGACGTGGGCGGACCGTTTTGGGAGGGTGTGCGTGCGCGCTGCCTGCGCCACAGCCGCGTGCGCGCGGCCAATCCAAAAGTCTGGCTGCGATTCTCGTGCCTCGCCGTTGATGCACCGGCGGAGGCGGGGCGGCCGTGGGCGGAAGAGGGGCCGTGGGGGCCGCCCTCCCCTCGAGTCATCATCGAGCTCTTTGCCGATGCGGTGCCGCGCACCGCGGACAACTTCCGCGCCCTGTGCACGGGCGAGGCCGGCGCATGCAAGTTCCATTTTGGGAACCCGCCGTTGCACTTCAAGGGGAGCCGCATGCATCGGATCGTTCCCGGCCAGATTGTGCAAGGCGGCGACATCACCTATGGCGACGGGCGCGGCGGCGAGTCCATTTACGGCAAGACGTTTGAAGATGAGTCGTTTGCGATCCCGCATGACCGCAAAGGGCTGCTCTCGATGGCCAATAGCGGGCGCGATGGCAACGGCTCGCAGTTCTTCATCACGCTCGACGCGCTGCCACACCTCAACGGCAAGCACGTTGTCTTCGGGCGCGTCGTCGAGGGCCTGCCTCTCGTCGAGGCGATGGCCGCGTTGGCCGCCACTGGCACGCCCACCACCAAGATGCGCATGACCATCGAGGACTGCGGCCAGCTGACATCGAAAGATAGGGACACTCTCGTAAAGGGGATGGGATCTATCGGGATGGGGGCCAGCACACCTGCCTGTGGCCGCCAGCCGTCCTTGATGGGGTCCTTGATGGGCAGCTCCTCGTCGCCCTCGGGACCTACGTTTGCTGCCGCACCAGCTCTTGCGGCCGCGACGCCCATCTTCGGAGGCGCCCGGGCGCTAGCTGCCGGCCTCTTCGGGGGCGCGCCGGCTGCTGCTGGCGGCGGCCTCTTCGGGGGCGCGCCGGCTGCTGCTGGCGGCGGCCTCTTCGGAGGCGCGCCGGCTGCTGCTGGCGGCGGCCTCTTCGGGGGCGCGCCGGCTGCTGCTGGCGGCGGCCTCTTCGGAGGCGCGCCGGCTACTGCTGGCGGCGGCCTCTTCGGAGGCGCGCCGGCTACTGCTGGCGGCGGCCTCTTCGGGGGCGCGCCGGCTGCTGCTGGCGGCGGCCTCTTCGGGGGCGCGCCGGCTGCTGCTTGCGGCCTCTTCGGGGGCGCGCCGGCTGCGACCGCAGCGAGCTCTCACTTTGGCTTTGGCACTGCGCCTGCGCCCGCGCCCGCGCCCGCACCAGCGACGGTCTTCGGTTTCGGAGCCGCTCCTGCGCCCGCATCGGTGGCCCCTGGCGGCTTCGGCGGCTTTGGTGCGTCCGCCGCGCCACCCAAATATAAGTCGTATAATAAGGCGAGGCGCTAAGTGCCAGCGATGAGTCTGGCGGCAACGGCAGCCTCAGCCTCTGCCCCGGCAGGAGCGCCGCCCGGCTTCAGCTTTGGCGCGGGCTCCGGAACTGGCGCGCCGGCGAGCCTCAACGAAGCTATGGGAATGCCTGGAATGCCTGAAATGCCTTTCGGAATGCCTGAGTCTTCTCGACGACTCTATAAAGCTAGACCGCCAAAGGCAACTTCGATAGCTTTCGCCGCGAGCAATAGCTTCGGTGCGCCAGCAGCCTCGACGGCGGCGGCAGGTGGGTTTGGTGCCACAGGCACGAGCGCCGTCCTGGGCTCGAGTGACTCTGTTTGTGCCGCTAAGACGAGCAACGGCTTTGGCGGCGGCGCTGCGGCAAGCAACGGCTTTGGCGGCGGCGGCGCTGCGGCAAGCAACGGCTTTGGGTTTGGCGCTGGCTCTGGTGCGACGCCAGCGTTCGGCGCTGGCGGCGGCGCTGCGGCAACTGCTGCTGGCGGCGGCCTCTTCGGGGCGGCAAGAAGCCCGTGAGGGAGAAGTACAAGTAAGCGCACGAGGCAATGCGCTCGACGATTTCTTGCATGTGACCCGGCGCGCCGGCTGCTGCTGGCGGCGGCCTCTTCGGAGGCGCGCCAGACTCCCGCGCCAGGTTTTCAGAGGTGGGAGCTCCGAGGGTCTGAGGAGCATGATCTCTTTGACGACAGCTCGGGGGCGGGAGCGAGGAAAGGGGCCGTCCTAGTTTCGTGCGTCAGCATGTGTGCTATCGGGATTCGGGTACTTTACATGCGTCGGCTATTCATTGGGTGCATGTGACGTCGGCATGCCGGTGCTATCGCGGACATTAACTGTTGAGTTAGAAAGACGAATCAAAACACAAAACCATCGTCTCTTGAGACGCCGAGCTAACGGCGGCACAGGTCATGCGATTCATGCGATGCCGAGCGCTCGAAATGCGTGCTTTTGCTCTGCACGAGCATGCCGTGCGCGGCGTTGACTTACGGTTAGCCCTTGTTTCCGGAATTCCGCCCAGCACGGCACCGCGACTGAAGATAAAGTCCTTAGCGAAGCCCACTCTGCCCGTCTCACGCCCGCGGCCCGGTCCCGTCCGTCTCTCTCTGTTCGCCCGGCCCGGAAATCAAGCACCAACGGAGCAAACGGACCCCGCGCCACCGCTGGGCCGTCACCAGGCCCAGTTGCTGTCGTCCTCGACGGGCCGTCCGTCGCCGAGCGCCCGCACCCCGCTTTACGGACGCCCACTCGATGACGAGAGCAATTTGGGCTGGGCCGTCACGCGTCACCCGTCATGCGTCACCCGTCTCGCATCCTCGCATTTACCCGCTTGGTCCGCCGCGCATTCGCGGTGACCGGTGTGTGTGGGCCATACACTGCGTATGACTCACTGGTCATTGAAGGCAGTGACATCACCGGTGGAGTCCTCCGAAGGAGCCACCCGAGACTTTTTTCCCGAGTCCGAAGGAGCCACCTGAGCCTTTTTGGGAGAAGGCTTTCCCGAGTTTGGCTGTGAAGGGCTCTGATCGCTCTGCGGCTTCTTAAAGCGCTGAGTGACTTCTTCATCGTACTTAAGGATCTTGGGCAGCATGGTTTCCTTGTCCTTGGCGTTGGTGACGAGAACGTCCGGTTTCTCGAGGTGACTTACCATTTCCGCGGCCGTCTTCTTGGACACCTTATCGATGAGCCCATGGACATCATGCTTGTCGTCAGCGGTGTGGATGTGTTTAATCGTGCATCTCGACCCGACTTTTACATCCGAGCCCGTGAAGTCAGCATCCTCCGTTGAGGAAATAGAATTCTTAAGCCCGTCTTTTGTGGCCGTCTGCATCGAGCACCATGCCTCCGTCAGCGTCCAGAACCTGGACGCGTACGACCCATCGAGGAGAATGAGGACCTGCGCGGTCAGGTAGAGGTTGGTGATGCATTCGAGCATCAGTTGGAACTCGGCCCTCTCCTCTTTAGACCGAGTGTCGATGCGGCCGATTTTCTGGGGCATCGATGAATAGTCGAACCAGACCCATTTGATCTCGGGGTGTTCCTTCAGATACTCCTTGATGGCCTGCAGCTGCGCCCCGTTGACATCGGGCCGACCATTCTCTTCCCAACGATGGCTCACGACGAGGATGTCCTTGATTTTGAACGTGATGCCTCGCCCTGTCAATGCCTTGTTAATGCCTTGATTTTCCTTCTTGGCCACCGCCACCTCGGCCGGCGCCTTCTCGGCCGCTTCCTTCTCGTCCGATTGAGTCGACTCGTCGATGCCCTTGCCAATGTCAATGCCCTTGACCGCCTTCTCGACCGCCACCTTCTCGGCCGCCACCTTCTCGGCCGCCACCTTCTCGGCCGCCGCCTTCTCGGCCGCCACCTTCTCCTTCGCCATCCGTGCCTCCTTCTCCGCCTGTTCGAACGCGTCGACGAGACGGATTTGTATCTTTTCCAGGATTTCGTCGTCGTCGAGCACCTGCATGGGAGGCAACCTTTTGTCATCGCACTCTTTCACAAAAGTTGCTGGAATGAAATAGAAATAAGGAGCCTCGTCGCTCCACTTGCACTCGTACTTCTGTATCTCCTCATTCCAAATCTTCTCCTTCCTCATCTTCTCTTTGAGCTTCTTGATGGCTGCTTGGTCTCCGGCGCCGATGGCCGACGCATACTTTTTGAGGAAGTCAAAGTTGAACGCAACGACGATGAGCACGTGCACAATGATGGTGCCGCCAAAATCGTAGTACGTGCACGTGTTTCCATAGCAGTACAATGGTAGCTCCAGAGACATCAACCCCGTTTTGTCAAAGTAGGCAGCCGGGCGCGGCAGCCCCAGCTTTGGCACGAGAAGAGAAAGGCGCATGAGTGAGTAGAACGCACTCATCGATTGCCCAAGGCCCAGCACCATGGCGACGAGCATGTGTTTGGAGAGTAGTTGCGCGTAGCCGTTCTTTAGGCTTGCACGGCCAGTGCCAAAGACGAGCAGCGAGCCGAGCACCCACGCTACGCAATTGAAGAGGAGAACTTTGAAAATGTCGACGCTCTCAGCTTGCACCATTGGTGCGTACTGCACGGCCTGGCACAGGCTCTCGAACGAAGCGTAACCGCAATTGGGCAGGGCATGGCAGCTAGCATTGAAGCTCTTGAACGAAGCGTTAAACGCAGTCCAGAACGCGTCCCGGTCCGTACAGGTGATGTCTCTGTATGCGAGCTCGACAAAGGGTACCACCAGATTGTATGGAATGACCACCCGCGACATTGCCGACAGAGCATAGACGGTCAGGAAGGCGCCGAAGATGGTCAGGATGCTGAGCCGAGCAGCTTGCAAGTTCACAAAAGTATGGTACTCGGCGTTTTGGTTGTCCTGGTAGTCGATGATGGATCGCACAATATTTGTGACCGTGTACAAAATCAGTGCGATCACGGGCGGGCCTAACACAACCCAGAAGATGAGTGCGCCGAGCAAATAGTTAGGTGCAGCATTGGATTGGTAGAGCACTACGTACCCATAGACACAGCCCCAAAACAAAGCAGCCTCAAAGGCCTTTGGCCATGTCCAGATCCGTTGGTCCCATTTCCAGAGACTCAGGAAGTATTTCCAGAGACGCACGAGACGCTCCCGAGAGATCACAGGACTTGCATCTCGCATGGAGTCTTCTCCACACTGCTTGAACGTACCAGTAGGAATATCGAGCTCCACCTTGTAGACTTGCGTCTCCTCATTGTACTCCTTCACATAGCCAAAGCTCTTATCTTCGCTGCCACGCTCCACGAACAACACGCGGCTGCCATTCGCGAACCTTTGAGCCGGTTTCTTTTCGATCGCCGCCTCATCGAATTTATCGAGCGTACCAGTAGCGAGCTCCAATTCGTAGACTCGCGTCTTCTCATTGTACTCCTTCACATAGCCAAAGCTCTTATCTCCGTTGCTGCGCTTCACGCACACGCGGCTGCCTTTGGCGAACTTCTGGGCATTCGCGAACCTTTGAGCCGGTTTCTTTTCGATCGCCGCCTCATCGAATTTCTCGAGCGTACCAGTAGCGAGCTCCAACTTGTAGACTCGCGTCTTCTCATTGTACTCCTTCACATAGCCAAAGCTCTTATCTCCGTTGCTGCGCTTCACGCACACGCGGCTGCCTATGGCGAACTTCTGGGCAGGTTTCCTATCGATCTGCGCAATGAGAAGCGAAAGAATCCACACCGGAGCTAAAATCAGCCCGACAGCCAACGCCAAACTTCGCCCAGTCTCAACCTGCGTGATAGACCACCCCGCGGTAGTGACCTCAAAGTGTTGAATGGCTGAGTACACCAAGAAGACGGGTCCTGGCACTGCCAGAAGGATGCGTGCCAATATCAAGACCCGGTGTCGTCTCCTCAATATTTTGACCCGTTTCCGGATTCCAACCTTCTCCTTATCCAGCTTTCGACCAAACGAATCGCTTTTCAAGAGTATTGGTTTACGCTCGTCGCTGCCATCAGCCCCTGTCTCCGCGGCGAGTGCTTCGTTCGCTCGCCACAGCCATTTCGTTGACATGAGAGGAGCCCACCGGAGCCTGCGAGACTCGAAACTCGCGAAAGTGACCACACGCTTGCGCTACAGATACGAGGCATGCGCAGGCGGCGTCGCAAGCGGCGCCGCATACCTGAGCACGCGCGCACGCTTCGACCTCGTTCTCAACAGTACTGTACAGGTCTGTACTGAACCAGGGAACGGGCGACGATTTCCCACAGGGTGCGCGAGACGAGACGAGTTTCGTTCGCCCGGTTGTGTGTCTTGAGTTCGCCTCATCAATTTATGTCTTCAAACTCCTAATCCTACCGTTTGTGAGACTCCCCATTACGACCGCTTCGTCTCTCTAATACTTTGCCCCGTTTCCGGATTCCGACCTTCTTCTACAACCTATTAGTTGTTTAGTTCCGGTTGTGAGACTTCACCAATTCCGGTTGTGAGACTTCACCAGTTCCGTTTGAGAGACTTCCAGGATTAGCAAAACAAAACACGTTTGTTCACGAAACCCCTCGCGCACACTAAGCGCACACCCGTTCGCTTACCCGCCCGCCCGCGGTGCCCACCCAAGCCCAGTAGCCCACCCAGCACCTCGTCTCTGTGCTCTGAACAACCCCGGCGCGGCGGGGTCTGTGGAGGGCTCGTACAGAGCGCGAGTCAGCGACGCGGACAACACTGGACTCGATGTTACAATGAATGGAAGATGTGAAAACAAGATCGAGTAACACTCGCCCCTGTACGACCGAACTGATCAGATAGATCACACTCTCACAAGGCCTCTGCGCTCTACCCCCTCCGTCACCGGCCTCCGACCCTCCGCCTCCGGTCTCCAAGGCTTGGCACAGTGTCGAAAGCCCCACGCCCTCCCCGCCCCTGTGTCAGTCGACGATCCAGTCCCATCCGATCGAGTCCCAGACGGCGCACTTGGCGCGAAAGGGATGCGGCACGATGTGCGAGTCAGGCGCTCTGAAGAGAGCGTAGCTCTCATTGGCCGGCTCGAAGAGCGGCCAGTCGAGCGCCGCCGCTTGTGTCACCGCTTGGGGAGCAAGCTTGCGGACCACCGAGGCCACCGAGGCGGCGGCATGGCCGGTGCTGGCAAAGGCGGCCCAGTGCGTCTGCATGAGATCCGAGAGTACAACCTCCTCGGAGGTGAAGGAGACGTTGATGATGGACACGTCCGGTTGGAAGACGAACGGCAGCTCCTCGCCGTGGCACACGGCCTCGACGCAGACCGGGTTCGTCGGCAGCCAAAACGACGCCCCGAAAGAGATGAGGTGGTCGAAGTTGTATACGTACGTGGGGTGCGTCCGGCTGCCCTTGGCGTACTGATCGGCTAGGGCGAGGCCGGCCGCGCGGATGGCACAGTGGAAGAGCCCATCGGTCGCGACGAGGCTCGTGACATTCCGCGCATCGTGTGCCGCCTGCTGCGCGGCCGGCACCGGGTAGGCGTCACGGATGGCCGGCGCGTCGGCACCCCACACGAGGCGTAGCAGCGAGTCCATCTCTACTGGCGTTACCGGGGTGGGGAAGGCCTCGTACACAAAGACGAGGCCTTCCTGTTCGACCGAGCCGAGTGAGATCGGCACATCGTGCACACGGCCGGCCAGGAAGGCGTTCAGCGGCTGCTGAGTCAGAAGCGCCGTGGCCACTGTCGGAGCGAACGGCTCGAACAGCGAAAGGGTGGTCCCGGCCTCTATCGGGATGTTGTTGCCGGCCGCCGTTTGTGCCTTCAAGAGGGTGTCGACCGGCATCGCGCGCAAGCACGGCACATACTCGCCAGGTGTTGTGCCGATGCAGCCGCCGAGCTTCGCCACGAGGCCGGTGAACTTTGGCGACTGCTCTGCAGTGCGCCAGGTGAGGCCCAACGGCGCGGACTCAAGGATCGCCCCAGCAAAGAGGCCCTTGGAGGAGGGCATCGTCAGGTGGCACGAGATCGATTGGGCGCCCGCCGACTGGCCAAAAAGGGTGATGCGCGATGGGTCACCGCCGAATCGGGCCGCATTCGCCTGCACCCAGCGCATCGCGAGCTGCTGATCGAGCAGGCCGTAGTTGCCGACCAAATTGTCTGTGGGCTCCTCCGACGGGGGCGCGCCCGTGAATAGCCAGCCCAGAGCGCCCAGGCGATAGTTTATGGACACCACGACGATGCCGTGGGATTGCACGAGCATCGAGCCGTCGTAGAGCGGCCCGCCACCATACCCCTGGATGAAATTGCCGCCGTGAATAAAGAGGAGGACCGCTGCACTGCCGGAACTGGTAACCGTGGCGTTGGCCGGAGCAAACACGTTGAGGTAGAGACAGTCCTCGGAAGTGATTGGCGGGCAGGTGAGTGCGGGCAGTAGGCACTCCTGCGGGCAGCCGGGGCCATCCTTGTCGGCTGCCCTCACCCCGGACCACGGCGTGACGGGCACTGGTGGACGCCAGCGCAGATCTCCAAGTGGCGGGCGAGCGTAGGGGACACCCCGGTATGTGGCGACACCGTCGACTATGACGCCGCTCAACGAGCCCGTAGTCGTGGTCGTATGCTGGCTGATGGTGGTTTTGGCTGCAGCCCATACATAAACGAATGAGTTCATCGGCAAGGCGGCCCTCGACAAGATGGATCAGAAGCGGAACCTAGCCCAGGAATAAGCTCTTCAAGGCACCCACTATGAATCGCGAGGTTGCACAGAATGCGAAGGGGCCCGCGACGTCTGATGAGCTCGGCCGCTCCGAAAAACGAACTGAAACAATTGACGAAACTTTGCCCGGATAGAGAGCATCGGTCCCGGCTCCTCCGGTGCATTCACGGCTGCCTTTTCGAGACAAGTTTGAGACGCGTTTCATACAATCACGTCAACGCGTTCGGTCCAAATCCGCGAAGCTACGTACGTGCGGCAAAATGTGGGGCTTCGCAGGTGTGCCGTTGGTCAACCAAGACGCGGGTAAGGCGATGGAGAGGGTGCACGGCCCGAAGAAAGGACCCACGGCCTTCGATCGGTTCGGCAAGGCGGCCCTCGACAAGATGGATCAAAAGCGGAACCAGCCGAGGAATAAGCTCTTCAAGGCACCCACTATGAATCGCGAGGCCATGGCAAGCCAGGGCTTCAACGTCGCGTCCGCGAGTGCCAAGGCAGCCAATGAGCGCACCTCCATGATGTCGCGGATGAAATCCATGGGACGGTCGCTCAAGAGGATGAGCTTCGTCCCATCCTCCGAGTTTGACGTGAGCACGCCGTTTGGCAAAATTTCAGACGCGATTGCTCTGAGCGTGCGCGCAGCCGATGATGTTGAGTTGGCGTGCAGCATGTGCAAGACGGTGGGCGATGTCTTGATCAAGCATCCCGAGGTGGACGTCAAAATTGCCGTGCGCCTGAGGGCCGACGTGTACGTTGCGATTGTGGACGCGGTCATGTCGAGCTACTTGAGGCACACGGACGATGCGAAGATGCGGCTGTGGGGGCCGTACGCGATTTGGCGAATCGCGCTGGCTAACCCGGACCACGCTCAGTACATGACCTCCCTTGGCGTTGAGGAGGCAATCAAGTCCTTTTGGGAAAGCGGAGCCGACGAGCGCACGGCGAGAGACGTTTACGATGAGCGAGCGCTCGAAGCGCTCGCTAACGCGGCGATGTCCGTCTGACACGTGGGAGCCTCGGGTGGACCAAGATAATCATGCGAGGACAGGCGCCGCGCCCGGAGCCGGGAGCTGCACGAGGAGGGCCCGCATGGCTCATGGCACACTTGTAATCTTGTATGGCCGCCTGAGCGGTAAAGTGAGCGAAAATGGACGAAAAACCGTCGTTTGAAATCCATAAGCCGTGGTGATCGCGGATGGGGCCCAAGACTTGGCTATAGCCTTTTCTCAGGGAGGTGCTTCTGGCCTTATAACT
>Ga0210239_100798_pt1 | contig 27227 bp, 17 predicted proteins | sample ChrtobMetP5a_0mM_FD_155451 | JGI IMG/M metagenome (GOLD analysis project Ga0210239, IMG submission 155451) | Chrysochromulina tobin associated microbial communities from unialgal haptophyte culture, Seattle, Washington, United States - P5a_0mM | ecosystem: Host-associated > Algae > Haptophytes >... | reverse complement strand
CAAACACACCAAATGCATCAAAACCGAGGACCCCCCCTCCCCCCTCCCCCCCCCCCTCTCAGAATGAACGCGATCGACTGTACCAACCGAGCAGCGTGGATGGTCTCTCAAGTGGCAAAGCCTCAGTCCGACGCCAAACGGCCGTCGGTCAACTTTCATCGCCGAAACCATCGCAGGCGACGTGAGGGGCTGCAACGCGAGGGTGCCAGGCCGTTCATGGCCCGCAAGCGTGGCCGCTCGCCACCGTCCGGAGCGCAATATCTGACGACGCGGCTATGCGCCGCTTTCGAGGACGACCAGCTGCACGCCAGAGCGGATCACCAAGCGCTGCCGCCTACGCTGCCTCACGCATTTGCCGAAGAGCGGTCCTACTACAGCTCAATGGTGCAGCTCGTCTTGGATGAGGCGAAGGCTATGGTGGCCGATGGCCTTGCAAGCTCACGTAGTAGTCGCGCTGCACACGCACGGCTCACACTCGAAAACGTAGTACGTGCTTCAGCCCATGGTGGTGGCGGCGGCCTCGGCTGCATGTGCTTCGAGCAGCCACGGCAGTCTTCTGAGGGCGATCGCTTTCGTGCTGGCAGCGTGTTTCTGCTCCGGAGCATCAGCTTTGGCGTTGAGCTGCTTGCCGTTGTGGATGGGCGTGCAACCACATGCCAGCTCGAGTGCAGCGACGGCGCGCTGGCCCGATGTGCACATCACATCGATGAGCGTTTTCAGCCGGGCAGCGTGTGGGCAGCCACACCAGTCGCCTCTGTGCTGGTGCAGCAGCGATGCATCGATGTGTGCTTGCGACGGCCAGTGCCCCCTTTCATGCAGCAGCTCCTCGGCGGGCCGCCGCCCAAGCTGGCGACGCACACGCGCTTTGTCGACGAGGAGGTCGTCGAGGAGCAGGAGGAGGGTGCGGGCGACGTCAGTGATGGTTCCCGGAAGGGTGACGAAACTGACCGGAAGGGTGACGAAACTGACCGGAAGGGTGACGAAACTGAGGGCCGCGATTGGGACGAAACTGACCGGAAGGGTGACGAAACTGACCGGAAGGGTGACGGAACTGAGGGCCGCGATTGGGACGAGGAAGCGGTGGCGGCGGAGGAGGCGGCGGAGGAGGAGCCGGCGGAGGGGGGCGAGCTTGGATGGAGCTTGGATACATCGGTCGATGTCGACGCGCCGTACCGGGCGCGCGCACGCCTGAACGAGGGCCAGCAGGCCATCGTCGATCAGCTCCTGAGCGAGGGCACTGCCGATGCGCTCTCGTTGCTCCAGGGGCCGCCCGGTGCGACGCCTCGGAGTGCCGCCCTGTATGCAGCTATTCGCATGCTGTGTCCCTGATCGTCCTCGCTCACCCTCGCTCTCGCTCTCGCCCTCCCTCTTGCCCTCCCTCTTGCCCTCAGGCACAGGCAAAACCACGACGCTCGTAGCCTACCTGCTCGCGCTGTGTGCCGCGCGAGGCACTGGGCGTGTACTCGTGTGCGCACCCTCCAACCGCGGCGTGCAGGAGGTCTGCGAGCGCTTCCTCGGCGCACAGGAGACCGTAGCTGCGGAGGATGAGGCGATCTTGATCGGCGATGCGGACAAGGTGCCTTCCGACGCGCCGTGTCGGCGCGTCTTCGTCTTCGCCCTCGCCGAACGCTGGCGAGGGCAGCTCGAGGCGGCGGCGCAGGCCGTGCCCGAGCGGCTCGTGAGCACGGCCCTTTGCTCGAATGAGGATTGCCAGTCACTTGTGCGCGTGCGCCATTGCGAAGCGTGTGCGGCGCAGGCCGAGCACGTGAAAACGGCTCTGGGCTCAACCCGCGTCGCATTAGGCGCGATCGGTGCTTCGATACGGCGGCGACATCCGCACAGCTGGCGCTCGCACGGCCTGCAGCGTGTGTTCGAGGTAGCTGGCTCGGCCACAACGACGGCGGCCGCGCTACTCGATGAGGTGAGCGCCGCGTGGCCATGCCAGCTGCGTTGCCGGACCGATGAGCTGCACGAGCGGCTGCAAGCCGTGCGCAAATCTGTCTTGGAGAGTGCGAATCTCGTGAGCGAGACCCTTCGTGACGCCGACGCCCACGCCGAGGCGCTCGCGAGCGCGCGCATCGTCTTCGCGACGCTGTGTGTCGCTGGCAGTTACCTCGTACGCGGCATGCCGCCCGTGTCGCACTTGGTCGTAGATGAGGCTGCGCAGGCGACGGAGCCAGAGGCGCTCATCCCCCTGCTGTGCCAGCCGCGCCGGATGCTGCTCATAGGTGACCCGTGTCAGCTCTGCTGCATGTGCGTCTCGGCACGTGCGCGCGCCGCAGGGCTGGAGCGCTCACTCATGGCGCGGCTCCTCGACGCACGCGCCGCGCCACTGCACTTTCTATCGACGCAGTACCGTATGCATCCAAGCATCGCCGCCTTCCCTTCGCGTCAGTTTTACCAGGGCAAGCTCATCGACGCGCCGTGCACGGCGAGCCTGGCCAACACGGCCGCCTGGGTGCGCAGAACCGGTACACCAAACGGCGCTCCACATCTCGGCCCCTGCACACCTCGTCATTCACACCTCGGCCCGTGGGCGCTGGTCGACGTGGCCGACGGCGCCGAGCGGCAGCACGCTGATGGCTCGATCTACAATGCGGACGAAGCCGCCGTGGTGGTGGCACTCGTGCGCGAGCTGCACGACGAGTGGAACCTCGAGGTGCGTTCGATACGAGCGCTGCGAGTGCTCACGTTCTATGCGGCGCAGGTGGGCGAGATCAGCCGGGCGCTGGCCGCCGCGGGCCTGCGAGGTGTCGTCGTGGGCACTGTGGATGGCTCCCAGGGCTCCGAGGCCGACGTCATCCTCCTCTCGTGTGTGCGCTCGAATGCCGGTGCGCGGCTCGGCTTCGTCTCTGACTCTTTGCTTGAGTGCATGCTGATTGCCAACCTCATCAGGTGCGCGGCTCGGCTTCGTCACCGACTGGCTCTCATGAACACTGATTGGCTCCCTCATCAGGTGCGCGGCTCGGCTTCGTCACCGACTGGCGGCGGCTCAATGTGGCGATCACGCGGGCGAAGCAAGCGTGCATCATCGTCGCGCATGCAGCCACGCTCGGTCGGGCGCCGCCCGGGGATGCCGCCGCAGACCTCGTTCGCGCCGCAAGCGCGGCGGGTGTCATCTATACTCCCACCGGCCAGCAGACGGAGGTGCGGCTGGCTGCAAACGCCACCTGGCGGCACACACCAGCAGGTGCGAGCCTGGCACACGGCAACGGCGCTCCCGTGGCGCCACCGGCTCAAGCGGCGGCGGCAGCCCTTGCAACGCCCCGTGCGGCGGCGATGCTCCCAAAGCGGGCACTAGAGAGGGCCGAGCGGCACGCCGTGCTCGATTTGGACGACGGCGCTCACGGCGACGCTCACGACGACGCCTTCCTGCAGGCGCGTGTCGCCGAGGTGGAGGCCTACGTGAGCTCGTGCCGGCGCGTAGATGCCGAGCGGGCCGAGAAGCGCCGTCGCGAGCGGCAGGCGACGCTCGAGGCGGCGGCGGTGGTTTTCGGGCCGCCGACCTTGTATTAAAAGACTCGAGAATATTCGAATGTTTGCGAGATACCAGCGATGCACTCTGCACATGACACGAGGACTCTGCACCACAATCGGACGGCTAACGCGCGAAATGGTATCAGAGTTCGGGTTAGTGCAGTCGCCGCTGAGGTGATTCCCGTCAATCTAAGGGACCTACAAGGCTGCTGCCATCGCTCTCAAACCGCTGGTACGCCAGAAGGTACTCGGGGTAGATGTAATCTGAGTGGAAGACGATGAACTCACGGTAGCGCACCGATGGTGGGGTCGGGTCGGGTGCAAGCAGCGAGTGGTGATGCACGGGCGGAGAGACGCCAACCACCGTATCGAGCTCGCGGAACGAGATGGGGAACACGGGCCGACCCGTATCGAAGCTCGTGGCCTTCTTACCCCAATCCTTTGTACGCACGTGATGGCCGAGCGCCACGCGGCACACTAGGATGTAGAAGACCTTGCCCGGATGATGGTTCGCGCCGTGCGCGTACAGCCGCTTGTGCACTTCCGAGCTCTCATCATACTGCGAATCCACCTTTGTGTACTGGTCATTCTTGCCCGCGTCCTCGGCCAGGTAGGAGCCCTCGCCGTACGCGGCTCCTGCGGCCGTGCCGGCAAAGCGCTCGTTCATGCCCGTGGAGAGGATGTTGATGAGCACGTTAGTACCGGTCCCATGCATCAGGAACGCCTCGTTGACGTTCGCGCGCAGCTGGTCGGGCAGATCGCTCGCCACGACGCCCGTCATGGGCGGCGCACCGCCCGTGGGCTTCACGCCTGCCTGTCGAATTCGCTCCATGTCGTTTGCCACTTGTTGCACGCCGCTCATGTACTTACCCCATTGCACCGGGTTCTCGAGGCGCCACGCGCATGCCAGCTTCAATGTATCGTGCGAGGTGCCTTGTCGATCTGCCCCACTTTTTTTCAGCTTGGCCTTGTCGGTCTCCAATAACCGCCCGAGGGCGGCAAACGTCGGGTCGGTCCTGACTAGGGCGATTGCAGCAAAGCCATCCGGCGCACTTTTTGCCCTGACCTTTTCCCAATAATCGGGTAGGGCTTTTGCTACTCGGTCCGCCTCTGCGTTTGCAATTGCCAATGCAGCCTTCGCCTCCGCCTCCGCCTTGGCCTCCGATGACGCCTTGGCCTCCGCCTCCTTGGCCAACCTGGTGGCCTCCGATGACGCCTTTGCCTCCAATGACGCCTTGGCCTCCGCCTCCTTGGCCAACCTGGTGGCATCCGCCTCCGCCTTGGCCTCCAATGACGCCTTGGCCGCCGCGTTCTTAAGTTCCAGGTCCAACTTTGCCTTGGCGCGCTCTTGCAGCTCGACGAATCTCTGCTCGAGCATCATGAGCTTCGAGTACACACCACCAGTGTTACGGTTACTGTTCACCTCTAGCAAACTCTTGCGAGCTTCCTCGCGCCTCTTCAGCGCCGCTTCCCGCGCCTCCCGTTTCTTCCGGGTGCGCTTCCATGGCAACATGGACAGCTGTGGGATCGGCTCCTTGAGAGTCTCACTCATGGTGCGCAGCTCCTCTACGTCGCGCGAGAGGTCATCAAGCTCAAGAGGCAGCGCACCCTTCATCTCAAGAAGCTTTACAAGCGACTTCTGCACCTCGCGGTCCCTGCCTTGCTCCAAATGTTTCTGCACATCCTGCAGGATGTCCTTGGCCAGACGACACATGAAGAGCCGCGCTTGATGGGCGCCGTATTCGTCCTGGAGCATGTCGCCTTTCAACAGCCCCAGGACCGTCGATGCGTCCTCGACCAAAAGTGCCTGCGTCACCTGGTCGATAAGCTCGACGCGAGCAACCAGCTTGCGGCCGGCAGCGGTCGTCTCGCCCTCAAAATGACCGAGGGTGGCGACGGCCCGCTTCATCACCATCACGTCGTCCTTCATCGCTTGAGAAGACTTGTCGGCGCCTGACTTGATGATCCTCTCGAGCCACTCTTCTACGAGCCTGCAAATGCGGGTGCGCGTCTCCCAGCACGCCTTGACAGCGGGCGTCTCGTTGCCCTTGTCCCGACTCGTCCTGCACAGCTCGTACAGCGGCAGCCATGTATCCTCAAAGTCGAGGTGCTCCGGGTCTGCCGAGCAGCGCATCAGCTTGTCGGACAGCTCGCGTGCGAGGGCCGCACACTTTGCGATGCTGTCCACCTCGGGCGTCGAGTATGTCTTGCGCAGTTTCTCGAGATCCTCGAGGCTCTTGAAGGTGCCGCTGAGCTCCTTGGAGATCTGGCTGCCTGCAGACTGCTTCGCATCCAGCGCTTTACTGATTTTCGACACCCACTTGTCTGAGTCGTGACCGTGTGATGCATCCAGCGCGTCCTTGATAGTGGCCGCGAGGTGTGTGACCTTTCCTTCGGTCTCGCGCATGTGCGTGAGCTCGCGCCGCGCCTGCTGCAGAAAGCCCTGCGCGTGGTGATTGCCACCATACTTGCTCTGTGTGTCCGGATCGTCCAGCAGCTGTTCGAGGCCCTCCCAGCCCTTGCCATTCTTCCACGAGCATCGGTGCAGCTCCTCCTGGAGCTTGTGTGCACACTCGCACGCTCGCAAGATCTCGCGAACCTCGGGAGGTCGTAGAGGGTACTCGGCGGCGGTCATGTATGGCCGGAAGGCGGATATCAAGTCGCCAAGTCTCGTGCGCTCGTGGCACCACCTTTCGACGAAGTCAGGCTGGTGGCGCGGCATCTTTTCGAACGTGTCGAAGCTCTGATTCAGCTGAGCCATGTGCTCCTCCACTTTCTGTTTGCCTCGATCCTGATCTTTCACCGCTTGCTCGAGCAGCGCAAGCTCAGCTTTCACAGCCTGCACCTCAGGCAGGAGAAGCGCACCTTGCTTCTCTGCCAGTTGCACCGCAGATTTGAGAGCACTCCAGCTGTTCTCATTGTACCAGGAGCAGCTCTGCAGCTCCGACAAGAGCGCGATCACATGCTCGCCGCGTATCACGACGTCCTTCGCCTCAACCGCCCACTCACTGTGAATGTATGTGCTCAAAAAGCCCTTCAGGAGCGGGAGGTCTACCCGAAGCGGCCGAAGCGGCAGGCACTCTTCGAGCTTGTGACTCGGCTGATCCTCGCCTCGCCCCGCCACGAGTCGCGCCTTCCAGTCTACAGCATTCAGCTTGTCCCGTAGCTGTAGCGTTGCTTCAAGAGTGCGGCGCTCGAGCGCAGCTTCCGAGTCAAGCATGAGTTGGGTGGAGCTCACCTCCTGCCTGCAGTGTTTGAGGTTCTCGAGGAGCTCTTTCATGTGCTTTAAATCCTTGATCGCCGAGCCAGGGTGCTTCTCGAGCAGTCTCTCTTCCAGAATCCGCCTCGACGACTCACTGAGCTTGCGCACAATTGAGGCTTTCGCCTCATCGCCAAGGCTGCGTGCTCCTCCCTTCGATGCGCGGCTATGCCGACTGACTGCCCTCGGTGTGCGCGATGTGAGCGACCGAAAGCTCCCCATTTTGGTGAGCACGAGCGGGATCTTTGACAGCGACTGGTTTCGACTGGAGGGCGTCTTGGCGAGAGGGGGTGGCGCAGGAGCGGCAAGATCGCTAGTCCTGCTACCGTCGCCGCCACCGTCGCCGCCCATCCTGCCGCCACCGCTGCTGCCACTTCTGGTGCGACCGTTGGTGCTATCGCAGAGGTGCTTCAGTGCAATTGAAAGCAGCTCCTCACCCGCGCAACGGATCTCGGCAAAGGCAAGCTCGCCTCCTGCCGCAAAGCGCTCAGCGTCCTTGAGCAGCGTCGCAAGGGTCTCGAAGCTCTGGGGCTGGTTGACGTCACACTTGAGCAGCGTGGACCGTACCTCCTGGATGAGCCCAACCTGTTTGAGGCTCGCTTGCCCCTGCTTCGTCTTCTTGGGCAGCCTATTCACCATTTTGAGAGCCGTTGCCAATGAGTCTCGTCCAGATGGAGCCTCAAAGAGGAGTTGCACCTTGTCGTGGCTCCAGGTGAGGCCATCATCCTTTAGGAAGGGGCGCGTGTCCTCGATGGCCCGCACGAAGCCATTCTCCTTCGGTTCGACAGTCTCGCTCAGCTCCTTATACAACGCCGCACCTTCGCGCTCGCAGAGCGGCAGCGGCTTGCGTCCCTGCTCATCGGCAATCGCCTTGTCGTCCTCGAGCGCTTCCCGCAGCCTCACGAGGTCGTTTTCCTCCATTGCAGTGCGCACATCGAGGACAAGCCGTGCCGTGCGCAGCTGCACCGACTCCTTGAGCCCAAGCGGTCGCGGCGTCCTCAACTCGCTCCTCAACAACTCGCTGACGCAATCCTTGCGCTTGCTCTCGAGCCAGGTGCGCAGGTAGCGCATGTCCGGCCTCGATGCCGCGAGGGCGAGGCTGCTCGGCTTGTAGCCGCCTAGCAGTTGGCGCAGCTGCTCCGCCTCGAACCACTCAGCCGAGATGCGCATGCACGCGAGCTCGTTGCGCAGCTCGTGCGCGCGATGGATGAGTGTGTAGAGCGCGGTGAGTTCCTTCTTCGAGCCAACGCCAGCCGAGCTCGAGGCCCTTTCGAGGGCCGTGTCGAGCCTCTCAGCCTCGTCGAGCACACTACTCAGCCGATCGACCTGTGGCGGCACGTAGAGCTTTAGGTGGACCTGTGGCGGCACGTAGAGCTCGAGGCGGCGCGCCAGCTCTAGCTGCGCCTCTAGGCGCGTCGGCGCCTCTAGGCGCGCCGCCTCGAGCTGTGCACGCGCTTCCCTGAACCAAGTCGGGTCATTCTCCTCCGCACCCTTGAGTAGAAGCTTGCGAGCGACGCGCAACCGGCCACACACCCTCCGAGCTAGGTTGCCTCGACTGTACGCCTGTATGCACGTCGCGTCCTTACTGGCGGAGTCGTAGCGCGCCTGTTGCAGCGCGCGCTCCTGCGCCAGTCGGAAAAAGATCAAGGTGGTCCCGATCGCAGCCTCGCACATGCAGTCGAGCACACCCGGGTGCAGTGTCTGGAGCCGCCGTAGAAACTCCTCACAGACGGAGCGGCCATCCGCTTGGTTGCCATCTTTTTTAGCCTTCTGCCGGAAGCGTTTGCGCTCCTTGAGGTCGGGATCAAGGCACAAGTAGCGGTGCACAAATTGCCTGTGTGGTACGCGAAAGCCATATCCTTTCTTGCGCACCTCGACCGCCTCGAATACCCCGGAGTCTGCGCGGGCACAGGGTGAGTCAGCTCAGGAGATCTCGCGCGGGAGCCACCCCAGGGGTTGGGGTGAGCAGCAGTCGCAAAAGGAGCCTTCCGATTCAAGCCCCCTCTCGCGAGCATACATTTCAACTGCTGGAGTGTGAGCCTCTCGTCAAAAGTACTCGGCGAGCGCTCCATGTTGGGCTTGATGCAGCGCACATAATGTGGCTTCGTCGTCTCGATCGTTTTGATGAGCCTCTCCAGAGAGTCCTTGAAGGCGAGTCCAACTGTCTGCTTCCGCCCTCTGCCGCCGCCGCCGCCACCATGACCACCTTGAGCTTCCTTCTGTTGTTGTTTTTCGCCCTCATGGGCACCAAGCAGCTGTCTCACGAAGGGTGCGCCTGTCTCGCGCAACAGCCGTTCAGCTGGCCCGAGCTCGAGCACGCTCTTCTCGCGCAGGCCGTCGATGCTATACTTGACTTCTCCTGCATAGTGCTTGACCACAAATTGGCTGTCGCCGACGTTCTTGAAGACGCCGCTGGCCCTCCCGTCGAGGCTTTGCTTGAGGACTTTGAGACGCTCTAAGAGGTGCTTGTCGGACGCACGATCACCTGTCTCTATCTCGCTCTGGATTATCTGCAGGATCCCACCCTCCTTGTTTTGCTTCCATTCGAGCTCCGACTCGATCAGGCTGATGACGAGATGGTTGTCAACAAACTCGACGCGCTCGAATGCCACGCCCTCCTTCTTATACTGGCCCTGCTCGAGTTCGAAGATGGTATCCGTAAAGTTCTTCTGCAGCTTCTCGTTGCAGAAGTTGATGCAGAGCTGCTCGAGCGAGTTGACATCAAAGACCTCGAAGCCAAAGATGTCGAGCACCGAGATGGTGTAAGGGCCCTTGGGGGGTCTCTGCGCGTTGATGGTTTCGACCAGCCAATCAAACAGCCTCGAGAACCTGCAGGGGATGTGGCGCAAGCGATGTGATTATCAGCCCACGCTAACTTGCTCGAGGCCGCTTGCGGTCAGTGACGCACAATGTTTCAGCCAGGGACTTCTTGAGTCCGATCGCCTTCGCCACGGACTGTGGGCCGATCGGTGGGCCGCCCGCCTTGATTGCGGGGCGCATGACGAGCGCATTCTTAAGGCGGTTTGCATCCACACCGAGGAGATCAGCAGCATTCATGAGTGCTCTCCTTGGGTCGTGTACCATGGCGTAGCCACCGGCCTCGCGCAGAGACGGCGCGTAGTTGGCGGCCTTCATCTCCTGGTCTCTGATAATGCCCACGTTGCCCAAGTGCAGCACGGCAGCGACCACATCGAAGATCTGGCCCTGCGAGTCAGCAGGGATGCCAAGGTCATTCATTTTCTCGCACGTGACACTGAACTCCTGACGGTCGTCCACATGCTCCACATCGAAGACTGAGGCGCCGCCGCCCCTGAGAGATTCGAACTCCTTTGGGTCCGCAACGAGCTGCCGCGCCATCAGCTCCGTCTCGGGCAAGCCACGCAGCAGCTGCCAGGGCGGTAGGCATTCAGCGACACGTGAGAAAGAGCAGGTGACGGCGGCATAGCACGAGGCAGCAGAGGCAAGCGCTGGTTTCAGGCAAGTGTTCGGTCTCGGCCTCAAGGACCTGAAAGAAGAAGTGGTAGTTACGCTCGTCCATGTTGGGCGAAGAGATGCGCGACTTCTCGAGGAGGTATGTGCGGATCGACGTGCCCGAGAGCTGCGCAGATGCGTCGAACCGCACGTCGACGAGCTTGCCGAAGCGCGACGAGTTGTTGTTGCGCACAGTCTTCGCGTTGCCAAAGGCCTCGAGTACGTAGTTGGAGGCGATCAGCTGGTCGCGGATTGCAGCGGCGGCATCGGTAGCGGCGTTTGTCGCGGCCACCTGCGCGAGGAAGAAGAAGACCTGCTTCGTGTTCTCGGTCTTGCCAGCGCCCGATTCGCCCGAGGAAATGATTGACTGATTCTTGCCATGCTCGCGCAGCTCCGAGTAAGCCTCTGCCGCCATCTGGAAGATATGGGGCGGCAGATCGGTCGAGCGAGAGTCGCGGTACTTGAGCACGGCCTCGGTCGTGTATAGTACGAGGTCGCGGTATGGGTTGACCGAGATGAGGATCGAGTTGGGGCCAGCACGTGTGTAGGGTTGGCCGGTGCTGTGGCGCTTGCGAAGGACTGCAGGGGATGGTGCAGGGCGTGTGAATGGAGTGGGGCGCAGACGCTTTGGGCTGGGTGGCTTCAATCACGGCTGGAGGAGCTCACTGCGTAAGATGTTTGGCTCGTCGATGTTGAGCATCTCGCACATATCGGCCTTCTCAAAGTCTTCCTCGTGGTAGGGCCACGTCTTGCGAGGGCGGCCGGTGACCACATCGATGTCGCGCGCGTTGTCGGGATGGCGGATCTCATACATGGGGCTGGAGTCATCGCGGTGCGGCCCGAGCACCCAGACGCACGCCTCGCCCTTGCGAACCGGCTGGGGAATCCACAAGGGCACGCAGTCGCCGGCGCCAAGTCCCTTCGTCATCAAACTCTGCACGCGTGTGTGCCTGTCTACGCGGCCTAAGGCATGATCATCGCCGCGCGTGATCATCGCCGAATGAGGCGACTTGGCCGCTAGCACGAGCTCCAACTGCTCCTTCAGGCCGGGTAGGTCACTCTCCGATGTGGGCACTAGCCATGGCGCAAGCAGCTGAGCGCACGTGAGGGCCAGCGAGTCGAGGCCGCATCGCTCATCAGCGCCATTTCGGCACGCATACCGGACGACCGCCTCCGTGAGCACAGGGCCGACCGGCTGGTCGTGCGGATGCGGCTCGGTCCGATCGTGCAGCGCCGCTGCACAGAGGTACACCAGGCGCGGCTCCAGCTTGCGTACGGAGCTGGCAAAACGGGCGGAATCCACGAGATACTCGAACACCTCGAGCGGGGACGAAAGCGGCGTGGAACCGCCGCCCTCGCCGTAAGCAGCTTGCTTGAATAGATGGAGCAGCATAGGCTGGAGAAGCCGCCGTACCGCATGTAGCCGCAAGCCCTCTAACGTGGCATCGCTCACCCAGCGCTCGCGGCACGCCAGTACGTGCGCCAGGTTGGGCGTGTCCGCGTTGGTGGACGCGGCTGTCATCTCGCTCACCGTCTGCATCACGGCTGTGATAAGGTCGTCGGCTGTGATAAGGTCGTGTACGCTGAGCGATGCTCTCTGCGGCGTTCGAGGCTCAGCCCAATCATCCGTGGTGGGCTGCCAGTGCACGCTGCCTGAGCCCGCGCGGGTGGGCTTGATCACTGGAACCATGTCGCCGGCTACAGCAACACCAACAACATCAAGCGCATCTGAAGAGTAAAGCGCATCATCGGCCACGGCGGCGGCGCTGCTGGTGCGCACGGCCAACATCCTATCGACGGCAAGGAGAACGAGCGCCTGGAGAAACTCGGGCAGAGACAGGTGCAATCCAAGCAGCCCCGGGTGCGCGCGAGGGTCTCCCAGCTTGCGCGCTAGATTATCCAGGCGTGTGCGCCCGTCAAGCACGCAATGGAAGATGCGTTTGGCAACCTCGTAGTCAGCCCACCGGGCCTCTTTCACCACCAGATCGATCCAGCTGTTGAGTACGACGCCCTCGCCATACTTGAGTACGACGCCCTCGCCATGTGTCTCGGCGCGTGCCGAGAACTTGAGGTACACTCCGACGAGCACGTCGAGATCCGGCTTCAGCGCATCGCCGAGCATGGCGACCGCAGTCGGCTCAGCCTGCAGGCGCATCGGCGACAGGTTCCTCAGCGCATACCCGAGGTCCACGCGCGACCAGAGCAAGGCCCAGTGCGTGTCGATGCGCCGCCGCAGCTCCTCAGAGCGCTTGTGTGCCTCCTCTGCAGGGCCAGGGGCCACAGTGGCAAAGGCAGTTGCGAGCCGTAGGCGCAAGTCAACGACTGCCTTCTCCCGTTTTGAATCGGCGGCGGCCTTATCTGCTGCGGCCTTCGCGTCGACTGCGTTGATGGCCGCCGCCTTCTCGGCCGCCGCCTTCTCCGCTGCGGCCTTCTCGTCGGCTGCCTTCTTGGCTGCCGCCGCCTTCTCTGCCGCCGCCTTATCCGCTGCGGCCTTCTCGTCGGCTGCCTTCTTGGCAGCCGCCGCCTTCTCGTTGACTGCCTTCTTGGCCACCGCCGCCTTCTGCTCACGCTGGCTTGCGGAGCCGGCGTCGACACGAGCAGCGAGGGCCTGCTCCGCCTCCACAACCCGCGCGTTTGCTCGGACGAGCTGCTCGCGGACCCTCTCGAGCTCCGCCCTCTGTGCGCGTAGCTCCTCCTGATCAGATGCCCTGAGCCTCTCGACCTCTGCTTCATGAGCTTGTCGCTCATCTTCGCGCTGCTTGGCCAGCTGGCCCTTCATGGTAAACGCACGGGCAAGCAACTGGCCGTAAGTCAGCTTCCGTATGGTGTCTGGAGGTGGAGACGGCTCTGCCAATGCGGCGTCTTGGTTGGGGTCGGTGGTGGCGGTGGCGATGATGGTGGTGGCTCGGCCAGAGACGGTGTGGCCACGGCCACGGCCACGCGCACGAGGAGGAAGGCCACGGCCACGGCCCCGGCCACGGCCACGGCCTCCGTTGGCCCTGACATCGGAGTCGGTGGCGATAATGGCGGTGGGTCGGTCGTCGTCGATGGCGACAGCGGATGTTATGCGTCCGATGGATCTGCTGCGGATGGGGATTTTTTTGGAAATTGGTTCCATCTCAGCCGGTGGTGGTCCTGGCGGCAATTGCTGCTCAGATCCATTTGGGTGCCGACTCTCCGTCGATTGTTCGGCTCCCATCGTGCTTTGGAGCACCACGAGGCGCCATCATCGGTATTTGGGCACCACAACTTCTGCTCGAACTTGCTGCTGCTGTGAAACATGCAACACAAACTTGTTTACAGGACCGATCGGATGCCGACGTGGGACGATCTGATTTAGAGGATTAGAGCGGCCAGCACTCTAATCTGTGTACATGTAGTGTGTACTCTCACTACAGACTACGCACACAGTACACGACACTGTTGTAGCTTCCACCTTATAGTTATACTGCGGTCTCATGGTGTCTTGCTCTTGGTTTCGGTCTATGCAAAGCACCTACAAATTTCACACCGTCACGCATCGGCCGTCGCCCATACGATACCTCGCACACGAGAGATAGCTATAAGAGAGATCCGGATCGGTAGCAACGAAAATCCAATTGCGAAAATCGAGAAAAAACAGCGCAGAAAATGCGGACTTGGGACTAACACGCGGTGCGCCTATCTCATTTATCAGGCTATGTCAGAGAGGCACCCCCTCCGACGCACCGCGACCTCTGCGATCCGGACTCACAACTCGCTGCAAATAACACATCGCGCGGGACGCGGGGCGCGCCACGGCGGTCCGGCTAGTTCGGACTGGGTGGGGCGGGGTTCTCACACGTACACTCGTTGCATCCGTTTAGTTGGCCGTCTAGTTGACTGCGACGAAGACCGACCCCGTCGCGGGTGCTGTAGCGGGTGCTAGTGGCTCGCGTAGCCAGCCGCGCGGGGATGAATAGTCGACCACTGCCGAGAACAACTCCGAGTTCTCATCCATACTGGGCGCCGCGCGCGAGCTCCAGAGCACAAACGAGCCCATCGCCACGAGCACCACCTCAATGTCCGACCACACCGCGCGCACGAGTATGTACGTCCACGGTCGCAAGCAAAAGCTATGAAACGGTTGCCCTTCGTATGGGACGAACGAGACGGCCAACAGCACGCACAGCGTGAAGCCCCCCCACAGCACGCCCCAGACGATCGAGAGCGCGACCAGCGTGCGCAGGTGGGCCGCCCAGTCGTTGCGCGTTGGCCGTTGGCTGTCGAGGCAGTCGATCCAGTTGGGGAACAGGAGTGTGAGCACGAAGCCACGCGGGAAGGCGTCCGGCTCGACGAGCGGAATGATGCCGAGGCGCACGTCGCGGAAGCGCAGCGGCCAGTGGAGCAGAGAAATCATGAACGCTGTGATGGTGGCGTCGACGAAGATCTCAACCATGAGATTCACGCCGTAGGGATGGCGCAGGCCGCCGCCGCGTCCGGGAAATATAAAGCACGCATCCCTCTCGCCCGGATCCGGCACTCGGCATGTGCCCCAGCACGAGTACATGAGCCAGCCTATCAGCACGTGCAGCCCGCCGCATACGATTGCCTGAACGAGGGCTGCACGCTTGAACTTAGGGCCATGCCGCACGCGGCGCCACACGTCGCCACGCTCGATAGGAGGAAGCTCGAGCTTCGATGGGAGGAAGCTCGAGCTCGGGAGACCGAGCAGCACGATCGGACTTACCGTCGTCTCTCTGATCGGAGACAGGGTCGACGTGCTGACGGTGCTCGGCGATGCTGTTGGCTGCGTGCTACGCGCGGGTGTCGGAAGCTCTCGTCGCATATGGAAGCGGCACGCCTCGCACCCCTGCACGCACGCACTGAAGCACCGACCTCATCGGCGTCCCCGAGCCCTTTTCCTGTCCTGCAAGTCAAGTCAAGTCAGGTCACTGCCCGGGTCAAGTCAAGTCTACTACCGGCTCACCCCGGTTCAAAAACACCGGGGGGAGCCGGGACACTCACGGGGGAGCCGGTGGAATGTGAATGTGTGTCTGTGTGACTTCAAACACACACGGGGCGATTCATAGACGAATCTCATAATCAGAACCTCACAATCATCCCAACCCACCAACGCACCCACACGCACTCGACCGCGAGACGACCGAATCCGCGGCCGACCGGCCGACAGCCGCAGAACCGGATGCCGGAACCGACAGCTCCCCCATTGCGCTCGACCGCGGCCGACTCGACCGAGTCAGAACTCAGAAGACAAATGTCTTAAAAGACAGGCCGCGCCCCCCTGCAAACCCGACCCTGTCGCCTCCCGCTCCCAGAGCGCCTCCCGCGCCTGCTCAAAGGCGGTCGGCGAAATGAAGGCGCGCGCTGCAGACGCGTAGCGGCCCCCTGTAGCGGTTGGCAGTGCCCCCGACCCCTTGCCCCGACCGCATTGAGCTCGAGACTTCTCGTAGGCTGAATGTTCGGGCGTGCGCTACGGCTGCGGCAAAGCCTTGGAGCTCGGCTTGGTGTGCTCGTGCGGCATGGAAGCAGCCTTCAAGGCACCGCTTGCAGAGCTACCCGAGTGTGTGTTGGGTGCACGCCTGGGACGGCGCGGCGCGCGGAGGCGGAAACTACCGTAAAAGTTTGCGTCATCGACTTTTGGACCGTAAAAAGACCCATGCGCATTCGGCACCTTTCCGAAGCTCTCGCTTGCCTTGTCTCAGAGAGCGTCCAGTTCTCCCAAGCACGATGGGAGCCGAACAGTCGACGGAGAGTCGGAACCCCAATGAATATGTGCAGCCATTGCCGCCAGAACCACCGCCGCCTGAGATGGTGCCAACCTCCTATTTACACATAACATCCGCTGCCGCCATCGACGCCCACCGACCCACCGCCATGATCGCCAACGCCGCCCCCGATGCCAGTGCCAGGGCCAATGAAGGCCGTGGCCGTGGCCTTTCTCCTCGTGCGCGTGGCCGCGGCCGTGGCCACGCCAACTCCGTCCAAACCGCCACCGACCCCACCCAAGACGCCGCGTTGGCAGAGCCGTCTCCACCTCAAGACAGCATACGGCAGCTGACTTACCGCCAGTTGCTTGCCCGCGCGTTGACTATGAAGGGTCATCATATAGCAGAGGTCGAGAGGCTCAGGGTGGCTGCCCAGGAGGAGCTACGCGCACAGAGGGCGGAGCTCGAGAGGGTCCGCGAGCAGCTCGCCCGAGCCAACGCGCGGGCTGAGGAGGCGGCGCAGGCCCTCGCTGCTCGTGTCGACGCCGGCACCGCGAGCCAGCGTGAGCAGAAGGCGGCGGCGGCCAAGAAGGCAGCCAACGAGAAGGCGGCGGCTGCCAAGAAGGCCGTCGACGAGAAGGCCGCAGCGGATAAGGCGGCGGCAGAGAAGGCGGCGGCAGCCAAGAAGGCAGCCGACGAGAAGGCCGCAGCGGAGAAGGCGGCGGCCGAGGAGGCGGCGGCCAAGAAGGCGGCGGCCGAGAAGGCGGCGGCGGCCATCAAGGCATTCGACGCGAAGGCCGCAGCAGATAAGGCCGCCGCCGATTCAAAACGGGAGAAGGCAGTCGTTGACTTGCGCCAACGGCTCGCAACTGCCTTTGACACTGTGGCCCCTGGCCCTGCAGAGGAGGCACACAAGCGCTCTGAGGAGCTGCGGCGGCGCATCGACACGCACTGGGCCTTGCTCTGGTCGCGCGTGGACCTCGGGTATGCGCTGAGGAACCTGTCGCCACTGCGCCGCCTCCTGCAGGCTGAGCCGACTGCGGTCGCCATGCTCGGCGATGCGCTGAAGCCGGATCTCGACGTGCTCGTCGGAGTGTACCTCAAGTTCTCGGCACGCGCCGAGGCGCATGACGAGGCGCATGGTGAGGGCGTCGTACTCAACAGCTGGAGCGATCTGGTGGTGAAAGAGGCCCGGTGGGCTGACTACGAGGTTGCCAAACGCATCTTCCATTGCGTGCTTGATGGGCGCACACGCCTGGATAACGTGGCCTCTCCTCAAACGCGCAAGCTGGGAGACCCTCACGCGCACCCGGAGCTGCTTGGACTGTATTTGTCTCTGCCCGAGTTTCTCCAGGCGCTCGTTCTCCTTGCCGTCGATAGGAAGTTGGCCGTCGTAGCCGATGATGCGCTTGATGTTGTTGGTGATGCTGTAGCCGGTGACATGGTTCCAGTGATCAAGCCCACCCGCGCGGGCTCAGGCAGCGTGCACTGGCAGCCCACCACGGATGATTGGGCGGAGCTTCGAACGCCGCAGAGAGCATCGCTCAGCGTACAAGACCTTATCACAGCCGTGAAGAAGACGGTGAGCGAGATGACAGCCGCGTCCACCAACGCGGACACGCCCAACCTGGCGCACGTACTGGCGTGCCGCGAGCACTGGGTGAGCGATGCCTCGTTAGATGGCTTGCGGCTACATGCGGTACGGCGGCTTCTCGAGCCTATGCTGCTCCATCTATTCAAGCAGATCGAGGCGAAGCAAGCTGCTTACGGCGAGGGCGGCGGTTCCGCGCCGCTTTCGTCCCCGCTCGCGGTGTTCGAGTATCTCGTGGATTCCGCCCGTTTTGCCAGCTCCACACGCAAGCTGGAGCCGCGCCTGGTGTACCTCTGTGCAGCGGCACTGCACGATCGGGCCGAGCCGCATCCGCTCGACCAGCCTGTCGGCCCTGTGCTCACGGAGGCGGTCGTCCGGTATGCGTGCCGCAATGGCGCTGATGAGCGATGCGGCCTAGACTCGCTGGCCCTCACGTGCGCTCAGCTGCTTGCGCCATGGCTAGTGCCCACATCGGAGAGTGTGCAGGGCTTACCCGGCCTGAGGGAGCAGTTGGAGCTCGTGCTAGCGGCCAAGTCGCCTCATTCGGCGATGATCACGCGCGGCGATGATCATGCCTTAGGCCGCGCAGACAGGCACACACGCGTGCAGAGTTTGATGACGAAGGGACCTGGCGCCGGCGACTGCGTGCCCTCGTGGATTCCCCAGCCGGTTCGCAAGGGCGAGGCGTGCGTCTGGGTGCTCGGGCCGCACCGCGATGACTCCAGCCCCATGTATGAGATCCGCCACCCCGACAACGCGCGCGACATCGATGTGGTCACCGGCCGCCCTCGCAAGACGTGGCCCTACCACGAGGAAGACTTTGAGAAGGCCGATATGTGCGAGATGCTCAACATCGACGAGCCAAACATCTTACGCAGTGAGCTCCTCCAGCCGTGATTGAAGCCACCCAGCCCAAAGCGTCTGCGCCCCACTCCATTCACACGCCCTGCACCATCCCCTGCAGTCCTTCGCAAGCGCCACAGCACCGGCCAACCCTACACACGTGCTGGCCCCAACTCGATCCTCATCTCGGTCAACCCATACCGCGACCTCGTACTATACACGACCGAGGCCGTGCTCAAGTACCGCGACTCTCGCTCGACCGATCTGCCGCCCCATATCTTCCAGATGGCGGCAGAGGCTTACTCGGAGCTGCGCGAGCATGGCAAGAATCAGTCAATCATTTCCTCGGGCGAATCGGGCGCTGGCAAGACCGAGAACACGAAGCAGGTCTTCTTCTTCCTCGCGCAGGTCGCCGCGACAAACGCCGCTACCGACGCCGCCGCTGCAATCCGCGACCAGCTGCTCGCCTCCAACTATGTACTCGAGGCCTTTGGCAACGCAAAGACTGTGCGCAACAACAACTCGTCGCGCTTCGGCAAGCTCGTCAACGTGCGGTTCGACGCAGTTGCACGGCTCTCGGGCACGTCGATTGACACATACCTCCTCGAGAAGTCGCGCATCTCTTCGCCCAACATGGACGAGCGCAACTACCACTTCTTCTTTCAGGTCCTTGAGGCCGAGACCGAACACTCGCCTGAAACCAGCGCTTGCCTCTGCTGCCTCGTGCTATGCCGCCGTCACCTGCTCTTTCTCACGTGTCGCTGTACGACTACCGCCCTGGCAGCTGCTGCGCGGCTTGCCCGAGACGGAGCTGATGGCGCGGCAGCTCGTTGCGGACCCAAAGGAGTTCGAATCCCTCAGGGGCGGCGGCGCCTCAGTCTTCGACGTGGAGCATGTGGACGACCGTCAGGAGTTCAGTGTCACGCGCGAGGCAATGAATGACCTTGGCATCCCCGCTGGTTCACTCGATGTGTTTGGGCAGCGCCAGATCTTCGATGTGGTCGCTGCCGTGCTGCACTTGGGCAACGTGAGCATTATCAGAGACCAGGAGATGAAGGCCGACAGCTACGCGCCGTCTCTGCGCGAGGCCGGCGGCTACGCCAAGGTACACGACCCAAGGAGAGCACTCATGAATGCTGCTGATCTCCTCGGTGTGGATGCAAACCGCCTGAAGAACGCGCTAGTCATGCGCCCCGCAATCAAGGCGGGCGGCCCATCGATCGGGCCACAGTCCGTGGCGAAGGCGATTGGACTCAAGAAGTCCCTGGCTGAAACATTGTGCGTCACTGACCGCAAGCGGCCTCGAGCAAGTTAGCTTGGGCTGACAATCACATCGCTTGCGCCACATCCCCTGCAGGTACTCGAAGCTGTTTGATTGGCTGGTCGAAACCATTAACGCGCAGAGACCCCCCAAGGGCCCTTACACCATCTCGGTGCTCGACATCTTTGGCTTCGAGGTCTTTGATGTCAACTCGCTCGAGCAGCTCTGCATCAACTTCTGCAACGAGAAGCTGCAGAAGAACTTTACGGATACCATCTTCGAACTCGAGCAGGGCCAGTATAAGAAGGAGGGCGTGGCATTCGAGCGCGTCGAGTTTGTTGACAACCATCTCGTCATCAGCCTGATCGAGTCGGAGCTCGAATGGAAGCAAAACAAGGAGGGTGGGATCCTGCAGATAATCCAGAGCGAGATAGAGACAGGTGATCGTGCGTCCGACAAGCACCTCTTAGAGCGTCTCAAAGTCCTCAAGCAAAGCCTCGACGGGAGGGCCAGCGGCGTCTTCAAGAACGTCGGCGACAGCCAATTTGTGGTCAAGCACTATGCAGGAGAAGTCAAGTATAGCATCGACGGCCTGCGCGAGAAGAGCGTGCTCGAGCTCGGGCCAGCTGAACGGCTGTTGCGCGAGACAGGCGCACCCTTTGTGAGACAGCTGCTTGAGGGCGATAAACAACGACAGAAGGAAGCTCAAGGTGGTCATGGTGGCGGCGGCGGCGGCAAAGGGCGGAAGCAGACAGTTGGCCTCGCCTTCAAGAACTCTCTGGAGAGTCTCATCAAAACGATCGAGACGACGAAGCCACATTATGTGCGCTGCATCAAGCCCAACATGAAGCGCTCTCCGAGTGATTTTGAAGAGAGGCTCACACTCCAGCAGTTGAAATGTATGCTCGCGAGAGGGGGCTTGAATCCGAAGGCTCCTTATGCGACTGCTGCTCACCCCAACCCCTGGGGTGGCTCCCGCGCGAGATCTCCTGAGCTGACTCACCCTGTGCCCACGCAGACTCCGGGGTATTCGAGGCGGTCGAGGTGCGCAAGAAAGGATATGGCTTTCGCGTACCACACAGGCAATTTGTGCACCGCTACTTGTGCCTTGATCCCGACCTTAAGGAGCGCAAACGCTTCCGGCAGAAGGCCGACCAGGGCGGCAACCAAGCGGACGGCCGCTCAATCTGTGAGGAGTTTCTACGGCGGCTCCAGAGTCTGCACCCGGGTGTGCTCGACTGCATGTGCGAGGCTGCGATCGGGACCACCATGATCTTTTTCCGACAGGCGCAGGAGCGCGCGCTGAAAGAGGCGCGCTACGTCTCAGCCAGTAAGGACGCGACCTGCATTGCGCGGTACAGGCGAGGCCTGCTAGCTCGGAGGGTGTATGGCCGATTGCGCGACGCTCGCAAGCTTCTACTCAAGGGCGCGGAGGAGAATGACCCGACTCGGTTCAGGGAAGCGCGTGCAAAGCTCGAGGCGGCGCGCCTAGAGCTCTACGTGCCGCCACAGGTCGATCGGCTGAGTAGTGTGCTCGACGAGGCTGAGAGGCTCGACACGGCCCTCGAAAGGGCCTCGAGCTCGGCTGGCGTTGGCTCGAAGAAGGAACTCACCGCGCTCTACACACTCATCCATCGCGCGCACGAGCTGCGCAACGAGCTCGCGTGCATGCGCATCTCGGCTGTGTGGTTCGAGGCGGAGCAGCTGCGCCAACTGCTAGGCGGCTACAAGCCGAGCAGCCTCGCCCTCGCGGCATCGAGGCCGGACAAGCGCTACCTGCGCAGCTGGCTCGAGAGCAAGCGCAAGGATTGCGTCAGCGAGCTGTTGTCGAGCGAGTTGAGAACGCCGCGACCGCTTGGGCTCAAGGAGTCGGTGCAGCTGCGCACGGCACGGCTTGTCCTCGATGTGCGCACTGCAATGGAGGAAAACGACCTCGTGGGGCTGCGGGAAGCGCTCGAGGACGACAAGGCGATTGCCGATGAGCAGGGACGCAAGCCGCTGCCGCTCTGCGAGCGCGAAGGTGCGGCGTTGTACAAGGAGCTGAGCGAGACTGTCGAACCGAAGGAGAATGACTTCGTGCGGGCCATCGAGGACACGCGCCCCTTCCTAAAGGCCGATGGCCTCACCTGGAGCCAAGACAAGGTGCAACTCCTCTTTGAGGCTCCATCTGGACGAGACTCATTGGCAACGGCCCTCAAAATGGTGAATAGGCTGCCCAAGAATACGAAGCAGGGGAAAGCGAGCCTCAAACAGGTTGATGTCATCCAGGAGGTACGGTCCACGCTGCTCAAGTGTGACGTCAACCAGCCCCAGAGCTTCGAGACCCTTGCGACGCTGCTCAGCAAGGACGCTGCGCGCTTTTCGGCAGGAGGCGAGCTTGCTTTTGCCGAGATCCGTTGCGCGGGTGAGGAGCTGCTTTCAATTGCACTGAAGCACCTCTGCGATAGCACCAGCGGTCGCACCAGAAGTGGCAGCAGCGGTGGCGGCAGGATGGGCGGCGACGGTGGCGGCGACGGTAGCAGGACTGGCGATCTTGCCGCTCCTGCGCCACCCCCTCTCACTAAGACGCCCTCCAGTAGAAACCAGTCGCTGTCAAGGTTGCTCCCGCTCGGGCTCACCAAAATGCAGAGCTTCCGGTTGCCCACATCGCGCACACCGAGGGCTGACAGTCGGCGTAGCCGCGCATCAAAGGGAGGAGCACGCAGCCTTGGCGATGAGGCGAAAACCGAAATTGTGCGCAAGCTCAGTGAGTCGTCGAAGCGGATTCTGGAAGAGAGACTGCTCGAGAAGCACCCTAGCTCGGCGATCAAGGATATAAAGCACATGAAAGAGCTCCTCGAGAACCTCAAACACTGCAGGCAGGTTAGCAGGCAGGAGGCGAGCTCCACCCAACTCATGCGTGAATCGGAAGCTGCGCTTGAGCACCGCACACTTGAAGCGACGCGACAGCTACGGGACAAGCTGGATGCGGCGGACTGGAAGGCGCGACTCGTGGCGGGGCGAGGCGAGGATCAGCCGAGTCACAAGCTCGAGGAGTGCCTTCCGCTTCGGCTGCTTCGGGTGGACCTCCAGCTCCTCAAGGGCTTTTTGAGCACATACCTTCACAGTGAGTGGGCGGTTGAGGCGAAGGACGTCGTGACACGCGCCGAGCATGTGATCGCGCTCTTGTCGGCGCTGCAGAGCTGCTCCCGGTACAATGAGAAAAGCTGGAGTGCTCTCAAATCTGCGGTGCAACTGGCAGAGGAGCAAGGTGCGCGACTCCTGCCTGAGGTGCAGGCTTTGAAAGCTGAGCTTGCGCTGCTCGAGCAAGCGGTGAAAGACCAGGATCGAGTCAAACAGATGGTGCAGGAGCACGTGGCTAAGCTGCATCAGAGCTTCGACGCGTTCGATAAGTTGCCACGCGACCAGCCTGACTTCGTCGACAGCTGGTATTACGAGCGCACAACACTTGGCGACTTGATATCCGCCTTCCGGCCATCCATGGCCGCCGAGTACCCTCTGCGACCTCCCGAGGTTCGCGAGATCTTGCGAGCGTGCGAGTGTGCACACCGGCTCCAGGAGGAGCTGCACCGATGCTCGTGGAAGAATGGCACGGGCTGGGAGGGCCTCGAACAGCTGCTGGACGATCCGGACACACAGAGCAAGTATGGTGGCAATCACCACGCGCAGGGCTTTCTGCAGCAGGCGCGGAGCGAGCTCACGCACATGCGCGAGACCGAAGGAAAGGTCACACGCCTCGCGGCCACTATCAAGGACGCGTTGGATGCATCACACGGTCACGACTCAGGCGCGTGGGTGTCCAAAATCAGTAAAGCGCTGGATGAGAAGCAGTCTGCAGGCAGCCAGATCTCCAAGGAGCTCAGCGGCACCTTCAAGAGCCTCGAGGATCTCGAGAAGCTGCGCAAGACATACTCGACGCCCGAGGTGGACAGCATCGCCAAGTGTGCGGCCATCGCACGCGAGCTGACCGACAAGCTGATGCGCTGCTCGGCAGACCCGGAGCACCTCGACTTTGACGATACATGGCTACCGCTGTACGAGCTGTGCAGGACGAGTCGGGACGAGGGCAACGAGACGCCCGCTGTCAAGGCGTGCTGGGAGACGCTGGTGCAGATGCCCGTGCGCGTCGAAGAGTGGCTCAAGACGATCATCGAGTTTGGCTTTCAGGGCGACGATAAGTCTTTGGTAGCGATGCAGCACGACGTGATGGTGATGAAGCAGGCCGTCAAAACCCTCGGTCGCTTTCCTGGCGAGACGACCGCTGCTGGCCGCAAGCTTGTTGCTCGCGTCGAGCTCATCGACCAGGTGACGCAGGCACTGCTGGTCGAGGACGCACCGAAGGTCCTGCGGCTGTTTGCACAGAGCGGTGGCATGCTAGAACACGAATATGTCGCCCACCAGGCGCGGCTCTTCTTGTGCAGTCAGGCGAAGCACATCCTGCAGGACATGGAAGGCAGGGACGGCAAGGTGCAGAAGTCGCTTGAAAAGCTTCTTGAGATGCAGGGTGTACTGCCTCTTGAGCTTGAGAACCTCTTGCGCGACGTGAAGAAGCTGCACACCTTGAGTGAGACTCTCAAGCAGCACTTCATCGCGCTCGAGAAGATGCCGCGCGACCAGCCTGAAGACGTCAAGCGCACCACACTTGGCGACTTGATATCCGCCTTCCGGCCATCCATGGCCGCCGAGTACCCGCTGCGACCTCCCGAGGTTCGCGAGATCTTACGAGCGTGCGAGTGTGCACACCGGCTCCAGGAGGAGCTGCACCGATGCTCGTGGAAGAAAGGCACGGGCTGGGAGGGCCTCGAACAGCTGCTGGACGATCCGGACACACAGAGCAAGTATGGAGGCAATCACCACGCGCAGGGCTTTCTGCAGCAGGCGCGGAGCGAGCTCACGCACATGCGCGAGACCGAAGGAAAGGTTACACGCCTCGCGGCCACTATCAAGGACGCGCTGGATGCATCACACGGTCACGACTCAGACGAGTGGGTGTCCAAAATCAGTAAAGCGCTGGATGAGAAGCAGTCTGCAGGCAGCCAGATCTCCAAGGAGCTCAGCGGCACCTTCAAGAGCCTCGAGGATCTCGAGAAGCTGCGCAAGACATACTCGACGCCCGAGGTGGACAGCATCGCCAAGTGTGCGGCCATCGCACGCGAGCTGACCGACAAGCTGATGCGCTGCTCGGCAGACCCGGAGCACCTCGACTTTGACGACTTTAACGATACATGGCTACCGCTGTACGAGCTGTGCAGGGCGAGACGGGACGAGGGGTACGAGACGCCCGCTGTCAAGGCGTGCTGGGAGACGTGCAACCGCATTTGCAGGAGCGTAGAAGAGTGGCTCAAGACGATCATCGAGTCCGGTGCTGACAAGTCTTCTCAAGCGATGAAGGACGACGTGATGGTGATGAAGCGGGCCGTCAAAACCCTCGGTCGCTTTCCTGGCGAGATGACCGCTGCCGGCCGCAAGCTGGTTGCTCGCGTTGAGCTCATCGACCCGTTGACGCAGGCTCTGCTGAACAAGGACGCAACAAAGGTCTTGCAACTGTTTGTGCAGAGCGGCGGCAAGCTACAGGACGAATACGGCGCCCATCAAGCGCGGCTCTTCATGTGCAGTCAGGCGAAGCACATCCTGCAGGACATGCAGACACATTTGGAGCAAGGCAGGGACGGCAAGGTGCAGAAATCGCTTGTAAAGCTTCTTGAGATGCAGGTTGTACTGCCTCTTAAGCTTGATGACCTCGAGAGCGACTTGAAGGACCTGCGCACCATGGGTGAGACTCTCAAGGAGCCGATCCCACAACTGTCCATGCTGCCATGGAAGCGCACCCTGAAGAAACGGGAGGAGCGGGATGCTGCGCTGAAAAGGCGCGAGAAAGCTCGCAAGAGGCTGCAAGAGGTGTACAGTGACGCGAACGGTGTGTACACGAAGCTCATGATGCTCGAGAAGGAATTCGTCGAGCTGCAAGAGCTGGAAGGGCGGAGCAAAAAACACAAAGCGCTATCAGCCATCCCCTCCTACTGGCAGAGCACTGCCGACCCACAGACCAACAAGAGCGGAGGAGATCCCTTCTCGGTCGTTCCGCTTCAGCGCAGTGAGCCCGAGTGGAAAGTCCTGCAGGAAATGCTGAAGGCTGACGCACAGAAGCTGGGCTTCGGAGCGGACTTCAAGGAGAAGTCAGGCAATTACAACAAGCTCGAAGTCGCACAGGTCTGGCGCATCGAGCATCCAAGTCTATGGAGTATATACGTCAGTAGCCGGCAGCAGGTGGCGCAGGAAATGCAGCGGATCCGTGCAGCGGGCAAGAAAGCGAACACAGGCATGCCACTCGCGACATTGCAGCTTGCACGCAAGCTGCCAGGCGGCGTGTATGAGGACGCGAACGAGAACTTCCTCATGCATGGATGCGCGCCGGGCGTGCTCGTCTCAATCCTCGGAAACGGCCTGAACGAGCGCTTCGCGGGCGCAAGCGCGGGCACCGCGTACGGCGAAGGTGTGTACCTTGCAGAGGATGCTGGAAAGTGCGACCAGTACGTGAGGGTCGACGACAAGCTGCAATCGAGTGGTGAGCTCGAGGAGCTGCACAAACGCCTCTACAAGAAGGTGCCGCACCCCGGGACGGTTTACTACATCTTCGTCTGCCGCGCTGCCATCGGCCACCATGTGTCCACGATCCAGATGGGAAAGACCGCGAATTGCGAACATGGCAAGCCCGTTTTTCCAGTCAGTTTCCGCGAGCTTGCTCCTGTGCCTGGTACGACAATTTTCCACCACTCGCTGCTTGCAGACGTGTTGAAGGTGAAGGCACGCTTCCGCGAGATCATTGTCTTCCACTCCAACTACATCTACCCTGAGTACGTCATCGCATACAAACGAACAGGATGATTATTTCAAGGAGAACGCTGTAGCTGTCCTGCAGCCGCGAACATCTGAACTTAGTCCTATAGCCGTCCTGTACGACTGGACTCTCAGAACATTTCGAGCCGGCTGTACGGTACGAGTACATTCGAGCCGCGGAGGTGCTGGGTTAGGTGCTGGGTGCGAAATTAGACTCTGCTTTCCGTGTTGCGTGTTCCGTTCGCCGCCGGTCGTCGGCGCGAACGTCGCGCGCCACCGACGCGACCCGTCTACCATGCCGTCTACGCGCGCACATAGACATACGACTGTGAGCACGTCAGGGCACGAGTGGGACAAGCGCACAAGGGCGAGATCCGAGATGCGCACATGCGGTGTGTGCATGGCACGCGACACATGAAGCTTTAAGGGACAGAACTCATACGGCGACGATAATCGTCCGACGATACCATACACGCATTCAGCTACAGGTCACCTGGAGAACGTGTAGCGCCATATCGGTGCCTACCCGTCTCCTGAGAGACAGTTGCATGCAAGCCGACACATTAACCCATTAGGGAACACCTAGAATTGTGTGACCCGATTTAGGTTGAATCGAACTGAGACCAAGGCAGATCGTCCTCACCGACTCGTCCCAACTCGGCGCTATTTGGTAGCGGTGGGCAGCGTTTTGCACCCTCCAGACCAGCGCAAATACACCCGAGAAGCGCCAAGGATGTCGGCCCAAGAAGAAACACTGCGAAAGGCACAGTACACGACGAATGCGGACGCGCTGGATCCATT
>Ga0210239_100794_pt1 | contig 27277 bp, 17 predicted proteins | sample ChrtobMetP5a_0mM_FD_155451 | JGI IMG/M metagenome (GOLD analysis project Ga0210239, IMG submission 155451) | Chrysochromulina tobin associated microbial communities from unialgal haptophyte culture, Seattle, Washington, United States - P5a_0mM | ecosystem: Host-associated > Algae > Haptophytes >... | reverse complement strand
GCTCTGAAGCCGCCGCTTTGGCCGCATGCTTGCGTTGCTTCTTAGGCTCACTTTCTGCCTTGCGTTTGCGCGGATTCCTGTCCTTGGCTCCAGCCGTTCTGGCCATGACGGGCGCGGACAGCTGCACTAAAAGCCGCTCGAATGGTCGTGAAAAAGCCGTGAAGGAGGAACTAAAAGCCTCACGCGGCTGTAGGGAAAGCCACTAAAAGCCTCACTAAAAGCTCCACCAGCACCGTCCAAAAGTCATGCGCACGCGCTATCCCGGTTGCTCCCCACGGTGTCTTTTTACGGTTCGCTATCTCCCAACGAAAGATAACGAGCTCTCTGAAGAAATGCATCAATCCAGATCAAAGCTCGTCTTTCTTTGGCGCCGCAGCATCCGTCGGTGCCGCCGCCGCCGCGGGTTCGCCCTGATCGCCGCCACCAGTCAACTCCTTAGGCGTGATGCTCACCTCCTCGCCCGAGAGAGAGATCTCGTCGCCCTGCTTGGGACCGTTGAGCGGGCGCACGCGCAGGTAGCCTTGGTCGTCGATGCCGAGCACGAGCGCGTCAAAGTCGGACGGGTCGTCCTGCTCGCGTGTCTTGTGGTGCACACGGATGGTGCGGCCACGCAGCAGGTCATGCTCACGATACTCGTTGAGGACCGCCTCTGTAGTCGAGCTCATGAGGCGCTCGAGCTCCGAGCAAAACGTGGCGAGCACCGCCTCGCGCGAGATGGGCGGCACGTGCGCCTCGGCCGGCAGCGATGCGCGCAGCGTGGAGAGGCTCGTCGCTGTTGCGTTCGCTTCCATCTGCTGCAGCACGTTGATGCCCACGCCGAGCACGGCGGCGCTCTTGCCGTCAAAGTTGAGGATCGTGCCGCTCAGCTTGCGTGGCGTTGGCTCGCCCGCCCACACGTCGTTTGGCCACTTGATGCGCGCCGAGGCGATGCCCGCGTCGTGTGAGGCGCGGACGACGGCAACCGAGGCCGCGAGGTTGAGGCGCACGAGCTGCGGCATGAGGGCGATGCCATCGCCACCGGGTGGGAGCAGCGGCGCCCACAGCAATGAGAAGTACAGGTTGCCCAGCGGCTGGCTGATCCAGCTGCGGCCGCGCCGGCCGACTCCAGCCGTCTGCTGCTCGGCGAGAATGACTGTGCCATGCGCGGCGTTGCCTTCAGCGCTCAGAAGTTCGTCGGCGAGGGTCATCGTCGATGGTGTGCTCTCGTGCCACGCGAGCCGCCGACCGAGCGTGCTCGTGCGCAGCAGCGAGGAAAACCGCGGCTGGTCGAAGAGCGCGGGCTTGGCGCCGGCCATCTCTTCTTGCGGACTCAGCGTATGTCCCGTCTTTTCTCGTCATGGCGTTAGGATGGAGATTTTCGTTAACAGTTTGGCGATGCTCGGCTCGCAAACGCCGCCAACCCGTTCGGATTCGTCAAACATCGGTCATTCCACAAAAAGGTGGCCCAGGACCTTGGAGTTGGAGAGCGACCCGCCAACCGCTGTCTCCGCTTTGCGGAACAAGTGAAAACCGTCGTCCGCAACATCACCATGCCCTTTGGAGGCGCCGCACGCGCCCGCATCCAGCACCCGCTCACGCAGTCCAACTCGCAGAGCTTCGAGCACGTCTTCGCAAAGCCCAACCCCTCTCACGACTTCATTGACGACCTGAGCGCCTACATCAGTGGCGCCGACTTCATCGCGACAGAGAATGCCGTCGACCCGTCCTCCACCTGCAGCACCTCCAACAAGTATTCTCCGCCAACGTCGCCCACGGGGATGCCGCCCGCGACGCCGCAGCGCCGCCGCTCGCGCACGCCCACGGCGTGGCCGCAGCAGCAGCAGGAGGCCCCGGTGCCCAAGGCCATGCCCGTCGCCCTCCCCGAGCAGCAGGAGGGCCCGGTGCCCGTGGCTATGCCCCGTGGGGGTATGGGTGCTGCGCGTCATCGGCGGGCAATGGAGCAAGTAGCCCGCTTTAACGAGGCGTGCGGTGTCCAATCAAATGCGGCCCAAGAAGACGAGCCGACCCACGCCCCTTGCGCCGCAACCTATGTGCAGCGGCAGCAGCAGCAGCTTCCTCCGCACGGCCACCAAATGGACGACGACGGCACCGTCACCGCGCGCGCCGCAGCCGCGCGCGCGGCTGAGGCGCGCGCCGAGGCGGCGCGCCGGCGGCAGCAGCAGGAGCAGCAAGCGCAGCATCCCATCAAGCACACGCCGCTCGCGCCGCACCCCCTCTCCCTGCCAGAGTGCGACGAGCAGCCGACGCAAGCGCCCCTGCGGCGGCCGCCAACGGCGAAGGGCGAAGACGACGCCTTGGCGAGAGCCCAAGACGACGCCTTGGCGAGAGCCCAAGACGACGCCTTGGCGAGAGCCCAAGACGACGCCTTAGCGAGAGCCCAAGACGACGCCTTAGCGAGAGCCCAAGACGCCGTGGCGAGCGCCCCCCAGCTTGACGTGGACGCCCCATCGACGCCCCCTGCGACTATGCGGCATCTGCGTATCCGACCGCACTCGGCGCCGGCCTCTACGGGCGCCGTGGCCGCCGGTGCACCCATGTCTCGTCGGGCGATGCTGCGCAGTGCCAACCGCAAAAAGGGCGGCATGGTGGTGCTCGCGCGTTCGATGGCGTCGCTGAACGACGCGTGCGTGGCGCCGTCGGCGTCGCTCCCACGCATTCTGGAGGAGGTAGAGGGTCGGCACGTGCGCATCGAGGCGCAGCCGACCAGCGCCAGCCCCCCCGCCACGGGCGCCCCCGCCACGGGCGCCCCCGCCACGGCCGCCCCCGCCACCACGAGCGCCACGGTTCCACGCGTCATCAGCGCGATTGATTTCCGCTCCTCGCGTGGTATAACGCCACTCCTCACCGCCACCGCCGCCGCCACCACTGCCGCCGCCGCCGCCGCCGCCGCCGCCGCCGCCGCGCCCCCGCCGGCGGGCACGCCCATCTCGTCTGCGCCCGCGCCCGCGCCGCTTGCCGCGCCGCTCCTGCCTCAGCCGCGGCCCGCGGCATGGCCGTCGCGCGGGGTCGTCGCCCCGATGCCACTGCCGCGAGTCCCAGGCCTCGTGCCCAGCCCTCCTGAGGGGGGCGACGCGTCGATGCTCCGGCTGCAGCAGGAGTTGATGGCGGCCAAGCAGCAGATGGCGGTGTTGCAATCTCGCTTGCAATCTCGCGAGGCGGACGCCTCGAGCGAAGCTCGCCGCCTGTTTGTGCAGAATGAGGTGCTCCTTGCGCTCCTCGGACGGCCGAACGCGGGCATTGCCGACCACGCCGCCACAATCGTGCAGAGAGCGGAGCGCCGGCACGTGGCGCGCGCAAGCCTCTGGCGCGCGCGCGGTGCGGCGCGCGCCATGCAGGCGGCCGCGCGCGGGCTGCGCGCTCGGGTGTCGGTGCGCATGTCGCACATGGCCGCGACGACGCTCCAAGCCGCGGCGCGCCGGTGGCTCGCGACGCGTCGTTTCCTCAGGCAGCTCAGCGCGGTACGCACGCTCCAGTCCCTTGAACGCGGCCGGATCGCGCGCGCCGCGCTCGGGCGCACACGCCAGGCGAAGCAAGCGGTGCAGCAGGCGGCGGCGCGCACGGTGCAGTGCGCCGCGCGCCAGCTGCTGGCGACGTTGCGGCGCGGCCCTTCTCGGGCGATGCTACGCGCGCAAGCGAACGACTTGACGAAACAGGTGACGCTGCTTCGCAAGAAGCTCGCGGCCATAGGCGGCTCGGAGTCGGGCCTGGGCTCGGAGGAGAGCAGTCGGCCGCACTCCCCCTCGTCGCCGCCCCCGCTCTCCCTCGCCTCCTCGCTCTCTTCATCGCTCGGCTCCGCATCATCGGCCGTCTCTCTCAACGCCTCGGCCGTCTCGCTTGAGAATGCCTCGGCACCTGCATCGGCACCGTGCACGCCGTCGCTCATGTCCAGCCTGGCCGCCACCATGCCGCCGCCCCCATCGCGCCCCGCGTCGGCGCCGGGCACACTGTGGTTGGCGATCGGCTCTCCCGCCACGCCCACCTCGCCCTCCTCGCCCGCGCTCGAACTTGTGCTCGCGGCGGAGGCCCAGGAGCAGGCACAAGAGGAGGCCAGAGCACAAGAGGAGGCCAGAGCTGCCGAGGAGGCCAGAGCCGCCGAGGAGGAGGCGGAGGCGGCGACGGCGGAGGCGCACGCGCTGGCGGCGCGTGCGGCGGCCGCGGCGGCGCACGCGGCCGCCGCCGCGCACGAGCACTCCGAAAGCGCGCGGGCAGAGGTGGAATGCATGCGAGCGGAGGTACATGCGCTCACTGAGGAGCGCAATGGACTGCGGGACGAGCGCGACGGGCTGCGCAACGAGCTGCAGCACAAGCACGACGAGCTGGCCGCCGCACGTGACAGCCTCGACGCCGCCGCCGCCGACTCCGCGCGCGCGTCCGCCGTGCGCGTGAAGCTCGAGGCGGGCTTTCAGCACATGATCGGCGCAAACGCCGTCTTCGAGATAGAAGACTTCCTCCAGGCTGACGCGCTCGTGTGCGCCTCGCACGTCTTCTGCGCCGCCGGCTTCGAGTGGAAGCTATGGGTCAAGCCCTACAGCGGGCCGAATGAGGAGCATGTTGGACTGTACCTGACGCCCGCAGAGGACCTAGACCAGGTATACACGGCCGACTACGCACTCGCCATCGTGGGCCGGCAGGGGCACATCTTGCAGCGCGCGCTCGACGGGGGACGCCCGAAGCTTCAGGGACGCAAGGCGGGCCACGGCTGGCCCACGTTCGTGACGCGCTCCGAGCTCGAGGCGTCCGCGACCGACCCAGCGAGTTGTCTGCTGCAGGCTGACGGACGGTTGATCGTGACGTGCTCGGGGCTGAGCAACGTGCGCCCGCGCATGCCCCAGGACGACGCGGCGGGGCTCGCGCGCACGCTCTGAGCGCGGACGAGGTGTGCAGGACTCACCAGGGGACTGTGTGCAGCCATGTTACAGTTCGGTTGTCAGTTCGTGCCGTGCCGCATGGCGCGCGTTCATCTTCGTGTTCCGACGGTCCGGGGAATGCGCGACTCCGACTGGACGCCGACTGTCTCCGCCACCCGGCACCGGGCGCATTCGCATAAAATTCAGCATCTAGTGTACTTACCGTTTAATTAAACGCAAAATAAACGTTGCACGTAACGGCGTCTAATTCTGTCTCTCGTCTATGGGTCTATGCGATTCATTGCGTTGCCCTTGGGCGCAGCCGTGAACTCAGCGCCTCAGCCGTTGCGGTGTTTGCCGTTTCTTACGGACTCAACCGTTTTCATTGTTGGTCGCGCCGTTGACCACATGTCGAACGGTTTCGATTGTCTTGGCTGTGACCCCACGCCATCGGTCTCTGCCTCCACAACACCCTGGATTGCCCACGATCAGTTCCCGCGCTTCAGCCTGCCCGTGAGAGCGGCCGGGGCGACGCCAAGGGGCCTCCGCTGCTGCTCCGTGGCCGTTTGAGATGCAGGTGCAGCACTGCGCGCTCCCACTCGTGAAGAGCGCACCAGTAGGAGAGGTTGGGGTCGCAGATACGGCGCGCGCCACGGATGCTCTCGAAGACCACCTCCGCAGGCCGCTGCTGCGCTTCGATGAGGTAGGCCATGGCAAGCGTGCACGAGCGCGAGATGCCGCGCTGGCAGTGCACGAGCACTGTGCCTCCCGACTGGAGGCCACTGCGGATAAAGTCGACGCCCTGGCGCAGTACAGACTGCATCCGCGGTAGGTCGGATGTACTGTCGAGCAGGTCCAGGCGCAGGTACACGAGGCCTGCGCCCGTGACGCCCCCGGGCGACTCGAGCGCGGCATTCGGCTTGTTGGTGCAGTTGAGGACGTGCGTCACCCCCTGCTCAACTAGGCGCGCGGGCGGCTGCGCTGACGACTCGTCGCCAACAAAGAGGTTGGGAGCGACGAGCGACATGTGCGGCACGCCCAAGCGCGAGCCGCCGCGATGGCCACCCATGCCCATGCCCACTCCGAACACGCTGCCGAAGTGGGAGCCCGCACTGCCGGGCCGCACCCTCGGCGTGGGCAGCGGCGGCGGCGTAGGCGCGTCCTGGACCAGTGGCGTTGGGACGACGGCGGCATCACCCCACAGCTCCGGACCTTCGAGCGAAAGCATCGTGCGGATGGGCGGCGGCCGGAAGCCGGGCAAAGGGGGCAGATTGCGTGCAAGCGGCGAGAACAGTCTGCACGTGCTGCCGAGGCGCTGCCGCTTGAGGGAGCGCGAAGGCAGATCGTCATCCGAAGCCTCACTCCCAAAGGAGCGGGGGCTGTCGAGCGCTGGCGGCACGAGCATCGCGAGGGGCTGACGCTGCGGCGAGGGCACTACGGGTGCCTCGTCGTCGCCTGTGGCTGCAGAACTGCCATGCTCCCTCATTGAGGCCACGGCGTCGCGCGAGAAGACACGCCGGAGCAAGTGGAGCGACCCCGACTTCGGGAAGGAGCGATTCATGGGGCTGCTCGGCAGCAGAAGCGGGCACGGCGGTTGCAGCATTTTGAATGTGCTCGTTTTTTTCGCGACGACGACGTTGACCAACTTTGGATGAGTTGTCATCTGATCCTTCCCCGAGAGGGCCTGCCTGCGATGGATGCCTACGAGTGGTGCCAACTCTGCTGATGACGCAACCGCGCTAGATGACGCACTGCAGCACGCTGGGCTAAGCCCAGACGAAGCTGCACTCAAAATAAACGTGCTCACGCAAGCGCTCGTCGCGCACGGCGTTTGCACGATAGGGCGCCGTCAACGGGTACTTCGGCTCCTGCATGAGAGGCTCGCGCAGAGTAAGTTTCGCACAGTGGCTCCGCCATCGCAGCCGTCAACGCCGCCGCCAGTGCAATCGCCGTTGACTTCGCCGCTCACACCACCGCAGACACTGCCGCAATCGCCAACGATGCCGCCTGATGCTAAGTCGCTGTCAGTGCTTCTGCTTGCCTCATGCCAAGATTTGGACTGCGGCCGCCTCCCGTTCGGCAAGTTTCACCTTACGTGCTCGGTGGACGTACCCGACGCTCTCGCGGTGACGCCTTCACCCTCTGCCAACGAGCCGCCCGCAGTGTGGCGAGTGGTTTTCTTTCCTCACGTCTTCATACGTGCCAGCCCATCTTTTTCGGCCGCTAAGCTCTCCTCCCTCGCGGCTGGCGCGTGTGTGTCCATTCGCTTCGTACAGAGCGACCACTGGGCACGCCTCGAGCACGCCGAAGAGCAGTGGGTCCTCACGGACGGTACGGCCATCGGCCTACCGCAGGAGTTACTCCTGCCTTTCCCCCAACGGGATCGCGCCGCTGTGGACGCTGCGCTCGAGCACCTCGCGTCTGGTCGGCAGCTGGCGCTGGCCGGGCAGATCACGGCGGCCGCAAGCCGGTTGGACGGCGGTCTCATGTGCATCGCTGAGCTCGATCCGGTTCTCAGGGAACGCGAGACGATGGCCATCTTCCTCGAGAAGATCAGGGCCTTTGCCCACGCCATCGCCCTCGACCGCCGCCAGCACTCCGGCGGGGCAGGCGTCGACATTGACGGCGGCATTGGCGGCGACATTGGCGGCGACATTGGCGCTGGCAGCGGTCGAGGGCGATGGCGTGTCTCCACTGCGGATGCGGCGGCGGCGGCAGCACCCTCCTGCGTCGACGAGGCGCAATGCGAGTACGAGGCTGTCTGCCTCACGGCCGTGAGCGCGCCGTACACCACGGCCACACAGTTCAAGTACGGCTGGGAGGTGCTCACGCACGCTGCAGTGTGCGTGAGCGACAGCCGTAGCCGTTCCAACGGGCGCTTCTACAGGGTGTGCTGCTACCTGTGCGCAGCGGCGCTCAACCTGGCCATGTACGACACAGTGCGCATGCTCGATGCAGTCGCGTCGGAGGCATCCACCGACCAGTGTGGCCTCCTCCTTTGCGAGTTCGTCGACCTCGCCAAGCGGAAGCAGGCTGCACTCAAGGACGTGACAACCCTCGAGAGTGACGTGGCGACCCTCGGCGACTCGCAGGCCGACGATCGCGCGGTGCTCTCGCGCTGGGAGGCGAGTGTGCGCCGCATGATGTCGACTCCCGCAGGGCGACAAGAGATGGTGCAAGGCGGCCTTGCAGAGCAGCCCCACGTCGATGCGTGCACCGAGGACGAGCTCCTCAGTGGCTCGGGCCGCGCGCGGCGCGTGCTACTCGGCGGCATACACGTGGGGCTCCTGCACCACGCCAAACGCAAGATGGAGTCTGGCATCGCATCGTGGTGGGCGCAGCACACGCGCCTCGGACCGGGCGTAACGGGCGGCCGCTACCGGTGCGTGGCGCCCGAGCGCGTCTTCACGGCCGGGCTCGCGTCGCTCTTCGGCGAAGACGCGCCGACGATCGCCGCCAACGTGGAGACATTACGCCACGACCGGTTGGTGGTGCTCGATGGGGTGCTGCCTGCGAACGTGCTCCTTGCGGCGCAGGCGGAGGCGTTCAAGCTTGAAGCCTTGGGCCGACTGCGCGGCGAGCACAAGTCGTCGTGCAACCCGGGCGAGATCTCCACCGAATTCGGGCTATGGGACGCCCACCGGCGGCGCCAGCTTAAGGCCGAGTCTCCCGCACTGTTCCAAACGGTACAGCGCATGTGGAACCTCGGCGCCGAGTTGGGCAAGCCGCTCGGGCTCGAGGTGCGCGTGCCGACGCGCCTCTCCCCCCACCAGTAGCCCCTCAGCATGCATCTGCTCACCACGGCGCCCGCTGTTCCCCACAGGTGCGCGTGCCGCAGGTCTTCCTGCTCGCCTCGTACCCTCCAGGTGCCCTTTACCACGTGCACATGGACTCGTACGGCGGGCGCGATGTCCCGCGCCTGCTCACGGTGCTCCTGTACCTCGACTGGAAGCCTCAGCGCGGCGGTCAACTACGTGCCCTCCTCAAGGACGGTAAGCGCGACATCGACCCGGTGCCTGGTCGGCTGTGCGTCTTTTTCTCGCAGGAGGTCGAGCACGAGGTGCTTGCGAGCGTCGGCCAGCGCAGAGCGCTCACACTCTGGATTTGGGACGTCAAGAAGGACGAGCAGGGGCGATGACATCGATGACTGCTAGAACGCACTGAGATGCATCGGAGCAGCGCTCGCACACGCAATCGCAAAGCGCGTCTTAAAAGCCCTAGTTTTATCGATCAAAAAGTTTCGAATTTACACTGTCAAGACTGTATAGATCCGGTCGAGTCTGTACCGGCCCTACGCCGGACGCCGCGGCCCCGCGCATTGCATACTCATCACGGATCACGGTGGGGCGGAGCTATAAAAATACACCGACCTCGGACTTGACGCCAACTTGACGTCCAGCAACAATTGCCATGCAAGGGGTTGGTGTGGCACCGCGTGCACGACGGACGCAGCGCGTTGCGATGCACCGGCAAACCGCGCAGCTCGGCCTCAAGCACGGCAGCCCGGCCGCACCGCGGCCGCACCCGGACGCCAAGCAGGTTTCAAGACATCGAGCCAAGGCAGATTGAGTACGACGGGGACTACCCGTCCGATGTTGACGCCGATGCGTAGCAAGCCTCTGTGCCCTGCGCCTGCCGCCCCGTGTCCCACCGGGGAACTCTCGCTGTGGGGAACTCTCGCTCCGGCTTGTGGGGAACTCTCGCTCCGGCTTGTGGGGAATTCTCGCTCCGGCTTCGATCGTGGCGTTGCCGTTGGGCGGCACGAGCATGGGCACGAGCGTCCGTCCGACTTTTGACATTCTTTTCGCTGACCTCCCGGCTCCCGATTAGGTATCACGATTAGGAATGGCAGACGGGATTTACGTCGGGATGCTGGAAGTCCACGATGAGCACAAGGCGCGCCTCCTCCGCAGAGAGGTCGATCGTCTCGACGGGTGGGTTCCAAGTCACCTCGTGCTCGAAAGAGTCATCGAAGACGAATGCCTCACCCTCGCGCCACGTGAAGATGGTATCGCCCACCCGCAGCTGCGCCGCATGTTTGCCCGGCAGCTTCAGCCCGATGTGAGCGCGCCAGCGCGAGTTGTGCAGCCCCGTGTGCGGCGAGATGACGACGCCGGCCTGCAGGCGCGAGATGCGCGCCAGCTGTGTCGTTGCCATCGTCGTTTCCTCGAGCTCGCGCAGCATCACGCAGAAGGCATGCGCCAGGCAGCCACTCTCGGCCGCACCCTGCGCGTCATCGTTGGCGCACGCTGGCGTGTTCTTGCAATGGGCGAGGACGTCGAAGTTCGAAAAGCCCTGAGCAGGAGAGTGCAACCCCTCCCGCTCGGTCGCAAACAGACCAGCCCCCCACGCACCGCCCGCGTCGAGTCGCTTCCTTTCGCTCTTGGCGAGCAGCGTGCGCGCTTCGGCGACCATCGCAGCCCCGTGTGCCTCGAGGATACGCGTGACGCATGCGGCCCGCTCGGGCGGCGGCACCGGGTCGGCCGCGAGCCGCGAGTCGTATTGGCCTGGGTACTGCAAAGGCACCGTCCATACGCCCCCGGAGATGCCCCGCTGTAAGATCTCGCGACCCTCCGCCTCGCGCCCCAGCCAGAGATAGCTGTACCCAAGGCCGCGGTAAGTGTCGGCCGAGGCGCGCGGCCCCTCATTCCTGAGCACCTTGCGGTAGACATCCACTGCTTCCTCGAGCCGCTGCCGATGGCGCCAGCCGCCGTCGCGTGTCTGTATCCAACCCTCGCGCCTTACCTCCTCTACTGTTGGCACGCCCTCCGGTGCCGAATAGGCCTGCAACGCCCGGCCGAGGTTTTCGAGCCCTGTGACGTGCGTCGGCTGGATGCTCACGGCCTGGTACCCAAGCGCGATCGCCTCCTCAAAACGGTAATCGGCGCGCATCAGCGCGGCCAGGTTGACGTATGCATTCGCGTGCCGAGGGTTGAGTTGCAGTACTGTGCGCAGCGACTCGGCCGACGCGTCCAAGATGTCCCTCTGTGTGCACTGATCATCACCGCAGCGCAGCGTGTCGGGCTGCACCTTTTTCAGAGCGTTGCCCAGGTTGTTGTACGCACCTGGGTGCTGGGGAGCGAGCTCCAACGTGCGCCGATAGCACGCCAGCGCCATCATGATTGCACCGTTGCTTTTGCGCGCATTGGCGTGCTCGAAGACGGTGTTTGCGTTCACTGACGTCGAATCGCACGGCGATCTGATCGACGCAAGCATCTCGCCGAGGGATGCGCGCGGAGGTGTTGCGTCTGGCACCACCTTTGAGTCCGTAGCTTTGAGCCCGTCTGCAGAAGAGAACTTGTAGGAGGCTCCGATGGCCACCACCACAACTAATGCGCCAGCAATGCCGGCCGCCTGGAACGTAAAGTTGCTGGAAGAATTGTTGGCCGCGTTAGCCGTCTTCGGCTTGTTCTTCCCCATTGCAACTTCACGTTCACGACACTAGGAAATTCCTATGCCCTCTCTTCGAGCCCTCTCTACGTGGCAATGTAGCCACCAATCCTTGAAAGCACAACAGGTCTTTTCAGCAAGTCACGCGCTTTTTTGTTCTCCTTTTTTTTCTCAAGAGACCCGCAAGAGGAAGCGGCAAACGATTAAACTGCACCGGCGTCGCGCGGAAAACTTCTAAAGGCTGCGCGCTAGGCTCGCCAGAGCTCGCGAACCGTCAACGAGTCGCCCACTGCCGGCTGTGAGCGGAGCGGTGAGCTGTGAGCGTGAGCGTCCATCCCTGGTTCACTGGCCTCGGGCTTGCTGCTGAAGCTTGGCGACGTTCGCCTTGCACTGCTCCCCCTGCTTCTCATAGTTCTTGATCCTCTCCTCGAGCCGCTTGCTGCAATGCAGACACACGGCGGTGCAGGGCGGGGGCGCATCAGCGGGAGCGGTGAGAAGGGGGCGAGCTGCAAGTCGGGGGCGCACATGTCGCTTTTGATAAACTCAATGCGCTTGGAGACGTTGTTTTTCACCTCCAGCAGCTCCTGCTTCACAAGCACTGGCCCGATCAGCTTGAAGACGCCCGCGTCGTCCTCCAAAATATCGAGCTCCTGAACGCGGCGGCGAATGCACGCGTGAGCGTGCGCGCAGAGGGCTTGAGGCGCCGGCTCAGCGGCAGCACACACCTTGAGGACAAGCTCATTCTCCAGGATCTGCGTCTGTGCGGTCGAGATGTTGCCCTGGACCTTGCTAATTTCTGACTGGATGGTGCGAAACGTGTTCAGCTCCGTCTCCAGCGGATTGCCGCCTGACATGGCGAAAAGGTCGGCCACTCGCACGCGCTCACGTTCACGTTCACATGGCCAACAAAACGAACGCGTTGAAATGGGCTCATCTTTTCGTGAACGCCGGGCGAGACCGGGGTCCCTCGCTTCACAGTTGGCACACTCGAATTCACAAGAGGGCGCGCATAGTCATGTTTCCCATGGCTCTTCTCGGCTTCGCGACGCTCGGCGCCGTCGTCGAGCGCTTCCTGCTATACGACGTCATACATCACGAGCAGGTGAACAAGCAGCGGCGTGCGCTCATGTTCTACCTCGATCTTGCGGCCAGGCTCAAGCGCACGCTCGTGCTGCCGCGTACACGGCTGGTCCGCCGGCTTGACATGCCAGGGTCTCAGTTTGCGCCCGAGGCGGAGTACGTGAGCTGGGGTGAGCTGTACAATGTGAGCGTGCTCGCGAGGTTTCATCCAGTGATCGAGCTCGAGCAGTTCGTCGCGCTGCACGGGCCGATCTCGCTGCACGTGCGCATCGACCACAGGGCGTGTGAGACAGGCGCTGGCGCGATCACGTTCAATGGGTTGTCGACAACCGCGGAGCGCACCATCTGCTCATCTGGCATGCAGTACAATGCGGTGCAGCTTATGGGCGCCGAGGTTGGCTCTCTCGAGTCTCTCGCCTTCTCCGAAAGCGTCGACCAGCTCGACATGGTCAAGGCGCTCACACTGCGCCCATATGTGCGCTTCGTCCATGACGTGTACGAGACGGCGGCGGCGTTCGTGGCGCGCAGCTTCGGCGGGCGCCCGTTCATCGCCTTGCATTGGCGACGGACTGACTTTCTGTTCGCACGCGCGTCTCAACCGGGCGTGCTGCAGTCGGCGAGTGAGCTGATCCGGCACGCACGCCGGCTGATGAAGCGGCATGGCGTCGAGGACGTATACCTCGCAACCGACAGTAACGACGCCAAGGAGCTCGCGGTGGTGCATGCCGCGCTGAAGCCGGCACGGTACGACTCGAAGCCGTCGACGCTGCGTGCGCGTGTGGAGATGGCGAACGTCGAGATCACGATCTGCGCGATGGCGGCGTACTTTCTCGGGACGAAGTCGTCGTCGTTCACGCTCGCGATCAGTGAAGAGCGTACGGCTATCTTTCAGCACGCGCCAGAGACAACGGCCGAGATGGATGCGTTGCCCTCGACCCAAAAGGAGAAGGATTCAACTCGAGCCAAGGAGCACGAAACACCGCGAACGAAGCCACTGCCGCCGCCGCCGCCACCGCCGCCACCGCCGCCACCCCTGATGCCACAAGGGCCTATGACTGCTCAGCCTTCGAGTTCGACTACGCCAGCTGCTGGGCCGGCTCTCACCCCAGTGCAGCGAATCCAGAGCCGGGGACGCTTCCTGCTATACGACGTCATACATCACGAGCAGGTGAACAAGCAGCGGCGTGCGCTCATGTTCTACCTCGATCTTGCGGCCAGGCTCAAGCGCACGCTCGTGCTGCCGCGTACACGGCTGGTCCGCCGGCTTGACATGCCAGGGTCTCAGTTTGCGCCCGAGGCGGAGTACGTGAGCTGGGGTGAGCTGTACAATGTGAGCGTGCTCGCGAGGTTTCATCCAGTGATCGAGCTCGAGCAGTTCGTCGCGCTGCACGGGCCGATCTCGCTGCACGTGCGCATCGACCACAGGGCGTGTGAGACAGGCGCTGGCGCGATCACGTTCAATGGGTTGTCGACAACCGCGGAGCGCACCATCTGCTCATCTGGCATGCAGTACAATGCGGTGCAGCTTATGGGCGCCGAGGTTGGCTCTCTCGAGTCTCTCGCCTTCTCCGAAAGCGTCGACCAGCTCGACATGGTCAAGGCGCTCACACTGCGCCCATATGTGCGCTTCGTCCATGACGTGTACGAGACGGCGGCGGCGTTCGTGGCGCGCAGCTTCGGCGGGCGCCCGTTCATCGCCTTGCATTGGCGACGGACTGACTTTCTGTTCGCACGCGCGTCTCAACCGGGCGTGCTGCAGTCGGCGAGTGAGCTGATCCGGCACGCACGCCGGCTGATGAAGCGGCATGGCGTCGAGGACGTATACCTCGCAACCGACAGTAACGACGCCAAGGAGCTCGCGGTGGTGCATGCCGCGCTGAAGCCGGCACGGTACGACTCGAAGCCGTCGACGCTGCGTGCGCGTGTGGAGATGGCGAACGTCGAGATCACGATCTGCGCGATGGCGGCGTACTTTCTCGGGACGAAGTCGTCGTCGTTCACGCTCGCGATCAGTGAGGAGCGTACGGCAATCTTTCAGCACGCGCCAGAGACAACGGCCGAGATGGACGCGCTGCCCTCGACCCAAAAGGAGAAGGCGGAGGCGGCTGGTCGTGGTGGGGCGAAGAAGGACGAGCTCTGAGACGCATGAACCTAGCGTGAACCGAGCGGGGCATTCCTTGGAGCGGAACGAGAGGGACGCTCGCATGGCTAGTCGCAGGACGCATGACCAGTCGCAGGACGCAGGGCAAGTCTGCGAACATCTCCGAATCCGGAACTGAGTGTGATGACTGACGTTTCATCATGTGTGATTAGATGCTACTCGACCTTCATCGCGCGAACCCGACGGGACACGACAAAAAGTCGTCTTGCTAGATTGTCCGGTCCTCCCGGGAACGTCTCGAGGTCTCGGTTTAGCCCGCGCGGGGGGGCGGACGCCGCGCGCGCCCTGTATGTTTCGTTTGGTGTTCGGTGTTTCGTTTACGTTTTATGTATCAGCGGCCAAAGAGCAAAGTACGGCGACGATCGAGTCGCGGCACGTAACTCCATGGCAGTCGAACTGGCACACATACTAGTACGGACGAGTTACTTAAAAAGTGACACTCGAATTGACACTTGCGGGGCGCGCGCGCGCGCGCGCCGCGCGCCCGGGAGGCCTTGTTAAATGTTATAGGCCTTGCTCAAAATTTGCTCAAGACAATCATGCAGGTTGCAGCGCGATAAGCAGCGCGGCAGCACTCAGGGCCCGCCAGCCATCAGCCCGTCACATACTCACAGTTCGTCACAGGCGCGCAGCCCACGCCAGGCGCCAGCCCAGCAGCCCTTAAGCCACAAAAGCCAGCCCGCGGCTCTACTAGGGCTCTATACAGTCTCAAGTACAGTCTACCATCGAGGGGGTCAGGTCCCTGTGATAAATTCAGATACAACTCACTCAGTACGAGTACAGCAGTACACTCACTCGAATTCATTCAATAAATACATCAATCAATACATGTAGCTCGTAGTAGCTAACACCTAACAGGCGCAGGGTCGCACGCCTCGTGCATTTCTCACATCTCACTGAGTGAACTTCCCGCGCGCGTGTGCGTGCGTGCGTGCGTGGGGGCATGCGTTTGCAGGGCCTTGCTAGACGCGTTGCATTGATCATCAGACTTGGCGACTTTGACTTGACTTCTTCACACTTCATGAGAACTTGTGTGCACAGTTGGCGCCCACAAGCACGCAGGGCAACATGCCTCTCAAGCCGAGTGACGTCGAGGCGGAGATGCTGGCCGTTCCATCGAGCGCCAGGACAACCACGCCCTCGTCGATGATCGCCACCGGCGACGCGAAGCAGCTCGATGAGCTGCGCCGGCAGCTCGTCCTCTCGCTCGGTTGCGCACCACTAGTGCAGCTTGCAGCCCGCTGGTCGGTGGTCGGTGCTGGCGCTGCAGTAGATCCGTGGGCGGAATTGGTGCAAGTGCATGCCCTGCTTACCGCTGAGGCAGAAGCAGAAGGGGTGGACCAGCCGGCGGAGAGACTCGCGCGGGCGCATGCCCGGCTCAAGGCCTTCTGCGCATCAGAGTTGCTCCTTGCGCCGAGCGCGGTGCTCACGTCAAGCGAACTGCGTGAACACATCGTGCACGAGTTGGACGTGCAGATCCGGCTGCGCCTTTCCCTTTTCGCGGTGGGCCTCGGCGCGGGCACCGAGGTCGAGCCGATGGGCAGGAAGCCGTACAATGAGCTCAAGTGTCTGCTGCAGATGCTCGGTCTCAAGCTCAGCGTGCAGCCGGCGGCCTCGGATGTGCTCGAAGTGGCCACAGAGGCGCCCGCGCATGTGAGCGGCAGCGGTAGTTTGGTGCGCGGTGATGGCGCCCGAGACCTTGATCGATCGGATGTCTCGTCGAATGCGGAAGCGGCCGCGCCGGCCGCTTCCGAGCCGACGGCGGCCCCGCCTGCGCCCCTACACGGCTCGAGCTACCTGAACGTGCAAGTGGGCGGCGCCCTCGGCGGCGGGTGGAGGAGCCTCAACGAGTATCTGATGCAAACGCTGCGCCCGCGATATGCGGGTGCGCTGCCACGAACTCTTGAGCGACTCACCGAGGAGTTCCTAGCTACGGAGGGGTTACTGGTGGACAGTGCGAGCGGGTTGGCGGAGGCCGCGGCAGCAGCGCCCAATCAAACGGCGGAGCCTCCGGTGGCCTCGGTGGCGACGGACGCCTCGTCCGCCGCCCTCGCGTCCGCCGCGCTAGGCTGCGCTGCCGACGCCGCCTCCGCCCGCGAGGCACCCGCGGTCGGACAAGGCTCAGGTTGGCTCGCCCTCGCGGCACCCACAGCCCTGGCCGGCGGCATACTGGCCCCAGCCGTATCGGGCGCAGGCGCATCGGGCGCCCCGTCAGCGACCCATGCCTCCATTGGCACGCTCGGGACGGCGCCTGTCGCGACAAGCGCCGCGGCCTCCTCCTCCTCCCACGCTACGGGCCCAAGCGCCGTAGCGGGCGGATTGAAGCCGCCATCGCTCAGCCGCTCGCTCAGCCGCTCGCTCAGTGCGGAGGTGATGACGCGTACAGATCGGCTCTCGCACGAGGCGCTCAAGGCGCATCTGGCCTTCCAGGCGTCACGCCAGGTGCGCAAGGAGCCATCGAAACCCAAACTAGGCAAGGGTGCAGCGGCCGTCAAGGGGACGGCGGACGTTGGCGCCGTGGCGAGCAACGCCGGTTCGGACCAATACAGCGCCCAATACAGCGCCGGTAAGGACCGATCCATCCGCGCGGGAAAGCGTCCGGCCGAGGGAGGTGCCAAGCGGCCTACTGATGGAGGCGGCAAGCGGCCTGCCGAGGGAGGCGGCAAGCGGCCAGTAGAGGCAGCCGGCCCGCCGCGCCTTGGGTTGGCACGCTCGAGCGTCGCTGCTGCCAATGGGCTGCCTGCCTTCTCGGCGCTGTCGGCGGCCTCGGTGCCACCGGGCGCGCCTCCCGAGCAGCGCAAGCGCAAGCGCTCGCTGGACACGGAGCTGGGGGGGGGAGCGAGCAGTGGCAGCGGTGGCTGCAGCGACCGTGGGCAGGCGCGCCCAGCAAAGCGGCACGCGGCGGTCGTGGCGGCCACGCCGCAGGCTTGTCGGCTTGCGGAACAGTACACGCTGAATGCCGATAACTCGGCGGTGCAAGAGACGCCTGCTCCGGCTGCGGGAAGCGAGCCGACGCACTCGCCATGCGTTGGTGCCAGCCGTGCAGCGGTACGGGCACGGGCGCCGGCGATCATCGTGCAAGAGTCCCCACTGCTCAAGGCCAAGCAAGCGACGAGCGCGTCGAGAGGACCGGGAGTACAGCCAGGCCGAAACGACTGGTAATGGCGTTGCTGGTGTGATCACGGTGTGTACTCAGATTCTGTCGTACATGCTCGTCACGGGAGTGTGATCTCTTTTGTAACGTAAAATCACAATTGTAATCGGCAACCCCACCGGCCTCTCGCGGCGCAGCCCACGCGCGCGCGCTCGCGCTCGTGTGAAGCGCCGCTGCGGGCGTTCGGGCCGCGATCATACCGGCTCGGTGCCTCGGTCCGAGGCACCCAACCGCAAAGTGCCAGTCCTGCGCGACCGACGACTGATGGTAAGGTACACAATCGGTCTCTGCGACGGGAGCACAGATCGCTTGTGGCGCGAAGGCCTCCAGCGCCACAAGTATCGCCCGGCACCGAATGACGGGGACGGAAGCTCCATGCAGCCGACATGGCGAATGACAAACTTCAGGGCCTCGGCATCAGAACCATTCATTCCGCAGGCCACGTCCAGTCAGCATGCGACGCACAAGACCTTTGAGCTGCGAAGGCAGTACTTGACCAGCGAAACGCAACGCCAGGATGTGCATGCCACTGCCGCCGCACGCAAGGTACGACATCGGCCGCCACCGCCCCCGCCGAGCCTGCCCACCTACAAGCATCGCTTGCTCGAGCAGTCTGCCAGCCAACCATCGCTGATAGCTACTCCGCAGTTCCCAGATGCTCGTTTGGCTGCGAGCAGCGCTCTGCACCAAACATCTCAATCATTCTCACAGCATTCGCAGCTGAGCGTGACAGCACTCCAAGCAGCATTCGGCTCTGCCCCGTTTGCAGCACGTGCGGTGCCATCTCCCAGAACGCGACGGGCCATCCGATCGACGGCCAGGAAGCTGGCCAAAGCATTCGCAGTCGAAGCGCCTCCGGCCAAAGATGGCCGAGCTACGAGCAGCGCAACCTTGGCGTGCAGCACGCCGACGCGTGCCATATCACCGATCGGGCTCCAACTTTCAGAGGTGCTCTCGAACACAACACTCGTGGAATGGTTGCAGGCGCAAGCTCGCGAAACCGCGGAAGATGCTGGCGCGTCTTCTGAAAATGCTGCGGCGCCAATTGCTGCCCCGGCTGCCGCCAGAACCACGATGGGGCTTTCTGCTTGGGGGGCGTCAGAATCGGCAGCGTCCGTGTCATCATCGGAGTCAGCCGATCACGAGCTCACGAGGTCACCGCCGTTGGACCTTGCCATTCCTTTGGCCGTGCGAGCGTCTGCATCAGCAGCCACGATGCTCGCCGTGCACGCCGCTCGTGGCGACTCGCAGAATCCAAACATTCGTCCATCACTGCTTGAGCAGTGGGACGACCTCCGCACGAAGGGCGTCAAGTTTGACGAGGTGGTGCATCGTGCCGATGCGGCATCGGGTGACTCGCCCATTCGCACACTGCCACCCTTTCGACTCATCACGCGCGCCACGGAGCGCCTGGCGGAGATCAGAAAGGCCGAAGAGGAGATCAAAGCGGCTGAGGTAGAGGCAAGCCGAGATGCGGCGCGCCGCGTCTCTCGGGCGGCTGCAGGGCCCATGCGCGAGCTGGCACAGGTGCAGCAATCCGTCGAAGCGGCGGCAGTAGCGGCAATAGAAGCACGCAGCGCGCAGAAACGTCTGCTTGCCGCGCAGGAGGCGGAACAACTGCGCATGCGCGCGCACGATAATCGGATCCATGCGGATCAGGAGGGATGGCGCCAGAGCGGAGGCGACGTGGAGGCGACCCGTGGCAGCACTTATCGCGAATGGGTCGCCAAGCTGACGAGCAGGGCAGACGTGCGAGTCGACGTCGCGGAGCCAGACGTGGTGCGCGGCATGTGGGCGTGCTGCGAGTCACTGGACCCGGACGCTCCAGGATGCGTGCATGCGAACCACTCGGACGCCCACCTGCGCTGCCTCCAGTGCGGACTGTGGATCCTCAAGCAGCACTGGACCAACGAAAAGTGCTACTTCCATCCAGAGGAGCCTGTGCATGAGCGGTGGGGTGCCATGCGGTGGACTTGCTGTGGAAAGGAAGGCCTTCACAAGACACGCTACCAGAAGGGCAAGAACGGCCCTTCGCTCGACATCAACATGAACTGGGGCAAGGCCGACATCGCCAAGAACTGGGTCTCTACGATCAAGCACCGTCGCTCAACGATGGATGAGACGCTAGAGCGCAACGGCTGCCAGCTAGGCCATCATGTTCATTCGTTCTGGCCAAAGTGCTCGCATTGCGATGAGTTCCTCCCATCGCTCGAGGCTACAGAGGTTCCCCTGTGTGCAGCAATGAGCGATAAACGATGCCATGCTGCCGACCCCAACGAGACGCCCTTTGAGCGTCGGCACAGCGTGCCCGACCCGGTCTGCGCCCTTTGCGGCACCGAGAATCGCGTATGCACGCAGTGCGAGACCGTTGCAGGCCCGCTCTCGCGAGCAGCAAAGGGCGAGCCGACAGACACAAAGTGTCAATTCCACACGGGGGTCTGGACTACGGCCTGGCGAACAAGGCAGGCTGTGAAGCAGTTGCCGCATAAGCCAGAGCCGCCGAGGCCCGCCGAGACCACCAAAACGCCGCCGCCGACGCGGGTGTCTTCTCCACTGCTGTTTCCGCCCTCGTCACCGCCGCCCACCTCGATACCTCCCTCGCCACGGCGATGGGCGTCCACAGAATGTCAGACGGTGCAACTGCCCGTTCAATCAGCTGCAACGACGCAGACATTCTTCATCGCATCGCAAGAGACACAGACGGGCGACCAGAACGTGAACTCGAGTGCGCAGACGGATGCGCTTCAAGCCCCTTGGCTCCCGTTCCACACGAACCACAAGTCGCACAGCCTTGTCGTCAGCCGATGGGATCAGCTACCCGTGGACTACTTCAAGCATGGCGACCGCTTCGAGCTCGGATTGGTCAAGCAGCCCGAGCACCTCGAATGGTCTGGCCCCACGCCGCTGCGCGACAGCATGAATGCTGCGCGCAAGAAAGGTCAGAGATTACAGGAGTTCACGCGACGGATAGGCATACACCACTCGGTGCGGTGCATTCGCGATGCTGTGCGGAGCTGGCAGGAGCACGCGCAAGAGATGCGCCATCTCATCGGTCAGATGATAGCGGGGGCGCATCATCTCTCGACTACCGTGCGCTGGCACGCGGACCTGCGGCCGAGCTCGTCGACAGCTCTGAAGAGCTTTTGTGGAGTGAAGGCGGTCCGGCAAGTTCGCGCCATGCGCTTTCTCTTGCACTGGGCTATGGCCGTCGCTGACTGGAAACGGAGGATGCGAGACGAAGCCACGTGGGTAGGTAATCGCTTGCGCTACGGTCTGCTGCACGAAGCATTTCTTATCTGGCAGTGCCACTGGGCTGACTTGCATCAAGCCAGCCAGAGGCTGTCGCGGCGGATGAGCCCTACAAGCATTGATAGCCAGAAGGTCGAGAATGAGTTGTCAGGCCTGATTGCGCAAAAGCGATGGAGATTCTTGAGCCAGAGCCGAAGTCTCGAGGGTTCTGAGTTCGACGGCAGTGTCGTGACAGCAACGCTCGCTGACCTTGTCGACCCTGAAGATGGCCAGGCTCAGGCAGGCAAGATGACCACCTCTTTCATGCAAACCGTTCGTGCGTGGGAATGGGCTGCGAGAGAGAAGCAGCAGAACTACAAACTCCCGGGCTCCGAGCCGACTGAGGATAAAGCCATTCAAACGCTTCCTGCAGGGCAGAAGCTCGAACTGACGGGGCCGGAGCGGTGCCTCTCCGTCAGTACTCAGACCCCAGGAGTGGATCCTGCGAAGCTGAACTCGAAGGTCTGCCAGACTGAGTATTTGGACGTGTTTGGATCGCTGGACAGCGTCTACACCAAGCGTAAGGGTCACGCGTCCGCGAATTTGGTCGTCGAATTTGCAAACGCCGGAGATGAAGTGTCGCGCAAGGCTGTGGCTGCCGCACATAAGCGAATTGCCGCTCGACTTCTCGCCAACGAGCAGGCAGCAAGGAAAGCCGTAAGCGAGCACGATGAGGATGAGGTATCGCTGACGGGCTCGACATGGACCTATCCTGCACGAGTGCCCCCTGGTTACCGTGAGGACGTCTCGAAGCCGAGCGCTCACGCTCGCCCGCTGAGCAGGGAGCCAACCGCTCCCACGCACGACGTCATGCACTCGCCACGCCCTAACCCCAGCACTCGCTTGTCGCTTCAAACCTTACCATCTTGGTTCGACGGCGTCAGCAACGGGTCATCGACGGGCTCGGGGTTCTTCAGTCCCGACTTCTCGAGAAGTTCGCCGACTACCTCTATGGTGGATGGACCCGCGTCAGCTGTCTCCGAGGCCGAGGACAAACAGAATGACGACGGCTTCGCGTTCTCTGAGTTGACTGCGTCGCTCTCAGCGATTGCAGCAGTTGCTGCGTCGATCAGTCAAAATTTTGACCCGAAGTTGCCAACTCCAAATGAGCAACGAGAGGCCTCCGCCAAGCGACACAGCGCCAGCCAGCAGGCGTTGGGCCCACAGCTGCGGGGCTCGAGTGTCTCAAAACTCCGAGCGAGCGCTTCACTCGGAAGAATGATGTCGAAGCGTTAGCTAGCGCGGTCCCTTGTTGTATACGTATAGAGCTGAGTGGAGAGGTGCACGTAGCGCGCCCATATGGTGCATCTCGTCAGGTAAAGAGTAAAACGCGTCGAATTTCGAACGATTACGACATACGAGAACAAAGAATTTGAATCTACACAGTACACTTGGTCTTGGATTGGTATGGTCATTTTGGATTCCTCTATTCATTTTCCGGTGCAGGCTCCAGTTGCGCCTTCTCCTCTCCATCTCCGCGGCACTCGCCAGCAATGGCCACGTGCCACCCCAGCGCGCATCCCTCCGCAGCCTTCCGCATCCCTCCGCAGCAGCTCCACAAGCCTCCCTCGGGCCACTCATTCCAGTCGACGGGCAGAGGAACCGGCATCCACTCCATGTGATGGCGGCGGCAGCGCGACACGCGGCCCGGATGGAACCGAACGCCGCACTCGCAGCACGGGATGGCGGCACTCGGAGTGGCGGTGCTCAGTGCGTGGCCACCCGTGAAGAGTCCATCTGTGAAGAGTGAGGCATCCATCGACGGCGTCGCGTCCGTGCACAGGCCGGGCGACAGCGCCGACGGCGCCGATGCTGGTACCGCTGGCGCCGACTGCGCGGCTGCCGACGCCGCTGCCGCCGTCGCCTCTGCGAATTCTTGCGGCGACAGCCCCCCGGTGGGCGAACCGACGCCAGCGAAGCCTCCGCCCTCCTGCCGGCGCTGCTCCGCCCGTATGGCGGCGCCCGCCAGCCGTCGCCGCTCTGCATTCGCCTGGCGCTGCTCGGCTGTGAGCCGTCTGTACTCGGGTGAGGGCTTGAACCCGGGCGACGTCGCCTGCACCTCAGCCGGCCGTAGCACGGAGAGTTTCGATGGCAAAGGCGGCGGCTGCGCCAGAGCGAGCATCACTGCAGCCTCCGCGGCTGCCACGGCTACCTTGGCTTGCGCCGCGCGCGCCTCGGCGGCGGCGGCCTCGACCCTGGCAGCTTCCACCGCCACCGCCGCCGCCTCCACGGCCTTGATCAGCGCCTGCGTCCGGCGCACGCGCTTGCCGTCCTCGTCGTACAGGTCATGCCATCTGCCTCCATTGGGGTCAATCACCTCAAAGGCTCCGGTGCGCTTATTCTGCGCCCAGTTGCCGCGGAAGACGGAACCATTCGCCATGTACAAGATCCCAAGCCCCTCGGCGCGCCCTCTGTCGAACGTGCCGTGGTGCACAGAGCCATCCTTGAGGATCAACTCGCCCACCCCGTGTGGCTGGCCCTCCCGGATGTCGCCAATGAAAAGGACGCCGTCTCCGATGCGGATCTTGTTGACGCCTGATGTCGGCTTACGCGGCAACGAGGCAGCTGGCGTCGGGAGCTTGGAGATGAAGGTCTCGGTCGCCTCGAGCGCCTCAATGGACTCGGCATTCACCGTGAGCATCGAAAAGGCCAGTTGCACCTCCTGGAACATGCGCTCCGCCTCTTCGGGCGCGTCACGATTCCTGTCCGGATGAAACCGAAAGCATGCCGCCTTGTACGCTCGCCGAATCTCATCTGGGCCGGCCGCACTGTCCACGCCGAGGACGCAACGCGCGTCGTTCAAGGACATGCACGTGCGTCGCGACGCTCCTTTGGACGGTGTAATCTGTGGGTAGTAGGAAGAGCACGAGAAGTTCCGCAAGAGTTTTTGGCTCCGCGAAGATTTATGAGCCTCCTTCCCGCCTGACGTGTGCGCAGAGCATGGAGTTTCCCACAACCGTTGTGATGCGCGTTCTTGGTCCACTTGCGTCTGTGGGAATTTTGTCTGGGCACGTCGCCCCCCGCACGTACGAGCGAACCTCTTTCTGGAACTCACCGAGGGTGAAAAGCCGCGCGAGCGAGCGCGGGACCTTGCGCCTTGGAACCTATGGCATCAGAGGCGGCGGGAATTCTCTCGTTTGGCGTCCAAATGCACGCCCTCTACGAGCTCAGAGCTCTGAACAAGAAGAAAGTGAAATCTCTCCTCGATGCGGTGGAAATGATCTGCGAATACTTGCGGAGACACTATTCACTGGTAGTGGCAGAGTTTCCCGGCCATCTGCAACGTCTGGAGGTTCACGTGCGCGCGGCGTCTGATTGGTGCACGAGCTACGTGAGGTCTCATGCGATTTTCAAAACCTTCAATGCATGCATCAATGGCCAAACGTCTGACCAGCTCCGCACTGCTATGATGGGCTGCTTTCAAATTATGTCCTTGGACGTGGTCACGAGGAATACCTCCCTATTGATGGCCCCCAATGCACGACCTGTCCCCGAGGTCCCTATCGGCCTCCCCGTTCAAGGCGACGAACCTCCTCTCGGCAACCCCGTCGCCAGCATCGGAAGTAGAGCGCCGAATCATCCTCCTCTCCGCATGCAGCACGAGTTTCTCGACAGCGCGCAGCATAGGGATTGGGATACGGTGAAGAGGATGGCAGAGCGCTCACCGGCGCTGATCAATGCCCATCCGACTGGGGACCGGCCCCCGTATACGGTCAGATGGAGCGCTTTACACCACGCAGCAGAACAAGGTCGTCCAATAATGATCGAGTGGCTGCTCCAGAAGGGCGCGTCGCCAGCTCTGCAGAACCAAATGGGTCAGCTACCGATTGACGTGATCGGTCGCAACGGCACCGAAGCCGAACGCAAAGCATGCCATGCATTGCTTTCAACGATCCGGGCGCCCGGTGTTCAAAGTTCCTTCGTCCCGAGGTTCAGCTTCGACCTCGGTGAGCTTGGGATCCATCCAGGCGTGGACGTCCACCTGCGCTCCTGCATAACACGTGGCGCGGTTCTCTCTGCCTCTGAAGATCGTTACGAGCTGACTGGACCCACAGCCGTTGTGAACCGACTCACCGAGATCCTTGGCCAGTCAGATGTCGGTAACATCGGCTTCCTCGCTCCCAAAGCCCAAGTCAACTTGGACCCCGCCTCGAGGCGTGAAGCGGGCGTGCCTGAAAACGCCGTCTCCTTTCGATTCGTCTACCCCCCCCGTGGAATGACCGGTACCATCTCGGAGGCTGTGGTCGACGAGATCTGCCGAGATGGCCTCCACGAGTCGTGGCTTCAATTCATCATCCTCGGTGGGTTTGCATACTATGGAGGCGATGGCTCGCTCATACAGCTCAACGCGCTCACTAAAGGCGACAGTGGCCCTTACAGGCTATGCTTTGGCGAGCCGCGCAGCGTGCCCGCGTCACTCGTGAGTCAGCTCAAACGCGACGGGCGCATGCAAGCGATCAGCCTGCCGGCGCTCCTTTGCGAAGGGGCGGCAGGCTACTCGTGGGTGAACCCTGACCCAGAAAGGTTCCAGCTGGGGGGCTTCGTATACGAGGCGAATCCCTCTCTTGCCGAGCACGGCGGGAGCGGCCCTCCATCGCTCGGCTTTGAAGTGATCCCGTCACCGCCGCCTGCGGCACCCATCGCCGCAGCGCTCGGCGTCGTGCCGATCCCGCCACCGCCGCCTGCGGCACCCATCGCCGCAGCGCTCGGCGTCGTGCCCCAGAGGACCCCTTCGGAGGCTATAGCAGCAGAACTCGGCATTGCAATTGAGATAGTACGGGAGGACCGCCTCGCACGCAGCCACCATCGGCATTGAAGTGATCCCGTCAACGGATCCTCTCCTGCCCCAGCGGACCCCTTTGGAGGCTATAGCAGCAGATGTCGGCTTTCCAGTGGAGCAGGTGCCAGTGGACCTCGTCGCGGACGCTCTGCGTGTACGCGCTGGTCCGTGGCAAGCATACATCGGTGTCCCCTCTTCCAGACGCCTCCGCGGCACGCACGAGCCCTTGCATTGCTCTGAACGGGGGCACCCCGGTTCTCGCAGGCGAGCCGGCCAACCGGCCCGGCCGAAGAGGCATGCTTTTACGTTCCATGTATCCATATCGGGACGGGGCACATTTCCATTTGTGTATCCGTGACTCGCTGAGTGGCGCACCTCGGCATCTGTGGAGTGGTGATCTGACGCTATACCCATCGGGCTCACAGTAACTTGTGTACGTTGCGGTGTCGACGTGACATGGAGAGAGCGGCTGAGCGGGCGGTCGCATCGCGAGCGCGTGGATACATCTGTAGAGGTGCTCTGAGCCCGACAGCCGTAGCTCGGTAGCTGTAGAGCAGATGCAGAGGACTCAGAGATGTCTGAGACCCGATGGGCTGTCTCTCAACAGCTGTCAGCTCCTGAACGGCAGGTGTTGAGCGTCAATTCCATTAACGATGAAAAGCGGTCAACCGCGGCACCCTCGACCGTATACCACCGCGGTTCAGCTTCAGGTTCACATTGTTTACGTTTAACCGCGCACCCGCGCGGAGCAGCTTACGAGTCCGCCGTACGAGTCTCGCGAGCTGCCTACGAAACAAACGTCTTCCAACAGTGTCAGAGTGTCTCAAATCGGTGTATACATTCGGTATGATTCGGAATCGGATTCATCATTCAATGTAGTACGGTAAAGTCGAGTCTACAGTCTAGTCACTGATCTTTTCGACGTCTCGACCCGGTGAGTAAGGCCCCTGGGGCTGGGCGTGAGCCCCTGATCGAAAAGGGCGGCGCACTTTTTTGACCTAGGGGGACCTTCCCACTACTCAGGTAATTACCTCATAGGCTTTGAACACTGTGAAGGGGCCAGAGTTGAGTGCACCTCTATCCCCTCGCCTGGGAGCCTCCTCGGACGACATGCGCTGATGCGCTCGACCGCCTCTTCGGGCGGGGCCTTATAAACATGAAAATTGAAAAATGTAGACCACTCCCCGCCTTGGGAGACGTCAAGCGCGCTTCTCGCACCCAGGCGGCGGGAAAGGGTGCATTTCGCCAATTAAATAATCATTCCCTATCGTTTTTGGGGTACCGTTTCCTATCAGATTTACGTATCCTTATGTAACCTGCGGGACACATCAAGATACACTAAAAATACACGCCAGATACATCAAGATACAAAAGTGAGTAACTCACAAGCACTGAGTGACTGAGTGAGTTACCTACATAGTTTTTTTGCTGTGCACGAGGCCGCGGCTGGCAATGGGTAGGCACCACTAGTCGCGGACCGACGGGGGGGCGCGTTCCCTCGTGGGGCAACTTGATTACGAACTAGGCGGCAGCAAGGCGGTCAAATGATGCACATGATGCAAGGGTACCAATCGACA
>Ga0210239_100791_pt1 | contig 27345 bp, 14 predicted proteins | sample ChrtobMetP5a_0mM_FD_155451 | JGI IMG/M metagenome (GOLD analysis project Ga0210239, IMG submission 155451) | Chrysochromulina tobin associated microbial communities from unialgal haptophyte culture, Seattle, Washington, United States - P5a_0mM | ecosystem: Host-associated > Algae > Haptophytes >... | reverse complement strand
ATATAACTCGACAGCCTCGACAGAGAATAACTCGACAGAAACTCGACAAAGCTCGACAGCTTCTCGACAGCTCGACAGACCTCGACGCACAGGCACATGGAGTCAGCCTCGACAAGCCTCGACAGGCCTCGACAGGCTCGACAGGCAAGGCCTCGACAGCAGCTCGACGGAGCCTCGACAGCTCGACAGCTCGACAGCCAGGGCTCAAGGGGCACCCACGTGTGAACGTGAGCGGCAGCAGTTTGAACCTTGAGTTTGAAGGAGAGGGGACCGGACAGGGGTCAGGGCTGTGGCGACCGACCGGAGTCCTGTGTTGTTATAGTGTTGAGTTGATCGTCATCCCCCAAAGCCCTCAAGGCATACCCCCAAAGCCCAAACCACTGTGGGCGGGCCCGTTACACGGCGGCGACACACTGTCCACCTCCTCTTGGCGTCATGGCCCACACATGGCATGTCGGGACGACACGGGCCCATCCCGGATCATGGCACATGGGCGCCCGCGATAGGTGAACCGTTAAAACCGTTAGGAACAAGCGCAAAGGCTCGACCGCGCTTCGTATAAATAAGATGACTGTCTAAACTTCTTATGCAGAAAATGCTATCAAAATGAGTGCATATTATACCCTCGCTGGGAAAAATTCGCCTCCGGTCGTCAGGCGTGGCCTCGAGTGCGGCAGACTTCAGGGTGCGCTCATGAAAATGTTCACTTCTGCCAGGTGCGCGACGTGTAAGCTGTTTCTCAGCTCCACTCCACGCCACCTTGCACGTCCGCCACGAATCTGCGCACGTCATCGCCGTAGCGCTCGTGAGGGAAAGGCGGCAGCGACAGCCCATCCTTGGCTACTGGCAGCGGCTGGTCGAGGAAGTTGCACAGCTGCCGCCACAGCTCGTCCGAGGGCGTGTGAAACAAGTCGAGCACCAGCAGGCGATCCGGTGCAACGGACGCTGAAACCACACGGTGCCACAGCGCGAGTGCGGCGGCCGCCTGGGCGTCTGAGAGCGCACCAAGCGGTGCTTCGAAACCCAGAAGGTGGAACAGCGGCGATCGGTCAGTCGGATGGCGTTCGCGGCGTGAGGCAGCCCATTCCAATGGGTCGCGAAGTGTGAGCACGACTCGCGCGTTCGGAAAGGAGGCAAGGATTTCGAAGAATATCTCCATGGTTGGCGTGTCGAGTAGCGCATCGGTCGCAGCAAGGAAGCGAAGGTCGAGCAAGCGTGCCTTCACGAGGTCCACCGGCGGCGCTGGGTGCGTGTCGGCGGCAAAGAGTGGCCGTAGCAACGGTACCGGCCCACCTGGTGGTATCTGCCCGTAAGTTGTGCTCTCCCGCCCCGTGGTCGCATTGTACGTGCGCGAGTAGTGCACGACGCTGATTCCGAGCATCACGAGGGCTCGGTAGAGAGACATTGTGCCCGTAGTGCCCGGGCTCCCACCAACCAGCAGTGGGTGCGCCGAAGTCAACGCCTCGGGGCGCACAACCCCAGGAAGCTGCATCGCCGGATGATTCTGCCACCAAGGGGTGCCCATGGCGTCGGTATGGCCGCCCTTTCACGCTGTACATGGTAGAGACGCATGTGCGCACGCGCCCGCCGCGGCGCGTCGCTTGATGACCGAGCACATTTTCAAGGTGCAGTGTCGGCTGTGAACGTGTTGTGAGAAAAATCTTTCTGTCTGCTATCGTATATCTGGCTTACTTGCTGTCCCACCAGCGAGGCGGGGCCGAGGCATGCCCAGCCGAGGCTGATGAGGCCGCACGAGCTGCAACCCTACGGGTTGCCGCCGACTGCTGCAGCTCGAGCAGCCGCACGACCGAGAACTTGTTGCCAAGCTCGATGGCCTCGGCCACAAGCGAGAAGAAGTGGGCGCACGCGGCCTGCCCCTCTTGCACATCCTCCTTCGAGCCCGAACCCGCTGCCGCAGGATGGAGAGAAGCCATCGCTGTGCTGCCCCCTCCGCCGAGAGACGGCCGACGCTCGAGAGGACGCTCCTTCTTTCCTCCATGTTCGCCCACGCTCGCAAGGACGACTCCGCCCAACTCCGCCTGCACCGCCGCATCGCACTGATCCAAGATGATCTCAAATCTGCCTTTCCCTTTGAGCAGCTTTTGAAGGCCGACCGATTTTTGATGGCCTTCCTTCGAGCACTTTTTGAGCAGCTGGCCGAGCAGCTCGCGCGTGAGCGAAGGTTGCTGCAAGCGCAGCCGCGCGGCTGCGTCGACGATCGGGTCGCCCGTGGAGGAGGAGAGCTCGCCGCTTGCTTGAGCTTGTAAAGATCTCGTGAAGACGGCGGCATCGGCGTCCGCCTTGACAGGCGCCTTGTACGATGCCAATTCGGAGCCTGGTGTGAGGACGGTCTCGAGAAAGGCGAGCACCTGGCTGAGTAGACGATGCAGCGCCGCAGCGCGCGCCCGCGCCACCGTACGATTGCGCCCATAGGTGCTGCTCGTGCTGCAGTGCCTTGCCATGAGCCCGTCGAAGGCGTCGAGGTCGGCGGCTAGGGTCGGGGGCGTCTCGGGAGTGAAATGTGCCCGGTCGTGAAGGTCGCTTAGGAAGAGCATCACCCCATACGAGCACATCAGCTGCTCGAGGCAGATGGCCGCCGCGCGCGGGGCGTGCGAGCTTGCGACGCCGTCGGTGATGATGCTCAGCCTTTGGTCCACGAGCGCCGCCATCGCCTCGGGCGAGTGCCGTGAGCCTTTCCGAAAGAGCGCTGCGATTGGTACCTCCAGGAGCGCGAGGACGCGATGCGAGGAGAGTTGCATCGCCGCAAAGCCCAAGTTGACGAACCCGTCAGCCACGTAGCCTAGATGCAGGTTGGCAGCGAGCGCCTCGGAGAGGGGCGAGCGTTGAGACTTGGAGCTCTTGATGGCGTTGCCCCAGAGCTCGGCGCAGCGCTGGCAGTTGTTGATCAGCGAGCACAGGTAGACGAAGCCGATCGAGCGCCAATCGCTGCGGATACAGCGCAGGATCTCGTTCTGTACGTCAACGAGGAAATCGGCCTGCGCGATGATCACATTGAAGAGGACCACCTCGATGCCCGTGCCGATGCCGAGCTCGATGTGCTCATGCACGATGCGGAAGAGGTCCATGTGAAGCTCGGTGAACCAGAGCTCCTGCCCACCCTCTCCAGGCATCCTAACGAGTCCTTGCGAGAGCTCCATTCGGGCGTTCTGCTTTTCCGGCGAGCGTCCCCCCCCCTTCTCATTGCTAAACATCTGCTGCTTCTCGACGAAGACGATGTTCGTCGCCCACTGCTTGGTCAGCACGCGGCACGCGTGCAGATACGCCGAGATGAGAGCCTCGCTCGCCTCTGGAGCAAGCAGCTTCCGACCCGCGCCCGCGCCGACCGCCTCCATCCGCTCTTCGTACCTCCTGGCCCAGCCAATGAGCCCGAGCATGAGTGCGGGCTCGAGAGCCTCGTGATGGCCTTGCGCCTCCTTGGTCTCCTGCCCGTCCGTGTCCAGGTACGCACGATCCAAGTCGTACCGCACCAGCAGCACCTGGAAGATGTTGATCATACGGTGATGCACACCGTCCGCGTAGGCTACGAAGAGGTCCCTTCGCGGTGGCAGCGTGCAGGCAGCGGCCTTCATCTTGTCCACGCACGCCTTCAAGAGAGGATCGAGCGCCGCGTAGGCCTCCCCGGCCGAGCTTGCACACGCCTCGAAGGCGTCCGCGAAGAGATTATTGAGCTCCATCTCGACGACTTCGCGCCGGAGTGGCAGCAGATGCACCTGCGTCGGAGGCGCGAGTGGGCCCCCTCCCGCAGAGTCCAGGTCTTCGAGCAGCGTCATCGAACGTTTCAGGCACGTGTGCCAGAGCTTCGCCAGCGACTGAGGCACGCGCAGAACTAGGTCGAGCGGACCCTCGGGCGCGCTGCTGCCCTCGTCCTTGCTCATTTGCTTCCTTGCGTCCTTGCGCCCTTGCGTCCGGTCTTCCTTTCCGCCCAAACGAAGCCGCAGCTTCAACTCAACCTTCATCAGGCGCATCGCGCCCGCAGCCGTGAGCTCCTCCGAGTCCTCGCCCGCCTCGTCCGCCTCGTCCGCGTACTCATCGGCCTCTCCCCCCGTCATCCCAAGCCCGCCGACGTAGCGTAGAGGCAAGACGCCGCGCCCGTTCGACCGCAGCTCGCCCTCGATGAGCTCGATGTCGAACAGCTGCCAGCGGCCGCGGAGGTCGCCCGTGAGCACCAGCAGCGTTGCGCTCAGTCGCGGAAACTTGACTCCCTCGGCATCAGCAAGGCGAGCATGCACGCCACCCGCATCGTCGTAGTCCGCGCCGCCGCCCAGAGCGGCGCCCTTGCGGATGCCGAGGGCTTCGCTGCCGAGGGCTGCACGCAGCGCGTCATCCTTTGGACCCTTGGCTGTGGGCAGCAGCAAAGTGGAGGCTTCCAATTTATCCGCCGTGTGCAGCTTCACGAAAGCGGCGAAGGCGCGCACCCACAGATGGCGCTCAGCCTCGCTCTCCGCTTCGAGGTCGAGGCTGCGCGTGGCCCCAATGATTGAGAAGAGGCGATTGGGATCCCTGATTTGCTTCTTGCTAGCCAGCACGGCCGTGGCCGCGCCAGGCACGACGAGCAAGTTGGCTCCCTCGGTTGCGGCCAACATGCCAATCTTGCCCTTGCGCTTTTCCGTGGTCGCCCAGCAGATGGAATGGCCTTCTGTGTACACGAAGCGGCGATGCGGCGTCTCGCCATTGGAGCGGTGCTTAAGGAACCAGTGGCCCGCAGCTAGCATTTCGAACGCCCTATGATCATCGATATTCGACATCGATGTCCGGGTTGTCAACCATGACATGTGTGCAGCGCAGCGCAGGCACAGCAGCGCAGCCGAGAGCACACCGACTTCTCGTTGACTCCTCTGAAGAGGCGCCGAGCTGAACACACATGCGTTTTCTGTCATGAGATTCGCGTGTCGGGGCCTCGGTCTTGTGTGTCCGGCTCCCCCCGGTGTTTTTGGGTACCCACCTTGTCCCGGCACGCATGTAGCCTCCTGTGTGGCCGCGCCGGGGCGCGAGCGCCGGGGTCGGGTCAATTCTTGACGACGCGTGAAAGCTGTGGCGCGGCCGCGTAGTGGGGGGGCTCGTAGGGGGCTCGGAGTTGGGGCTCGGCTCCTCACTCAGCCGGAGTTTCACTATATACCGAAAACGCGGGGATCGAATGAGATGGATCGAATACGCCATTATATACACAGGCCTTAAACAGGCCGGATATGCGCGCTAACCCAAAAAGTCGACCCACTGCTCAATGACCGTGGGCGAGCCGTACCAAGGTGTGCCGAGCAGCCGCGTGCCGCTGCCGGGGACGAAGGCGATGTGGAAGGCATCGACCTCGCGCTGCTCGGCGCCCTCAAGATGCGCGCAGCCGATGGGCGTGATACCATCGCCCTCAGCGAACGCATCGCCGCACAGCGGCAGGTAGCTCGCAGTTGCAAGTAGCGCCCCGAGCTCGGGCTTCAGCGCACCTCGTACCGCGCGGCTGCCGACGGTCAGGTAGCGGAGCTCCTTGTGGTATGCGCCCGGGTAGCGCTCCTCGACATAGCGCAGCAGGCCACGCGTCTGGTCGATGGTGCGCAGAAAGCCCTCGGGCGGCGGCGTGTGTGGAGTGCCGAGGGTCACAAGGGAGGCGAAGGCGGCACGCTTCTCGGCGCTCAGAGCTCCAAGGTAGGCGCGCACTATCCACCCTCCAATGGAGTGGGCCACCAGATGGATAGGCCGCCCCGCGAATGGGCCGCTTGCAAGCTCGTCAACAGCCCTGTCGAGCGCCTCGAAGTAGAAAGGGAGCGCTGTCTCGGGCGCCAGCTCGCATTTCCAGTACTCGGGCGTGAGCGCCGCGGGCACGAGCCGTAGCCAGTCGGTGAACGCGAGTGGGGTGACGCTCACCGGGTGGCCGCGAGCGCGCAGCGCGTCGACGAGCTCGCTGTAGTCTTTTGCCGTCCCGAACTGCGCCGGGCAGATGAGCACGGGATCCCGCGACAACGACTCGGGCGGCGTCGGCGGCGGCGGCGGCGGCGGTGGCGTCAGAAGCTTCTCTAGCTCGGGGTCATCTGGCTCGCTCTCGGGCACGAGCACGAAGAGCGAGCCCTTGTTGCCGCGCGACAGGCGCAGCGATGGCGAGAGGTAGTCAGTCTGTAGCCACCCCTTCGCATTGTCACCGAGTAGGTCGAACGGAACGGGGTATGGCAGCGAGAGTGTGCCTCGCCAAAGGGCGCGCAGCAGCACTCGGCCGCCGGTGAAGCGGAAGCCAAGCCGATTCGCCTGCGGCTTGCCGTCGAGCGCCGCCTCGATGGCGATGACGGCGCGAGGCGAGAAGTCGACGACGTTGTTTATCCTTGGCGAGGAACCGTTGAGCTGCGACGGCGAGACTCGAAGGCTCCGAGGGGATTTGAGAACTATTAGGCACAGGCCATAGGCAAGGGCAGTCGAGTCTTTGCGCGCTGAGGGGCGATGGCGTTCGCCATCGTACCTCTAGGACCTGATAGAGGCGGCTAACCGATCCGGAGGATGACACCAGATTTTGGATAGGACTCGGGCCAGTGCCAGAAAGGTAGCTGCGCCAGCTCTGGACCGAGAAGATCTCGACGTCCTCGCCGGGCTTGCCCTGGAAGAGCACACGCCAGCGACCAGGCAGGAGCGGCGAGGCGTTAGTGTCGTCACCCGATGCGCCGCGCTCCTCCAGTATTGTGGCGAGGCGGAAGACCTCCGCCTTGTCGGCGGATGAAAGGCCCTTGCCTCGTGTGGAGCCCTCGAGGAGCGCCAGGAGTGCGTTCTCCTCGTGTACTGCTGAGACGGAGAGCACCGGGGCACACGGTGCCCGCAGTGGCCGCGAATATGGCGGAGTTGCCGAACGCAAAGCCACGGACACCGGAGTGCAAAGGAGAAGAGAAAAAAGGGACACCCTCATCCCCGCGGCGGCGGCGGGCGGTGCGGCACAACTCACTCCTCCCCGTTTTCCCCACAGGGGAGTCGGCCCGGCGCCGGCGCACGGCGGGGGAGCCCCCAAGCAAGCAAGCAAGCAAGCTCCTTCTCCGCCCACCCTTTCCTACCCCGTTGGCTACAGGGGTACTCGGTTGCGCTGGTTTAGGTACTTGTGTGTGTCGACTAATTAGCTTGTTTAGCTTGCTTGGGAGCCCCCCTTCACAATGAGAAAAGAGGGGCTGGGCACAACTCGCGTCACTTGGAGGAAATTTGAGGGAAACTACTCACCCGCGAGAATGAGAAAACAAGGTTGCGCTGGCGACACGACAGCTCCGCCCGGTCGATGTCCCCTCCCCTTGCGACGGTAAGTACACACCGGGTTGGAACCGGGACACTCACGCGGTTCACACGTTCACACTTCGAAGAGGGTCAGACGAACCTTGAGACGAACGAAACTTGCGTCTTGCGACGAAAAAGAGAGAAGTTAGAAGACGCACCGGTCCACTCTGACGGGCGGTAGAAGTTACGTGCCCCGCGTAACCGCGCCAGGAAAACGGCAAGGACGAGAACGAATAGCGCACCGGCCACGTTAGTCGTTACGGCCCGGTCGACGAGCGAGATACCATTCGTCCGGCTTACACACCATCCGCTGTTCCTGATCTTATCCTGATCTGGAGACTGTGCCCCTTGAGTGTGCGCTGAAAACACAATCATGGCAGCGTGTTCTTGTTCTGACTAGTACATGTACGAGTAGTTACAATAGCTCAAGGCCTCTCAACGCAACGCGGATCGCGGGATCCGGCCCTGCTCCACCCCATGCTCCACCTCCGCATCCGCCCAGCCTTGCCAGTAGTATACTTCTTGCTGCTGCTCGAGTTGGGCAATCTTTGCGTGCGCCTCGACGAGCTGTCTTCGGAGCTCGCTCACCTCGTCGGCGCCATCCCCAATATTGGCGGGCGGGGTGCCGTCCGAAAAGGAGCTCCGCGAGCGCTCCTTGAGAGGGGAGAGGGCGGCGCACACGCGCAGCTGTGCCTCCTCATCCTTGAGTCCAAGCTCGGCGCCCAAGTCGACAGGCCGAAGCTTCAACAGTGCTCGTCCATCCACCTTTTTGGCCGCGAAGTAGGAAGCACAATCACCTACACCCGACTCAAAGAGCCAAACCTGCACATCCTCCTGCGTCCACAGATGCGTGGCCAGTGGTTGCTGCTCGTGGGGACCCTCGAAACCATACGTGGTCGATGGCGATGCTGTCACAACCAACGTTTTGGCCATGCCGCGGTGCGTTGGAGGGACATGCCTGTCGTACGGGTCCTTTGCATAGCCAGAGCGCATTGTGCCGCCAAGCCAGAGCGCATTGTGCCGCCAAAGAAGACAAACTTGACCGTTTCGGGCGAAGACGGAAAACTCACGAGGATCGGAGTACTGCTGAGGGTGCCATGGTGTGCTGGCCGGAGTACCGGAGGACATGGGAGCTTATTGGGAGGGGACCGCTCTTGTACATTTTCCTCATACCGGTACATTGTATCAGCGGTTCCGCCCCCTGCGGGCATCGTACATGTATCCTCTCAGCGCACCAGCGACATGCACATTTTCCGCCAGTCCGGCGCCAGAGAAGCACAACAAGAGTTCGACAGGGAACTCAAACTTGGACCGAATCGGCCATCTTTCGGAACGTGCTTCTTGCCCGCCGGACCGCCTCTTTCAGCGCGAAACACGTGGTCCCATGATAGACGCGAACAACGATCTCGAGCACGCGCCCTCGGCGGTACCCTTGAGTCAGGAAGCGCGCACCATTGGCCGCCGGCGCTCCGGCGAGCGTGATCGTTCCGGCGCCCGTGCGGCCGAACAGTTCGCAGCTGGGGCGCAGGTGCGTGTCAAGCTGGGCCCGAGGACGGCGAGCTGGTGCGCAGGGCAAGAGGGCACCGTCATATCCATCGGGCGGCAGGTCGAGATTGATCTGGGCGGCCGCATCTGCAAGATCAACCCGAATGAGCTCGAGCTGCTCGTCTCCGAAGAGCTCGATGCCTCGCTTCTGCAGCTTGCGGAAGACATGTCACTGATGGCGCCGGCACCCTCGCCGCCTGCGCCCACGCCGCCTGCAGCTGAGCCAAATGGCGCCGTGCGGGCCGCGGCCGCGGCAGAGGCAACGGTGCAGTCGCCGCGCAGACGCTCGCCTAGCAGTGAGGAGCGGCGGCAGCAGCAGCAGGGCAGTGCAACTTCGGCAGCGGCAGCGGCTGTGCACGCGGGCGTGAGCCGGCGGCTCGGCGTGTCACGCCGTGAGCGTGGCATCAGCTCTGGCGCGAGCGTGGCCCAGGGCGCAGCAGCTGATGACGAGGCGATCTCAGACGCGGCACGAGAGGCGGCGGTGCCTGCAGCCAGTGTGGAGGAGGCTACGGTAGAGACGGTGGAGGCCGAGACAGTGACAGACCCAGCCGTCGAGGGGTCGGCAACCGAGGACGCGGAGGGGGGGGGGGGGGGGGCGTGCGTCTCGCGCGATGGCCGTTACCCCGCTCAGTCTTTCAGCCAATCGAGGCAGCCGGCGCGGAGGCCGAATTTCCGTCTCGTCGGCTGCGAGCACCGGCGCAGTCAGTGCTGCCTCCAACGGCCGCAGAAGCAGCGCGCCGTTGGTGGGCAGAGCGCCCGGCCAGGAGAGCGATGGCCCAGAGGGCACGGGTGAAGCCGAGAACGCTGCGGGCTCCTTGGCCTTGGACCGGAGCGATGGCGGTGCTGTGCCACCGGTTGCCACGGCCACCATGGCAGTGTCTCCCCCGCCGGCGGTGACCTCGTCAACGACGGTGGCTGCACGCTCGCGCGGTGGTGCGGTGCGGCTCGGCCTCGGAGGCAGCGGCGGCAGCAGCGGTGGCAGCAGTGATGGCGGCGGCGGCAGCGGCGGCGGCGGCGGCGGCAGCGGCGGCGGCAGTGGCGGCGGCAGCGGCGGCGGCAGCGGCGGCGGCAGCGGCGTCGGCAGCGGCGGCGGCAGCGGCGGCGGCAGCGGCGGGGGCTGCGGCGCTGGCTCTGCCTCGCCACGTGGCGCATCGGCTGTGCCGAAAGCGTCAGCCCGCTTTGGAGGGAACTCTCGTCGCGCGGCCGGCTCGCCCAATGACACAAGCGCGTCGGTGCGCGCGGCGGACATGACCTCGTCCGAGCGCTCGGGAATTCGATCGACCGTCGGCGGTTCTCGCGCTTGGGGGGGGCGCAGCAGTGACCGCAGCGGTGGCGCCACGGCAGTTTCGGACAAGGCTACGAGCCGTGCACTCTATGCATGGCTCCAGGCCAAGAATGAGCGCGACTACGCCACCGCTGATGCACTGCGCGCCGAGCTGCGAGCCAAGGGAATCGAGCCCGAGGAGGTCACCGCCAGTCTGCGGATGGCAGCGGCGCTCGCCGTGGCGAACGCCGACGAGCGTGTCAGGTCCGAGAAGCTGGGTGGTGGTGGCGGAGGCGGCGGCGGCGGCAGAGCCGCATGGGGCGATCGGGCCGAGCCCGTCATGGAGAGCCTCGAGGAGCAGTTGGGCCTCAAACCGCCGGTTCATTCTGGTCGAGTAGCCGAAGTGCTACGCCAGCAACACGAGAGCGCACGGGGTGGTGGCGCTCGTGACGGCGCTCGAGGCACGGCGGCCAGGCAGTTGTCGTCATCAGCAGGTGCTCGTGGCGGCGCTCGAGGCACGGCGGTCAGGCAGTCGTCGTCCTCGGCAGGTTTGCCGTCCATGGCTCGCGTCGACGCCGAGGCACTCGCCGAAGAATGGATGCAGGCGCGTAGGGATCGTGACTACGCCACCGCCGATGACATCCGCGCGCGGCTGCGTGCGCACGGGCTGGAACCTGACGAGATCGCCGCGGAGATCGAAGCGCACGGACGCACGCCCACCGGCGCTCATACGGCGCTTGGCGGCAGCGGTATCAGCAGTGCCAGCGGCGGCGCGAGCGCTAGCGAAAATGTGAAGCTTGACGGGTACAAGCCGACAGTGGAGCGCCCCGAAGGCCTTGCGTTCGGCCCGACTGACGCGGCCAAGAACCACAAGGACGGTGGCACGGGAGGGCTGTTGGCGCTCAATTATTCAGCCATCGAACCGCTGCCGGAGGGGATTGGCTTCACCGTGACCAGCTCGCATTTCTCGGCGACGGCCCAGCCGCTCCTCGCGCTCAAGCGGATCCAGTTGGAGGAGGAGGCCAGGGAGAAGGAGAAGATCCGTCAGCGCAACGCGCAGCAGCGCAATCGCAACTGAGTAGTGGCGTGGCGGCGCGGGTGACGTGGCTCCGGCCGACGACTCAGACACCTTCGTCGGCTGTGCACAAGCTCACCCTGGTCCCTTCAGGCAGTCTGCTGCTACGGATTGGCGTCTGCCGTGCAATATGATACATACATCCCATCAAACTTGAGAGTTCGTGTGTGTGGCTCATGTGGCATGACCCCGTGCTGAGACCGCGGGAGGCGGTGAAGACGTGCGTCGTGGGCGTGAGCTGGCAGAGGAGCGAGGAGCGCCGATCATCGTCCGGCTCGGACCGCCAGACCGTGCCCGCGCGTTTGGATTTGGTGATTAGACGACGGCAGCGGGGGGCACGTGACGCCCGGCGAAAGTCCTCAGCGCGGCCGGTGTGGCGAGAGTCGCGGGCACGGCATTCACAGCCCGAGCTTCAGGATCGCGTGCTGACTGCTGAGACCGTGTGAGAGAAGTGCGCCGAACCTCAGAACAAACGCACCGTCGGCGTCGCGCGCGCCGGCGGTAAAAATCGCCGGTCAAGCGGTCGAGTAATGTTATAGTAAAACTCCGAACGAAAAAGACCCGGCCCTATGTATCGACCTATGTAAGCGCTCTAAGTGAAGGGTCGTGGCTTGAATCCTCCGCAGCCGCAGAGGTTTTTCTGCTTCAGTCGTTCTGGGAGAGAGACTGCAGCGCGGCCGCGACCGCAGGTGTGATGAGCTCCAGCTCACGCTGCATGTCGCGCAATGCATCCCTCACCTCCTCGAACAAAAATTCGGACGTGTCGGCCGCGGCGAGCGCCTTGGCTGACTGCTCGAGACGCGCGGCTGCTCGCATCGCCTCGCCCGCGCAGATGTAGGACGTGGTGCCCTTGAGCTGGTGTGCGAGCTCGCCGAGCCGCTTGAAATTGCGCTGCTCCCACGGCCCGCGGAGTCGCTCGAAGGCGTTGATGTCGTACCGGCTGAGGGCCATCCGCACGAGCTGGTGGTTGCCACCAAAGATGTTCTGGATCTCGCTCAACGAAAAGGGAGAGCGCCCGGCAGCTGCGTTGCTCTGTACGGCGACCGAGGGCGCTACGACGGACGACGCTTCGGCGCTGGCAGTACAGCTGACATCTCCGCAGGCGCTGGCAGTACAGCTGACATCTCCGCAGGCGCTGCCGGCGCCGGAGCTGCTCGCGCCGCTGGAGATGCACGAGGCGAGGGGCGCCGCCGCAATTGAGCCAGCTTCGCTGTCAGCGTCAAGCTTCGAGTGCGACGAGGGCCGAGACATGGGCTTTTCAGGCAAACGGGAGATGGAAACAACCGTTTCCGGTGCAACCGGCACATCTGAAGCCAAGGCGAGGACTGAGTCGTGGCTGGGCGTGCGGCTTGTGATTTGGGGAGAGGCAGAGGGTGAGGCGGAGGCCGAGGCCGAGGCGAATGAAGAAAGTGAGAAAGAGGTAGAGGCAGTGGCCAGCCCAGACGTAAAGGTGGTTTCGGCGGTGGTGGCAGAGGCGGGCTCCAGAGTCCCGCCTACAGAAGCGCTCGTTGACGCTGGCCCGCAAAACGAGCCGCTGCCGCCGCCACATGAGTTTGTCTCCCATGACGACGGGCAAGGCATCTGCAGCATGGAACGCGAATGCTCCTTCATGAGCGCTACCAGGGGCGTGTCGCGGGAGACGAACGAGCCCTCCCGCGACACAACCTTGGGCGCGAGGAGCTGATTGGCGGCGCCGCACACGCTTGCCGTTGCAGCTGCGGGAAGCTCCGTCCCGGGCGCCAGCGCTGTCTGAAAGTCGGTCAGCAGCGCAGTGCTGTTTACATGTACGGCCACCTTATCTCTCAGCACGGGCCAAGAGAGCGGCTTGGTGATGTAATCGTCCATCCCAGCTTCGAAGCACGCATCCTTATCGGTAGACATGGCATACGCGGTCACGGCGATGATAGGGAGCGCCGGGCGTGAGGGCGGACCGAGCTGCGCGGTGCGATCGGGTAGGGCGGGAGCGGCTCTTGCGAGGCTTGTAGGAGGCTCGGGCAGCACGCCGGTGCGCTCCCACGCTCGCAGGGCGCGGGCCGCTTGGAATCCGTTCATCACGGGCATGTCGCAATCCATCAGCACCAGGTCGAAGGGCTTGCCAGACGTTGGCAACCACGCGCGTTTGCAGTCCCGGCTGATAATCAGGCTGACCGCTTCCCAACCATCGAAGGCGACGGTGACCCGATGGCCAAGCAGCTCGAGCATCTGCTTTGCCACGTCGACGTTGTAGTCGTTGTCCTCGACGATGAGCACGTCCGCAGTCCGGGGCTGTGCGATGCCAGACAGTCCGGGGCTTTCCGGCAGCATCGGATCATTCAGGAGCAACACGTCACGCGTAGGTGAGCCGACGGAGGTCATTGAGGAGATCGCGGTCTGGGGATGCGCGAGGGCGAGGGCGAGCTGCACGAACACGCGCGAGCCTTTGCCCAGCTCGGAGTGCAGCCAGATGCGCCCACCCATCAACTCGACGAGTTGCTTGCAGATGGACATGCCCAGCCCGACGCCCGAGTTCTCGGGCGCTGACGAGCGATGCGTGCGGGCGAAGCGCTCGAAAATCACAGTCTGATCCTCGGGAGAAATGCCCACCCCGGAGTCCGCGATCTCGAAGATCAAATGGACTACATCAGCCTCGCCGCCCGCGGCGCGAGGTGGGGAGGCTGGTGAATCGTCCTCGGCCGACAGCGGCGCGCTCGAGGTGGAGGACTTTTCGAAAGAACAAGAGGGCGAGGCGCAGGTCGTGCATCGAGCGGAGAGGCGCACATGGCCCTGGGGAGTGAACTTGAGCGCATTCCAGAGAAGATTGAGCAGCACCTGCTGCACGCGTATGCTGTCGCCCACGAGGGCGCCCTGGCAGATCCCGTCGAGGGCGGGCTCGATGTCCAGCTCCAAGTCAAGACCTTTGTCGAGCGCCTTCGGGCGCACCAGCGCAATCGTCTCCTCAAGCAGAGCGCGGAGCGAGAAGGCTCTCATGTCGAGCTCGAGCCGACCCGCCTCGATGCGCGTGATGTCGAGGATGTCGTTGATCAGGTTGAGGAGCAAGTTGCCCGAGTTGAGAGCCTGCTTGAGGAAGCGGCGCACCTTATCGGGCAGGCCCGCCTCGCCCTGCCCGCTCGAGCCCATGGCGAGCTGCAGCATGCCAAGCAATCCGTTGAGTGGGGTGCGCATCTCGTGTGACATGCATGCCAGGAAGGCGTCCTTGGCCTCGTTTGTGCGCTTGAGCTCGTGGTTCTGCATGGTGGCCTCGAGCATACGCCGTCGCATCGCCACGTCCTCGCCCACGCACACGACACCCACCACACGCCCGTCCGGGTCCCGTTTTGGCTCGACGCTTATCTGCAGCTGGATGCGGCGTGCATGCACCTTGGATCGCATCTCAAAGTCGAAGCATGCACAGCGCTCGCCTGCGAGGGCTTGGCGCAGCACGCGTCGAATGGGAGCCTCGAGCATCGTGCCGAAGCTGAGGCTGCTGCCGCTGCGGCTTAGACTGCTGCCACTGCGGCTTGAGTTCCGATTTCGGCTGCTGTTGCTCTCATCGTCGCCCTCCTCGAATGTGCCCTCCAGTAGGCAGATGTCCTGCCCTTCGATCTCGCGGCGCTCGATCGACGTGATCTCGGAGATCTTGCGGTTCCACGCGGTGACGCGCATCGCGGCGTCGACCGCGAAGATTGGCGCGTTCGCCGTGTCGATCAGGGACGTGAGCTCCTGATTGATGGCGTTGACCTCGGCGGTGCGCTGCAGCAGCTCGCCGTTGATGGCCGCGAGACGCTTCGAGTAGAGACGCGACGTCAGCTGGTCGACCACCATCGCCGCGAGGATGGTCAGCGTCTCTCGATCCTCGGCGTCCATTGGCGGCCGCGGCGTTGTGTCGATCACGCATAGAGTGCCCATCTTCTGCGGCCCTGTGTCTGGCGAGATGTTGACCACGAGCGGCGCTCCCGCGTAGTACCGGATGTTCGGATCGCCAGTCACCAGCGGGTTTTGACTGAAGCGAGGGTCGAGCGTCGCGTCCGGGACCTCAAAGATCTCTGGCGCATCTGGCATAATGGCATGGGCGCAGAAGGCAAGATCGCGAGTCGTCTGCATGACGTCGAGCCCGTAGCATGACTTGAACCATTGGCGATGGTCATCAACGAGCGAGACGAGGGCGATGGGCACTCGGAAGTTTCTTTTGGCCATTTTGGCAATGTGGTTGAAGGCCGCATCGGCAGCTGCGGCGCAGCACAAGCAGAAGCGCCAAGGTGAGCAAGGTGGCCGGTGAGAGGAAACAAGAAAGGCGGTGGTACGTACCGGTGTCGAGGATGTCCAGCCCTCTCAGCACTTGCATGCGCCTCTCCTCGTCAGGATGCACCGGCGCGCCATAGGCTTTGGTCGGGATCGCGTCCACGCTCATTGGTGTAGTCGTACGATCAGGTCTCGCGAGGCTACATTGTTTACGTGTTGTGCGTACCTGCAGGTACCGTGATCATAATGAATGGGCTAACGTGTTGTAAATTTTTGGAGCGGAACATCAGCGAACCACAATATCTCCAGGGGTGTTAGGGTATTCAGACTGACAATGCAGCAAACATATCGGCCTATCAACGGTAATCATGGCTGGCGCGGCGCGGCCCGTCGCGTTGCTCACGTTGCTCGCATGCCTGCTCATCATGCTCGCGCAAGATATGAGCATCGTGACCGACTCGCGAGATGTTTTCACGAGCGTCCTCACGCACGGCTCCGCCGGCACGGGCAGCGGTCTGCTCTCGGCCGCTGAGTTCGACATAGGCAGCGAAATCTTCACCGGACTGGCAGAGCGTGGATCACTCACCACACATGCTTCTGGAGACCCGCTATCTGGCAAGGCGTGTCCCCCTGGTTGCGAAGCGCATGGCACGTGCAACCGCGAGCTCGGTGTATGTGATTGCATAGCCTACATGGGCGGGCCGGCGTGTGATGTGAGCCTCGTGCCGGGATGCCGCAAGCTGTGGGGTCTCGAGCTGCCGATTCCGCCGTGCCAGGCGCTGGAAATGGATTTGCCGGAAAACTTCGGGTTCCCGCCCTCGTGCGAGTGCCTCGCTGAGTGCCACGCGCTCAACGCGCGCCTCGCCTACGTGGACCATTGCGTGAACGCCAGCGGCAAGTTCTACACGGCGGGCTCCGAAGGGTGGCCGCCTAAGCCCGGCCCGCCCGCGCCATATCCGTGGAAAGACCCCTGGGGCGACGGCCGCTGGATGCGCCAGGCCTACTTCCAGGGCAAGCGAGGCGTGGGCGAATCGGAATCGTCGCTCTTGGCGCGCAATTTGGCTTTGGCATCCAAGCTGACCAGCGACGGCGAGGCGAGCGTGCGCGGCAAGCTGTGCAGTGGGCGCGGCCTGTACACGGAGGTCATGCCATGGGCTAACCCGGGCAGGTACACAGCGAAGTACTGCCACTGCTTCCCCGGCTGGTACGGCGAGCAGTGCCAGCTGGGACCGGGTGACGCCGCCGCGCCTGCGGTGAAGCAGGTATGCGTGCATGCGTGCTCAGGGCGCGGGATTTGCAAGCTCAACATGTGTCACTGCGTGCCGGGCACCTGGGGCATCGACTGTGGGATGGGGATGCCTGATGCAGCCGCAGCCAACCTCGCCGAGCTCGAGCAGCGCCGTCGTGGGCTCGGTGCCCCATATGGATGGCCTTCGACGATGCTCGCCACACCCGCGCCTACGCTGCCTTCGCCGGCCAGCAAACAGCTCAAGATCTTTGTGTATCACCTGCCGCCGCGCTTCAACGTGTGGCTCGCGGCGCACTTTCGGCGCACCGGCCGTTGGGACCAGTCCTACCTCTACTCGCTGGATGCGAAGCTGCACCGCTGGCTGCTGCGCTCGCCTTACCGCACTCTCGACCCAGCCGAGGCCGACTACTTTTTTGTGCCTGCGTATCCATCCCTCGGCTTCTACGACTACGAGTTCGGGCTGTACTGGCTCGCGGGGCGCGGCCATCTGTTCCTGCGCGAGGCGATGGACTATGTGCGCATGACGCACCCGTGGTTCAACCAGAGCAGGGGCGCCAACCACCTGCTCGTGATGACCAACGATAAAGGCGCCACCTTCATCCGCGGCTCGGTGCCGCAGCTCGAGAATGTCAATTTGATCACGCAGTGGGGATGGGTCCGCCCGCACATCCACCGGCGTGGCACCGACGTCGTGGTGCCGCCCATGCTCAAGGTCGATAAGCTTATCGGTGAGTCGCCTTTCATGGGAAGAGAGGACAAGCTCACCGCGTACATGGGCGCCTCCTCCTCCGGCTATGCGTACCTGCTCTCCTTCGTGGGCTCGGTGCGCTTCCACACGCCAGGCTACTCGATGGGCGTACGCCAGAAGATATTTCGGCGCTACAACCAGACGGAGCGCTTCTTCCTACGCGACCTGCGCGGCGACTCCTACAAAGGCCCGCGTAAGGCTCTCGACCCCAGAGAGTACCTGCGCGTGCTGCAGCAGTCCAAGTTCTGCCTCGCGCCGAGCGGCATGGGCTTCTCGACGCGCTCGTACGAGTCGATGGCGCAGGGCTGTGTACCTCTCATCATCCAAGACGATCCTGACAGCAACACCACCGTTGACCAGGCGTTTGAAGAGATTTTGCCCTGGACCAAGTTTTCGCTTCGCCTCAAGCAAACGGATATCCCGAACCTGCCGAAGTTGCTCGCCGACTATCCCGACGAAAGGTGGCGCGAGCTGCGCCGCAACCTCGCATGCGCGTGGCCACGGACACTCTGGCTCAACTCGGACAATGAGGCGCCCGGCATTCAGAAGGATGAAAAGGGCAAGGCGAACGCGACGGCCTCGCTGGGGGCGCAGGGGTACCTCTCGAATTACGATGCGATGGAGTCTATCATGCACACCCTCAGACGCCGGCTTGCGCGCAAAAGGGGTGAGGCGCTCCCGCCCTTTGAGTGGCGCACGCCTGCCTCGAGCTGCAAATCGGTCCAGGGACCCTCGATTCAAACCGAGGGGCCGGTGAGCGCTGCCTCCTAGAGACGCGGGGCGCTACCGGCGCATGCTCGATGCGAGCTTCATGAGATCCCATTCCCGCCAGCGCAACTCGTGACGCCGCAGTGCGCCAGACGCTGTCGGGCCAGCCGCGCGGGACACCGGCCTCATGCGCCAGGGGCCGGGGGCGGCTGCAGTGAGCCCGTCGTCTAGTTTTGACTTCAGACGGGGTGAATTCTCGACACATCGCGGTTGTCTAACAAAGTAATCGTTGATACTACTACCGTTCATGACTTACAGTCTCTAGAGGAGGAAGGCGCCATTATTTCACACAAGCACCCGGGATCTCTTGCTGCTGCTCGGAGCATCCTGGCGCTGCAGTTTAGGCCCATGAAAGCGTCATCGAGCGCCTGCTGACCTTTGCTGGACCAGATCGTGTCCATCTGCCTCAGTATCCTCCGGCAATCTTCCTGTTCGGAGGATATCCGCCGCGGTGTTGTGCTGCGGCTGGCATTGACAAGCGTCTGCACTTCTGAGGTCCCTTGAAGCATGAGCTCCGCACAGCCTAGCTCGTGCCACTGCGGCAGCGATTCCGCATCAATGCTCGCTCCATTTCTGTCTAACTTAAGCAGCAGTAATCTGCAGATAACTGATGCAGCTGAGGGAGGCACCGTCAGTGCCGCGAGTACAAGCACCCTGTCCATGTTTCCGCAAAGGTGTGATCGGTCCTTCATTCACAGTCCTTGGTTAACTCGACACCCAAGACACCGGTTCACCACACAGTGATCAACACGGGAAGACACACAGGGCGCGACTACTTGTGGTTATAACTCGACCACACAGGTGACTTCAACCGACGGGAAGACGCGGTAGTAGTAGTAGTAGTAGTTCAGTAATAGTTTCGAGTAATAGTTCAGTAGACACTGCAGGCTGCACACGACAGGGCCATGCACAGGGCGCGAGTGTGGCCATTCACGGGCAAGTCAGGAATCCAAAACAAGGTACTTATTTCACAGCACGACACAGTCTCTCAACGGTACGAGGAGTCGCAACGGGACCGGTCTCGGGCGTATACGGCGACGGAGATCCCGACGCCATCCCCCCCGGCGTTACAAGTCTACATTACACACGCTCACACACATGTCGATGACGTTCTACCAGCTTGAGTTGGCACGGAGGCTCCATAATCACGTTCTGTTTTTCTGGCTCATCGCCGCGCCACGCACAGCTTCTTCAGCCTCGCGCGGATGTCGACCATGCGACGGTTCAGTTCGGTGAGCCTCTCCTCAACCAGCTGCTTGTGCTGGCGCTCGGTGGCCGTGCGGCCCGCGGAGAGCGGCATGCGCGTCTGCTCGGCCTCGAGGCGATCCTTCATCACGGACAGGTGCATCAGCTCGCGCTCGAGCGGCGCGATCGCCTCGTGGCTACGCTGGGCGAGTTCGTCGTCGACGGCGAAGGGCACCACATCCTTGGCCGCCTCGAGCACGGCAAACAGAAAGGGGTCGGCGGAGGCTAGCGGCGCTCCTGCTTGCGGCGGTGCCATTGCGTCTGACGGCGGCGCCAGCTGGCTTGGCTGTGGTGCCAGCGTTGCTAGGCCTCCGCCACGGCGGTGACTGGCTCGCACGCAAGCGGGCACGGAGGGCGCCGCGACGTCCTGCAGGCCGTCCGATGGTCGGCATGCGACGCCTCGCTCCCAAACGAGCGCGGGCGCCGCGAGTGGGCCAGATGCGGTGCTGGGCGCAATAGCTTGGCCGGAGAGCAAATTGAACGCGGGGGCTACCACGGAGGGCGCACCACGCCGCCCACCGCGTCGTTCCGGCGCCGTCCGGCCCGCCGTGAAGGGTTCAAGCTTTGGCGCTCGAGAGAGCGCGATCGCGGCATCCCCGGCGACCCAGGCGACAGGCTGCGGCCGCGTCCTCTCGAGCACCTTCATGGGCGACGCGGGCGACACGGCAGCGTTGGTGGCCAGAGCGACGGCAGCGGGGGGCGGCACGTCGGGCACCGCCGCCGGCGAGGAGTGCTCGCCAAAGTTTAGAGCCCGAGGGGGCAGCGGCGGCGGCGGCATCTCGCGTGCATGCTGAGCCCCAGGCGGCTCGTGAGGAGGCAGCGGCGGTGGCGGTGGTTGCGGCGGCGGTGGCGGTGGGAGCGGCGGTGGTGGCGGAGGTGGGAGCGGCGGTGGCGGCGAGGACGGCACTGCAGCTCTGGATCTGCCACGGCCCTCTTCAGGGCGCATCGGCTCGACATCCGGAGCGCTTTCACCCACATGGCGCGGTGCGGCAGCTCGATGGGGGGCAGCCGCTGCATCTGCCGCCCTCGCGTCCAGCGGCATCGGCACGGGCGCAGGGCCTGGGTTCGGCACTGCCTTGAGTGACGTCGTGCGCGCTGCCTTCTCGGCGTCGTCCAGACGCAGACGCAGCGAGGCGTTCTCCCGGAGCAGCCGCTGCATCGCGTGCCGTTCCTCCGCCTGCACACGCTGCGCCTCCGCGTAGGCCGCCCGCACAGCCTCTGCGTCGGCACGATGCGCTTGCGCCGCAGCGCTCGCGTCGTCGCGCTCGCGTAACGCACCCGTGAGCTGTGAGAGCAAGGAAGCCTCACGCTGCTGGAGAGCGCGGATGACGGCGCCATCGCGTGAACCACGCGCAGCCCCCTCGCGCAGCTCCGCGCGCTGCCGCTGCTCTGCCGCGCGTGCCTCGCTCATTGCCGCCTCGAGCTGTGCGTGAGCGCTGTTCACCCTGCTGAGCTCCTCAGAGGCGTAGTCGAGCTGCCGGCGTAGCGAGACCAGTTCCATGGCCGTGACACGGCGCGCCTCCCGTTCAGAGTGGAGCTCCTCGCGCACAGCCCGCAGCTCGTAGCAGAGCTCAGAAGAGCTGAGTGCGCCGATTGAGGCGCCAGGATTTGGCACGGCGGCGGGTGCATTGGCAGCGGGAGCCGTTGCGGTACTTGTCCAGCAGCATGCTCGCGGAGCTCGTGCTGGAGGTGGCACTTCTGGCACAGGCGCCGCCGGTGCTTGTGCCGGGGCTGGCACCGGCACAGCCTTGGGCGGTGGGTCCGGTGGCAGACCTTGGTCACTTCCTCCTGCTCCGAGCCGTGAGAGCCAATCTTCGTACTGAAAATTGTCGGTGGGCTTGCCGGATGCGTGCATGGGCGTGTCGGGTTGATACGCCGCGAACCGTAGCGTCGAGTCGAGGTCGGCCTCGTCCATCGCGCCTCGTCCAGAGGCGCACGAAAGAGCCAGTAGACGCACGAAAGAGCCAGTAGAAGAAGAGAGAGGGCGCCTAGAACCGTGTTCACGGGAACAGTAGATGTACATGTATCCGACAAACACCGATGGAAACACTTCAGGTGATGTGCGCAATCCGACCCTTCATCTAAGATTTGGGGAGAATTGTTGGAACTTTCAACTTCGCGGCAGTTCTCGACGGTCACAGCCAGAGCGAAAAAAACCTGGGAGCCGACGGCGTAGTAGGAACCCGAGGAGCCGCCATGTAAGCCACGCCATTCCAATCCCCCCCCAGCAACATGCACCTGGACACCTCCCTGCATTTCGCTCCGTTGCTCTGCCGTTGCTCACCAGGCCCCGACCGCCTCACGCGTGAGAACTGACGGCGACGGCATCATGTCGACTTGGCAGGTTTGGCATGGGCAAGAAGAAGCCCGCATCTAACGATTCGGTTGCGAGAATCTACTCCTTTGACAAAAAGAAGGACCTGCTGGGCACGGGAAATTTTGCCGAAGTTTTCAAGGGCACCCTGGGCCAACCGCGCAAGTTTGCCACGGCTGAAGATTACGCGAGGGTTGCAAAAACGGATGACAAGGGGAACACCGCCTTCGACTACGCCGCTGTGGTCAAGAGCAGAGATATGAAGGAGGGTGGAATGTATGCGCTCAAGGTCATTGACAAGGCCAAGGTGGAGGAAATGAACGACATCGAGCGGGAGATTGAGATCATGCACAGCGTGACGCATCCCAACATCATCCAGCTCTACGAGGTCTTCCACGAGGCGAAGACCGTGACCCTGGTGATGGAGCTCGTGTCGGGCGGTGAGCTCTTTGATCGTATTGTCGACAAGGGTAACTACTCCGAGAAGGACGCTGCCGGCGTCATCGCCCAGCTCTGCGCCGCTCTCGCCTACCTGCACGACAAGAAGATCGTGCACCGCGACCTGAAGCCCGAGAACCTGCTATACGCCGCTCCGTCACCCGATGAGACCCTCAAGGTGGCCGACTTTGGGCTGGCGCGCAAGGTGGCTAAAAAGGGGGAGATGATGAAGACCGCATGCGGCACGCCCGGCTACGTTGCGCCTGAGATCCTTGCGAACAAAGGGTATGACAACACGGCAGTCGACATGTGGTCGGTCGGGGTGATTCTGTACATCTTGCTGTGCGGGTTTCCGCCCTTTTACGAGGAGGAGCTGCCCGCGCTCTTCGACTCGATCCTCAAGGCGCGCTACGACTTCCCCTCGCCTTGGTGGGACACCATTTCCCCACAGGCCAAGAGCCTCGTCAAGGCTTGCCTGACGATTAAGGCCGACCAGCGGATGACGGCTCGTCAGATGCTCGAAGAGCCATGGGTCGCGTCCGAGGCCCCGGCTACGTCGCTGGCTGGCTCGCAGAAGGCGCTCAAGAAGTATATGGCCAACCAGAGGCTGCGCAAGGCCGCGCTCGGCATCATCGCGAAGAAGCGCCTTGAGCGCGCCCTCGAAGATCTTCGGGCAAAGGTGTCCGAATAATCGCGCAGCGGCGGGCTGCGACCGCTCGCAGATGCGCGCGTACTGCCGGAACGACCGGTGCGATGCAGACAATTTGCGCCGTCGGCGCGTGCCTGATCGGGCGACGGCAGGTTGGGGCGCCATCCTTGCGCCCCCCTCCACTGCGTCTCCGCGATACCGATCCATATGACATGATGGAGGGTGTTTCCTCGAGGTTGATTGCGACAAGCAGGCCGCGTGCAACTCGAGCACAAAATGTCTGTGTAACTTCTCATTTGTTGACGAAATTCCGCGTACGTCTGCCGCGTGGCACAAGAACTCCACTGGCACAAGAACACCGCGTGTTCCGATGCTTTCGCCAGCGGTCCTTGCCAATCCGGCGGCACTGGCAAAGCTCGCAGCGCTGAATCCTCTGTCCGAGGCGTCCGCGGCCGCGGCAGCCGGCGCCAGCGCCGAGCGCAAGGGCGCCAAGCGCACGATCGCTTCGTCTGGCAGCAAGGTGAAGGAGGGCGCAGAGCGCATAGGCGGTGACTTCCAGCCGGTGGAGAACCCGGAGTGGCTCAAAGATCGCGACCAGGTGCTCAATGCTGTCATCGCGCGCAACGCTGCGTCCAGCAAAGCTCTTCCCAAGGAACCGATCGTCGTCACGCTGCCAGATGGCAAACAGGTCGACGCCACTGCTTGGGAGACGTCACCGCTCGACGTGGCGACAGGAATCTCCAAGGGCCTCGCCCAGGCGTGCTGCGTCGCGAGCGTGCGCTACACGCGCCGCATCAAGGGCGCCGACCAGGGCATCATCGAGATCGCGGCTGGTCCAGACGGTGAGGACGCCGCTAGCTTCAGCGAGGCGTTTGAGTTGTGGGACCTCGGGCGGCCTCTCGAGGGCGACTGCGATCTGAAGCTGCACAAGTTCGACAGCGACGAGGGTAAGCAGACCTTCTGGCACTCGTCGGCGCACATTCTCGGCGAGGCGCTAGAGGGGCTGTACGGCGCGAAGCTCACCCACGGCCCTCCGACGGCCAACGGGTTCTTCTACGACTCGTACTTGGGAGGCATTGCGGTGACGGAGCAGATGAGCGCTGCGCTCGAGAAGAAGGCACAGGCCATCGTGAGCGCGAAGCAGCCCTTTGAGCGGGTAGTCGTCACCAAGGACGAGTGCCTCAAGATCTTCGATTCCAACCCGTTCAAGAAGGCCATGATCGCGTCCAAGTTGCCTGAGGGCTCGTCGACGACCGTCTACCGGTGCGGACCGTTCATCGACCTGTGCAGGGGGCCGCACCTGCCGAACACGGATCGCGTCAAGGCGTTCAAGTGCATCAAGGCCTCATCGGCGCTCTGGCTCGGCAAGGTGGGCAACGACGATCTGCAGCGTGTGTACGGCGTCGCGTTCGGGGACAAGAAGCAGCTCAAGGAGTGGGAGGAGTTGCAAAAGGCGGCGGCGGAGCGCGACCACCGCAAGATCGGCGTGGAGCAGGAGCTGCTGTTCTTCGACGACCTCTCGCCCGGCTCGTGCTTCTTCCTGCCGCACGGCTGCCGCATCTACAACCGGCTCATCGAGCTGATCCGGAAGGAGTACTTCGCGCGCAACTACACAGAGGTGGTCACCCCGAACATGTACAATCTCAAGCTGTGGGAAACCTCAGGGCACGCAGCCAAGTACAAGGAGAACATGTTCCTGCTCGACATCGAGGGGCAGGAATTTGGGCTCAAGCCGATGAACTGCCCTGGCCACTGTATCATGTTCAAGCACCGCAAGCGCTCGTACCGCGAGCTGCCGATGCGCCTTGCGGACTTTGGCGTGCTCCACCGCAATGAGCTCTCGGGCGCGCTCACGGGGCTCACGCGTGTGCGCCGCTTCCAGCAGGACGACGCGCACATCTTCTGCACCGTCGATCAGATCAAGCAGGAGGTGGCCAACGTCCTTGATATGATTTCGACTGTGTACAAGGCCTTTGGCATGACGTTCGCTCTCAAGCTCTCAACCAAACCCGAGAGCGCGCTCGGCGACCCTGCCACTTGGGTCAAGGCCGAGTCCATGATGGAGGAGGCACTCAACGAGTACTCGGCGAAGACGGGGCAGCCGTGGACGCTCAACCCGGGCGACGGCGCCTTCTATGGCCCCAAGATCGACGTGCAGGTCTTCGACGCGATCAAGCGTGCCCACCAGTGCGCGACAGTGCAACTCGACTTCGTGCAGCCGACGCGCTTCGACCTCAAGTACCAAGCCAAGCCCGAGGAGGGCAGCGACGCGACGGTCGAGGAGCGGCCCGTGATGGTGCACCGCGCCGTGCTCGGCTCGGTCGAGCGCATGATTGCGATCCTAATCGAGCACTACGCGGGCAAGTGGCCATTCTTTCTATCGCCGCGCCAAGCGATGATCCTGCCCGTAAGCCCTGTCTTCGAGCCCTACGCGCAGGAGGTGCAGAAACAGGTGCGCCTTGCGGGCTTCTTCGTCGACGTCGACCTCTCGCATCGCACGCTCCCCAAGATGGTGCGCGAGGCGCAGGTCGCCCAGTACAACTACATCCTCGTCGTAGGTAAGGAGGAGATGGAGAAGGGCACCGTCAACATCCGCACGCGCGACAACGTGGTTCAGGGCTCGAAGACCATCGCTGAGCTCCTCGCCGAGTTCGAGAAAATGATGGATGACCGCACGCTCGACGTCGAGCTCGGCGTCCCCAAGTCGGCCGACAAAGGCGACGCCGAGCAATAGCTGCCACACAGTCCGCCGATGAGAGCGGCCTCTGAGAGCATATCAGCATGCGTGGTGCGAGAGCGACTCGACCCACAAAAGGGGGGGGGGTCACAATTGATGCATCGAGGATGCTCAATGGATGCATGCGGACGGCCGTGCGCCACAGTCGCGGGCGACGCTGTAGTTGTGCGGTTGGCGCAGCAGCTGTATCAGCAGCTGCTGCGAGCTGCTCAGTCTCCAGCATCGGGTCGCGGGAGCCGGGAGGTCTCCACACCGCGGGAGGTGACGCCTGGTGCGGGGTTGACGAATTCGTGAGATGATGCGATACCATCAATCTGTGATGATGCAGAGACAGTTGCGCTGCGACCGGACGTGTGGCGTTTGTGGGGTGAATGAGAATGTTCAATGTAAGCAAAAGCGCTTGGAATCACGTTATCGGTCGGACCATATGATCCGATCCGATCACGATCCGTATATATATTTGGTAAAGGTAGTGCCGTCCGACATTCTAGGAGTTTGAAAGTAGTGTGAATTGGCTGTGAATTGGCTGTGAACTTGTCTTGACTTTTGCAACTTGTCCTCCAACGGCACAGTCTCATTGCTACTGCGCGCCGCACCTGGCGGCAATGTCGCGTGCAGAGCGTGACGACGATGATCGGGACGATGACGAGTTCTCCAACCCGGACGATGACGGGAACAGTCCGATGGGACGGGGCCACGGGGGCGGCGCCGATGATGACTTTGACGAGTTTGAGGATTCGGTCGCGGGCGGCGGAGAGCCATCGCCGGGTGGCAAGGGCTCCACGCAGGTGCTCAAGAACCAGACGTACGACGAGGCTATGGATCTGAGCGAGTCGGACGGCGAATCTTTGCAGCCCTCGCCCGTGGGCGCACAGCGTATGCAGAATCACGGCGCCGGGGGCGCGGGGCGGGGCAACATGTCAAACCGACCGCGGTCGGACACGATCACCAACCAGCCGTACGACGAGGAGATGGAGCTCTCGAGCGAGGGCTCCGTCGATGACCGCGATGATGACGACGGTGGGTCGCCCGACGGCGGCCGTGGCGTCGACCCGGCCACCTCGATGCGCCAGCAGATGAACTCGTCCGTGGGCATGGGGGCACGCGGAGCGCCGCCACCTCCTGCGAAGCAGGCGCCGCCGGCGCGAGCGCAGCAGGCGCCACCGTCCCAGGCGCCACCGTCCCAGGAGGCGCCACCGTCCGAGCGGCAGCGGCGCCCGGACGCCCCGACGCTCGGGGCGATGCCCGTGCCCGCGCCCGCGGACCGCGGCGGCGACGACGATGATGAGGACGGCGGCGGCGAGGATCGGGGCGGCGCGCCTGTGCCCGAGGGGCTGTACGACCCGGCTAAGTACGCCAACCTGCCCGTGAGCGCCGAGATCAAGGAGCTCTTCCAGCACATCACGCGCTACAAAGCGCACAACATCGAGCTCGAGACGCGGATGCGCCCCTTCATCCCCGACTACATCCCGGCCGTGGGCGACATCGACCCCTTCATCAAGATCCCGCGCCCTGACGGGAAGACGGACAACCTCGGGTTGGTCACGCTCGACGAGCCCGCCTCGGTGCAATCCGACCCGACTGTGCTCACGCTGCAGCTCCGCGCCGTCACAAAGTGCGCTCGCGCCCTTCCCACAGCCCTTCCCACAGCCCTTCCCACGGCCCTTCCCACGGCCTTCCCACAGTCGACCCGCCTGCTCCCCCGCGCCCCGTAGCCCGAGCCCTCTCCCTCCGGCTGAGCACAGCTCCTCAGCTGCTGACGGGCGCCCCCCCCCCCCCCCCCCCCCCCCCCCCCCCCCCCCCCCCCCCCCCCCCCCCCCCCCCCCGCCCCCGCGCCCACGCCC